>JAESFG010000363.1_pt1 | contig 60597 bp, 61 predicted proteins | sample 9269371 | NCBI WGS metagenome assembly JAESFG01 (sample SAMN14506227, study PRJNA617093) | algae metagenome | isolation source: Aetokthonos hydrillicola CCALA 1050 (B3-Florida) and co-occurring... | place: USA: South Carolina | collected 2013-01-01 | reverse complement strand
AAGCGGCCGCGAGCCCCCCGGCCACCCGTGCTCAGAGCCGCCACCGCCGCCGAACGCCTGCTGTGGCGCTCACTTACGGTCGCGTCACCCTGACATCGTTCACGGCGTTGGGTGCCACCACCCGCCGCGTGCTCTGACGCGGCGCGTGGTGCGTGAGTCACCAATCTCGCCGTTCCCTCCCCGTCTCCGCCTCTACACTCCCCTCGCTGCTCTGCCGTGGAGGTCCGCGTTATGTTCGATTCGCTCAAGGCCGCCGGCGCGCTCGCCGGTCTCATGCGCAACAAAGAGGCCCTCGCCGCCGCGGGCGCCCGCATCCAGTCCCGCCTCGACGCCCTGCGCGTCGAAGGCCAGGCCGCCGGCGGCGCCGTCCGCGTCACCGTCAACGGCAAGATGAAGGTCACCGAGGTCCGCATCGACCCCGCCTACGCCATGAACTACCTCGGCACCGACCCCGCCGCCGCCGGCGCCATGATCGCCGCGGCCGCCAACGACGCCATCGACCGCGCCCAGGCCCTCGTCAAGGAAGAACTCCAGCACGAAGCCAAGGCCCTGGGCCTCGACGACATCCCCGGCCTCGACAAGCTCATGTCGCTGACAAGCTGATCCCACTCGGGTGCCACAACCCGCCGCGTGCTCTGACGCGGCGCGTGGTGCGTGGGTCACCGGCATCTCGACTCGACACCCGACATCTCGTCACCCCACCGCCCGCCGCACCCGCGCCACATCCCCCAATACCTTCCCCGCGATCTCGAGCGGCAACTGCGTCGCCGCATCCGACAGGCTCTTGCTCGGCTCCGGATGACACTCCATAAACAGCGCGTGCACCCCCGCCGCAGTCGCACTCTTCGCGAGCATCGGCGCAAACTTCGATGACCCCGCCGTCACCTCGCCCCCGGGCCGCTGCGTCGAGTGCGTCACGTCGAAGCACACCGGCGGCGCACCGCCAGCGACCTCCAGGTTCATCATCTCGGCCAGCCCAAGGAAGTCGTTCACCAACCGCCCATACCCGAAGAACGTCCCGCGCTCGGTCAGCATCACGTTCGAACACCCCGCCTGCGCCAGCTTCTTCACCGGGTGCGCCATCTCCGCCGGCGACACGAACTGCCCCTTCTTCACGTTCACGCCGCGGCTGTACTTCGCCGCCGCCCGCCCCGCCGCCACCAGCAGGTCCGTCTGGCGGCACAAAAACGCCGGGATCTGGATCAGGTCCACCACCCGCGCCGCCGCGTCCGCCTGCGACGGCTCGTGAATGTCCGTCGTCACCGGCACGCCCAGTTGCCGCCCCACGTGCGCAAGCCACTCCAGCCCCCGCTCCAGCCCCGGGCCCCGCGGCGAGTCCATGCTCGTCCGGTTCGCCTTGTCGAAGCTCGCCTTGAAGATGTACGTCAGCCCGTGCTCGATGCACACCCGCTTCAGCTCGCGCCCCACGGTCAACCCCAGATCGATGCTCTCCAGCACGCACGGCCCGCCGATCACCGCCAAAGAACAGCCGGGGCCGATTCGGACGGCCCCGGCTGTGCACAATCGCGGTTGACCCGTCTCGTTCGAAGCGATGGCTCAATCCTCAGGAACGTGCTCGCTCGTCACGATCGCCCGGAACCGCTCGCGCAGCTTCTTCGTCACCGGGCCCTCGCCCTTGGAGATCGTGTGGACCTTCCCGTCCCTCTCGATCCCCGTCACCGAGATGATCTCGGCCGCGGAGCCCGTCAGGAACACCTCGTCGGCCGTCAGGAACTCCTCGATCCGCATCATCTTCTCTTCGCACGCCGTCTTCGTGTCCGGGCACAGCCGCTCGATCACGAACCGGCGCGTGATGCCCTCGAGCGCCCCCGCCGACGACGGCGGCGTAAACACCTTCCCGCCCTTGATCGCGAAGATGTTGTCCCCCGTGCACTCGCACACGTACCCCTGCATGTTCAGCATGATCGCCTCGAGGCAGCCCGCCGCGATCGCCTCGGTCTTCGCCAGGATGTTGTTCAGGTAGTTCAGGCTCTTGATGCGCGGGTCCAGCGCCTCCACAGGGATCCGCGGCCGCTTCGCCACCACCACCTTCATCCCGTCCCGGTACAGCTCCGGCGGGTACAGCGCGATCTGGTCCGCGATGCACACGATCCCCGGCAGCGGGCACTTGCGCGGGTCCAGCCCCAGCGTCCCCGCCCCGCGCGTCACCACCAGCCGGATGTACGCGTCCGTCAGCCCGTTCAGCCGGATGCACTCGCGCATCACCTCGACCATCTCCTCGCGGCTGATCGGGATCTCCATCTGGATCCCCTCCGCCGAGGCCCACAGCCGGTCCATGTGCTGCCCGCACATGAAGATCCTGCCGCGGTACACCCGGATCCCCTCGAAGATCCCGTCCCCGTACAGCAGGCCGTGGTCGTACACGCTCACCGTCGCCTCGCTCTTGGGCACGTACCGCCCGTTCACGAAGACGATCGGCTTGTCGCCCTTGCCGGCCTGGTTGGCGATGAGTTTGGCCATCGCCTCCGACGGCTGCTGCACACCATGCCCGTTGTTGCTCGTGGGCGGGGTGGCGGGCTTGCTCGTCGATGTGCCGGCGATCGTGCTCATGCCAAACTCCTCGGGCCGGCGGGGAAGGGGCGAGGGGGGGTGTGGGAGGTCCCCGTACCGAGTCTGCCGCCGGCTCACGCCATAGTAGACGGATCACCCCGGACGTCGGCCCGCCACGCCCGCGACTCGAATCCCCCGGCCCGCGCCCACGCGAAGACCGAGCCGACCACCCCATCCACTCGTCCTAGTGTTCGCCGACGAACCTTCCCCGAACCGCCGTGCCACGCCTTGCGTACGAGCCCCGCGTGACCGAACCCTCCACCGTGCATCCGTCCCGAACCCTTCCCGTCGAGGTCCCCGGCCACGCCGCCGCGACCGCCCCGGGTGCGTCCCAGCGCCGGGCTCACCTCGACCCCGCCCGCTGCGTCCGCGTCCGCGGCGCCCGCGAGCACAACCTCAAGAACATCGACGTCGACATCCCGCGCGACCAGCTCGTCGTCATCACCGGCCTCTCCGGCTCGGGCAAGAGCTCCCTCGCCTTCGATACCGTCTTCGCCGAGGGCCAGCGCAAGTACATGGAGTCGCTCTCCGCGTACGCCCGCCAGTTCCTCGACCAGCTCAAGAAGCCCGACGTCGACGACATCGAGGGCCTCCCGCCCACCATCGCCATCGAGCAGCGCTCCGGCAACGCCAGCCCACGCTCAACCGTCGCAACGTCCACCGAGATCTACGACTACCTCCGCCTGCTTTACGCCCGCTGCGGCCAGCCCGTCTGCTGGGCCCCCGTCAAGACCCGCAAGGACGGCGCCGTCCTCGAGCGCTGCGGCCGCCCCATCCAGGCCACCGCCGCCACCCAGATCGTCGACGCCATCATGACCATCCCCCCCGGGACGCGGCTCATGATCCTCGCCCCGGTCGTCCGCGGGAAGAAGGGCTTCCACGCCGACGTCCTCGAATCCGCCCAGAAAGCCGGCTGGGCCCGCCTGCGCGTCAACGGCACGCTCGTCGACATCCGCGACGCCCTGAAAGTCGGCGGTGAAAACCCCCTCAAGCTCGGCCGCTACGAGCGCCACGACATCGCGATCGTCGTCGACCGTGCCAGCGTCTCCGCCGACGCCCGCCAGCGCATCGCCGAGTCCGTCGAGTCCGCCCTGCGCCTCGCCGACGGCGCGGTCGTCGTCGCCGTGGAACAGGGTGGGGCCGACGGGACCTTCGTCGACAAGGTCTATTCCGAGAAATTCTCCTGCCCGGACCACCCCGAGTGCGCCCTGGAGGAGCTCAGCCCGCGCGTCTTCAGCTTCAACTCCCCGCACGGCGCGTGCCCCGAGTGCCACGGCCTCGGGGTCATCATGGAGTTCGACGAGGACCTCATCATCCCCGACAAGGACCGCTCCATCACCGGCGGCGCCGTCGCCCCGTGGCGCGTCCCGCCCCCGATGGGCAAGTTCTTCCGCAAGCGCCTCCGCCACTTCTGCGCCGCCTTCGGCGTCGACGCCAACGCCCCCGTCGGCGAGCTCCCCGAATGGGCCCGGCGAATCCTCGTCTTCGGCGCTGCCGCGGAAGACGAGAAGAAGCGGGGGGGCGGCGAGAAATTCGAGGGCGTCGTCCACGGCCTGCGCAAGTGGTACGAGAAGACCGAGTCCTCGTGGATGAAGGAGTGGCTCGGCCAGTTCATGCGCGAGGCCGAGTGCCGCACGTGCCTGGGCGACCGCCTCCGGCTCGAGGCCCTGCACGTGCTCGTCCGCAGCGCCCACGCCCCGGACCCGGCCCGCGCCGCCAGCCGCCTGGTCATCGGCGCCGAGCAGCCCGGCGCCGGCGCCGCCACCCCGCTCAACATCGCCCAGCTCGCCCGCCTCACCATCTCCGACGCCCGCGCCTTCGCCCAGGGCCTGCAACTCACCCGCGAGCAGCGCACCATCGCCGAGCCCATCCTCAAGGAAGTCCTCGCCCGCCTCGGCTTCCTCGAGTCCGTCGGCCTCGAGTACCTCTCGCTCGACCGCAAGACCGGCACCCTCTCCGGCGGCGAGGCCCAGCGCATCCGCCTCGCCACCCAGGTCGGCTCCAAGCTCGTCGGCGCCTGCTACGTCCTCGACGAACCCACCATCGGCCTGCACCAGCGCGACAACGCCCGCCTCATCGCCACCCTCCGACACCTCGCCGACATCGGCAACTCCGTTCTCGTCGTCGAACACGACGAGGACATGATCCGCTCCGCCGACCACGTCCTGGACATGGGCCCCGGTCCGGGCGTCCACGGCGGGCGCGTCGTCGCCCAGGGCGCCATCCAGGAGATCGAGGCCGTCAGCGAGTCCCTCACCGGCCAGTACCTCTCCGGGCGCATGCGCATCGACGTCCCGCGCCGCCGCCGCCCCGCGAGCGAGAAGAACGCCGTCGTCGTCAAGGGCGCACGCCAGAACAACCTCAAGAACGTCGACGCCGCGTTCCCCTTGAACGCCCTGGTCTGCGTCACCGGCGTCTCGGGCTCGGGCAAGAGCACCCTCGTCAACGACATCCTGCTGCTCGCGGCCAAGAAGCACATGGGCTCGCAGCCGGGCATCCCGGCGGTCCACGCCCAGGCCGCCGCCCGGCTCAAGCCCGGCGCCCACGCCCGCATCACCGGCCTCAACAAGATCGACCGCGTCATCGAGGTCGACCAGTCCCCCATCGGGCGCACGCCCCGCTCCAACCCGGCCACCTACACCGGCATCTTCGACGACATCCGCCGCATCTTCACCCAGACCAAGGAAGCCAAGATCCGCGGCTACAAGCCCGGCCGCTTCAGCTTCAACGTCTCGAGCGCCAAGGGCGGCGGCCGCTGCGAGGCCTGCGAGGGCCAGGGCCTCAAGAAGATCGAGATGCACTTCCTGCCCGACGTGTACGTCGATTGCGAGGTCTGCGAGGGCAAGCGGTACAACAAGGAAACCCTCGAGGTCCACTACCGGGGCAAGTCCATCGCCGACGTGCTCGACCTCACCGTCGACCAGGCCTGCGAGTTCTTCGAGAACCACCCCGTCATTCTCCGTTACGTCACCTGCCTGCGCGACGTCGGCCTCGGCTACATCAAGCTCGGCCAGCCCAGCACCACGCTCTCGGGCGGCGAGGCCCAGCGCATCAAGCTCGCCACCGAGCTCGGTAAGGCCAGCGGCGGAAGTGGCGAAGTGGCGAAGTGGCAAGGTGGCGAAGCGGAAGAAGAGGATGGCAACGAGGGCGAATCGCACTCCGCCACTTCCGCTTCCCACACCCTCTACGTCCTCGACGAGCCCACCACCGGCCTGCACTTCGAGGACGTCCGCAAGCTCGTCGGCGTCCTCAACCGCCTCGCCGACGCCGGCAACACCCTCGTCGTCATCGAGCACAACCTCGACGTCATCAAGTGCGCCGACTGGATCATCGACCTCGGCCCCGAAGGCGGCGACCGCGGCGGCACCGTCATCGCCGCCGGCACCCCCGAGCAGGTCGCCAAGATCGCCAAGAGCTACACCGGCCACTACCTCAAGACGATGCTCCGCTAGATCTCCCTCCGCCAACGGCGGAGGGAGAAATGTTTGCTCGGCGTCCAGCCGAGCAAACGAGAGGGAGGCCGTTCGCCCCGCTACGGCCTGCGTTCCCGCTCCAATTCCGTCAACCTCTTGCGAGCCTCATGCAGCACCATCGCGGCCGCCTGGGCCGCATCGTTCAACACATCCTGCGCCCGCACACGAACGACCGCAACGCCGCGCTCCGCGAACCATGCATCGCGAACACGATCCTCTTCCACGCGCCCCTCATGCTGCTTCCCGTCGATCTCCACCACAAGCAGCGCCTCGTGGCAGTAGAAATCCGCCACATACGGCCCGAACGCTCTCTGCCGACGGAAGGCAAGTCCTCCAACTCCACGCCGCCTGAGCAACTGCCACAGCAGCACTTCCGGCAGCGACATCTCGCTCCGCAGTTCGCGCGCACGCTCAACGCCACCTGGCGAAGGCCGCATCGCCTTGCGTCGCTCGTTCGAGAATCGGTCCACGGCCACACGATATCCGGAGATCTCCCTCCGCCACCGGCGGAGGGAGAAATGTCTGATGTGCGTCCAGCACATCAGACGAGAGGGAGGCCGTTCGCGTTCAGCAAGTCCAACGCCTCCCCCGCGCGTGATCGGCTGAACGCCGATCACGCTGCCCCCTCCGCCGTTGGCGGAGGGGGATCATGCATGGCAACCGGTTTCGGCGCGGCAAGGTACAACCGACGTGCCCGCGACCGACGCCGCTCTCCACGGCTCACTCCTCGCCACCGCCATCGCTGACGCCCTCGGTCTTCCCTTCGAAGGCCTTTCGAACCGCCGCATCGCACGGCTCAATGCCGCCGCTCGCTTCCGCCTGCTTTTGAGCCGCGGCATGGTCTCCGACGACACCGACCACGCCGCGCTCGTCGTCCTTGCGCTCGCCGCATCCGCGGGCGACCCCGACACGTTCGAACGCTCGCTTCGGCGCGGGCTCGTCCGCTGGTTTCTTTCGCTTCCCGCCGGTATCGGCCTCGCTACCGCGCGCGCTTGCATCCGCATGTGTCTGGGCATCCGTCAATCCGGCGTCCACTCCGCCGGCAACGGCCCCACAATGCGTGCGTCCGTCCTCGGTGCCGCGATCGACAACCCCACGCTTCTTCTTGAGCTCGTCACCCGCTCGACACGTCTCACGCACGTCGACCAGCGGGCCGTCCACGGTGCTCTCACGGTCGCCCTCGCCGCCCGCCACTTCCGCCGGCGTCCCGCACCCGTTCGCGTCGAGTTTCGTGCCGAACTCCAGGACTTCATCGCCGATCTCCATCCCGCGTTTGTGACTGAACTCAACGCGGCCCTCGATGCGACTGCCATCGATACCCCGGCGTTCGCCGCCGCACGAGGCCATGTCAGGGGCGTCTCTGGGTTCATCGTCCACACCGTCCCCGTCGCGCTGCACGCCGCGTTCGCGCATCAGGACGATCCCGTGAGCGCTGCCCTCGCCTGCATCCGCTGCGGCGGGGACACAGACACAACCGCATCAATTGCCGCGGGCATTGTCGGCGCCCGCACAGGCGCCGCACCCATCGACACCACGCTCCAATCCAGCCTTCTCGACTGGCCCCGCGGACTCTCGCGCCTGCAGGCGTGGTCAGTCGCCGCAGCCGGCGCCCTCGCCACCGGGGCGTGCCGCCCCCAGCGTCAGCCTGCCTACCCGCTCCAGGTCGCGCGCAACCTCTTCTTCCTGAGTGTGGTCCTCGCACACGGGTTCCGAAGAATGCTCCCGCCGTATTGAGGAGATTCCCGATCTCCCTCCGCCAACGGCGGAGGGAGGAATGTCTGATGTGCGTCCAGCACATCAGACGAGAGGGAGGCCGTTCGCGTTCAGCAAGTCCAACGCCTCCCCCGCGCGTGATCGGCTGAACGCCGATCACGCTGCCCCCTCCGCCGTTGGCGGAGGGGGATCGGGGCTACCGCCCCCGCCACTCCGCCGGCACCTCGCCGTGCTCGGCGCGGATGATCGAGCGGATGCCGCCGCGCCCGCGCCAGTTCGTGATGACCTGCATCCATACCGGCTTGAGCATGCCCGCGAGGTCCTCGCGGATGCGGTCGGTCACCGCCTCGTAGTAGATCCCCTCGTTGCGGAACGACTGGTAGTAGAGCTTCAGGCTCTTGAGCTCGACGCAGCCGGCCTTGCCCGCGGCGGTGCCGGGGTCGGCGGGCCGGTACCGCAGGGTGATCGTGCCGAAGTCGGGGTGGCCCGTCACCGGGCACACCGAGGTGAACTCCTCGTTGATGTGCTCGATCACGATCGGGCGGTCGCGCCCGGGGGTCGGGAAGGCCTGCAAAAGCGATGCGTCCGGCATGGGCGGAGGGTACGCAAAGCGGCCCCGGCCCGGGCGGTCACTGGTTGCCGTAGCGGGTCAGGAGCTCGAGGATCTTGGGCTGGTCGCGGTTGATCTGCAGCGAGCGGCGCAGGGCGTCCAGGCCGCGCTGCTTGCTGGCGCTGTCGCGGTTGTCGGAGAGGATCCAGGCGTTCAGGCAGCACACGGCCACGCCGTTGAGGGCGGGGAAGTGGTCCGGATCGATCGCGAGCGACTGCTCGAACGCGCCCATGGCGTTGCCGTAGTTCCGCAGGCGGAACTCGGCGAAGCCGATCCGCTCGTACGCCAGGGCCGAGGGCTCGATCTTGGCGGCCTGCTCGGCGGTGTTGCGCATCTCGGTGTAGCGCCCGAGCTTGCCGTAGCTCTCGGCGAGCTTGAGCAGCAGGTCGGCGTTGAGGTCCATCAATTCGGTCGCCTGCTGCAATTCGCGGACCGCGTCCTCGTGCCGGTCCAGGGCCTGGTAGATCGCCCCCAGGTTGTACCGGGCCTGGCCGCTCTCGGGGTTCACCTCGACGGCCTTGCGGGCGTACGGCAGGGCCTGGGCGTTTTCGTCGAGCGAGAAGTAGGCCGCGGCCAGCATCAGGTTCGCCTGGAAGTCGGCCGGCCGGATCGACAGGGCCCGCAGGTACGCCTGGATCGACTCGGTCACGCGGTCGAGCAGTTGCAGCATCAGCCCGTGGTAGTACTGGGCGTCGAAGTTGCGGGGCTCGAGCTTGGCCGCGTCGCGATAGGACTTCTCGGCGGCGGCGTAGTCGCCGTCCATGCGGTGCAGGTCGCCCAGGCCCATGTGGGCCTCGGTCATGGTGGGGTTGATCTCGATGGCCTTGGTGAACTCCTCGAAGGCCAGGGCCTTATCGCCGTCGCGCACGGCCTGCTCGGCGTTGGCGACGTGCCCGGCCGCGGCGGTCTTGGCGGTCTCGCTCGCCTCGCTCGCGTTGCCGGTGCGGCCGCCCGAGGTGCACCCGGCCGGGCCCAGCGCGAGGCCTGCCAGGGCCAGGGCGAGGGGGGCGAGTCGGACGCGACGGACCGTCGGGCGTGGGCGGGGGGTCATGCGGAACCTCATGCGGGGATACATCGGCTGGCGCGGGGTAAGCAGGGTACTCGGGCCGGGCGCAGCGGGTTCGGGCGATCGGAGCATGTTCGGACGCGCAGGGCCGCGACCTCCGGCACCGATCAGCTGCGCATGAGCCGCTTGAGCCGGCGCAGGTTGAGCGTGTCGTGCGGGGTGCCCGCGTCGGTCTCGCCCTTGGGGGTCTCGAGGATCTTGGGGACATCGGCCAGTTCCGGCCGGTTCACCACCGGGCCGAAGCCGTCCAGCCCCAGCGTGCCCTCGCCGATGTGGGCGTGCCGATCGCGCTTCGAGCCCGCGGGGTCGCGCGAGTCGTTCACGTGCATCGCCTTGAGGTGCTTGAACCCGCACACCGCGTCGAAGCGCGCCAGCACCGCCTCGGCCTTCTCGGCGCTGGACATGTCGTAGCCCGCGGCGTGGGCGTGGCAGGTGTCGAAGCAGTAGCCGATCCGCTCTGGCTCGCCGGTGGAGTCGGCGATGCGCGAGCGGAGCAGGGCGAGCTGGTCGAACGCGGCTCCCAGCGTGCTGCCGCCGCCGACGGTGTTCTCAAGGCACGAGACCACGCCAAACCCCTTGGTGCGGGCGAAGATGTCCTTGTACGCGCGGACGATGTTCTCAAGGCCGAGTTCGGCGGGCTCGCCGGTGCTCGAGCCGGGGTGGTGGATGAGCACGCCGATGCCCAGGGCCTGGCAGCGCTCGAGCTCGACGACCATCGAGTCGACGCTCTTGGCCCACAGCTCCGGGTTCGGGCTGGCAAGGTTGATGAGGTACGACGCGTGCGCGACGGTGCGCCCGGGGGTGCCGTCGTCCCAGCCGCTGGCGGCGAGCTCGGCGTTCCACTCGCGCACGGCCTCCTCGGTCAACGGCGGGGCTTTCCACTGCTGCTGGTTCTTGGTGAAGACCTGCACGCAGTCGAGCTTGAGCGTGCGGGCTTCGCGCAGGGCGTTGGCCATGGCGCCGGCGATGGAGAGGTGTGATCCGAACACGCGGAGAAGGTAGGGGGTTGGGAACGCGGAACAGTGGAACACCGGAACAGCGGAACATGAAGAACGGGACATGTGGGCGTGCGGGCGGGCCGTCCGCGGCGGCGGGGGTGTTCTGCTACGCTCGGGCATGAGCACGGTGAACCTGCAATCGAGGGTCGCGGTCGTCACGGGGGCGTCGGCGGGGATTGGCGAGGCGATCGCGCGGGAACTGGCCGCGGGAGGCGCGAAGGTCGTGCTGAACGCGCGCCGGGTGGAGCGGCTCGAGGCGATCGCGGCGGAGTTGAACGCGGGCGGCGGCGGGGCGCGGGCGGCGGTGGCGCCGGGCGACGCGGCGGACGACGCGACGATCGCGGCGATGCTGAACACGGCGAAGCGCGAGTTCGGGCGCGAGGCGGACCTGGTGGTGATCAACGCCGGGCGGGGCCTGAAGGGGAGCGTGAGCGACTCGGACGTGAGCCAGTGGGAGGAGTTGCTGCGGACGAACATCATGGCCGCGGCACGGCTGATGCGGGCCACGGCCAAGCGGATGCTCGAGGACCTGGCGCGCGACGCGGACGCGGGGACGGCGTGGACCAGCCGGGCGCGGGACCTGGTGGTGATCGGCTCGATCGTGGGGCGGCACGTGTCGCCGTTCAGCTCGATGTACGGCGGGACGAAGTTCGCGGTGCACGGGATGACCGAGGGGTTGCGGCGTGAGCTTGGGCCCAAGGGCGTGCGCGTGTCGCTGGTGGAGCCGGGGTTCGTCACGAGCGAGTTCCAGGGCGTGGCGGGGTACGACCCGGTGTGGTACCAGGGCGTGGTGGAGAAGATCGGGCCGGTGCTGACGCCGTCGGACGTGGCGAAGACGGTGGCGTTCGCCGCGAGCCTGCCGGCGAACGTGCACGTGAGCGACTGGATCGTGCGGCCGACGCGGCAGGACTATCCGTGAGTGGCAATGGGCAATGGGCAATGGGAAATGGGCAATGGGGAATGGGCAATGGGCAATGGGCAATGGGCAGTGGGGATGGGGAATGGGGAATGGGCAGTGGGGAATGGGGAGTGGGCGGTGGGAAGTAGGGAATGGGGAATGGGCACTGGTAATCGGGTCGGGCGGTGAAACCGGGGAGCGGGGCGGGAGGACCACGGGACATGCACACGTGGATCTGGCGAATCGTGGTCGCAGTTGTTGTGGGGGTGCTCGCGACCTATGGCGTTGCGTGGTGGTGCGGGGTCTGTCGCGGCAGCGCAGCCGGCTTGACAGGTGGCACTCCCGTGGACGACTTCCTGCTCCCCGAGAGTGTCGAAGGGCAGCGTGTGCGTGTGATCGTCGAGCGTGTTGGTTTCGGGAACCACTCCGTCACGGCAGGGTGGATCCCCGCTCCGGGTCCGGACTCTCACGCGGAGATTCGGGCGCTTCGGACGCGCCGCGCGCCGTGGTGGTTGCCGTCCAACTTTGCTCCCGGCGGCATGGTGTTCGAGGCGCATGCGGGATGGCCGATTCCGACGTTGGTCTCCGGGCAAATGTGCACGTTCGGTCCATACCGGAGGCATTCTTGGCCATCGCTCACGTTGAACACCGGGGACGAGCAGTACACCGTGCCGATAACCCCTCTATTGCCGGGATTCATCTTGAGCGTTGTTGGGTACGGCGGAATGTACATTGTCGGTGTATGTGCCGTTGCGGAGGTTCGACGGAGGCGCGGAATCGGCCGGTGCTCGCGGTGCAGGTACGATCTGGCGGGGCTTGCAAATAGAACGCCGTGCCCAGAATGCGGAACGTGCCCTGCCGCTTCGCCGTGACACAACCGGTGTGGGCCGCACACGGGGCCACTCGTGCGACTGAGCGGGGGTTCTTGTCGGCTGAGCGCTCTGCGCGCCATCGAGGTGATGAATGCCAGCTGATGCGCGCCGGGGCGTGTGGTCGGTGCTGCTCGTGATGAATGTGGTGCTGTGCACGGCGGCGCTGCTGGTGCTGGCGGTGCGGTCGTCGACGGTGATCGGGCCTTCGTCGTGGGTCACGCTGACGGTCGTGAACGCGTCGAGCGAGCGCGTGCTGGTCACGCCGGTGGCGGACCGCGCCCGCCCGATGTCGCCGTCCGGCTGGTCGGGGCACTGGCCGGGGCGCGGGGAGCGGGGGATGCTCCTGATCGAGCAAGGAGGCACGCGGCCGGGGACGCGGGTCGGGCGCTTCGAAGTGGCGCCGGGGGCGACGTGGTCGGCGCGGGTGGAACGAGAAGGTCGGACGCTTGCGGGCGTGGTGGTGCAGGGGGTGGACGGCACGGCGCGGAGGCTTCGAACTCCGGACGCGCCGGCGCAGCCGGAGGTGTCGCTGCGGATCGATGACGTGGCGAAGCTTCCAGAGGTGACGGCGCAGGAGGCGGCGTGGTATGCGGCCATTCCCGCGGAGCTTGGGGTGGATGTGCTGGGGTACGTGCTGTGGCTGCCGCTCGTGAATCTGCCGTGGGTGTGGTGGATGTGGCGACGGTCGAGCCGGGTGGGCGTGGTGCGAGCCTGAGGATGGCGCACGCCGCGAGGCGGCGCTCGCGGATCGGCGTGTCCGGACCGGCGAGCATCGACAGCAGGGTGTCGAAGGCGAGACGCAGGGCGCGGGCGAGGTCGTCGGCGGGAACGATGGCGGCGAGGGCGGATGCGGGGACCATGAGGGCGAGCATTGCCCGGCGCGGGAGTTGGGCAAGCGGAATCGTGCGCAGGTGCGCCTTTTTGCGCGCAAATGCGCCGTTGCGCGCGAGATTCCTGTGGGAGGGGGTACGCGGAGGACGCGGAGGACGCGGAGGACGCGGAGGGACGCGGAGGGAGCTGGATGCTGAAACGGAAGACACCACCATCCGCGGCGAAGCGCCGGGGATGGTGGTGGCACCCGGCGTGGTGGCACCCGGACGTGGGCGTACGGGGTGGCTTAGAGGCGTGTGCCGCCGCTGACGTCGATGAGCTGGCCGGTGACCCAGCCGCCGTCGGGGGAGGCGAGGAAGGCGACGGCGTTGGCGATGTCGTCGGGCTTGCCCAGGCGCGGGATGGCCTGGATCTGGCGGACGAGTTCGTCGGGGTTGGAGCCGATGACGTCGGCGGCCATGTCGGTCTCGATGACGCCGGGGTTCACGGCGTTGACGGTGATGTGGCGCGAGCCGAGTTCGCCGGCGAGCTGGATGGTGAAGGTGTCGACCGCGCCCTTGGTGGAGGAGTACAGGGCGAGGCCGGCGAACGCGCGGTGCGAGACGACGCTCGAGGTGTTGATAATGCGCCCGTGATCGGGGATGCGCGGCAGGGCCTTCTGGGTGACGAAGAACAGGGCCTTGACGTTCACGTTGTAGACGTGGTCGAAGTCGGCCTCGGTGGCCTCGAGGAAGGGGCCCATGGGGGCGACGCCGGCGTTGTTGACGAGGATGTCGATCTTCGTGGTGGGGCCGATCTCGCGGTCGATGGCGGCGAAGAGGTCGCGCACGCCGGCGACGGAGCGGAGGTCGCCGCCGACGGCGACGGCCTGGCCGCCGGCCGTGGTGATGTCGGCGACGACCTTGAGGGCCTGGTCGCGGCTGGCGCCGAAGTGGACGAGGACCTTGGCGCCGTCGCGACCGAGGCGCCGGGCGATGGCGGCGCCGATGCCGCGGGACGCGCCGGTGACGAGGGCGAGCTTGCCGGCGAGGGGCTTGGCGGGGGAGGCGGGGGCGGATGTCGAAGTCACGGTCGGATCTCCTTGTGGCCGGGTTGACGTTTGTGAACGATTGGTTCCGAATTGGACGGGCACGAACCCTGTCCTCAGATGCTGAGCGAGGGGATTGGTCACGGGCGGAGCAGCGCGGTGACGGTGTCGATGATGGGGGCGGGGTCGGGGGCGGGCGTCCTGGCGCCGGCGGGCCGCTGGCGGGCGAAGACGGCGATGCCCGAGAGCAGGCGGGTGAGGACGCAGGCGAGGTCACGGGCACGGCGGTCGGTGCGGACCTGCCCGGCGCGCTGCCCGAGGGTGAGGGTGTTGGTGAGCAGGTCGGTGACGCGGGCCCAGTGGGCGTCGAGCATGGCGCGGACGTCGGCGTCGTGGGGGGCGAGTTCGGTCATGGCGCTGACGGCGAGGCAGCCGTTGGGGCCGGAGGATTGGGCGCAGGGCGTGGCCGCGGCGGTGAGGAAGGCGCGGATGGCGTCGACGGCGTCGGCGTGGCCGCCGAGGGAGCGCTGGAGGTTGTCAAGCCCGGCGGCGAGGTAGCGGCGGAGGCCTTCGAGGTAGAGCGAGCGCTTGTCGGTGAAGGCCTTGTAGAGGCTGCCCTTCTCGATGCCCATGGCGGCGGTGAGGTCGCACATGCTCGTGCCCTCGTAGCCGGTGCGCAGGAAGGCCTGGGTGGCCTTGGCGACGGCGTCGTCGAGGTCGAACTCGCGCGGACGGGGCATGGGTGAGCCTAGGCGTTGGGAACTGGTCGGTCAAGAATGAGGCGGAGCCGGTACGCGGAGGACGCGGAGGGGGGCGGAGTGACGCGGAGGATGGGAATGGATTAGGACGAGAGGACGTTCCGAAGTGGGGGTCGGGACTTTGCGCTGCGTCCGGGGACGCGTGCACGACCATCCGCGGCGAAGCGCCGGGGATGGTGGTGGCACCCAAATGAAAGGGCCTCCCGCGCTGCTTTGGCGGGAGGCCCTTGGTGGCGGAGGAATTCACCCGGTGCGTGCGCACCTGGGCTCGTTCAGGGGAAGATGCCGCGGATGGCGTAGACCTTGGCGATGTTGTCGAGGGCGGCGATGTAGGCGGCGGTGCGGAGGTCGCACTTGTACTTCTGCTTGGCCTGGCGGGTGCGCTTGGCGGCGGAGACCATGGCGATGTTGAGCTTGCGGTCGACTTCCTCGGCTTCCCAGGAGGAGAAGGTCTTGTTCTGGACCCACTCGAAGTAGGAGACGGTGACGCCGCCGGCGTTGGCGAGGATGGCGGGGATGACCTCGATGCCGCGGGAGAGGAGGAGGCGCTCACCGGCGGGGGTGGTGGGGGCGTTGGCGCCTTCGACGACGACCTTGGCGTTGATGAGCTTGGCCTCGGGCTCCTTGATCATCTGCTCGAGGGCGGCGGGGATGAAGACGTCGACCTTGGCGGAGTAGAAGTCTTCCTTGGAGCAGGCGTCGGCCTTGGGGTAGCCGGCGACGCCACCCTTGGGGTTGTTGGCGACGTAGTGGGCGAGGTCGTGGGCGTCGATGCCCTTGTCGTTGCGGATGAACCCGGTGTGGTCGGAGGCGGCGATCTGCTTGGCGCCCATGTCTTGGAACAACCGGGCGGCCCAGGAGCCGACGTTGCCGTAGCCGAGGGTGACGAACGTGGCGCCCTTGGCCTGGAGGCCGAGCTCGGGGAGCATCTCGGCGAGGACGTCGACGAGGCCCTGGCCGGTGGCCTTTTCGCGGCCCTTGGAGCCGCCGTACTCGACGGGCTTGCCGGTGATGACGGCGTGGGGGTTCTGCACGCCGCCAACCTCGGCGAGGAAGGAGTAGGTGTCGGCCATCCAGGCCATGTGCTGGGCGGTGGAGCCGACGTCGGGGGCCGGGATGTCGTAATCCGGGCCGATCATGTGGGCGATGGCGGTGGTGAAGCGGCGGACGATGCGCTCCATCTCGGCGTTGGAGTGGGCGCGGGGGTTGACGCGGATGCCGCCCTTGCCGCCGCCGTAGGGCAGCTGGGCGAGGGAGCACTTCATGGTCATGAGGAAGGCGAGGCTCTTGACGTCGTCGAGGTGAACCTCGTGGTGGAAGCGGAGGCCGCCCTTGAAGGGGCCCAGGGCGTTGTTGTGCTGGACGCGGTAGCCCTTGATGAGCTGCCACTCGCCGTTGTCCATCTGGACCGGGAAGTGGACCATGATCTCGTTCTTGGGCTGGGCGAGGATGAGCTGAACGTGCTTGGGCAGGTTCATGAGCTCCGCGGCGTGGAGCATGGTCGCGACGGTCTGGAAGTAGAGGTTGTCGGGGTCGGCGGGGAGGCCGACCTCCTGGACGATCGGGCTGTTGAAGACCTGCCCGGAGGATTTGGAGGCATTGGCGTGAGACGACGCGGTGGCGGTGCTCATGACGGTGTCCGGGTCAAGATGGGGTTAGGAACGGATGCGTGGCGGGCCGTCCGCCGGCGCCCCGGGGACGGCGGCGGAGGCGTTTGGGCCCAAGGGGCCGGGCCTCGCGCAGGTCCGTTCGGGAGCGTAGCGTAGGGTCCGGCGGGGGCGGCGGCAAACGCCCGGACCGGGGGCGTGACGACAGGAAAGTTCCGCGATTTTCCCTGACTACAACTGGGCGATGACCACCCTGCTGTACCACGGCGCGGATCTGATGTGGATGACCAAGCTGCGGTCCTCGGCCGAGGCGCTGGGGATCCCGGTGCGGGCGGTGCGGTCGGTGGAGATGCTCGAGGCCCGGCTGGCGGACACGCCGGTGGGGGGGCTGATCGTGGACCTTGATGCGCCGGAGGTGGCGCTGGCGCTGATCGAGCGTGCGGCGAAGGCGGACCCGCCGGTGCGGATCGCGGCGTTCGGCCCGCACGTGGAGGTCGAGCGGTTTGCGCAAGCGAAAGCCGCCGGCGCCCAGCAGGTCATGGCCCGCGGGGCGCTGGCGGCTCGGATGGAGGCGGTCTTGAAGGGGCTCGTCGGCGCGACGTAAGTCGCGCTTGGACGGTTACTTGAAGAGCTTGATCTTGTCGAGGGTGGACTTGAGCAGGTCGCCGGTCGCGGGGTTGGCGCTGAGGCGAGAGGCCTGGCTGGTGAAGGCCTTGTTGGCGGCGTCGAGCTGGCCGCCGAAGGCCTTGCGGATGTTGTTCTGGACCTCGGGGCTGAGGGCGTTGAGCGAGTCGGTGAGCTTGTTGAGGGGCTCAACGATCTCGGCGAGGCCGGGGATGGCCTTGAGGGCCGAGGCCTGGTCCTTGATGCCCGCGAGCAGGCCGTTGACGTCGCCGAGCTTGGCGATGTAGTCCTTGGCGGAGGTCATCGCGGCCTGGGGCAGGTCGGCGAGGGCCTTGGTGGCGGCCTCCGAGGTTGCGGACGCGGTGGAGCCCTTTTCGCACCCGGGGAGGGTGGCCAAGAGGGCGGCGGAGCAGACGAGGGCGGCGGCACGGGTCGACAGGGTCATCGTGGTTCCTTCTTAAGGGGATCGGCGATGCCGGCGGGGGCCGGATTCCGGGTCCCGGGACTGCGGGCGCGGGTGGTTATCGGCCCGTAGGGCCTTGCGTCGCCAGTTCGTCGGGGTTTTCGAGCCACAGGTTGAGCCGGCCGGCCCAGTGGCGGAAGACCAGGCGGGCGTCGTAGAGCGGGTCGGCGGAGGTGCCGGCGTCGAGGTCCTGCACGATGTCGGACTCGACGACGGCCGCGATGCGCTTGTTGGTGATGGAGTCGACGAACTCGGCCTCGACGGCGGCGCCGCCGATCGTGGCGCGGGCGGAGCCGGAGCGGTCGGAGCGGGCGACGGCGGTGATGGCGGCGCGGATGCGGCCGACGTTGGGTCCGGGGGCGGAGGCGAGGCGGTTGCGCAGGGCGAGGGCGTCGGAGAGTTCGGAGCGCAGGGCGTCGGCGAGGGCGGCGGCGTCGGCGCCGTCGATGGGGACGCCGCGGGTGGTCTCGCCGGGGAGGACGACGACAGGGTCGACGATGAACGAGGTGTAGGAGGAGAAGCTGGCGGCCTGCTCGTAGCGGGTGGTGGGGTGGCGGGGGCTGGGCTGGAGGCGGGAGTAGTCGCGCAGGAAGCCGGACTCGGTGGTGGCGATCTTGGGGTCGGACGCGGAGGGTCCGGAGGAGCAGGCGGCGAGGGTGAGCAATGCGACGGCGGCAAGTGGGATCGGACGGCGGGCGGGGTGCGCCATGGTGAGTGAACTCCGTTGAGCGCAGCGAGTGCGCAAGGTCGAGCATACCGCGCTCACGGGGTGCCGTGCACGACGAGGATGTCGTCGAGCGGCTTGCGTGTGATGTCGGGGACGGTGGCGTCGTCGGCGGGGTAGCCCAGGGGGATGAGCAGGTACGGGCGCTCGTGCGCCGGGCGGCCCAGGACGTGCGAAAGAAAGCCCATCGGGCTGGGTGTGTGCGTGAGCGTGGCGAGGCCGGCGCTGTGGGCCGCGGCCAGGAGCATGCCCACGGCGATGCCGACGGACTCGTTGGTGTAGTACGTGAGGCCGTCGTCGTCGGTCTTGACGAGCTTGAAGACGACGATGAGCCAGGGCGCGGTCTCGAGGAAGGGCTTGGAGGCGTCGGTGCCCAGGGGCGCGAGGTCGGCGAGCCACTGGGGCGTGGCGCGGCGGGTGTAGAACTCGCGCTCTTCCTCCTCGGCGGCGAGGCGGATGCGGCGCTTGAGGGCGGGGTCGGCGACGGCGACGAAGCGCCACGGCTGCTTGTTGGCGCCCGAGGGCGCGGTGCCGGCGGCGCGGACGATCCACTGGACGGTCTCGAGCGAGACGGGCCGGCTGGAGAAATCGCGCACGGTGCGCCGGAGCGCGAGGGTGTCGTGGAAGCGGCGCGCGAGCGTTTCGGGGGGCTCGCCGGGGACATAGGGGCGGAGCGGGACGCGGGGGAACGGGGGAGGCTGGGTCATGAGCGGGCTCCTGCCGGGCGGGTCCGGGGCGTTACCCTTGGGGCCATGAACATTTCGCTGCGATGGCTGAACGAGTATTTGATGCCGGGGAACCTGTCTGCGGACGCGGCGGAGCGCGTGCTCACGGACGTGGGGTTCCCGCTCGAGTCGGTCACGCCGATCGGCGAGGGGGAGACGGCCGACACGCTGCTGGACGTGGAGGTGACGAGCAACCGCGGGGATTGCCTGAGCCACGTGGGGCTGGCGCGGGAGATCTCGGCCGCGAGCGGGAGGCGGTTGAAGCTGCCGGCGCTGCAGGCGATGAACCCCGGGCCGGGGGCGGCGGGGAAGATCATCGCGCTGGACAACCGTGGGAGCGCGACGGGGCTGTGCCCGCTGTTCACGCTGCGGCTGATCAAGGGCGTGAAGGTGGGGCCGAGCCCGGCGTGGCTGGTGCGAGCGTTGGAAGCGGTGGGGAAGCGCTCGATCAACAACGTGGTGGACGTGACGAACTACGTGGCGAGCGAGTTCGGCCAGCCGTCGCACGTGTTCGACCTGGCGACGATCGCAAAGGGCGCGGACGGGCGGGCGCAGGTGGTGGTGCGCCAGGCGAGCAAGGGCGAGACGCTCGTGCTGCTGGACGGCAAGGCGATCGAGCTGCGCGAAGGGGACGTGGTGATCGCGGATGCGAAGCGGGCGATCTCGCTGGCGGGGATCATGGGCGGGAAGGAGACGGAGGTGACGGGGGCGACGACGGATGTGCTGCTGGAGGTGGCGACGTGGTCGCCGCGGGCGGTGCGGACGATGTCGCGGAGACTGGGTCTGCGGACGGACGCGAGCCACCGGTACGAGCGGTGGGTGGATCCGCGGTCGATCGACATGCCGGCGCGGCGGGCGGCGGCGCTGATCGCGGAATTGGGAGGCGGGACGGTCGTTGACGGGTGGGTGACGGCGGGGGGCGAGATGCTGCCGACCAAGCCGATCATGCTGCGGGCGGCCCGCTGCCGCGCGATGCTGGGGGCGCGGGTGACGTCGGCGGAGATGACCAAGGTGCTCCGCGCTCACGAGGTGGAAGTGGCGGTGGAGGCGGTGAGCGGTGGCGGCGGGGGGGACGGGGATGACGACGCGATCCTGCGGTGCGTACCGCCGGGGTGGCGGCCGGACCTGGCGCGCGAGATCGACCTCATCGAGGAGGTGGCGCGGACGCACGGGCTGGAGCGGGTGCCGGTGAAGGAGACGGTGGCGGTGCGGGTGGCGGCGCCGCAGGCGCGGGAGGCGGCGGGGCGGGCGATCGCGCACACGCTGACGGGGCTGGGCTTCTACGAGGCGGTGACGTTCAGTTTCGTGAGCCGCAAGGCGGCGGCGCCGCTGCTGGAGAAGGGGACCAGGACGCTGGAGGTGGTGGACGAGAGGCGCAAGGGCGACCCGGTGCTGCGCCCGAGCGTGCTGGCGAGCCTGCTGGCGTGTCGGCGTGCGAACCAGGATCGGGGCGTGCACGGGGACGGGGGCGAGGGCGCTGGGGTGCGGCTGTTCGAGACGGCGTCGGTGTTCTGGCAGGCGGGCGAGGAGGGGATCAAGCCGCTGGAGGCGCACTGCGAGTCGGTGCGGCTGGCGCTGATCGCGGATGCCGTGGGCGTGCCGGGGGCGACGGCGGCGAGCGCGCACGAGAAGCGGCAGATGGGCGTGCGGCTGGTGCGGGGGGCGCTCGAGAGCGTGGCCGCGGCGGTGGGTGGGAGCCGGGCGCGGGTGGAGATCGCGGCGCCGGCGAGCGAGGACGCGGCGCCGGAAGCGTTTGAGCGCGGGGCGGTGGGGCGGGTGCGGCTGGTGATGCGGGAGGGGGGCGAGGTGAAGGAGATTGGGTGGGCGGGGCTGATCTCGGCGAAGGTGCAGGGGGCGTATGACCTGCAGGCGCCGGTGGCCGCGGCGGAGGTGGAGTTGGCTGCGCTGGAAGCGCTGTGGCCGCCGACGGCGAAGGTGGCGGCGCTGCCGAGCGTCCCGGACATCGAGCGGGACCTGTCGCTGATCGTGGATGAGCGGGAGCCGTGGGCGCGGATCGAGGGGCTGGTGCGCAGCGCGGAGCCGGCGCTGCTCGAGAGCGTGGAGTTTGTGGGGGTGTACCGCGGGCCGCAGGCGGGGGCGGGTCGCAAGAGCGTGACGCTGCGGATGCGATTCAGGGATGAGGGGCGGACGCTCAAGCGCGAGGAAGTGGAGCCGCAGGTGGCGGCGGTGGTGGAGTTGGCGAAGCGGGAGATGCAGGCGGAGGTGAGGACGGCGTAGGGGATGAGACGGTGAGGCGGTGAAGAGTGAGACGGGGTGGGCGGGGTGATAACCGCGGTTGGTGACGGCGGGGAGCGAGCGTGGGGGCGCTCGTGCCGATGTCTATGGGGGAGAGGAGCTCTCGCATGGACTTTGGGAACCCGGCGTCGATGGTGAGCGGGCTGGTGATCGGGATGGTGGGGACGGGGATGCTGATGTACGGGAAGAAGGCCGGGAGTTTCCGGTCGATCCTGTGCGGGATTGCGCTGTGCGTGATCCCGATGGCGGTGAGCGCGCTGTGGATGGAGTGGGCGGCGGCGGCGGCGTGCATCGGGGCGATGGTGGTGGCGGGGAGGATGGAGTAGCGGTCAAGACGTCGCGCGGCGGGGTGTGCGTTCTGGCGATGTCGCACGCCTCCCCCTCGCTTGAGCGGCTGGACGCCGCTCAAGCATTTCCCCCTCCGCCGGGGCGGAGGGGGATCTTCGGAGCCGCCCGTACGATCGGGGATGGCATGGATCATCCTTGTTGTTGCGGGGTTGCTTGAGATCGGTTGGGCGATCGGGCTCAAGTACACCGAGGGGTTCACGCGGCTGTGGCCGAGCGTGCTGACGATCGGCGCGATGGCCGCGAGCATGTACCTGCTGGGGCTGGCGGCCAAGTCGATCCCGATCGGGACGGCGTACGCCGTGTGGGTGGGGATCGGGGCGGCGGGGACGGCGGTGCTGGGGATCTTCCTGTTCGGGGAGGCGGCGAGCGCGGCGCGGGTGGCGTGCCTGGTGCTGCTGGTGGGGTCGATCGTGGGGCTGAAGGTGACGGGGGGTGCGGCGGCGGGGGCGGGGGCGGCGGGGGCGAAGGGCCCGGGGGCGCCGGCGCGGCAGGTGACGCCGCGGTGAGGCGGCGGCGGGGGGGTCAGAGGGGGATGGCGGCGATCTCCTTGCGGAGCTTGTGGAGCAGGTTCCAGTAGAGCACGAGGGCGAACAGCGGGCCGAGCAGCAGCAGGGGGGCGCCGAGGATGGCGATGACGGGGAGGAGCCAGCGGTAACGCAGGGCCTTGCGGCGGGTGGCGTGGTCGGAGACGCGCCAGGCGATCCACGCGGTGTAGGTCATGACGGCGATAAACTGGATGACGGTGGCCGCGAGCAGCACGAGCAGGACGACGATGGCGACGAGCCCGAGCAGAGCCTGGGCGGGGGTGGGCGGGCCGCTGACGGGCATGGCGGAGGCGAGGAGGCCGACGATGACGGCGATGAGCGTGGCGACGACGCCGGTGATGATGCTGACACGGGCCCAGAGGCGGGCGGTGTGGGCCTGCTCGCCCGGGTCGAGGCCGGGGTCCGGCGTGGTGTAGCGCCAGTACCCGATGGCGATCATGATCTGAATGATGATGTTGGCGGCGCCGGCGATCAGGAGCAGGACGCTGTGGACGCCCATGCGCGTCATGATCTGGTCGGCCACGTTCACGATGATGCCGAGCAGGATGCCGTTGAGGATGAAGCCCAGGCCGGCGTGGATTCGCCGGCGGTAGTCGGGGTCGGCGAAGCGCAGGTGCCGGATGCTGAAGGACTCGGCGACGGGGAGGCCGCACTCGGGGCATGAGCCCGCTGGGGGCAGGCCGGCGAGGATGTAGGCGCAGCGGGCGCAGGCGATCTTGTCGGGGACGGCGTCGGGGAGCGTGGGCGGATGGGCCGGCGCGAGTTGGGACATGGGCGCAGGCTACCGGGTGGTGGATGGGGCCGCAAGGCGCGGGGAGGCGGGCGCGCGATCAGTGTGCGGGGGCGGGCGGGGGAGGGCCGCGGTGCAGGGCGGGCGCGAGCGCGATGTTGCGCAGGTGGTTGCGCACGGCGCTGAGCAGCACCCAGTACATGATGAAGGCGACGAGCGGGCCGATGAGGACGCACGAGAGCACGAGGTAGAGCACGGGGATGAGCCAGCGGTAGCGCCGGGCGCGGCGGGCGAGGTCCGGATCGGGGATGCGGTCGGCGAGCCAGGCGGTGTAGGTGAGCACGGCGAAGAACTGCACGAGCCAGGCGATGACGCCGGTGATGCCGGCCGTGGCGGCGATCAGGGTCAGCGGCGTGAGGTTGCCCGCGGCGATGCTCGCGTTGACGATCGGGTAGACGAGGCTGATGACCGAGGTGACGAGGGAGGCGACGGCGCTGACAACGGCGGCGGCGCGAGCGACGGCGCGTGCGGAGCGGGGCTGCTCGGTGAAGGCGAAGCCGGGGTCGGGGGTGGTGTAGCGCCAGTAGCCGATGGCGAAGACGAGGGTGAGGGCGAGTTCGGCGAGAGCGCTGACGGCCGCGGCTGCGCGTCCCAGGGCCAGGGCGTGCACGGCGGCCTGGGCGATGGTCACGCCGATGAGCAGGAGCAGGCCGGTGAGCACGGTGTTGAGGCCGGCCAGGAGCGTTGCGCGGTAGTGTGGGGCGGCGAAGGGGAGCGAGCGGGCGCGGAGCGAGTCGGCGACGGGGGCGGAGCACTCGGGGCAGGCGCCGGTGAGGGGAAGGCCGCGGAGGTTGTAGGAGCAGCCGGAGCAGGCGAGGTCGGGGAGGACGACGTCGGGGGGTGTGGGCGGGGCGCTCCCGTCGGGGTCGAGCATTGGGGCAGGCTACTGGGAGGTGGGAGGGGTCGGCAAGGCGCGGGTAGGCGGCGGGGCGGAGGGCGTCAGGCAGGCCGACGCGCGGAGCGTTTCGCGTGCGGCAAGGCCTGCGTGCGTCGCGGCGGGTTGAGGCTTCGAAGCGGTGAGCGTTACCAGCGGCTTCGCTTGCAAGAGGCGGCTTGGAGCGATACCGCCGTGATGATTCCGGAAATTTCAAATCCGCGTGCAACGTGCGCACCTGCGCCCAGGGCGTGAGCGAAGACGCCGAGCCCGAGTCCGGCGACGATCACGGCTCCTGCCAGCGCGAGCAGAACGGCATCGGGTGCGTGCCACAGGTATCGGCCAAGTGCGCCACTGAACAGGCACAGGAGGAAAAGCAGACACGTGAGCAGCGTTATGCCGGAGGTGGTCCAGCGTACGGATGTGCCCGGGATGACGAGCGGGACGCTCACAGCGATCGCACCCGCGAGGGCGAGCAGTACGGCCCACCACTTGTTCGCCACGAAGGCACCGGGTTGGTGGGCCTGGGCATTCTGGGCGAGGGTCGTCTTCATAGGAATGACTTCGGGCCCCGGTGTAGCGAGGCGGCGACTTAGCGCTTCGCGCCGGCCGCGGCGAGGCCGGATTCGCCGATGACCTGCTCGGCGTACTTGTTCATGGCGTCGCGGAGCTGTTCGAAGCTCTCCAGGACGTAATAGATGGGTTGGAAGTGGTCGATCTCAAAGTCGGTGTTGCAGACGCGGTCGAGGTCGAAGGGGCGGTATTCGGGGACGTCGCGGGCGGTGCAGTCGGGGACGGGGCGGCCCTTCTTTTCCCACTCGCCGTTGAGGGAGTACTCGCTTTCGGCGTGGCTGGAGACGAGGCCGGAGCCGTAGACCTTGATCTTGCCGTCTTCGCGGATGAGGCCGAACTCGACGGTGAACCAGAAGAGGCGGCCGAGGCGCTTGACGTGCTCGTCGTCGTCGCAGAGCAAAGCGGCCTTGCCGTAGGTCTGGAGGAAGTCGGCGAAGACGCGCAGGGTGTGCAAGGGGACGTGGCCGAAGACGTCGTGGAAGATGTCGGGCTCGGGGAGGTAGTCCATGACCTCGCGCGGGCGGATGAGGACGGTGGTGGGGAACTCGCGCTGGGCGAGGCAGGCGAAGAAGGCCTTGGCGGGGAGGTAGCCGGGGACGCCGTAGGAGGCCCAGGAGGACTGGGCCTGGAGGAACTTGTTGATGCCGTCGAGGCGGGTGCCTCTCCTGAGGACGGCGCCGCCGGCGACGGTGATGTCGTTGTCGAGGACGAGGTCGTCGAGCAGGGGGAGTCGGTCGCGGGTGAGGCGGAGGATCTTCATTCCCTCGATGAACTGGCGGGAGACCTGCTGCTCGAGGACGGACCAGCGGCGGTCGAAGAGGTCGCGCCAGACGTCGTGGTTCTCGGGCGTGTAGCGGTCGTAGGCCTGGGTGATGTAGAACTTGTCGGCGTCGATGTCGGCGTGGTGCTGGGCGGGGGCGCGATCGGCGGCGGCCTGGGCGTCGCGGGCCTGGGCGGAGTCGATGATGTTGTTGTAGCGGATGTCGGCGCGCATGGGGCCCTCGCTGGCGGCGTGGCCGGCGTCGCTGGATGTGGGGGGAGAGGCTTGCGGCGCCGACGGCCTCAATATATGGTACAGGGGATCGGCGGACCCGGCCAAGGCCGGAGGAGGGTCTCGTGGGCATCGATCCGATGCTGTACCAGAAGTACTCGGGGGGTTCGGGCGATCCGCACGCGCGGCTGGGCGAGGCGCTGGCGAAGAACGAGAGCCGGGCGCTAGGTTGGATCATCGAAGATGAGCGTGAGGTCGCGCGCGCCGTGGACGACGCGCAGCACGGTGACGCGAGAGCGGGCGGCCGAGTAGAACACGACCAGGTTTCCGACGGGCACACTGCGGACACCGCGCCTGAGTTCGTCACGAGGTCGGCCCGCGTGCGGCAAGCGTGACAACCGCTGGCAGGCGGCCATGACGCGTGCGAGGACGCGGTCTGCGGTTGCCGGGCTGCTCGTTGCGAGGTAGGCCCACAGCTCAGCGAGGTCGTCGCGCGCGCTGGCGGTCAACTCCACGCGGAACGGTCGCGGGCCCTTCATGCGCGACGCGCCGCCGTAGCGCGCGCGAGCCGCCGCCGACCCTGGGCCTTGATGTCCTTGATGAGCACGTCATTCAGTGGCAGGACGCGGCCGGCGCGGACATCCGCCTCGGCTTCGTCGAGGAGGGCGCGGAGGTCTCCGAGTTGCTGCTCCTGGGTGATGTCGCGACGTTCCAGCAGCCGCAGGGCCTCGCGCACGACCTCGCTCGGGGAGCCGTAGTAACCGGTGCGGACCTTCTTCTGGATGAGCCGTTTGAGGCCGGGCGTCAGCGAGACCTTCATGAAGCGAGGATAGGTCGCGCGGGCGCGGTCCGCGTCTATTGCACGAGGTTGGGCGGAGTCTTGCCCGCGATGATGGCCGCGGCGTTTTCGCACGCCAGTTCGGTCATGATCTCGCGGTAGCGCTGCTCGGCGGAGCCGATGTGGGGCGCGAGCACGACGTTGTCGAGGGTGAGCAGGGCGGGGTGGACCTTGGGCTCGTGCTCGAAGACGTCGAGGCCGGCGCCGTAGATCTTCCCGCCGGCGAGCGCGGTTGCGAGGGCGGCTTCGTCGATGATGGGCCCGCGGGCGGTGTTGACGATGATGGCGGTGGGCTTGAGCAGGCCGATGCGCCGGGCGTCGATGAGGTGGCGGGTCTCGGGGGTGAGCGGCGTGTGGACGCTGACGACGTCCGCGTGGGCGAGGCCGTCGTCAAGGTCGACGCGCCGGGCGGCGAGGGGGGCGAGTTCCCACTCGAGCTTGCGCGAGCGGCCGGCGTAGGCGATGCGCATGCCGAAGCCCAGGGCGCGGAGGGCGACGGCGCGGCCGATGCGCCCCGGGCCGACGATGAGGAGCTCCTGGCCGGTGAGGTGCATGCCCATCCAGCCGCAGGGGCCGGGGTTGCCGTCGCGTTCGAACGCGCCGGAGCGGACGTAGCGGTCGGCCTCGGCGAGGCGGCGAGCGGCGGCGAGGATGAGGGCGAAGGCGAGGTTGGCGGTGCCCTCGGTGACGGCGTCGGGGGTGTTGGTGACCAGGACGCCGCGGCGATTGCAGGCGGCGAGGTCAACGTTGTTGTAGCCAACGGCGTAATTGCAGACGCCCTTGAGCCGGGGTCCGGCGGCGTCGAGGAATTCGTCGTTGACCTGGTCGTAGAACATCGAGACGACGACGTCGGCGCCGTTGATGAAGCGGAGCAGGTCGGCGCGGGGCATGCGCTCGTCGGGGGCCATGGTGACGTGGGCGCCGGGGATGACGGCGGGTCCGGGGAGGAAGCGGGTGATGACGGCGCGCCGCGGCTGGTCAGGCATGGAGCGATTGTTGCGCCGGGGCGAAGGCCCGCCACGCCTGGGCTTCGGTGATGCGCTGATTCCAAGCGATGGCTTCGGACTCGGGGGCGCCCAGGCGCCGGCGCGCGGTGGCGGCCTGGATGGAGTCGTGCGGGTCGGCGCGGACGATCGGGACGTCGCTGCCGAACCAGAGCAGACCGTTGTCGGGCGAGCACCCGGCGGCGATGAGGTCCGCGAGCGGGAGCACGCGGTCGAGCCGGTGCGGCAGGTAGCGGGTCAGGGCCTCGACGTCGGTGAGCAGGTGGCAGGGCTGGACGCTGCAGACGACGCCGAGCTGCGCGAAGCGCGGGACGTCGGCGGGGTCGATGAGTTCGCAGTGTTCGATGCGGAGAGAAGGCACGGAGGCACAGAGGCACGAAGGCACAACGCCGGATGCGGAGGCGGGCACTCCGTGCCTTTGTGCCTCCGTGCCTTTGTGCCGTGCTTCCCACGCGTCGAGGGTCGCCCGGACCGCGGCGTCGCCGATGGCGTGGACCGCGAGGCCGACGCCGTGCCGCTGGGCGGTCGCCATGGCGGCGTCGAGTTCGGGGAGGGGGAGCATGCACTGGCCGCGGGGGTGCGCGGGGACCGGGTCGCGGTAGGGCTCGAGCATCCAGGCGGTGCGGCTGTTGAGGGTGCCGTCGAGGAAGATCTTGAAGCCGGCGAGGCGGAGGCGGGGGGATTCCCAGCGGGCGCGGGTGGCGACGGCGTGGTCGGCGTCGGTGACGTTGGGGTAGAGCCACAGTTCGCGGAACCCCAGCGACGCGAGCTGGCCGGCGCGGTCCATGTCGGCGAGGATGGGGCCGAGCCAGGGCTGGCTGTGCAGGTCGTGGACTTCGTCGAAGCCCAGGGACGCGAGGTGCGCGAGAGCCGCGGCGATGGCGGCGCGGCGGGCGGGGGCGTCGGGCTCGGGGGCGGCGTCCCAGGCGCGGAACGCCGCGTGCTCGATGAGCAGGCCCGTGGGGGCGCCGGTGGCGGGGTCGGCGCACACCACGCCGTTGGGAGGGACGGGCGTTCCCGTGGTGAGGCCCGCGGCGTGGAGCGCGGCGGAGTTGGCGACGGCGGCGTGGTGATCGAAGGAGAGGATGACGACGGGGGTGGTGGGCGCGGCGCGGTCGAGTTCGGCGAGGGTGGGCCAGCGGGCGTCGGACCAGGCTTCGACGCGGGCGCCGTGGAGGCGGGCGAACGGGGCGCGGGAGGCGGCGCGGGCGACGTGGTCGAGGCACTCGCGCACGCTCGAGCAGGGCGCGAGGTCGGTCATCTGGAGGGACTCGCCGAGCGAGAAGAGGTGGGCGTGGGCTTCGCGCAGGGGCGGGCGGGTCACGCGGGGCGCTCCAGGACGGTGCGCAGGGCCTGCTCGCACGCGTGGGGGTGGCGCGCGGGGGCGGGGAACTCGAGGCGCACCAGGGTGATGCCGGCGCGGACGTCGGCGCCCAGCTCGTCGATGCCGACGCAGCGGGCGTCGGGGGACGGGGTGTGCCCGGCGGCGCGGCAGAGCGCGGCGGGTCCGCCGGGGTGCTGATTCACGAGGCGGCAGAGGCGGGGGTGCTCGGGGGCGAGGTCGGTGGGGCCGAAGATGTCGTTGCCTTCGAGGACGCCGGCGTTGAGCTTGACGAGGTCGACGTGGGCCTCGGCCCACTTGAGTCCGCCGGGCCGGGCGTGGTAGGCCTGCCAGAGGTCGGTGCCGGCGTCGCCGTCGGGGTCGAGGGGGGCGATTTCGAGCAGGAGCTGGGCGGCGGCGTCGGCCTCGAAGGGGACGAAGAGCACGGCCTGGGTGGCGTGGAGGCCGGCGGGTTCGAGAGCGAGGACCAGGCGTGGGCGCGCGGGGTCGATGACGAAGCGGACGGGGGCGGACCGGTCGTCGACGACGAGGGTGCCGGAGTAGTAGCGGCGGAGCAGGCGGAGCACGGTGTCGGGATCGATGGACGGCACGGGTGATTGTCGGACGGGGGCGGGTCCGGGGCAAACGGGTGGAGGCGCGGGGTGGTGACGGGATGGTGGCGGCGGCAAAAACGACCACGGGGCCGGCTGTTCGCCGGCCCCGCGGGTTCGGTGGCGCTCTCTTGTGGATCGGTCGCGCCCACTCGGGCACGACTGCTGTGTGAACTCTCTCTCGACCGAATGGGTTACATCATCATGCCGTTGGAGGAGGCGGCCTTCTTGGCCGTCTTGCGGCGGGCCTTCTTCTTGGTCGCCTTCTTCTTTGCCTTCTTCTTGGAAGCCTTCTTCGCCTTCTTCTTTGCCTTCTTGGCCATTGGAGATCTCCTTTGTGGATTCGTCCGTGAGCGCTTGTGCGCGGCAGCGAGCGCCACTGCTCATCAACCGCCGTTGTCGCTCGCTGCGTGTATCGGTCGCGCGAGCGTCAACGCTTGAGCAAAGCTTGCGCACGATACAGTCAGGTGACCTCGTGTGCAAGTTGTCGTTAACGGTTGCGCGATGACGCGCGGGGAGCGCACGCGAGCGGATGATGGAGACAGCAATGACGTCAAGCGGGACGGGATCGAGCATCGACCTGATCGTGAACGGGGCGGCGGGACGGATGGGGGCGCGGGTGTGTGCGCTGAGCGCGGGCGATGCGCGCTTCACGCTCGTCGCGGCGCTGGAACCGAGCGGATCGAGCGCGATCGGGCGTGACGCGGTTCCGGGCCTTGCGCACGAACGTGCGGTGAAAATCAGCGATCGTGCGCCGAACTCGCGGGGAGGCGTGGTGATCGACTTTTCATCGCCGGTGGGCGTGCTGAGCGCGATCGCACTGGCGAACGAGCGCGGCGCGGCGCTGGTGACGGGCACGACGGGGCTCGCGCAGGACGTGGTCGCGCGCTTGAAGGAGGCGTCGATGTCGGTGCCGGTCCTGCTCGCGCCGAACATGTCCTTGGGCGTGGCGGTGCTCGCGCACGCCGCGGCGGTGGTGGCGCGTGCGCTGGGTGCGGGGTACGCGTGTTCGATCGTCGAAGCGCATCACGCGCAAAAAAAAGATGCGCCGTCGGGCACGGCGCTGCGTCTGGCGAGCGCGGTGCGGAGCGCCGGGGGCGCTCTGGGTGAGGATCAGGTGCTCGCGGTGCGTGGTGGGGATGTCATCGGAGAGCACACGATCCGCTTTGCGGGACCGGGTGAGTACCTGGAACTCACGCACCGCGCGACGAACCGCGACCTCTTCGCGCTGGGCGCGCTGCGTGCGGCGGCGTGGATGGCCGGACGAGCGCCCGGGTGGTACTCGATCGAAGATGCGCTCGGGATCGCGGCGCAATCGTGAACGATCGCGGAGTGATCGCGTGAGAGACCCGGAGTCAACGCGTCGGGCGCGAGGCGGTGCGGCTGAGCACGGCTTCGGCGGGTGCGGCGTCGAAGATCGAGTGCAGGTCGCAGGCGTTGAGGCGGTTGTAGAGCGCGAGGGCCTCGTCGTCGCTCACCATGACGGGGACGCGGGCGCGGACGATGCCGGTGCCGGGGTTGTACCAGAAGCCCGCGACGGTCTCGTCGATGAGCATGCGGATGCGCGGGTGCTCGAGCCCCCGGTCTTCGGGGGCGGCGATCTCGAGCCAGGGGGCGGCGGGGCTGGCGAGGGTGTTGCGGGGCGCCTGGCCTTCTTCGAACCACGCGGGGCTCACGTCGGTGGGCCAGCCGTACTCGTTGCGCTGGGCGCCCTGGCCGGTGACGGAGCGGTAACTGATCTCCAGGGCGAGGCGGTTGAGCTCGGCGGCGGCCCGGTTGAACTCGGCCTGCTCGCGCCCGCGGGCACGCTGGAGGGCGATGGCGCCGGCGACCGCGATGACCAGGCCGAGCATGGTGAGGGCGTCGCGCCAACGCATCGATGGGATGATCGGCGGGGAACGGGGCCGGCTGATGGGGCAGCGCGGTCGGCCGGGCGTGCGCGGGGTGGATCGTGCGGACGGTGACGGGACGGGGCGTTCTCGGGCGGGTGCGACGGTGCGGGCGGAGCGGGACGGGGACGCGGCGCCGCTACACTCCGCGTCGGTTCTCAGACCTTTCCTTGAGACTGCACAGCATGAGCACGATCTGGACCGGGACGCTCGAGTGCGGGATGCCCCTGCTCATCGAGCGCATGAGCGGCGTGGAATCGGCGGGGCTCAGCTGGCTGCTGCCGGCGGGGTCGGCCACGGACCCGGCGGACCGGCTCGGGCTTGCGCCGATGCTCGCGGAACTGGTGTTCCGCGGGGCGGGGACGCTCGACTCGCGGGCCCAGGCCGATGCGCTGGACCGGCTGGGGCTGTCGCGCGACTGCGACGTGGGGTCGAGGCACCTGCGGCTGAGCGCGTCGATGCAGGCCCGGACGGTGGTCGATGCGCTGCCGGCGCTGGTGGACATCGTGAGGCGCCCGCGGCTGGATGAGGCGTCGATCGACCCGGCCCGCGACCTCGCGATCCAATCGGTCGAGTCTCTGTCGGATGACCCCCATGAACGCGCGGTGGTGGAGATCCGGCGGCTGCACAACGACCCGCCGTTGAATCGGTCGCACCTGGGGACGGTGGAGGGGCTCGAGGCGATCACGCGGGACGATCTGGCGGCGCAGTGGGAGCGGCGGGTGCGGCCGGTGGGGAGCGTGCTGGCGATCGCGGGGGCGATCGACGATGCGCGGCGCGAGGAGATCGTGCGGACGCTGAACCGGCTGCTGGCGGGGTGGTCGGGGGCGGCGCCGGACGTGGCGACGACGGCGTCGGCGACGAAGGGCTCGTACGAGCACGCCCACGACGACAAGGCGCAGGTGCAGATCGTGCTCATGCACGATGCGCCGCGCGAGGCGGACCCGGCGTGCCCGCTGGAGCGGGTTGCGGGGGGCGTGCTGTCGGGGGGGATGTCGGCCCGGCTGTTCACGGAGGTGCGGGAGAAGCGGGGGCTGTGCTACAGCGTGAGCGCTTCGTACGCGACGGACCGGGACTCGGGGCGGGTGCTGGCGTATGTGGGGACGACGCCGGAGCGGGCTCAGCAGTCGCTGGACGTTCTGTGGGACGAGCTCAACCGGATCAACCGGTCCGAGGGGAAGGTGGAGCCCGACGAGTTCGAGCGGGCCCTGACGGGGATCAAATCGGGGATCGTGTTCAGCGGCGAATCGACCTCGGCGCGGGCCGGGGCGCTGGCGACGGACTATTTCCGGCTGGGGCGGGCGCGGTCGCTGGCGGAATTGTCGGCGACGTTCGACCGGGTCACGCTCGCGGACCTGGACCGGTACCTGTCGGGCCGCCGGCTGGGGCCGGTGACGATCTTTACCCTGGGGCCCGCGCAATTGACCGCGCCGCAGCGGCACGGGTCGTGACGGGCGGCGGCGAGTAAACTCCCGGCTCCTATGGCCCTGCCGCGGTCCATTGCGCGTGTGCACGTCGGGCAGTACGCCCTCATGGCGGTGCTGCTTGCGCTGCTGGGCGTGTTCCTGGTGTTCCCGATCGGGCTGACGGTGTACGGGGCGTTCCTGGGGGAGAACGGGGAGTTCACGCTCGAGCACCTGCGGATGGTGTTCGCGGACCCGATCGCCCGGGCGGGGATGGTCAACGCGCTCACGGTGGCGGCGGCGACGACGCTGGTGTCGATGGTGATCGCGCTGCCGCTGTCGCTGCTCAGTGCGCGGTACCGGTTCCCGCTCAAGGGGGTGTTCGCGGCGCTGGTGCTGGTGCCGATGATCCTGCCGCCGTTCGTGGGGGCGATCGGGATGCAGGCGCTGCTGGGGCGGTACGGGGCGATCAACTCGCTGCTGGGGACGGAGTTCGACGTCCTGGGGGAGGCGAAGTTCTGGGGCGTGGTGCTGGTTCAGTCGCTGCACCTGTACCCGATCATCTATCTGAACGCGACGGCGGCGCTGGCGAACCTCGACCCGGCCCTGGACGAGGCGGCGGAGAACCTGGGGGCGGGGCCGGTGCGGCGGTTCTTCCGCGTGACGCTGCCCTTGATCCGCCCCGGGCTGTTCGCGGGCGCGACGATCGTGTTCATCTGGAGCTTCACGGAGCTGGGGACGCCGCTGGTGTTTGATTACACCCAGGTGACGCCGGTGCAGATCTTCGTGGGGCTGAAGGAAGTGGAGTCGTCCGCACGCCCGTACGCGCTGACGGTGATCATGCTGGGGGCGGCGGTGGGGATGTACGCGGTGGGGAAGGCGGTGTTCGGGCGCAAGGGGTACGCGATGTACTCCAAGGCGTCGCGGGCGGGGACGGAGCGGTCGCTGGGGCCGGTGGGGTCGATCGCGGCGACGGGGCTGTTCACGGTGGTGTCGCTGCTGGCGGTGCTGCCGCACGCGGGGGTGGTGCTGACGAGCCTGGCGGCGCCGGGGTCGTGGTACCGGACGGTGCTGCCGGGGGAGTTCACGCTGAGCCACTTTGACCGGGCCCTGACGGACCAGGACGCGTTCGGGGCGGTGGTGAACTCGCTGAAGCTGGCGTCGATGGCGATGGTGCTGGACCTGGGGGTGGGGCTGCTGGTGGGGTACTTGATCGTGCGGGGCAAGGTGCGCGGCAAGCGGCTGCTCGATGCGCTGTGCATGCTGCCGCTGGCGGTGCCGGGGCTGGTGATGGCGTTCGGGTTCGTGGCGATGAGCCTGACGTGGCCGCTGGGCAAGGGCGGGCCGCTGGAGGGGTTGACGAGCGTCTTTGGGGCGAACCCGGACCCGACGCTGCTGCTGGTGATCGCGTACGCGGTGCGCCGGCTGCCGTACGTGGTGCGGTCGACGGTGGCGGGGCTGGAGCAGACGTCGGGCGAACTGGAGGAGGCGGCGCTGAACCTGGGGGCGTCGCGGGTGACGGCGGTGCGCCGGGTGATCGTGCCGCTGATCGCGGCGAACCTGATCGCGGGGGGCCTGCTCGCGTTCAGCTTCGCGATGCTGGAGGTGTCGGACTCGCTGCTCTTGGCGCAGCAGCCGGAGGACTTCCCGATCACGAACGCGATCGTGGCGTTCCTGAACCGGCTGGGGGACGGGCCGTACATCGCCAGCGCCATGGGCGTGTGGGGGATGGCGCTGCTGGCGGTGACGCTGGTGGGGGCGTCGATCCTGATCGGGAAGAAGATGGGGTCGATCTTCCGGGTGTGAGCCCGGGGCGTGGACTCCGGAGGCGGGCGGGGCGTCGGGGGTGCGGCCGGTACGATCCGTGCGTGCGAGAGTCGTCGCTGCTTGATCACATCGCGTCGGCGGGTGCGGGGATGCCGGCGGAGTTTCCCGGCGTGATCGCCGGGCCGGGGGACGACTGCGCTGCGGTGCGGGCGCCTGGGGGCGAGGTGCTGCTGCTGAAGGTGGACCAGGTTGTCGAGGGCCGGCACTACGAGCGCGGGACGAGCGCGGCGTTGATCGGGCGCAAGGCGGTGGCGCGGGCGCTGTCGGACATCGCGGCGGGCGCGGGGCGGCCGATGTACGCGCTGGCGTCGGCGGCGGTGGCGGTGGACGCGGACCAGGCGCACGCGCGGGCGGTGTTCGATGCGGTGCACGACGCGGGGCGGCGATGGGGGTGCCCGGTGGTCGGGGGCGACATCGCGGGCCTCGAGGCGGGGTCGGCGATGGTGATCTCGATCAGCGTGGTGGGGGCGGCGCACGCGGAGCGTGGGCCGGTGACGCGGCGAGGGGCGCGTGCGGGGGACACGGTGTGGGTGACGGGGCGGATCGGGGGATCGCTGAGGTCGGGGCGGCACATGACGTTCGAGCCGCGGCTGCGCGAGGGGGCGGGGCTGGCGACGGCGCACGGGCAGGGCTTGCGGGCGATGATGGATGTGTCGGACGGGCTGGGGATCGACGCCGACCGGCTGGCGCGCCGCAGCGGGGTGGGGATCGAGATCGAGCGGACGCGTGTGCCGCTGCACGCGGATGCCGATGCGCGGACGGCGCTGCGAGACGGTGAGGATTACGAACTGCTCGTGGTGCTCGGGCCGGACGAGCGCCCGGGCGCGGTGTGCCCGGGGACGGCGACGCCGCTCACGCGGATCGGGCAGGTGGTCGAGGCTGGCGCGGCGCCGGGGTGCGTGATCCTCGAACCCGATGGGACGCGCGCGCCGGGGCGCGCGATGGGGTGGGACCCCGCGGGGGGCGCTGATGTCGGGTGAGGCGATGGATCCGGGCGCGGCGGTGCTTGCGCACGTGGCGTGCGCGGACGAGGCGGCGACCGACGCGCTGGGGGCCGCGCTCGGGGCGATTCTTCAGCGCGGGGACCTCGTGTGCCTGCGTGGCGACCTGGGGGCGGGCAAGACGCGGATGGTGCGGGGGATTGCGCGGGGCGTCGGCGTGGACGCGGCGATGGTGTCGAGCCCGACGTTCGTGGTGGTGCACGAGTACCCGGCGCGGGCGGACCTGCCGGGGTCGACGGGGCTGGTGCACGTGGACGCGTACCGGCTGCGCGGGGCGGATGAGCTGGACTCGCTGGGATGGGAGCTGGTGAGGGGGCCGGGTGCGCCGCCGTTGGTGGTGGAATGGCCCGAGCGGATCGAGGGAGCGCTGGAGGACTGGGGAGGGCCGCCCTCGCAACCGGGGGGGAGGGGACTGCGGATGGACGTGGCGATCGCAGTGGAGGGGCCGGGGTCACGGCTGGTGGAGATCCGCGGGCCGGCGGCGTGGCGGTCGCGCGGCGGGTGGTCGGGGGTGGCGGCGCTGGGGATTGAAGCCGGCGGGCGCCCGTGCCCGACGTGCGGAAGGATGGTGGCGGATGGGGCCGCGACCGCGCCGTTCTGTTCGGACCGCTGCCGCATGGCGGACCTGGGGAAATGGCTGAGCGGGGCATACTCGGTGTCGCGCGAGATCGCGCCCGAGGATGCGCAAGAGCAGGGGTGAGGCCGGGCGGATGAAGCCTGGGTGAGGGCGAGCGCACGGCGGGCCGTGGGGGATTAGGATGGGCGGCGTTGCGCGGGGCCGTTTCGCGGCCGGCGTGATGCACGGAGTTACCCGGATGATGGATGCACGCACGATGTCCGGCGCCCCGCGAGAGCGCCGGCGGCTTTCGCGCACGACGCTGGTGACGGCGACGGGCGTGCTGGTGCTGGGGTTCGGGGCGCTGGCGGTCCTGGCGCAGGGAACCGGGGGCGGAACGACGCCGCCGGCGCCGGCGGGCGTGCCGGCCGGGGCCGCCGACGCGGGCGAGGCGGCGAAGGCGGCGGCGGAAGTGAGCCTGCGGGACCTGTTCCTGCAGTCGTTCGACTTCTTCACGGTGCTGCTGCTGGCGTGCTCGCTGGTGGCGTGGTCGATCATCGTGATCTGCGCGATCGAGGTGCGGAAGAAGAACATCCTGCCGGAGGAGTCGGAGCAGGTGCTGCGCCGGCTGATCAAGGCGGGGTCGTGGAGCGAGCTGCGAACGTTCGTGACGCAGGACGATTCGTTCCCCAGCGCCGTGGTGCGGACGTGCCTGAGCCAGTCGACCGACGACAAGGACTCGATCCGCGAGGCCGCGGAACTGGCGGCGAGCGAGGAGACGGCGCGGTGGTTCCGCAAGATCGAGCCGCTGAACGTGCTGGGGAACATCGGCCCGCTGCTGGGGCTGGCGGGGACGGTGTGGGGCATGGTGATCGCGTTCGCGGCCCTTGGGCAGGCGGGCGGGCAGGCGAACCCGGCGAACATTTCCCTGGGCGTTTCGAAAGCGCTGTTCCACACGCTGCTGGGGCTGCTCTTGGCGCTGCCGGCGCTGGGCGTGTTCGGGTTCTACCGCGGCGTGGTGGACCGGCTGTGCACGCGGGCGATGGTGGTGTCGTGGGAGCTGGTCGAGGGGATGCTGAGCCACGCGCCGGCGGGGCGGGCGGGTGCGGGGACCGCGGTGCCCGCGCCGCCTCGGGTCGGATGAGGTTTCGTGCAGCCATGAACCGCGGAGAGCGCCGAGGACGCGGAGCGAGGCCGATGGATCGGATACGAACACACTGCCTCTGCTCCGCGATCTCCGCGCACTCCGCGGTGAAGTTCACCTGAGACCATCATGCGCCTGCGACGCACCAGCGGGAATCAGCACGGCTTCCACGGGATCAACGCGACGCCGTTGATCGACGTGGTGATGTGCCTGATCATCTTCTTCCTGCTGGTGGGGAAGCTGGCGGTGGACCAGGGCGGGGGCGTGGTGCTTCCCAAGAGCGGGGCGGGCAAGACCGATCCGGCGGAGAACATGCTCACGGTGAACATCGCGCCAGCGCCGGGGGAGGGCATGCCCGCGGGCGTCGACCCGTGGGCGCCGGGGGCGACGGCGACGGTGCTCGGGCAGTTCGTGCCCAACGCGGGCGCGATGGAAGCGCTCGTGCGCGAGAAACTGCGGAGCGATCCCACGGCGGTCGTGCAGATCCGGGCCCACCGGGAACTCCCGTTCGGGGCGGTCGAGCCGGTGATCCGGGCGTGCGGGCGAGGCGGGGCGACCACGATCCGGCTGGTGACGGAGAAGGTGCAATGACGCGGGCGCCGGTGTATCCCAAGTCGGCCCCGGCTGGGGAGACGCGCCGGGCGCGACGGCGGCGGCGGGCCGGGCGGTTCGAGCGGCGCGACGCGCTGCACGGCTGGAACATGCACTTCGGGCCCAACATGACGCCGATGGTCGACGTCGTCATGGTGATCCTGATCTTCTTCATGGCGAGCGCCGCGTTTTTCGGGAGCGAGTGGTTCCTGCGGGCCGCGCTGCCGCCCGAGCCCGGGGGACGCGGAGCGGCCGCGGCCAAGCGCGACCCGATGGAACTGCCCCCGACGCGGCTGACGGCGGCGCTGGACGTGAGCGAGGGGCGGGTGGTGGCGAGTTTCCTGGAGTTGAACCGGGCTTCGCTCGAGGACGTGGTGCGACGGATCGAGGCGATGCCGTCGGGACCGGAGACGGAGAAGATCGAGGTGCTCGTGCGGGCGACGGGGAGCGTGCCGTACCGGGATGTGATCCGGGTGCACGAGGCGCTGGAGCGGGCGGGGATCAAGAAGGTCGGGCTGGGGGTCGGCCGGTAAGAGCCGGGAGCGCGAGCGACCGGCCGCGGAGACAACCGTCTGTCCGCGTGCCTCAGCCGAAACGTGTGCAACCGTGACCCGTCGCTGGCGCTCAGGGCTCTTAGCGCACCTTCACGAGGGCCAGGGCCACGATGACGAGGATGGTCGCGATGATCCAGAAGCGGGCGACGACCTGCTGCTCGGTCCAGCCGATGACGTGGAAGTGGTGGTGGATGGGGGCGACGCGGAAGATGCGCTTGCCGGTGCCGGTGCGTTTCTTGGTGTACTTGAAATAGCCGACCTGGAGCATGACGCTGGCGATCTCGATGAGGAAGACGCCGCACATGAGCAGCAGCAGGAATTCCTGGCGGATGACCACGGCGATGTAGGCGAGCAGGCCGCCCAGGCACAGCGAGCCGGTGTCACCCATGAAGACCTGGGCGGGGGAGCAGTTCCACCACAGGAAGCCCAGGCACGCGCCGGCGATGGCCGCGGCCAGGACGATGAGCTCGTCGCTCATCGCGACGTAGGGCACGAGCAGGTACTGGGCGGCGGCCTGGTTGCCGGCGATGGCGGTGAGCACGACCAGGCCGAGGGCGACGGCGGTGGTGACGCCGGAGGCGAGGCCGTCCATGCCGTCGGTGATGTTCACGGCGTTGGACATGCCGGCGAGCATGAGGATGCTCAGGGCGATGAAGCCGGCGCGGGGCAGGATGACGAGTCCTTCGGCGGGGGCGCCGCCCGGGCCGTAGGTGGCCTGGAACGGGAGGGTGAGGGCGTGGGCGATGTCGACGGGGGCGGCCGAGTCGCCGTGGTTGTAGACGAAGTAGCCGACCATGGCGCCCAGGCCGAGCTGGAAGACGAGTTTTTCCCAGGCGTAGAGCCCCTGGCGGCTCTTGCCGGGGCGGCGGGCGGCGGTGAGCTTGAGCCAGTCGTCGATGGACCCGAGGGCCGCGAGCCAGATGAGGACGACGAGGCCGACCTGGAGGTAGAAGTTCTTGACGTCGCCCAGGAGCAGGACGCTGGCGGCGATGGCGCCGGCGATGAGGACGCCGCCCATGGTGGGGACGTTGGCCTTGGTGTTGGCGGTGGCGCGGAGGGCCTCGGCGTCGGTGAGGCCGGCGTCGCCGATCTTGCGCCGGCGGAGCCAGGCGATGACGCGCCGGCCGTTGAGCACGACGATGAAGAACGAGCACAGGGCCGCGGCCATGGCGCGGAAGGTGAGCTGGTCCAGCAGCATGAACAGCCAGCCGACGCCGATGCTGTCGAGCGTGTCGCGCAGGTTGGTGTAGAGGACGTAGAGCATCGCTACGGCGTCTGGCTCCGGGCCTGGGCGGCCGGGGGAACGACGGGCTGAGGAGGCGAGAAGCGGGCCCCTAGGGGCGTGAGCAGCCGCTCGAGCTTGCGGCCGCGCGAGCCCTTGAGCAGGACGAAATCCCCGGGCCGGAGCCAGCGAGCGGCGGTTGCGGCCTGGGCGTCGTCCAGGTCGCTGATGCAGAGGATGCGGTCGTCGCTCCAGGGCGCGCCGGGCTCGCGCGGGTCGTGCAGGGCCTCGGCGGCGTGGAGCATGAGGTGGCCGACGAGGACGACGGCGTCGATGCCGGCGCTGGTGCGGAGCAGGCGGCCGATCTGACGGTGGGCCTCGGGGGCGTGCGGGCCCAGTTCGAGCATGTCGCCCAGGACCGCGACGCGGCGCTGGGCGGGGCCGCCGATCTCGAGGAAGGTGCGGATGGCGGCGGCCATCGAGTCGGGGTTGGCGTTGTACGCGTCGTTGAGAACGTCGACCGGGCCGATGCGGGAGCGCTCCAGGCGCATGGGCGGGCCCTTGGCGGCGGCGAGGGCCCGGGCGATGTCGTCGTCAGGGACGCCGAGTCGGCGGGCGACGGCGATGGCGGCGAGGGCGTTGAGGGCGTTGTGCTCGCCGAGCAGCGACGTGCGGTAGGACCAGCGGGAGTTGACGCTGAAGCGCGAGCCGTCGGGGATGCCGCCGGGGGTGGAGGCGTCGTGGGCGAAGTCGCTCAGGCGCAGGTCGGCGGACTCGGCCCGGCCGAAGGTGACCAGGTGCGGCACGGGGGCGAGGAACTCGCCCAGCAGGGGGGTGTCGCCGGTGACGACCGCGAGGCCGCCGGGACGGAGGAATGCGAGCAGGCTGGCCTCTTCGCGGGCGACACCCTCGAGTGAGCCGAGGCCTTCGAGGTGCTCGCGCCCGATGCTGGTGAGCACGGCGATGTCGGGCTCGATGACCTCGGCGAGCGAGGCGATTTCGCCGGGGGCGTTCGTGCCGACTTCGCACACGAGGAACTGGTCGCCGGGCTGGGCGGCGAGGATGGTGAGCGGGACGCCCACGGCGTTGTTGAACGAGCCGCGCGGGCTGGTGCCGCGAAGGCGCGAGGAGAGGACGGCGCCGATGAGGCCGGTGGTGGTGGTCTTGCCGTTGGAGCCGGCGACGGCGACGACGCGGGTGGTGTCGAGCGAGCGCCGGTACGCGGCGGCGAGCTTGAGCAGGGCGCGGCCGGTGTCGGCGACGCAGATGGCGGGGACAGGCCGGGACAGGCGCTCGGGGCGGAAGGCGGTGGCGTCGTCGACGATGAGCATGGCGGCGCCGGCGCGGACGGCGTCGGCGAGGAAGGCGTGGCCGTCGAAGCGCTCACCGCGCAGGGCGAGGAAGGCCTGCCCGGGGCGGACGGCGCGCGAGTCGGTGCAAAGGCCGTCGATGGCCACGGCGGCGCGGGGATTGGCGCGGGCGAGCCAGGAGCCGGCGCAGGCGGCCTTGAGGTTGTCGGGGGTCCAGAACGTCACGTGGTCCTTCACGAAATGAGGGGCGCGGCGGCCGTGCCGCGCCGGTGCGGGGATCTTTGGCGGGGTGTCAGTCGGCGCGGCGGACCGGTGCGGCGGAACGGGCCCGGGCGGCGAGGGCGGCCTTGGCGACGAGGCGGTCGTCGAAATCGCGCCGGACGACGCCGCCGCGGCCGTCGGGCAGGAGCTGGTAGTCCTCGTGGCCCTTGCCGGCGATGAGGACGAGGTCGCCGTCGGCGGCGGACTCGACGGCGCGGTGGATGGCCCGTTCGCGGTCGGCGTCGACACGGACGTGCGGGCGGGCAGCGGCGGGGATGCCGGCGAGGATCTCGTCGATGATGGCGCCAGGGGACTCGGTGCGGGGATTGTCGCTGGTGACGACGACGTGGTCGGCGAGGGCGGCGGCGACGGCGCCCATCTTGGGTCGCTTGGCGCGGTCGCGGTCGCCGCCGCAGCCGAAGACGACAGTGAGGGCGGCGGCTTCGCCGGACGCGGCCCGCAGGTCGCGCAGGACGCCCAGGACGGTGCGGAGCGAGTCGTCGGAGTGGGCGTAGTCGACGTAGACGGTGACGTGGTCGTCCGGGGTGCTCACGAGTTGGAGGCGGCCGGGCGGGGCGTCGGCGTGCTCCAGGGCGTGGGCGATGTCGGCCGGGGTGAAGCCGTCGGGACGGGCCGGCGAGCGGCCGAACGCGGCGTGCACGGCGGCGACGGCCTGCAGGGCGTTCATGACGTTGTGCGGGCCCACGAGCGGGCAAGTGGTGACCAGGTCACCCCATGGGCCGGTCATGCGCATGCGGGTCCAGCGGGCGGAGGTCTCTTCGGCGATGCCGACGGCCGCGGCGTGGCCGGGGCGGGCCGAGCAGGTGACGACCGACGCGCGGCAGCCGGCGAGCATGCGGGCGGAGGCGGGGTCGTCGGTGTTGACGATGGCCGTGCCGCCCTGGTCGGCGGGGGGGAGCATCTCGAAGAGGCGGGCCTTGGCCGCGGCGTAGGCGTCCATGGTCTTGTGGTAGTCGAGGTGGTCGTGGGTGAGGTTGGTGAAGACGCCGACGTCGAAGGAGAGGGCGCTGGCGCGGCCCTGGTCGAGGGCGTGGCTGGAGACCTCGAGGACGGCGGCCTTGCAGTCGCTGTCGACCATGGTGGCCAGGGTGCGGGAGAGCTCGATGCTGGGGGGCGTGGTGAAGGCGGCGGGGGCGACTTCGCGCCCGTCGTCGACGACGACGGTGCCGACGAGGCCGGTGCGGACGCCCAGGGCGTTGAGGATCTGGTGGACGAGGTAGGTGATGGTCGTCTTGCCGTTGGTGCCGGTGACGCCGAGCAGGGTGAGCGTGCTGGAGGGGCTGGCGTAGAAGCGTTCGGCGAGTCGGGCGGCGGCGGTCTCGACGCGCTGGCAGCGGAGGATCGCGGCGTGGCGGCGGGCCGGGTCGGGGAGGGTGAAGGCGGGGTCGTCGGTGAGGATGGCGACGGCGCCGGCGTCGAGGGCGGCGGCGGCGTAGGCGGAGCCGTCGTGCTTCTCGCCGCGACGGGCGACGAAGAGCGAGCCGGGAAGCGCGGTGCGGCTGTCCTCGGTGAGGTCGCAGACGCGCAGGGCGGCGGCGTCGACGAGGTTGGGCGCGTCGAGGCGGACGTCAAGACCGGCGATGAGGTCCTTGAGAAGCATCCGGCGGCGGCTCCGGGCCGGGCGTGGGCCTGGATTCCCCCTGCCGGCGGGCAATGGTATCGGGCGGGGTGCGGGGATCGGGCTAGATTTGCACAGAGGACACGGGCGGGACGCCTGTGCCACCCGGAACGAGCGCGGTCGAACCATGGACCCCGACGACGACGTGTGCCTGTGCTTCCACGTGTCCCTGCGGAAGATCCGCGGGTACCTGGCGCGCGAGAACCCGCCGGTGGCGTCGCTCATCAGCGAGTGCCTGGGGGCGGGGACGGGGTGCCAGTGGTGCGTGCCGTTCCTCAAGCACCTGCATGCGGAGCACGCGGCGGGTCGGGAGCCGGACCTGAAGGTAAGCCCGGAGAAGTACGTGCAGGCCCGGCTGAACTTTCACAGGACGGGGGAGCGGGAGATGGAGGCGTAGGTGCGCGGAGGGTGTCGAGGCGTCCGGGTGGTGAGGATGAGGAAGGACGGGAACGAAACACCCCCGCGAGCGGGCTCGCGGGGGTGTGGGGGAGATGAGTGGGTGTCGTCGAGCGAGCGGGCTTTCAGCTCTCGAGGGCCCGCAGGGCCAGGCCGTACTCGGCGAGCTTGAGCTTGATTTCCTGGAGGCTGGTGGCGCCGAAGTTCTTGACGCCCATGAGCTCGGCCTCGGTGCGGCTGACGAGGTCGCCCAGCGAGTGGATGTTGAGCAATTGCAGGGCCTTGCGGGCCCGGACGCTGAGGCTCATGTCGGTGACGGGCTTGGCCAGCACGGCCTCCTTGCCGGAGCCCTTGAGCTGGTCCATGACCTTGCGCAGCGCGACGCGGTGGGCGTCCTCGACGCCCTGGCCGAGGCGCAGGCCCTTGGACGAGAGCATCTGCTTGATCTCGATGAGGCTGCTCTCGCCGAAGTTCTTGTAACCCAGGAGCTCGGCCTCAGTGGTCCGCAAGAGGTCGCCCAGCGTGCGGATGTTCATCTTCTTGAGGCAGGTGCGGGCCCGGACGCTGAGTTCGAAGTCGGTCACCGGGGTGTCGAGCAGGGCGGAGCGCTTGAGGCGGTCGCGGCCCTCTTCCTCGTCGATGACCATCTCGCGGCTGGCGGTCACGTCCTTCATGAACAGCTTGGCGCGCGGGTGGTTCGGGTTGGTGTCGAGCACCTGGCGGAGGCAGCGCTCGGCGCGGGCGAGGTCGCCGCGGTCTTCGTAGAGCACCGCGAGGTTGATCAGGGCGTTCACCGGGGCGGGCGGGATCTCGCAGGACCGCTCGTACATCGCGATCGCTTCGTCCTCCTCGCCGGCGAGGTCGAGGGCGTAGGCGAGGCGGAAGAAGAGCGTCGAGTCCATCGGGTCGGCGGCGACGGCCTTGCGGTAATGCGCGATGGCCTCGCTCTTGAGGCCCTGGGCCTCGGCCTTGAGGGCGGCGTCGAGGTGCTGGGCGGCGGCCTTGGTGTCGCGGGCGGGGGCGCCGATGACCATGTCGAGCGGGTTCGAGGTCGTGCTCAAGCCTGTCTCCAGAAAGCGGTTAGGGAACACCAAGTTTAGGACGTCACTGGGTGCGGTTCTTGTCAGGATTGATCGTGCACGTCGCAGTCGGTGCGCGGCGGCTCAGTGGCCGGTCGGGGCGGCGCCGGCGCTGGCCTTGAGCAGGTCGATCGTCTTCCAGTGCCCGAGCAGGAACCGAACGAGCAGGGCGCTGGCGAGCAGGCCGATGTAGACGGCCGCGGCGATCCACGGGCCGACCGACTCGAGCTGCGGGAAGAAGCGGGTCATCGCCAGGCCGCCGGCGACGATGACGGTCCAACTGAGGATGAGGGTGAAGACGCCGGGCCAGACGGTGTCGCCCGCGCCGCGCAGGGCGCCGGAGATGACCATCGCCAGGGCGTCGAAGAGCTGGAACGCGGCGGTGGCGATGAGGAATTTGGACCCCAGGGCGACGACGCGCTCGACGTCCTCGCGCGGGGTGGCCTCGGGGATGAACAGGGCGATGAGGTCGTGGCGGAAGAGCACGAAGACAAGCCCGCACAGTCCCATGTAGGCGAGCGCGATGCGGACGCCCAGCCACGCGCGCCGGGCGGCGTCGGCGGGGCGCTTGGCGCCCATGCACTTGCCGACGACGGCGGTGACGGCGATCGAGAGGCCCACGGCGGGCATGAACGAGATGCTCATGTACTGGTGCGCGATCCAGCCGGCGGTCGAGTGCAGCGGGCCGAACTCGCCGACGAGGTACACCATGAAGAAAGCCCAGCAGATCATCTCGTTGCCGAACATGGCCGCGCCGGGCCAGCCGATGCGGGCGATGTCCTTGAAGTGGGGGAGTGACGGGCGCCACGCGGCCCGGGTTCGATAGAGGCGGTTGAACTTCGGCGAAAGGAAGATCGCCATGGGGATCGAGAGTTCGATGGCGGTGGCGATGACGGTGGAGAGGGCGGCGCCGGGGACGCCCATGGGGTCGATGCCCAGGGCGCCGGCGAAGGACGCCGCGGCGCGGAGCGGGGCGTCGAGGGCGGGGATGTCGGTGACGAGCGGGTCTGGGCCGTAGATGAACACGGCGTTGAGGAAGAGGTTGATGACGTTGCCGCAGAGCCCGGCGACGAGGGTGACCCAGGGCTTGTGCATGCCGTAGAAGAACTGGGCGACGCCGCGGCAGGCCATGGTGAAGAAGGCGCCGAGGATGAGGATGCGGCCGTAGTCGGCGGCGAGCTGGTCTCGGCGCACGATGGCCGCGAGGGCGTCGGGGTCGGCGACGGTGGAGCGCATGAGCGCGAAGAGGTCCGGCAGGAGCAGGGCGTAAGGGATGAGGAGCACGGCGGCGATGAGGGACCACCAGATGCCGGTCCAGGCGTAGGCGGGTGCGCGGTCCGGGCGGCCGGCGCCGAGGTTCTGCGAGACGTAGGTGTTGATGACGGTGAGGAAGCCCATCACGCAGGCGATCGGAACAAAGGCGGCGAGGCCGCCGTTGCCCTGGGCGCCGACGTAGATGGGCTCGGGGCCGACGCGGGAGACCATCAGCTTGTCGACGAACTGCATGAGGGTGTAACTGGTCATCGTCGCGACGGTGGGCAGCGCGATGGCCAGCAGCTCGGCGAGCGGACCGCGAGATACCCCCTCGGCCGCCGCGGCGGCCTCGTTCTTCACGGGCAGTTCTGCCATTGATTGCTCCCCTCATCCCCGCTTTTTGCGGTCAGGATGATAGGGACGCGGGCGTGTTGAAGCGAGCGCGAGCCATGTGTGCGGCGAGGAGCATGGCTTCGATCATCGATGTCGGGTCGGCGACGCCCTTGCCGGCGATGTCGTACGCCGTGCCGTGCGCGGGGCTGGTGCGCACGCTCGGGATGCCGACGGTGACGTTGACGGTGCGGCTGCGGTCGAGGAGCTTGACGGGGATGAGGCCCTGGTCGTGGTACATGGCGACGACGAGGTCGTAGAGCCCCTTGCCCGCGGGCGGCGCGGCCGCGGCGAGGAAGATGGCGTCGCCGGGGAATGGGCCGGAGGCGTCGATGCCGCGCTCGCGTGCGCGGGCGATGGCGGGGGCGATGACGGCGTCGTCTTCGGCGCCGAGCACGCCGTGCTCGCCGGCGTGGGGATTGAGGCCGCAGACGGCGACGCGCGGGTGGGGAACGCCCAGTGCGACGCAGGCGTCGCGACCGAGCTCGACGGCGGCGAGTACGCCGTCGGTGGTGAGCGCACGCGGGACCTGAGCGAGGGGGATGTGGACGGTGACCAGGACAACCTTGAGCGCGGGGCCGTGGAAGTACATCGCGGAGCGTGGGGCGTGGAAGCGCTCGGCGAGCAGCTCGGTGTGGCCGTGGTAGGCGGTGTGGCCGGCGAGGGCCCAAGCCTGCTTGGAGATTGGGGCGGTGACGAGGCCGTTGCAGCGGTCGGGGTCAGATGTTGGAAGCGTGCAGAGGCGAATCGCGTGCTCGACGGCGCGGAAGCTGAGTTCGCCGCCGGCGGCGGTGGGGCCGGGAGTTGGGGGCGGCAGGAGGTTTGAAACGGTGATCTCGACCTGGGCAGGTGCGCCCGGGATGGGGGAGCCGACGACGACCCAGCGGGCCGCGTCACGGACGCGCTGGTCGCGCAGGGCCGCGGCCAGGACCTCGGGCCCGATGCCGAAGGGATCGCCCGTGGTGACGGCGAGGCGTGGGAGCACGGGGGATGGTACGAGCGCGCGGCGTGTGCGCGAACGAGCCGCGGGCACGACGAACGCGCAGCGCCTCCCGCCGGCGCGGAAGGCTTGGATGAGCGGTTACTGGTTGGCGAACCAGTCGTTGATGAAGTCGGAGACGTCGGTGGAATTGATCACGCCGTTGGCGTTCCAGTCGGACTCGGGGCGGAGTTGGAACCAGGCGTTGATGAGGTCGCTGACGTCGGTGGAGTTCACGATGCCGTTGCGGTTGAAGTCCGCGACGCGGACACGCGGCATGAGGGCGAGCACGGCGTTGTACGCCTGGTCGTTGCCCGAGCCGCCCTGCGTGGAGGGGTCGATGAACTTCCCGTTCTGGTCGCTGTCGTAGACGATCTTGGCGCGGAGCAGCAGGGCGCCCATGGACATCGGCGTGTCGGGCGCGAGGCTCGACAGGTCGGCGCCGGGCTGGCTGGGGCCGGCGATGTTGCCCGACCACAGGCCACCGGAATCGACCGAGTCGCCGTCGGCGACGCCGAGGAACTGGACCTGGTAGTTGCGGGTGGAGTTGGCGCCGGGGACGACGTCGCCGACGCGCAGGAGCAGTTCGAGCCGGTAGCCGCCGGACTTCTCGTCGTAGTTGGCCCGCAGCAGCGCGGCGGTGAGTTCGGTGGCGAGCGTGGTGTTGAGTTCGACGGCGGCGACGAAGTACAGGTTGCCCGCCGCGTCCATGGCGGGCGAGGAGATGGCGGGCCCGTAGTCGAAACCGGGGTAGACCTGGCTGAAGAGGGCGATGCGCCCGATCGGCGTTTCGTCGAGCACGCCGTCGCCCTCGCCGATGTCGCCGGTGCCCGGACGCCCGTCGGCGCCGAAGTCGCCGAGGATGGCCTTGCTCGAGCCGTCGGAGGAGCCGGCGGACGAGCCGGAGTGGGCGGCGATGACCCAGGTGGTCTGGAGCGTGCCGGGCTCGACTCGGGCGACGGCGATGTACGTCGGTTCGGGCTGCGGGTTCTGGGCGGCGGCGCCCAGGGGCGTGACGGCGGCGGCGAGGAGCAGGCGCCCGCCGACCTCTCGCACCGCGACCTGGCCGTTGCCGCCGCGGAAGCTCACTTGGCTCCCATAGCTGGTGAACTCATGGCCGGAGAGCGGGCCGAACGCGCTGGCGGGGTCGTAGCCGTCGACGGGGTCGACGAGCGAGCCGGGCGCGGTGGGGAGGGTGACGCCGATGGCGGCGTCGGTGGTGCCGTCGGTGTTCACGCCCCAGGCGGTGATGGCGCGGGTGGAGGTGCCGGCGTCGGTGCGGAGCAGCACGGCCGCGGTGCCCGCGTCACCCGTGCCATTGGAGAGCGAGGCGAAGCGGCCTGTGGTAAAGGCGACGTTGCCGCGGGCCTGGCTGGCGCCGCCGGGGAGGAAGCCGGAGGTGGTGGTGGCTGCGGAGCCGGCGGACTGCTCGATGTGGAGGTTGCTGGCGAAGGACAGGCCCATGGCCACGGGGCGGCCCGCGACGGACGTGGGAATCGCCGCGGGCGTAGAGAGCGACGTGGGCGTGTCGATGAGGCGGTTGGTGGCGGGGGCGTCGTTGGCGCCGCTCTGCTGGAAGCGGTTGACCCTTGTGGTGTCGCGCTGGAGCGAGCGGACGCGGGCGAAGTTGTGGTTGGTGACGCGGTTGGCGGACAGAACGCCGAAGCCGTCGATGAGGGTGTGGACGTTGCCGGCGGCGTCGACCGAGCCGAGGCCCAGGGCCGCGGTGGCGGTGTTGCCGGTGGTGCTCGTGAGCTTATTGCTCAAAGCGCCGACGCGGGTGACGTAGAGGCGGTTGGGCTCGCGGAAGGTGAAGTTGGCGATGGCGGTGACGATGTTCTGCTCGTCGTCGCCGTTGCCGAGGACGGCGTCGGGGCCGCTGCCGAACTCCATGAACGCGCCGCCGAACTGGTACGAGACCAGGCCGGAGGTCGAGACCGGGCCGAAGCGGCCGGAGCCGTCGTCGGTGGGGGTGGCGTTCACCTGGTCGTTGATGCCCTGGCCGGCGGCGCGCCAGCCGAGGTAACTCGATCGGGCGAAGGGGCCGAACTGGAAGTCCGGCGACGCGGCCTGGGCGCCGACGAGGTGGTTGAAATAGCCGGCGGAGTTGGCCCGGGAGGCCTTGGCGAGCGGGGCGATGGCGTAGGTGTTGCCCCAGGAACTTGAGATCGGGGTCAGGTCAACGATGTAGGCGTTGACCTGCTCGCTGGGCGCGGCGGTGCGATAGGCATCGACAGCGTCGCCGGGCAGGCCGCCCGTCGGGGCGACCGAGTCCTGGGCGATGGTCGGGGCGGCGATGCCGTGCCCGAGTCCGGCGGCGGCCATGAATGTCCACAACGTCCCACGCATGCGTCGGCCTCCGCGGCACACACCGGTACAGGGGTCGGGCGGCCCGCGCCGCCGTCGCTTGCTCCCGCGAGGGAAAAGTCTACATCACCGCGGCGTCGGGGCGACCTCGGGGGCGGGAGAAGACGGGGGCGGCGGGGGGGGCGCCGAGCGGTTGGACGGAGCGACGGGCGGGACGCCCTGGGGAGGCTGCTTGGAAAGGGCCTCGGAGACCAATAACTGCTGGCGCAGCAGCCACTCGCGGGTCTGCGGGTCCTGCTCGGCGAGCAGGGCCCGGCGGAGGCGCTGAGCGGTTTCCTCGCTGGAGTGGCCTCGCCAAACGTCCCACTGGATGGAGTAACGCAGGGCGGGCAGATAGTTGGGGTCGCGGTCCAGGGCGAGGTTGAACTGCTTGGCGGCGTCTTCCCAGTAGCCCAGATGCCACCAGATGACACCGATGTTGTACGGGAACCGGGCGTCGTCGGGGGAAAGTTCGCCCGCGCGCTGGAACGCGCTGACGGCCTCGAGGTTCTGCTTGCGGTTCATGTAGAGCACGCCGAGGTTGTTCCACGCGGCGGCGAAGTCGGGGTACTCGGCGATGGCCTGCTGGTTGAGGCGGATGGCCTCGTCGGTGCGCCCGTCGGCCTCGGCGTTGGCGGCCTCGATCGCCAGGGCGCGGGCACGTGAGATTCGGCTGGTGGCGGATTCGGCGGGCTCGGAGGTGTCGAGCGTGGTGTCCTTCTTGGAGGATTCGCAGCCGGCCAGGAGCAGGGCGGCGGCGAGCGCGGCCGGTGCGAGGGCGCGGGCGATGAGCAGAAGCGCGTGCGGGCGGGTGTTCACGGTTGTCCGCTCCCTCGTTCCTCGCGCTCGATGCGAGCGAACTTGACGTCGAGTTCCCAGTCGGCCTCGCCGGGGCCGGCGGGCTTGTCGGTCGGGCCGGTGCGCAGGGCCCGCAGCCGGATGCTCGTGGGGGTGAGGCCCTGGACGATCGAGCCGTCGCACGCCTTCTCGAGCCAGCGTACGAGCGGGCCGATCTCGAGCGAGCGGAGGGGGCTGCGGGTGTTGTAGAGGCGCTTGACGACGTTGACGGTGCCGGGCGGGGCGCCGCCGGGCTTCTGGTCGATGAGCACGGGGGTCTCGAGGCCGACGATCTGACCGATGGACTCGAGCTTGCTGGCGACGGTGGCGTCGGGGTCGAAGATGAGCCGGGATTCCTGCTCCATCGTCGCCGCGATCTCGCCGGCGAGGGCCTCGATGGTGCGGGTCTGCTCGTGCTGCAGGGCGATGGCGCCGCGGGCGCGGGCGAGCGACTGGTAGGAGAACAGCGTGAAGAGTCCGGCGGCGACGAGCAGGGCGACGGCCGCGAGCACGAGGGTGCGGGGGCGGTTGCGGCGTTCGGCGCCGGCGGCGGCGAGCACGAGCGACATCGCCGCGTCGGCCCGGGCGTTGGTGTCGACGGGGCCGGTCACTGGGCGCCTCCTGAGCCGGCGCGAGGCTTGGCGGCGTTCCACTGGCCGGTGAGGGTCCAGGAGCGGCCGCCGGGGGCGCCGGTGGCGCCGCTGCTGGCGCCGGTCCAGTCGAGCTGGCCGGGGAGCTGGTTGATCTTATCGGTGACGCGCGGGCCGGTGTCGGCATCGGGGACGTTGAGCTTGACCATCGCGGTCACGTTCGTGAGGTCGATGAGCGTGACCTTGGCGCCGCTGGCGTCGGCGAGGGCGGAGACGATCCGCTGGAACTCGTCCATGAGCGGCACTTCGGGGCGGACGCGCTCGGCCCGGGCCCGCAGCTCGTTGATGAAGCCCCGGATGCGGCCGACCGGGTCGGGCTGGCTCGAGAGGCCGGGGATGCGTGCCTCGAGGGACTTGAGGGCCTCGGTGCGGGTGGCCTTGAAGGCGTCGAGCTGGGCCTGGGCTTCGCCGGCGGCGGAACGCATCTTCCATCCCAGCGCGGCGACGACGACCGCGGCCGCGGCGACCGCGCCGGCGATCCAATGGTAATACGAGCGGTGGGCCCGACCGGGGCGCTGGGAGAGGTCGACCAGGGCCCGGCGGCCATCGGCGACGGCCAAGTCGGCGTCGGCCCAGGGCACGCTCGTGCGCGTGCGGGCAAGGGTGGTGCCGACGGGGTCCTCGTCGGTCGCGGCGTCGACGAACGCGCCGGGCCAGCGCTGGCCGATGGCCTGGGCGAAGGCGGGCCCGGGGCCGTCGGCCGAGGGCGGGCCGACGTAGACGATGCGGTCGGGATTGACGCCGAGCTGGGCGCTCCAGCCGAGCCAGTCGACGCACAGGCGCGAGGCCTCGGCCTCGGAGCACTCGACGGCCGCGAGCGAGCCGGGGTCGGCGGTGTCGGGTCCGCCGGGCTCGAGCAGGGCCGCGACGCCGGCGCCGACCTCGACACGGCGCAGCAGCATGGAGCCGCACGCGAGGACCTTGGCCTGGCGTGTCCAGCACCACAGCAGCCGGCCGACCGGGTCGACGAGCACGACGGCGCTGGTCGGGGAGGACTCGGCGGCGAAGCGGTCGGCGCCGAGGCCGCCGGCGTCGGTGCGCGGTGCCGAGGAGGGGTCCCACGCCTTGGCCGCGGCGTGCCAGAGGCTGGTCACGGATTCGACCGCGATGCCGGCGGTGTCGAGGGTGTCGAGGACGACACGGACCGCGGCGTCGGGGACGCTCATGATCGCCATGCGCTGGCGGGGCGCCTCGGCGGTGGCGGCGCCGCCGCGACGTGAAAGCAGGCTGCGCGACGCGGCGGGGGCCTCGGGCTCGTCGTCGGGCCGGGCGGCCTGGATGGAGCGTTCGGTGCCGAGGCCCTCGGCGGCGGCGAACATGACCGCGTCGTTGTGACCGGTGACGGCGTCGTGGTCGCTGCGCGATCCGCCCTGGAGCAGGGCGGCGGCGACGACGCGGGGGTCATCGCTGGGGGCGCCCAGCCACAGGCACATGGCGCCGTCGGTGTCAACGACGAGGGTGTCCAGGGCTCGCTCGCGCCGAACGCCGAGCTGCTGAGCGATCCACGCGGCGGCGGCGCGGGCGCTGTCGAGCGCAGCGTCGCCGGGAGCGGAGGCACTTGCACCGTCGTCAGGCGGGGTCGAGGCGGGTGCACGCCACTCGCCGGACCAGCCGTCGCCGAGCAGGCGCGCGCGGGTGATCAGCAGGCCGCCGGCCCGGCGCTCCAGATACCCGACCACGCGGCTCAAGCCTGGTTCCCCGCTTTCTTGTCGTCGGGCTTCTTGAGCGGAGCGTTGGGACGGGCGGGGGGTGTACGCGGCGGGGTGGTGCCGCGGACCGCCGAGGGCGTGCGGGGCGTGGCGGTGGAGGGGACGCTCGGGCGCGGACGAGCCTGGGCGGTGGCGGGCGAGTTGGCGCCGCCGGAATCGTCGGTGGCGCGCTGGGCCTCTTCGAGGCGGCGGGCCTCCATCTGGCGCTTGAGTTCCACGTCCATGGCCCGCTCGAGTTCGGACTCGTGGGGATCGCGCTCGGCGTTGGCGCCGGCCTTCTGGGCGGGGCCGGTGAAGCGCTTGGAGGTCAGGCCGCGGGGGGTCGAGGGTTCCTGGCTCCACTCGAGCACGCGCTCGGCCATGGTGACGGTGTGCTCGACGCCCTGGTCGTCGTTGAGCCGCAGGTGCGTGGGCGCGACTTCGGTGACGGTCTTGCCGTCGACCTGCTCGCCGATGGCGACCATCTTCTGCTGGCCGTTGAACGAGACCATCGCCAGGGTGCGGCGTGGGCCGATGACCGGGCCGAGGTAGCGCAGCTCGGAGGCCGGGACCGGGTGAGCCTCGGCGGGATGCGGTTCGGTGTTGGCGCCGTCCGGGTTGGTCGCGATGTCGATGGGTGGGGTGTCGGGCTCAACCGGCGCGTCGGGGCGCGGCTCGGGGCCGAGCGCGGCGAGGATGCCCTCGGCGGTTTTGGCGTCGAACGCCGGTGCGGCGGGCCTGGCGGGCTGGGGCGCGGGGCCGGTCAGCGGGGACGTGGAGCCGCCCCCGGGTGCGGCGCCGAGCTTGGGGAGCGGGATGAAGAGGACGGCGCCGCCAAGAACCACGAGCCCGGCCGCGGCGATCTTGGCGCGTCCTGCGGCCTTGCGTGCCTGGTCCCGATGCATGCCCATGCCGAGGTGCTCCGTGTGCGTTGCGGGGTTCCGAGCAAGGGTACGCCCGTCAACGGGCGATTCGCCGCGGGGCGTGTGTGCGCTCGGGCGCCGGGGAAAGGTCTACTCGGGCTGCTCGTGCTCGGCGACGCGTTCCCATTCGAGCAGGGTGGACGAGCCGCTGCCGGCCAGGCCGCTGCCGCGGGAGGCCTGCTCGACCAGACCCGTCCATCGGCCTTCGTCGGACTCGGCGACAAGCCGCCAGAGGGTGGGGTTGGGGGTGAGCAATTGGGCGATGATGGCCTTGGTGGTGTCGGAGACGCCGGCGTGCTCGCAGGCCTTGGCGATGTCGCCGGCGGAGAGCGTGCCGTCTTCGCGCTCGGAGACGATGTCACCGGCGATCATGGTGCCGGAATCGCCGGCCCCCGCGGCCTCGGCGATGGCGACCAGGACGTCGAAGTCGGCGGTGAGGGCGCTCACGGCGAGCGGGCCGACGTCACGGAGCTTGGGACGGTCGAATTCCTCGATGGTGTCGTCGCGGTTGCGCCGGTCGCGGTGCCGCTCCTTCGGTTGGCCGGGCTTCCGCGGGGCGAACGGGTCCTCGCCCAGGGCGAGGGCGATCCGCTCGGCGGCGAAGCGGGCCGCTTCGACAGTCCGGCCCGAGCCCGAGGGCTGGCGCAGGAGCGAGCCCTGGCCGTCCTCAAGCCAGACGCGCACGGTGCGGCCGCCTTCGAAGGCGAGCTCAAAGGCGAGGCCCCCTTCGAGCAGGCGGTCGCTGATGTTGCCGCCGGTGGTGAGGAGCCACTGGTCGAGCATCTCCTTGATTCCCAGCCGGGCGTGGTGCTCGAAGTAGCCGTCGATCTGCCGGACGACGGCGCGGTGCGTGTTGGCGTGGCGCTCGAGCAGCACGAGCGAGACGAGGGTCGCGGCGATGCCCAGCGCGACCACGATCGGCATGGCGAAGCCGCGCCGTGAGCGGCGGCGGGCGGCGGCGCGGGCGGTGATGGCGGAGCGTCGGCGGGTCATCGGCGACGCTCCTCGCCCGACGAGGAACTGCCTGACGAGGACATGCCCGACGAGGAGGACGAGGAACGTCCCCCGCCGCGGCGGCGCTGTTCGCGCGACTCCGCCCCCGACGTCGGCGTGCGGGCACGATCGGACGAGCGATCGGCCCCCGGAGCGGCGGTCGCGCCCGAGAGTCCGCTGATGGCCGGGCCGTTGGCGGCCGCGGCGGCGGCCCCGGGCTGGGTCGGCGGGGCCGAGATGGACGCGACCGTTCCGGGTTCTCCCGACACGCCCCAGTTCACCTCGAAGGTCCACTGGTAGCGGGTGCCGGAGTTCATGACGAGGTCGAGTTCAAGGTACCCCGGCAGGTCGTCGGCCCAGATGGCGACGTGCTCGCGCAGGCGCTCGGCGTCGCCGCCCTGGCCGGCGGTCGCGCGCTTGGTGTACAGCACGTTCCACGCGGCGGAGGCGATGTTGCCCATCAGCCGGGCGCGCCCGACCTGCTGGCCCGGGATCGGGTCCATGTCGAGCGGGGCTTCGACCACCGGGTAGATCTGCCGCCACCACAGCACCCAGCCGGCCTGCGGCTCGAGCCCACCGCCGGCGATGCCGGGGTCGAACTCGAGTTCGAACGCGCCGCGTACGCCCTGCACGAGCTCGGTCGTGACACCGGCGCCGGGGTCGTCGCGGGGGATGCCGACGGCGTCGGCGACCTCGGACGCCGCGTTCGCGCCGTCGCTGGAGCCGTTCTCGCGCTCGGCGCGGTCGCTGCGCCGGTCCGAGCCCGAGCGGCGCTCAGAGCGCCGGTCCGCTGGGCGTGAGCGGCGCGAGCGGTCACGAGCGTCGCCCGCGGCGGACTCGCCGGACGAGCCGCGTGCCGATCGCTCCGAGCTGTCGCCCACGGTGCCCGATGGGCTGGCGCTGAGCGCCGCGCGGTCAGCCGCCTCGAGGGATGCTTCGGCGGGGGTATAGCCCAGGTCCGCGAGGTCTTCGACGCTCAGTTCGAGTTCTTCGCCGAACACGAAGACCGGGCGGGCCCGCAGCGTGACTTCGAGCCGCTGGGGGCGCATGAGTTCACCGGTCCTGGACCCCAGGTCTTCCATCATCGCCGGCTGAGTGTCGTCGGGTTCGAGCAGCAGGCGGGGGAGTTCCTCGATGACGATCTCGGGCGAGCCCGCGCCGGGCTCTTCGTTCTCACGCCCCGGGCGGGTGCGCTCGCCCTGCGAGTTCCGCGGCGGGGGGACGGTGTTCGACATCGCCAAGGTCTGCAGGGCGATGGTGATGGCCTCGTGCGCGTTGGCCGCGGCGTTGGCCTCCTCAAAGGCCTCTTGACCGACGGCGTCGGCCGAGCCCAGGGACGCGAAGATGGAGAACGCCGCGAGCAGCACGATCGAGCCCAGCACCGTGGCGAGGGCGAGTTCGACGAGGGTGAAGCCGCGACGGCGGGGGGTCATCGCGAGCCTCCCGCGGACGGGCTCGAGCCGCCGGTGGTGGAGCTCCCCGAGCGGGAGCGCCGGCCGGGGCGTGCCACCGGCTGCGCGGGCGTGGATGTGCCGGACCCGCCGGAGAAGGACTTGAGCAGTTCGCGCAGGCCCTCTTCGCTGTTGAGGCTGCGGCGCATCGAGTCGGGGTTGCGGGTGATGGCGATGGGGTCCATCATGCGTGACATGACCGCGAGCTGGTCGCCCTCGGTGATGAAGCCGTTGCCGGCGTCGACGCCGTCGAAGACGCGGACGGTGATGAGCTTGAAGCGGTCGGAGCGCAGGTCGGCGGCGCCGCCGCGAGACTCGCGGGCCTTGGTGCGCATCTCGATCGGGGTTTCCTCAAGGCGGTAGCGGTACGTGAAACGCCCGGCGCCGTACTCGATCGGGGCCCCGGTCGAGGGCATTTTCTTTTTCTCGTCGAGGTATTGCAGCAGGAGCTTGTGGGCGACCTCGTGGGCCCCGAGGGTCTTCTTGTCGTCGAGGGTGAGGGTGATGACGAGGGTGACGGTGGTCATCACGGCCGTGGCGACCAGCGCGAGCAGGGCGACGGCGAAGACGACTTCGAGCAGGGTCATGCCGCCGCGACGGGCCGCGCCGCGGGCGCTGGCGACCGGTCGACGTGCGCGCGGTGTGGGCATGCGGTGGCCTTGGCCGGCGCGGGTGCGCCGGGGCGGGACGTGCGGGGCCTCAGTTGGTCCCGGCGGGCTTCTGATCCATGGTCCAGACGTTGACGTCGTCGTTGGTGCCGGGCTGGTTGTCGGCGCCGAGGCTGAAGAGGGTGAAGGGCTTGCCCTGCTCCTGCGCGGGGGTGTAATACACCAGCGGGCGGTCCCACGCGTCGGTGGGGACCTTGTCGAGCAGCGCTGGGACGAGGGCATCGAGGCTGGCGGGGTAGCCGTTGTTGCGCAGGTTGTACGTGGTCAGGGCCGTCCTGATCTGGGCGATCTTGGCGACGGTCGCTTCCTTCTTGGCTTCGTCGCCCTGGCCGGCGATGTTGATGACCACCACGGTAGCGAGGATGCCGATGATCACGACCACGAGCATCATCTCGAGGAGCGTAAAGCCCGACGCCCGACGCACCGCTCGATTGGTTCCACGCATGGGGTACTCCGTTCTTGGACTTCGAGGCTGATCCGCCCGGGGAGGGTGTTCCCCGCCCCGGCGGCCGCGCTCGGGGACTTTACGCTGCCGCGCACAAGCCCGGTCGGCAACGCCGAGAACCCGCGCCCGGTCCGGATCGGCGGCCTGTGCCGGACGGACGGCCCGGGACCGAACCCGGCCCGCACGCCCCGGAAGCGGGTGTGCGGCACGCGCTCGGGGCGGGAATGGCGGCTATCGGCCGATGCCGCGGCTGGCCGAGAGGATCGGCAGCAGGATGGCCATCAGCAGCGACCCGATGATCGCGAACATGAACACGATGAGCGCCGGCTCGAGCGCGGCGAGCAGGCGGGTCGACTTGCGGTCGACCTCCTCGGCCATGTCCGCCGAGAGCGTCGTGAACGCGGTTTCCATGTCGCCCGAGCGGTCGGCGGCGACCAGCAGGCGCCGCGTCGCCACCGGCAGCGAGGTCACATCCTCGACGAGCGTGCGGAGCAGGCCGCCGGCGACGAGCCGCTCGCGCAGGCGCTCGAGCTGGTTTCGCAGCTTGGGGTGCGTCACGGCCTGGTTGGCCACGCCCAGGGCCTCGGCGAGCGGGACGCCCGAGCGGGTCATCGCGGCCATGACGCTGAAGAAGCGGGTGGATTCCTGCGCCAGCACCACGCCGCGAAGCCCCGGGAGCTTGCGGAGCAGCACGCTGAAGCCCGAGAGCAGCGGCTTGTGGAGCACGAGCAAGAGCACGAGGGCCACGGCGGCGCCCAGGCCCAGCTGGGTGGCGTTGTCGCGCATCCACACGCCCACGGCGACGACGACCTTGCTGAAGGCGGGCATCTTGACCTTGGCCTGCGTCAGCGCTTCGCCGATGCGGGGGACGACGAACATGAGCATGAGCGTGGCGACGACCACGCTGATGCTGAGCACGATGATGGGGTAAATGGCGAGGGTGACGGCCTTGCCTCGGACGGTGAGCTGGCGCCGGGCCGACTCGCTGAGCCTTTTGGCGGCCCCGCTGAGGTCGCCGGTGCGTTCGGCGGCGCGGTAGACGGCGATGGTGACCTCGTCGAACCCGCCGACGTTGCGGCAGGCGTCGGCGAAACTGGTGCCGCCGGCGACCATCTCGCGGATGCGTTCAATGCGGTTGCGCCCGCCCTGGCGGACGGTCGCGGCGACCACGTCCAGGGCCTCGACGAGCGGCACGCCGCGGGACAGGAGCTGGGCCAGCTGCTCGTTCAGGGTGGCCTGGTCGCCCAGGGTGAGGGTGGTGGCGGGGGCGGCCCAGCCGGGGACGCGGTACCACTTGAGCAGGAGCAGGCGGTCCTTGCGCAGGGTGTCGGCCAGGGCGCCCGGGGTGCCGGCCCGGCGAAGTCCGAACTTCTTGCCCCCGCCGGGGCCGACGGCGATGTAAAAGAAGGATGAGGGGCCGGCGCGTGCGGCGGCGGCCCCGGAGGTCCCGGTTCCGCTCTGCGCGCTGGCGAATCCCGCTCGCGACATGGTCTCTAGCGTACTCCCATGGCCAAGGACACAGGCGGCGGGCGGTCGGCGCGCGGCATCACCGGGAGCACGTTCGAACTCGCCTGCGGCGGGCTCGTGTGGCGCGACGAGCCATCGGCGGACCCCGGCGGGCGCCGGGTGCTCGTCGTGCACCGCGAGCGGTACGACGACTGGTCGCTCCCCAAGGGCAAGTTCGAGCCCGGGCAGGACGAGACGGTCGTCGACTGCGCGGTCCGTGAGGTTCTTGAAGAGACGGGGGTCCGCGCTCGGGCGACGGGGTTCTGCGGGCAAACGGTCTACCTCAAGTCCGGAATGCCGAAGATGGTCCTGTTCTGGACGATGTCGGTCGAGGGCGAGGGGACGTTCACGCCCAACGACGAGATCGCCGGCATCGCGTGGCTGACGCGGGCGGAGGCGGTGCAGCGGCTGTCTCACGAGGATGAGCGCCGCCTGGTGCGCGAGCACCCGTAACTCCGCGCCCCGGGGGTCGACGCCGTCACTTTGGGCAGACTTGCGCGACGGGGCGGGTGGGCGGCGAGCGCCGGCCTTGTGCCCGGCCCGAGCGGTGGCACAGTCTCGCGACCGCCCGGAGGGACTCTGCGATGTCGATTCGTCGTCACGGCTCGATCGTCGCCAGCGTGCTCGTGCTCGCGCCGCTGGCGGCGCTGGCGGGTCCGCTCGACCCGCCGGCGGGGCCGATCTCGTCCACGCTCAAGCCGCTCACCGAGGTCGAGCCGCGCCTGGCGCTCAACCAAGTGTACACCGGCGGCGACTTCGACAGCGTCTTCAAGATCACCCAGCCCGGGTCGTACTACCTCGCGGCCGATCTCAACGGCGTCGCCGGTAAGTTCGGCATTGAGGTCTCGCTCGTTGCGCCCGGCGCCGTCACGATCGATCTCAACGGCTTCAGCGTCCGCGGGGTCACGGGAGCCCTGAGCGGCATCACGAACACGGGCTTTGCGGTGCTGCACGTGCGCAACGGCACCGTGAGCGGGTGGCCGGGCATCGGCGTCGACGGCGCGCAGACCGCCGACCGGCTCACGGTCGTCGGCAACGGCACGGCCGGCATCTACGCCGAGGCCGCCGCGATCGTCACGCATTCGATCGTCGCGGGCAACGGGGCCAACGGCGGCTACGGCATCGACGCCGGCCCGGGCTCGATCGTGAGCGACTGCGTCGTGCAGTTCAACGGCGGGGCCGCCGGGGGCGGGGGCATCGCCGCCGGCGACAACTCCAGCGTGCGGCGCTGCATCGTCACCGGCAACGCCACGACCCTGACCGGCGCCGCCGGCTACGGGATCGAGATCGGCTACGACGCCGACGTGTCGGAGTGCCGCGTCGACAACAACGGCTCGTCGGGCGCCGCCGCCAGCGGCGGCGTCAGCGCCGGCGACGGCACGAGCGTCACGTCGTGCCGGCTGTACGGGAACATCGGTGTCGGCATCCGCTCGGGCGGTGAGGGCATCATCGCCGGCAACGCGGTGGGGGGCTCGACCGGCCCGGGGATCACCATCGCCGGCAACCGGGCCCGGGTCGAGGGCAACCACCTCTTCTCGAACACCTCGGGGTTGCGGGTCGAGGGCACCGGGTGCACGATCGTGCGCAACTCGGTCAAGGGCGCGACGCCGTACTCGATCGCCAGCGGCAACGACACCGGACCGGTGGGCACGGCCGCGAGCGCGACGAGCCCTTGGGCGAACATCGCGAACTGAGCGGTCGATTCCGAGAACCTCGGATTGGGGCGGAACGTTCGGATCCAGGTGTTGCGGCTCCGGAGGCGTTCGAGTACATTGCTGGCGGAGGTCTACGAGCATGTCGACGCCGTATGTGAAAGTGCGCGCCCTGGCGGGGTGCGCGGTGCTGCTTGTGTCGTCGGTGGCGCTGGCCGGGCCGCTCAACCCGCCCGCGGGCCCGATCGCGCCGACGCCCGGCCCCGAGCCGCGGGCGGCGATCAACTCCACCAACACGCCCGGAGACGCCGACAGCGTGTTCAAGATCACGCAGCCGGGGTCGTACTACCTCACCGGCAACGTCGCCGGTGCGAGCGGCTTCATGGGTATCGAAGTCGCCGTCCCCAGTGCGCAGGTCACGATCGACCTCAACGGCTTCGGCGTCATCGGGGTCGCTGGGTCGCTGCAGGGCATCCGCAACACCGGCTCTGCGCTGCTCTCGGTCCGCAACGGCATGGTGAGCGGCTGGGGTCTGGATGGGATCCGTAACGCCGTGGTCGTCGAGAACGTGCGTGTGACCGGCAACAGCGGCGCGGGGATTTCATCAACCGTTTTGGGCACCTCGGTGACGAACTGCTTGGTGTCCGGAAACGGATCTTCCGGGGCGTACGGCATCAATGTCTCGGTGTACGCCACGGTTTCAGACTTGCTCAGTCCAGAAGCCCTGATCTCCCGCGGGATCCCTACACCTTGATCGCGTAGGCGGCGACCTTGAACGCGGCTTCGGCGAACAGGGTGTTCTCTTTGTGGCTTCGCAGCGTGCTCCCGCTGA
>JAESFG010000362.1_pt1 | contig 61210 bp, 59 predicted proteins | sample 9269371 | NCBI WGS metagenome assembly JAESFG01 (sample SAMN14506227, study PRJNA617093) | algae metagenome | isolation source: Aetokthonos hydrillicola CCALA 1050 (B3-Florida) and co-occurring... | place: USA: South Carolina | collected 2013-01-01 | reverse complement strand
TTTGATATTTGCCCATGTAGAATGGTTGTATTGTTACAGTATGCTGGGGTCTTTCACTATCAAAGCTTTCTTTCTCATCCTCTGGTGAACCCATCATGAAGGTTCCTCCAGGTATGTAAACCATTTCTAACCCTATGCCATTTAACAGATACTCTGTGAAATATCTCGCTTGTCGCCATGCTTTTGTGATGATTTCTCCTCTGTGATTCACAGTGACGACTTCAAATTCATAGGGTTTTAAATCTTCCGATTCTTCAGGTTTGGGTATTCCTGTTGCATCCCCTAGGGTTGCGATCGCCCATTGCTCCCACTGTTGACAAGCATTCGGAATTTTTGCTCTGTATGCTGTGGCGTAGATTAGGGCTGTTAAATCTGGTCTGTTTAATACTTGTGCTATTCTTAACGCCCAAGTGTACAAATGCTGTTGCGACTGCGTGAGTAAGGGGTCTAGTTGTTGCCTTAGTCTAATAGCACTTTGGCTTTTTTTGCGCCTACTTGCTTCACAACGAGCAGTGATCAGTTCTATTTCTATTGCTTGGGTTTGGTTTTGGGGGATAAAGTTGGTTAACTGTGCTCGAACCTGATAAATTTGCAGGAGGCTATCTGCCAATATCCAGGCTGCTTGTAGGGTATCTCCTGCTTCAATCCAAGAATCTACTGCGGCTTGTGGTTGTTCACACATCAGGTAACAGCGCGCTGCATTTGACCAGTTTTTTGCCTTTGTGTAACACTGTGCTGCTTGTTCCCAGAGAGATTGTTCTTCGTAGGTTTGTGCTGCTTGCTCGTATTCCCCAATTTGTTCCCAAACGCGACACGCATCTGCTAGCCATCCTGCTTTGACGTAGCACTGGGCGGCTTTTAGTAGTAGTTCTCTCCTTGTTGCTTCGTCAGGGTTTTGGTTCACTTTGATATTTGACCTTTGACTTCCGCGCAGCGACGCTATCCCCGCAGATTAAATTCGATTTCGATAATATTATTGTCTTCACTACATTGAATATTATCAGCACCATTACGTCTAGCGTAGGCGAGGATTGCATCACGATAAGCGGTTGCTAAAACGCGGTGAAAAGCCTGACGACAACGCACACCTACAGTGTCCAGGTATTCTCTGGCTTGTCTTGAGAGAGTTGCTTGACGTTCTGCTGCTAGTTGTTGTAATCGGATTTCTGCTTGGGTACGAGCTGCATTTTCAATGTCGGTTGCGACTTGGCTTTCTGCTTCATTTTGTGCTTGTTGAATCTGGGAGCGAGCAATTTCGTCTAATTGTTGCTGTGCTGCTGTTTGTGCTTGTTGTTGAGCAAATTCTCTTGTGTATCCTCCCCAACCATCATCATAGTATCCTCCTTCACCTTCAGCAGAAACCTCTGTATTGACTAACCCTTCTAGTGTTCTTGTTTCTTGTGCAGATGTCTGAACCTCGCCTTCTAAAGTTGCAACAATTTCCAAAGCCTGCTCGTCTACTAGATAAATGACATAACCCCCTTCTACATCGTAGCGATATCCTTCTTCTACTTCTCTCCAACCTGAGCCATTAGCAGCTAAAGCTGATTCTAAAGCTCGTAGTGCGGGAGTACCTAAGGTAGTATCAAGAGGCTGACGTACCCGCGCTTCACCAATTACTTGTTGTTGTAACTCAACTGTGCGGGAAACTTCCCTTTGCCAAGCTTCGTTTAATTCTCTAGTGGCTGTTACTCTAATACGTCTGGGGTTACACATATAATCAGTTATCAGTGAACAGTTATCAGTACCTATTCGCCCGGTTGCTCTACGCTGTCCAGTCTTCGGTTAACAATCTTGGAACTTTTGTAAAGTCTCTTACGTTTCGGGTCAACAATACTAAGTTACGAGATATGGCAATTGATGCAATTCTCAAATCCATTGTAGACACTCGAACTTGTTGAGATCGTAACTCGTCAAAGATAGCGATCGCACTACTATCAAAAGGTAACACGTTAGCCGTTGCAAACCCCTGAAGAATTTCCAACAACAAAGCATATCCACGTATCGTATGAAAATTTGTTCCGGCGCGATTGATAAAGTTGTGAGCACCAAGCACCTGTTCATGGAAGCTGACGACAGATAATGCAAAATCTGTCGGTAAATATCGTTTCATTCGAGCAGTCAAGCAAGTAAACTCCAGACCCGAACCCCTTTGTAGAAAACTGATGTGATCCGTATCAAGCAGATATTTCACCGTTGATTGCTATCCTCATCTGTTGGCTTATCCGCTTGACGAAAAGCACGTCCATATTCTAGAGCCTCAAGCAAAGCAGCTTCATCAGAAATTGAACCAATGAGTTGTTCTAACCAATTTTCAGAAGGCTTGTTTTCAGCCCTGCGTTGGAGATCAGAAACTGCTTGCTCAAGAGTCGTTAACCGTTGTTCAATGACTGTTTCATCTAACATAATTCTATCCTTAAAATCGAAATAAGTTTTATTAAACAGAACTCAGGAGTCAGGAGTCAGAATTCAGAATGAATCCTGTATGATTGGTGGATGAGTCTAGGGGTTTAAGAGCCCTGCTCAATTAGTGGGGGTAAGAATCCAAGGGTGGAATTGATTCTGACTCCTGAATTATTCTTCAACGACGGAGGGTTATTAACATTATAAATAAGTTCACCGTAGAACTGTAAAACAGTATGTTACCCCCGAACTTCCAATAATTGCAATCCTTGCTGAATAACTCTCTCAACCCGTTTACGAGCGTCTATATCTTGGGGATGATTACTAATGAGTTCTTGTCTAAGTTTGTTAAGCGTCATGAGATGAGCACCTACAGCAGATTCTGAAGATAAAAGGGGTGTTTGTGCTTCTATTGTTTCTAAATCCATGATAATATCACTGACGGGTCGTGATGTTTCTCTGGTTTCTAATCCTGCTTCTTCTAAGCGCGATCGCAAAACTGTTTTGAGAACATCTGCTTCCTCTGATCTATCCCACAGATGAAATAGCGGTAAAAAATCAACGTATTCTGCTGATTCTGCACCACGTAACAAAGTTGATCCAGCTATTAATTTTAACCCCTTTACAACTCGCCGATCTGAAAATTCAACGCCTTCTGCTCGCAGTTCCCGCACCAATCTACCGTATTCTGGTCTAATGTTGGCTAGGTTAACTTCTGTTAATCGTCCATGCAATTGGAGAATATCATTAAGTTTTATAATAGGCAAGACTTCACTAACAGGTTGATTCGCCATTGCGCGTTTAGCTGCTTCAATTTTTTCTCGCTCTAGTTCCCAACCTTGTTCCAAAAGTTCATCGATTTGGTTATCTTCTACCCTGTTCACTTCCAACCGCAACACGAAGCGATCGCCAAAAGCATGTAAAGCAGGATCATCTGGTAGGCTGTTAGAAGCGCCAATCAAACATATTAACGGTACTGCTTGTCGTTGCGAGCCATTGTAAAACTTGCGCTCATTGAGAATTGTTAACAGGGAATTGAGAATAGCACTACTTCCTTGGAAAACCTCGTCAAGGAAGACAATTTGTGCTTCTGGTAGCATACCCTCTGTGCGAATATGATAAGTTCCTTTTTGGAAAGCAGCCACATCCAAGGGACCAAAAAGCTCAGAAGGTTCAGTAAAGCGAGTTAATAAGTAAGAAAACTCTTTAGCGTCGATGAGATCAGTATAGCGGTTGATAATAGCTGTTTTAGCTGTACCAGGAACACCAATTAGTAACAAATGCTCTTGACAAACTGTGGCTAATACCAGTAAATCAATTGCCTCGTCTCGCCCTGTAAATAGGCTCTTGAGGTTGCGTTTAACGTTGTTTAATCGTTTGATGGTATCGTTGACAGTTTGCGACCAGGGCATAGTTATTTTTAATTTGGTAAAATCTAACGACAAGATTATTCTGACTCCTGAACGCCACATTCCTACGCTAGTAAACCCAGATGCAGAAGTGGCTCCTCCTGACTCCTGTCTCGTTCTTTTAATAGAGCAAAGGAACTCTTCGGTACAAAACCTACAAAGCTCCCCAACTCAGTTTTATTTTTGGATACTGTTACCAGCATCGCAGGAACAAGGCTGGACTCTTCTTCGGTACTCTCGACAGATTCCCACCTGCCAACTCTCACACTGAAGAGTGCTCCCAACCCCGCAACTGACTCGAAAACCAACATTGTTGTTGATGTCGTCGCGCCAATTATAGTTGTTGCGGGACGCGGAACGGCAATTCCTAGGATTATTGTTCCACGCGCCGCCCCGCAGTCGGGTTTGCCTCACCCCTTCTTCAACTCCTCGAAACATCGAGGGAATTGAATATCCGTCTCTTTAACTGCCAAGTATCACCATGATCTAGGTGAGCAAACCAACTTTGCAGCGATTGAGAAAATTTTTTCTGATCAACTTTACCCTGAGTGTAGCCAATTTGCAAGCGCTTTAATCTTCGCCTTCCCCGACGAAGGTTTTGTTGACGAACTCGTATTGTTTGTGGAAAAACTCGAAATCCGAGAAAGTTTGCTCCATGTTTTGTGGCGAATAATTGGCTCTTGATCGGGTGAATTTTGAGTCTTAATTTTTCTGCTAAATATTTCTCTATAGCTATTCTTGCATCAGCTAAAAATTGCCTATCATCTGAGCAAAGCGCGAAGTCATCTACATAGCGTAGATATTTTTTAACCATTAATTGTTCTTTGACAAAATGGTCAAAACCATTTAAATAAACATTGCGTCGTAGGTTTTTTGGATCACAGATAATTCTTTTAATTCCTGCATTTTTATAAAAGATGATACTTCTTTTCATCCTTGGTTCGTAGTTGCGCTTTAGCGCACTAAAGTGAGCGAGTGCGGTGGTGAGGCAGCGCGTTGGGCGGTGAATCCAGCGCTGCAGGAGGGTCTCCCTCCGTAGGCGACTGGTGCTAGCGAAGCTATCTTCGACGCAGGAGCGTCACCCGTAAGGGCTTTGCCGACTTAAAGCGACTGCCGAAAGGGTTTCCCGGCATCAAGCACCTGGCGTGCAACTACAAACTTTTCAACTTATTTGGCATAAATTTACATAGTTAAATTATTCTCGTCAACTTATTTATATAAATTTTTCCGTAAAGAAAGTTAAAGAGAGCAAAAAATAAAAAAAATTTTAAAAAGGGCAAAAAGGGGAAAAAGAGCAAAGGGCTAAGTCCTCCCAACCCCGCAACTGACTCGAAAACCAACATTGCCGTTGATGTTGTCGCGCCGATTATAGCTGTTGCGGGACGCGGAACGGCAATACCCAGGACGATAGGGCCACGCGCCGCCCCGAAGTATGTAATAATTGTTCTCAGTATCATCGTCAACCCATACTCTCCCATCACTTGGCGCACCTTCATAGTTATCATGCCAGGGGTCTGCACACCACTCCCGAACATTTCCATGCATGTCGTATAAGCCAAAGCTGTTGGGGGGAAAACTTCCTACTGGGGTTGTTTGTTCTCGATATTCTCCTGGTGGTTCTTCTGCATACGTTTCGTTTGCATTATAATTAGCTAATTGACTGGTGATAGTTTCCCCATAGTGAAATGGGGTTGTACTTCCAGCACGTGCTGCATATTCCCATTGTGCTTCCGATGGTAATGTGTATTCTCTATTGGTAAATACTGATAGTCGTTGGCAAAATTCCACTGCATCATCCCAAGATACCTGCTCTACTGGTCGATTCTCTCCTTTACAGTAAGAAGGGTCTGGGTTTAAATCGCGCTGGATTTTGGGCATATTAGCCACTGCACGCCATTGTGCTTGGGTGATTTGATATTTGCCCATGTAGAATGGTTGTATTGTTACAGAATGTTGAGGAACTTCTTTTCCCTGACTCCACTCATTTTTTTCCTCTGTATCTGGTGAACCCATCATGAAGGTTCCTCCAGGTATGTAAACCATTTCTAGCCCTATGCCATTTAACAGATACTCTGTGAAATATCTTGCTTGTCGCCATGCTTTTGTGATGATTTCTCCTCTACGATTCACGGTGGCGACTTCAAATTCATAGGGTTTTAAACCTTCCGATTCTTCGGGCTTAGGTACTCCTGTTGCATCCCCTAGAGTGGCGATCGCCCATTTCTCCCATTGCTCAGATGCATTCGGGATTTTCGCTCTGTATGCTGTGGCGTAGATTAGGGCTGTTAAATCTGGTCTGTTTAATACTTGTGCTATTCTTAATGCCCAAGTGTACAAATGCTGTTGCGATTGTGTGAGTAAGGGGTCTAGTTGTTGCCTTAATCTAATAGCACTTTGGCTTTTTTTCCGCCTACTTGCTTCACAACGGGCGGTAATTAGCTCTATTTCTATTGCTTGGGTTGGGTTTTGGGGGATAAAGTTAGTTAACTGTGCTCGAACACTATAAATTTGCTGTAGGCTATCTGCTAATATCCAAGCTGCTTGTAAGGTATCTCCAGCTTCAAGCCAAGAATCTACTGCGGCTTGTGGCTGTTCACATATCAGGTAACAGCGCGCTGCATTTGACCAGTTTTTTGCTTTTGTGTAGCACTGTGCTGCTTGTTCCCAGAGAGATTGTTCTTCGTAGGTTTGTGCTGCTTGCTGGTATTCCCCAATTTGTTCCCAAACGCGACACGCATCTGCTAGCCATCCTGCTTTGATGTAGCACTGGGCGGCTTTTAGTAGTAGCTCTCTCCTTGTCGCTTCGTCTGGGTTTGGGTTCACACTCATGAATAAATTTTAAGGTATTGGAGATGCGATCGCTTTGTGGAGCAATAGATTTATTCCCAACCAGGAATACCACCCACCATGTTCGGAACTTCACCGGTAACGCGATCTGCGCTCCGCGCAGCAGGGAAGAGATGGCTTATCATTCAGTTAAAAATTCATAGTGATCGCCTTTAAAAATTTCATTCTTGGTTCGTAGTTGCACTAAGCGTGCGCTAAAGCGCAACTACAAACCTTTCAAGTTAATTTACATACTTTTTCTGTAAAGAAAGTTAAAGAGGGGAAAAAATTCAAAAAAATTTTTTTAAAAGGGCAAAAGGGAAAAAAGAGCAAAGGGTTAAGTCCTCCCAACCCCGCAACTGACTCGAAAACCAACATTGCCGTCGATGTCGTCGCGCCGATCAAAGTTGAGGCGGGACGCGGAACGGCAATTCCTAGGATAACTGAGCCACGCGCCGCCCCGCACCGTGTATAAATTGTTATCAGTAGTATTTTCTACCCATACTCTTCCATCATTTGGCGCACCTTCATAGTTATCATGCCAAGGGTCTGCACACAACTCCCAAACATTTCCATGCATGTCGTATAAGCCAAAGCTGTTAGGAGGAAAACTTCCTACTGGGGTTGTTTGTTCTCGATATTCTCCTGCTGCTTCTTCTGCATAGGTTTCATCGGCATCATAATTAGCTAATTGACTGGTGATCGTTTCCCCATAGTGAAATGGTGTTGTACTTCCAGCACGCGCCGCATATTCCCATTGTGCTTCCGATGGTAATGTGTATTCTCTATTGGTAAATACTGATAGTCGTTGGCAAAATTCCACTGCATCATTCCAAGATACCTGCTCTACTGGTCGATTCTCTCCTTTAAATCTTGAAGGATCTGGGTTTAAATCGCGCTGGATTTTGGGCATATTAGCCACTGCACGCCATTGTGCTTGGGTGATTTGATATTTGCCCATGTAGAATGGTTGTATTGTTACAGTATGCTGGGGTCTTTCACTATCAAAGCTTTCTTTCTCATCCTCTGGTGAACCCATCATGAAGGTTCCTCCAGGTATGTAAACCATTTCCAGCCCTACACCATTTAACAGATACTCTGTGAAATATCTCGCTTGTCGCCATGCTGTTGTAATAATTTCTCCTCTACGATTCACGGTGACGACTTCAAATTCATAGGTTTTCAAACTATCCGATTCTTCGGGTTTAGGCACTCCTGTTGCATCTCCTAGAGTGGCGATCGCCCACTTCTCCCACTGTTGACAAGCATTCGGAATTTTTGCTCTGTATGCTGTGGCGTAGATTAACGCTGTTAAATCTGGTCTGTTTAATACTTGTGCTATTCTTAACGCCCAAGTGTACAAATGCTGCTGCGATTGCGTGAGTAAAGGGTCTAATTGTTGCCTTAGTCTAATAGCACTTTGGCTTTTTCTCCTGTGACTTGCTTCACAACGAGCAGTGATGAGTTCTATTTCTATTGCTTGGGTTTGGTTTTGGGGGATAAAGTTAGTTAACTGTGCTCGAACACTATAAATTTGCTGCAGGCTATCTGCTAATATCCAAGCTGCTTGTAGGGTGTCTCCTGCTTCAAGCCAAGAGTCTACTGCGGCTTGTGGTTGTTCACACATCAGATAACAGCGCGCTGCATTTGACCAGTTTTTTGATTTTGTGTAACACTGTGCGGCTTGTTCCCAGAGAGATTGTTCTTCGTAAGTTTGTGCTGCTTGCTGGTATTCCCCAATTTGTTCCCAAACGCGACACGCATCTGCTAGCCATCCTGCTTTGATGTAACACTGGGCGGCTTTTAGTAGTAGTTCTCTCCTTGTCGCTTCGTCTGGGTTTTGGTTCACACTCATGAATAAATTTTAAGGTATTGGAGATGCGATCGCGTTACGGCGTCATAGATTTCACCCAAACAACCCCAAACTAGAATATCATCCACTGTCTTTCGAGCTTCACCGTTAGACTTTGCGCGATCTACGCTTTGGGGAGCGATCGCCTAACATTCGGTTAAAATGCCCAAAACCAACCCATTGAGAGGGTTTGGAAGAATTTATGGATACTGCGATTAAAGTTACGCTGCATATCTAATAATCTCAACTTCTGCGCCATTATTAACGGCTACTTCCGCCCTTTGGAGCACTTGTTCGGTAATTGAATCACTTAAATAATATTCCCCACAGTTATCACACACTTCCCCTGGAACTTTTTTAATGACAACAATACTTTCGTCTCTTTCTAAAGTCACGGTTACCAAACCGGGGTTAGTCTGTCCGTGCTTGCAAATAACACATTTCATAATTTTGCTTTCCTAGCTCTAAAATCATCTGACCAAATATTCTTATCAGGAATATAAGCTGTTACTACATAACCTGTATCTGTTGATTCATCGTAAGAGCATACAACATGAATTGGTTTACCTCCTACAAAATCAAGTATTAGGCAACTGGTAAAAGGTGTATCATCAGGATTTTCCTCTATCACCTCTCCATAAGCAATCACACTTTCTACTTCCTTTTTACTGATTCGACGATAAAACATCTGTTGGATAGCATGACGAGAAAAAACTAGATTTTGACAATACATGAATGTTGCTTCAAAAAGGAAGCCTTCCAATTATAAAAGAATTAGCTTTTTCTCTGTTAATAATGACAAAAATTCAAAAATTTTTTAAAAGGGTAAAAGGGAAAAAAGAGCAAAGGGCTAAGTCCTCTCAACCCCGCAACTGACTCGAAAACCAACATGGCTGCTGATGACGCCGCGCCGAGAATAGTCGTCGCGGGACGCGGAACGGCAATCCCTAGGAACAATGCTCCACGCGCCGCCCCGCAGCGTGTAATACTTGTCACCAGTAGAATTGTACACCCATACCCTTCCGTCAGTTGGTGCACCTTCATAGCTATCATGCCAAGGATCTGCACACCATTCGTCAACATTTCCATGGATGTCGTATAAGCCAAAGCTATTGGGGGGAAAACTTCCTACTGGGGTTGTTTGTTCTCGATATTCTCCTGGTGGTTCTTCTGCATACGTTTCGTTTGCATAATAATTAGCTAATTGACCGGTGATAGTTTCCCCATAGTGAAATGGTGTCGTCGTTCCAGCGCGCGCTGCATATTCCCATTGTGCTTCACTGGGCAATGTATATTCTCTTTTTGTAAAGGCTGATAGTCTCTGACAAAATTCCACCGCATTTTCCCAGGATACACATTCTACTGGTCGATTCTCTCCTTCAAAGTAAGAGGGGTTTGGGTTCAAATCACGCTGGATTTTGGGCATATTAGCCACTGCTCGCCATTGTGCCTGAGTGATTTGATATTTGCCCATGTAGAATGGTTTTATTGTTACAGTATGTTGGGGTGTTTGCCTATGAGGGCGTGGTTTCTCATCATCTGGTGAACCCATCATGAAGGTTCCTCCGGGAATGTAAACCATCTCCAACTCTACGCCATTTAACAGATACTCTGTGAAATATCTTGCTTGTCGCCATGCTTTTGTGATGATTTCTCCCCTACGATTTACTGTGACCACTTCAAATTTATAGGTTTTTAAACTATCCGATTCTTCAGGTTTTGGTACTCCTGTTGCATCCCCTAGGGTTGCGATCGCCCATTTCTCCCATTGTTGACAAGCATCCGGGATTTTTGCTCTGTATGCTGTAGCGTAGATCAACGCTGTTAAATCTGGTCTATTTAATACTTGTGCTATCCTCAACGCCCAAGTGTACAAATGCTGTTGCGATTGTGTGAGTAAGGAATCTAATTGTTGCCTTAGTCTAGTCGCACTTTGGCTTTTTTTCCGGCTACTTGCTTCACAACGAGCAGTGATGAGTTCTATTTCTATTGCTTGGGTTGGGTTTTGAGGGCTGAAGTTAGTTAACTGTGCTTGCACCTGATAAATTTGCAGGAGGCTATCTGCTAATATCCAGGTTGCTTGTAGGGTATCTCCAGCTTCGAGCCAAGAAGAAGCTGCGGCTTGTGGTTGTTCACACATCAGGTAACAGCGCGCTGCATTTGACCAGTTTTTTGCCTTTGTGTAACACTGTGCTGCTTGTTCCCAGAGAGATTGTTCTTCGTAGGTTTGTGCTGCTTGCTGGTATTCCCCGATTTGTTCCCAAACGCGACACGCATCTGCTAGCCATCCTGCTTTAATGTAGCACTGGGCGGCTTTTAGTAGTAGTTCTCTCCTTGTCGCTTCGTCTGGGTTTTGGTTCACACTCATGAATAAAAGAATTCAGAATACAGGAGTCAGGAGTCAGAATAAACCACCCATAAAGGGATGGTGTTTTAATGAAAAAGTTTCAACCCCTATCTCGTCCACTCTTGCACGAAGTTTTAAACCAAAATTCATTCTGACTCCTGAATTCTGACTCCTGACTACTTCATAAATTTTACGGTATTGGAGATGCGATCGCGTTACAGCGTCATAGATTTCACCCAAACAACCCAAAGCGGAATATCACGTGGGAATTAAAATGGAAGATGCAACATCCCTAATCAGAGTTTTGCCCATGTTGTCTACCCATGAACTTCCCCACCTGACGCCACAGGAATATTTTGAGTGGGAAGCCCAGCAAGATGTACGCTATGAGTATTTTGATGGGCAAGTCTTCGCAATGACTGGTGGATCGTTACCCCATGCTGACATTGCTCTGAATGTTGCGAGTATTCTGCGACAAGCTTTACAAAGACGCTGCAAGGTGAGAAACTCCGATGCAAAGGTCGGAATCACAGAAAATGGCCCCTTTGTTTATCCTGATGTTAGTGTTACCTGTGACGATCGCGATCGCGCAGCCCAACAATTCTCTCGTTATCCCTGCTTGATTATTGAAGTTTTATCTCCCAGCACTGAAGCGTATGATCGAGGAGGCAAATTTGCTCTCTACCGCCGTTTGGAGAGTTTGCAAGAGTATCTTCTAATCGGATCTGAAACTAAGTCTGTGGATCTGTTTCGACGAAGTCAATCGGGGGAATGGACATTTATTCCCTATGGGGAAGGCGATGATATTGAACTGAGGAGCTTGGGTTTAACGATTTCGGTCGATTTGATCTATGAAGATGTGCTGCTGTGAACAGTTAACGGTTACCAGTTAGCACCGCACTATACACCTTGATAACTGATAACTGTTGACTGATAACTGTTAAATTCCCTGATTCACAGAGGGAGTCAAAGTAATCATTGCGACTGTTGGTCTAACACGCTCCCCAGAACGAACACCGTCAAAAGCAGTTACTCTACGTTCAGCAACACTTGCATTACGCTCGGTAGCAGCTTTACGTAACAAACCCACCAACTCACCAAAACGTCGAGCATCGGCTACACGAGGTGGTTCTTCACAGTACAAACCAACACAAGCATCTCTAAAAAGCGAGCGGATATCATCCCCACTCATACCCTCGGTTTCGGCTGCAATTATCTCAAGCAGTTCACCAGAAACCTCAATACCAAAGTGCTGAGAATGAACTTGAGCAATAGCTCGTCTAGCAAGTATATCAGGTCGATTAATAGCGATCGCTTTAAAACGACTAGGACGCAACAATGCTTCATCTATAATATCCAGACGGTTTGTTGTCCCAATCACCAGCATAGGAACATCCGGACGAAACCCATCCATTTCGGTTAATATTTGAGCAACTAAAGCATTTCCTGCTCTTGTTCCACCATCATCTCTTCCTGATCGCTTAGTAGCAATAGAATCAAATTCATCAAAAACCAAAACTGCTGGAGCATTACGTCGCGCTTCAGCAAACAATTCCCGTACCTTACGCTCACTTTCACCAACATACTTATCAGTGATTTCTGGTCCCGAAACCACCTGAATAGTTGCGTTAAGTTGATTTGCAATAGCTTTGGCAAATAGCGTTTTACCTGTACCAGGAGGACCATGAAAAATAAAACCTCTAGGAATCAGTTCTTGGCGTAACTTTTCGTTGGGGAGGTTGTAGGAACCAGTCATTAACCGCAAAGCTTTCCCAAGTTCTTCCTTAACTTGATTGTATCCGCCAATATCATCAAAAGTCACGTTAGGAACTTCAAAATTAACCGAAGTTTGGGCTTTAAAGGCTCTAATTGCTTGATAGAGGCGACTAACAGGGACTTTTTCTGTTCCAGCGACTTCTTGAACTGCATACTTAATAGCATGGCGCAATCGAATAGGGTTCATACCCGCAACATTTTTGTACAACCCTTCTGGATCAAAATCCTCGAAATGAGCGACTTCATCAGCAGTCACCAATGCTCTACCGATGTTTTTTTCTTCCCCGTTAGGATAAGTCACTGTGCGGGAAACTCCACTAATGAGTAACCGTACAGCAAATCTAGCCGCCAACACTTCGGGAATATCCTGAGAACGATCTGCAAAAGCCAACATCAAGCGATCGCTTTGTTTATAAACCAGTTCAATTAATTCCCTAGATTCTGTAGATAAATTACCATCACTCCCCCCTGCAAGCAAATCCAGATGAGGAATCACCAACACATCCCCTTGTTTGAGGGTATTAATCAAATTCTTCAGCGTAGCCAGTTGACGTTGACGCAGACTTCTAGGCATTAAGCCTCCTTCTTCATCGTCAGGAACAGTCAACTCTATAGGATTAAGATTAGCTCGTTGTGCCATTTCTCGCCAGACGTGTGCAACCACCAATTTTTCACACACCACCAGCACCGACAGTCCAGCTCTGAGAAACGATGCAGTTGTATTAATTTCCAGCGCATAAGCTAGTCTAACAGCATCTTTTTCACTAATATCTTTTGGGAAATCGTCTTGTGCAGGTGTCGAGATGGTTTCTGGTTGAATTTCTAGTTTTTTTGCTTCAGACTCAATTGGCGGAGATCCCGGATCTGGAGATTGGTTATTCTTTGTTCCTGCTACCCCTTTATTAATAACCAAACCAGGTGGACGATACAAAGGACAATCTGGTGGTTCTTGTGCAACCGTGATGACAAATTGTTCTAATTTTTGCTCCATAGTACTTTCATCTATAGCAGAAGTACTCAGAGCAGGAAATTGACACAAAAACTCTCGCAGCGTCAGAGAGTCATTATAATATACGGAGTCTTGAAATTGTTGCACATCATCTACGAGAGGAACAAGCTTAATCCTTTGTCTAGCCATACGGGAACTAACCATCTAGCGCTGCTAAGAACAACATAACCAATGCCTACGCCTATTTATCACATCACGCACATAAATAACTTGCCTTCCATCCTAAACAGTACTATAGTACTATTAAATTAGTTGAAGATGCTATCAAACAGCGATCGCTTAACTCTGAAATTAATTGCGAGTAGCTGTTGATAAAGTTGCTCTAAGCTATCAATAGTAATTTTACCATCTACCTGAAGTTTGTTGATTACTGCGAGAGTCCCCTTCACCTGAAGTCCCAATCGAACTGCTTCTTTTCGAGCGGCGTTGTCATCTAAAATAATGTAATCACATGGTAGCTCAATACCTAAAGCAATGGCTTCTGATTCTCCTAAACCTAGTCGCGCGTTTAGACTATTAGCTAAAAAAGTTAACTTAATCGCTTTGGGTGTTATCTTACCCGAATCAACCAACTGTTGCACGGATTGACTGGCTTTATCCGATTTAGCAGAAATTTCCTCTGCCACAAACATTGGTAAATAAAATTCATTGGCAGAGTCAACAAAAGTATTTAGAAATCCTAGTTGCGCTAGAAAGATTAATGGAGAGGAGTTAAAGACTATTTTCACACTATTTACCAATCCTTTTCAAGTGCAACATCTTGCGGAGTTAGATAGGAAAACTCTAGACCCATCATGTCCAATAGTTCTAGAAATACGTTCGGTTCTATTTCCATAATTTCTGCTGCTTTTTTTAAGCTAATCACTCGTGAAAATAATGCACCAACAACAAACAGAAAAGTTTCTTTCTGCTCAATATCATTGAACAATTGAATTTCTGCTGCTACACTTCTAAGTACTTCCTTATTAGTCATAAATCTATTAGATAAGTTTAAGAATAATTTTACTAGACGAGCAAAATTATGTTGCAAGACAATTGTAGTGTACAAGGGGTGTTACATTTAGAACAAGGGCAATTTGAGCAGGCGCGGTACAAGCTAGAAACAGAGTAATAGGCAAAATATTATGCAAGCCTACAAATTCAAGGGAAAAATCGACAGTGCAGGTAATTTAGTGATTACCGAATCCATACAAATACCACCTGGTGAGGTGGAAGTAATTGTCTTACAGGTTGCAAATTCCACAGAAAAAATTACTAAGCCAGAACTGGAGACACCCAAAAGACGTACCAAAATAAAAGCTTTAGAAGGATGGTTTGAAAAAACACAACCCGCTCCTCCTGATTTTGACCTAGATGGAGCAAGATGGGAAGCTTTGAAGGAAAGGTTTAATGTAGGTTGGGTTGAATGAAGTGAAACCCAACATTTATAAGGGTTTGTTGGGTTTCGCTTAACGCTCTACCCAACCTACGATTTTCTCAATTAACCCCTAAACCTAACATTTTCTGAGAAAATTTATATAATTTAATCCCCTCACGATAAGCATAACCAAGATAGCGACGCGCGCGAAGCTGATCAATATCTGATCGCTCAATTGTCCATAAAGGTTTCCACCAATTTGCTATTGACAATGCATCTCGTAAACGTTCCTCATCACTCGCTGCTTGGCGATCGCTCATCACACTATAGGCTGTCTTAACTTGATGTATCACCTCTTGCTCATGATAAATCATTGCGGCTTCATACACATCTAAGACAAAATTCTGTTGTGTTAGGCGCAGACGATCCAGTAATTCAGTTCTCCAATTACGAACTTGAATATCTATGGTTGGTTGTGCTAAATGCAGAGTAAGGGATAATTTTGTTGTTGAGTTTTGCAACAGTTGTAATACCAAATTAACAGCAACACTTTCTTGTCCTCTTATGGGTCGATGCAATACTGTAGTTAAAGGTGATAGCTGTCGGCAATCGTCTGCTATATCTTCCCCTAAAAATGGTAACGCTGGAGTTAATAAACCATACCGTGTTACCCAATCCCCAGAACAGGATGATGGTGGTATTGTCTTAAGTAATGTACGAGCTAACTGAGGATTTGCAGTACCCAAAGCCGCAGCCATAAAAAAGTTACTTACACCAATAGGACTATTATCTCCTAAAGGAGGCATTTCCCATCGTAACCGAGCTGCTGTGACAGAGGTGAGTTGTGCGATCGCCTGAACAAGATTAGCAGAAGGACAATTTAGCTTTTCTACGGCAGACAGATCTCCTTGTGGTGGTGCAACTCTTGCCTCATGGCTCATCATTGCCCACTCTATCACCTGTAAAACTGTTTCACTCGCGCTCATCAATCACCCAGTATGGACAAAGAACCATTTTATTCCCTTGACGGACATAAAAACGCAAAGTGCGTTTATTTCCATCTACGTTAATCAATCCTGCTAATTGCCAAGGTATAGTAAATGTGCTGAAATGTAACTCCACATCAATAGACGATAAACCAAAACTTGGTGTTGCAGGAAATAAGTGGGTGTGATACCAGCCTAACAACCGATCTCCTGGGTGATTTTGATTGAGTGTACGTTTAACCTCAACAAAGGAATCACCTGTAAAAGTCAAATGCAGAAAAGAAGCTCCTGTGTGCTGAGCAGTTAAAGCATTGGTAATTTCTAGTAAATAAATATTCTCGTCTTCCCCATCTCGATAGACTTTACCAATCAAAAACCCACCTTCTTCAACCTTTCGAGAAAGGGGACGCTCGTGACATATATCTTGGTAGAGCGATCGCTTTAAAACAACTTTAACTGGTGCTTTGCTAGTTTGGGTTTGAGATTCTGTAGATAACTTGACCAAAACAGGATGTATATTTGAGCTAATTTCATCGCCACTTTCTTGTATTCCCGAACCTGTTTCACTAGATATCACCCCAAAATCACCCAAGGTTTTTATAGGAGGTTTTTCTTCCTCTAAGCGACGAACTGTAAAACTGGGTTTTTTTTCAGGAGGCTCCTTGAGCGCTGATGTATAATGTGGAGCTAATACCGTCAATTTTAATCTGATTGCCGAAACTTTGGGTATTTCTGACAGATCCACTCGGAAACCCCACCAATTTTCTTCTGGGTACTGTTCACTCAATTTCTTTTGCAAAGTTCGGGTTACAACATCATAAAGGCGATGAGGATGCTGATAAATTAAAAAGTTTCCCTCATATACCTTAATATAAGTGTACCCGAATTCAGGAACCAAATTTTCAACAATGGGGGGTTCCATTGGTAGGGGTTCTTCAGGCAGATTAAGAATTAAGATTTGTATCGAATCTAAAAGCAAAGAGCGTCCTAGTAACCTCTCTAAGGATTCTCTAACAACGGGTAAAAATGATATTTTGCCGAAGAACTTACGATCTGCTCCTCGGTATAATTCAATTTTTAAGTCATCCTGTTCCTTCATTCGCTCAACCGTTTAATATTGAGTCTTGGAGGGGTTTGCACCTCTTGGAAGAGTTTACGCAAGACTGACTGTCCACCTCGTTTTTCAATTGCGATCTGACCTTGTTCAGAAATCGCCCATTGTTGGGCTTCTGGATTATACCCCTCTTCAACAGCATAATTCTGATAGCTGGCAATATCAATTAATAACTGGCACAGCTTACCAAAATCCAAACCAGGACGATAGCGATCGCCAAGATCCCCCAAACAAACTAAACCAGATCCGGGATCTACGTTAGGATGAAAAATAGGAGTTTGCCAGAAAACCTCTGGTGCTCGCATTGGAAATTCTCCAAGTAGAACAAGGTAAACTTCATGCTCATCAATTAATAGAGGTTCTCCACCCAATTCTAGGGGTGGTGCGAATCCTGGCGCGTTAAATTTCAGTAAATAATCAGTTGGTACTGAGTGGCTATTTGCAGAGACTTGAAAACCTGGATGGCTTTGAGCATAAGCAAGTATTTGGTTTCTAGCACGGGCTAAAGCTTCTTGGCGCAGTTGTGGATGAATTGCCCCAGCCGTTGCTTCCGGCGCTACACTCAAGGTATCATCTTCCTGAATATTCGCATCGTGCAACGTTTGGTCATGGTTTAAACGTTCGGTTGATCCATCTTCATGTCGCCTGTCAATTACCACTCGTCGCCCTTGCTGAAACATTCTTGGATCATACTCTTGGCTCATAACCCCTTTAGCCACTTCTCCAACAGTCGTATCAGAAGGGACATCATTAATCTCAAATCTTGCTTGATCCGGACCTTCAACAAATATACGGCTAATGAGATACGATTGAGGATCTTCAGTTAAAAGATTGACGCGTACTGAATTTTGATTCGACTGGAGTATTGTCTGAAGTCCTTCAGCAAAAGACGCAACCGCGTCAGAACTACAATTGTTTACTCCTAGTAAAACCACCCGATTCCCTGAAAATCGCAAAGTAAGATTTTCGGGTGATATGTTTTGTGCAGGTGCAACCACTCTAGCTGATGCAAGAAGATTGGTTACATCGTCTCGACCTTGGATTGAAATAATGAATAAGTTAGAATTTGCTTGTTGTGTTTCTGTTGAACTACTGCTAGGCTGTGCCGTGCTGCTAGCTTGATTGTTGGGGGTATTAGATTGGGTGCGATCTGCCTCTGGCAGCAAGCTTGGCTTATCGCTACAATATTGGCTTAAAACACGATTAGATGGGTAAACATTAGCAGCAGCGTCAATCAGTAGTTGTAAGTCAGATCCTTCTTGTAAAACACCAGATTCGATTCGATTACAAATCCCTCGCCAGTATGCTAAAGTCCCGTCGTTTTGTGGACGCATATGAACAGGAAAATCAATTGTATCCAGCAAAAGATTAGCCATTGCTTCATCCTGGAACAAGGCTGCTAATTGGTTTAGTATACCATTTTTGAGTAAATCCTTTAACGTTAAAGTCATTTGTTAACTATAAAAATAAATTTTTTTCTAAATTTTAAGTTCGGTCAATAATGAACTGCTAATCTAACTACGGTATTTCTGAAAAGTAGAATTTCCAGGATAAATATCTGCTGCTGCATCTACCAAGTATTGTAAGTCGTTTCCCCTAGGCGAAGCACCATTCTGAATTGTTGTACAAATTTTCTGCCAATATCCCAAACTCGTACCTTGTGTAGGAAAAATAGGACGCATATGACCAGGAAAATCTATCGCATTTAGTAATAACTCTGCCATATCTTCATTATTGAATGAGGTTGTTAGCTCCTTGAGTATTCCATTTTTTATTAGTTCCTGTAAGTTCATTTTGACTTTTTGGGTTTTTACTACGGTTTTGTCAACTATGTTTTCATCTGATTTTACTACATTCTCTGCATAGTAAGCGAGGACTATGTCTCCTAATCCTTCAATACGTTGCGTAGGAAACTGCAAGCGATTCTTTTGAACTCCCCATTTTCTCAATTCATTCAATACATACGAATAAAGTTGATAAACAGTAATAAAATTTTTATTTTCCCTAACTTCCTTACTATTTAATCCTTGTAATAGAAAATGTGAAAAAATCCCATTTTCTCTATCTTCATAAGCTTTTTGATTTGCTGTAGCTGCTGCAAGTAGAGCAAAACCTTCAGCTTTTTGGTAGACATTCTCAAAAAACTCTTGTTGGTCAATTACATCTCTGCCTATATTAACCCCACTGTGACAAGCATCTAATGTCAGTATTAGTTGACGCGCTCCACTTTTTCTCATATAGCTTTCGACTTGCGCTACAGATAAAACTTCGGATTCATCGTCTAAAAGAGAATATTCAGTATCCTTTAGTATCAAAACAGGCTCTTTTTTATCAGGAGTCAACGTTCCATGACATGAGAAATGTACCCAAAGGAGATCATTGGGTTGGAGTGTTTGAGAAAGTATATTAAGTTTTGCCTTTACGTTCCTACGAGTCGGTGAGTCTTTATCGTCTAGTTCATCATGAAGACAGAATACTTCGTAGCCTAGCTTAGAGAGAGTTTTCTGTAAAGCTTTAACGTCATTTACACAAAACATTAAGTCTTTAATTTCAGAATCAACATAATGATTCACACCAACTAATAATGCCCAAAAATTTCCTTTTTGTTTTTCCTCCGTTGCTGGGATTATTTCACGCTCAAGCATTTGTTGTTCATCGATCTCCTTTATTTTTCCATCATTCTAACTCAAACCATTCCCAGCCATTCATTGTTTTCACGGTCAGTATTTCACGCTTAGGAATACCCAATTGCTCAAGCGTTATATCTTCTGGAACGTCATCTAATTCAATAGTTGTTCTAGGTCTTAAAGGTTTTTGACACTGGGGACAAAAATCTCTAGAAGGAACACCCCATCGTATTTCATGAAAATTGCAATGAGAACATTCTACAAGCTTTTGCACTGGTTCCCAAACAAGAGGAACTGATTGTTGAGGTAGGAAAGTCCGCAGCTTTTGTATAGTATCCTGAAAACTAACATTAATCTTGGTTACAAAATCAATTGATGTATGCAACGGGCATTCAGGATCTCGTACTTGTGGAATAATGACCGTGCTTCCTCGTCCAGTATCAATCGACAAAGTACCAGAAGGACAAGTCATATCCATAAGAAAACGGACAGCTATTGTTCCCATCCATGTTCCCACTAAAGCAGAAGATGGAACTGCTGCACCTACAGAAATTTCTTGTCTGGTATCAAGACAACTCCAAGGAACATCAGCTATGCTACGGTCTTCTACACTAAGGCTGCATCCGTAACATGCTCCTTGTGGATCTAAGTAAGGTCGTACTTCTCCACCCCAAGGGTGTGTTCCTCCATCAATGTAGGGAGTTTTCATTAATTGACAACGACCTGTAAGCTGTAAACGAGCAGAACGGCTATCTAGACAACTAATAACTAGATTAGCCTCTCGGATTTCCCCTAATCCTACACCATGAATCAGTGGTAGCGATCGCGTCTCAATTTTCAATCCAGGATTCCATTCTATTAAAGCTGCTGCGGCTGCTTCTACCTTAAAACGACCAATATCGGATTCACGAAACAACAGCGTTCGACTCAAATTAGATTCTTCTACCCGATCTGGATCACACAAAAGCAAACTACCCACTCCAGACATAGCAAGAATTCTAGAAACTTCATTACCTAAAGCTCCCATCCCAACAATAATCACCTTCGCATCCGCGAGCTTTTGCTGACTCCAACCAGGGATTAATTCATGTCGAGCATAACGACTACTCATCAAGTTTTTTCGATGTGACAGGACAGTAACGTTGTCCATTAAACCCTGGATTCCATGCTTCTAAGCAATTAAGACCATGAATAATATCTCGATGGACAGCTATCTTGCACAAAGGTTCATGAGGACTACAAGGGCAAATAACAACGCGATCGTTTTGCCGAAAAGTATGACTACACACTACACAAGTATGGCGTTGAAAACCTGCCAATGGTGGATTTAGTAAGTGATGACTAGCATTTAACCTTGCAATAGGCATATCCTTTGGTGGAGGACAAGTTGTATCCAACCCCATAAAAAAAGCCGATGACTGTTCAGAAAAATCCAACTTAGTGACATCAGTCTGGCTACAAGGCAACAAAGGGCTATTATGTCGAACAGTTCCATCGTTCGCGATTTCTACTGTATCACCCAATCGGAACGTGTGAGAACAAACCGGACAGTACTGGTGCAACCAATAGGAATTTAGGGTCGTTATTCCTTGACCACCTCTGTGAATTGCAGTGTTATTAACCGGATCCATAGCAACACTAGCCCCTTGGTCAAAGTCACTACGTAAATCAGGTAAGTTTTTGGATTGTTCGGGCATAATAAAGATAGTCAGAATATATCTTCCCCGTTGCTTCAACCACAAAGCATTCGTTCGATCTCATCTGCCCCTAACCCTGCCATTAATTCTTCTACTAGATGAGCATACATACTATCACCTAGTACATCAACTCCTTGATCATTGATATTAATTCGCACACGAATCTTCTTATCGTCAGAACTACTAAGATAATCTTCTTGTGTCATTAAATCTGGCAGATGAGAAACAAAGCGTGTTTTGGGAGGAGAATTAGAAATTAAATCGCTCAAGTTGTTATATAGAGACTGATAATAAGAAAACAAAGCTTGTGTTTCAAATTCTAGCAAGAAATGAGCAATTTTTGAGTATAGACCACGTTTCCCAAACAAGAGCAGGGGAGCAGGGGAGCACAGGAGCAGGGGAGCAGGGGAGCACAGGAGCAGGGGAGCAGGGGAGCACAGGAGCAGGGGATGCAGGGGAGAAAAAAAGACAAATCTTACCCATTTTTGACTTTTGACTTTTGACTTTTGACTTCCCCAGAGGGGTGCCCCATGCTATAATTCTTCATCCAGTTGGGTGAATGCGATACATTCCAAGACATTGTACTCTGTAAAGAAGAGGTGGCGGTAATCTAAATCCTGAAAAACTGCCAAGCGGCTCTTGATTACCTTTCACAATCAATTAGTTGCTTGTGGATCAAAGTCTAAAGAATGGATGAAACTGTGAACGCGCTGCACACGCCAGAAAAAGAAGCATTACGTCTACTGGAAAAAATCGCCGCCAACTTATCGGGGATGATTTTTCAATTGCTTCAGCGACAAGACGGTTCCAAGTCTATCCTTTATGCTAGTTCTGGTTGTCGAGATTTGTTTGAATTAGAACCAGAGGATGTACAGCAAGATTTTCAAGCAATCTATAACCTTATTCATCCAGAAGATATCAAAGCTTTTGAAGAATCCATTGCTACTTCTTCCACTCGAATTATACCTTGGCGCTGGGAAGGTCGGATCATCACCAATAGTAACAAACTCAAGTGGATTCAAGGAACCGCTTGCCCAGAAATACAAAAAGAGGGCGATGTTGTTTGGGATGGATTTTTAACTAATATAACAGACCGCAAACAAGCAGAACTTTCTCTTTGGGAGTCTGAGCAAAAATTTTCCAAAGCATTTCGTTGTAGCCCTACCCCAATTAGTATCCTGAAGCTTCAAGATGGGCGTTACGTGGATGCTAATGATGCGTTTGTTGAGATTAGCGGCTTTTCTCGCGAAGAAGTGATTAATCGTACTCCTGGAGAGTTGAATATTTGGAACAATTCTGCTGAAGGAGCCAGGATACAAAGGATGTTACTGGAGGAGGGGTTTGTTCGGAATTTAGAAGCTGAGTTTTACACAAAATCAGGTGAGCTGAAGGTGGTACTGTTCTCAGCCGAGATGATTACCCTTGGGGAACAAGCTTGCGTGCTTTGTGTTATGAATGATATCACCCAACGCAAAAAGACGGAAGAGTTACTACTACTGAGTGCAAAACGCGATCGCCTCTTCAGCCAAACCTTAACACGAATTCGTCACTCTCTCAATCTAGACCAAGTTCTCCACACTACAGTCAACGAAGTTCGGCAATTTTTACAAGCAGATCGAGTTTTTATTGCTCTTAGAGATACGTTGGGAAAATCAAAAATCCTTGCTGAATCAGTCGATCCAGAATATCCATCTGTGTTGAACTGGAAGCCTGAACACGAAATTTATCTTTTAGAATTGAGAAAACTATTAACCACCCATCGTGTACGAGTTGTAGAAGATATCACGCAAGTAACCTCACCCGAATTGCAGGGACTTTATCAAGAATTTAGAACCAGGGCGACTTTGGCTGTACCGATTATCCTGAATGATGAATGGTTTGGCGCGTTGGTTGCTAACCAATGTCGAGAAGCACGTCATTGGACAGCTATGGAAATTGATTTGCTTCAGCAGATGTCAGAACAGGTAGCGATCGCCATTCAGCAAGCGCAGCTATATCAAGAACTAGCAGAACTAAACGCTAATTTAGAACTTCAAGTACAAGACCGAACAGCACAACTACAACAGAAAATGGAGGAAATCCAAGAACTCAGTCGGGTAAAAGATGTAGTTTTGCACACAGTTTCCCACGATTTACGAACTACTGTCATGGGTAACTTGATGGTATTAAATAATCTGCTAAATAATTCAGTGGAGGACAAACAACAACGCGACGACTCTTCCCCTCTTGTTATATCTCGCCGAGTTATAGAGCGAATGATTCAAGGTAATGATCGCCAACTTGGGATGATTGATTCACTGCTAGAAATTCATGCGAGCATTGAGCAAGGTGTTGTTCTTCGTACTGAAGCCGTCAATCTTAGTACCCTAGTAACAGACATTATTAACCATTCATCACATCTCATATCACAAAATCAAGCTAATGTCAATAATCTAATTCCTGCTGATTTACCACCAGTTATTGCTGATCCAGTACAGTTACAGAAAGTTTTTGTCAATTTATTGACTCAAAGCTTGCAAAATAATCCACCAGGTTTAAACTTTACCTTGAAAGCTACGATTGAAAGGGGAGTGATTCGCTGTATTATTCAAGATGACGGTGTGAGAATGAGTAAGTTAGAGTGTAATCGCCTCTTCGATTTGTACGTACGCGATCCACAAGCACGATGTTCAACAAGCATTGGCTTGAAAATGTTTCTTTGTCGGCAAATTATCAAGGCACATCGCGGTGAAATGGGCGTGTTCAGTGGTAACCGTAAGCAAGGGTTAACTTTCTGGTTCACACTCCCAATAGCAACTCAGCAACTTTAGGTTCGATCTCGAGATGAAGAAGGCAAACCCCTTCCTTGGAATGGTAAGACTTGGTCACACCCTTAAAGCTACTCTGTTGAGAACAGTACGGAAGTATGGTCGAAAAGCCAACCGTATTGTTAAATGGCTGATGGATGAGGAAATGCTCCTGAAATACCGAACTTTACGCCAAGACGTAGAGTGGCTTGCTGTTAGGCGTCGCTTCATGTGGCAGCGGTTATGGTTAACAATAGGGATTGCCATTTTCTTTGTATCTACATTTATAGTACAAAATATTTTTCAGAAAGTATTTAACTTTCAACAAGCCACAAAGTTGACACCAGAAGTTCAAAATCTTTTTTTTACGGCTGAAATCTTCATATTTTTGAGTCTGGTAGGCTGTTTAATACTGCATCAAACAAGGATAGCTCGTCGTTATCCCGAAGCTTTGTTTTTATGCATGTCGTTTTCTATTACTCTGGTTGAGCAAATTGTCGCAACGCTTAAAGGTTTTGCTTTACCAGATAGATTAGCTTGGATCGTAGTCTTCCTAACTCAAGCTACCCTGATCCCAATACGCTGGTATCTCCATCTGGTATCACAGGTGGTAGTACTTTTATATTACTTTACTGTCAATACAGCTTTGGGGCTAAAGCTACCACCACCATATACTAACCACTCAATATACGACTTAACGTTAATTTTGTCGATTTTCTGGGTATGTTTCATCAGCGATTTGGCGGTATACCTATACGAACGCTTACAAAGTTCTGAATTTTATGCTCGTAAAGAACTCCAAACTGCTTATCAGAAAGTAGGGGTTGCTGAGGCTAAATATCGTAGCATCTTTGAAAACGCAGTTGAAGGTATATTTCAAAGCACTCCCGATGGACGCTACATCACGGCGAATCCTGCACTAGCAAGTATCTATGGCTACTCTTCTCCAGAAGAGGTTATAGAATTGGCTGATATTGCCAATCAACTATATGTTGATCCATCTCGTTATGCAGAGTTTGTACACTTAATAGAACAAGATGGTAGAGTGTCAGGGTTTGAGTCTCAGATTTATCGACGAGATGGTAGTATTGTTTGGATTTCACAAAAGGCTTATGCAGTTCGTGATGGAAACAATCGATTACTTTACTACGAAGGGCTAATTGAAGATATTACTAAACGCAAGCAGGTAGAAACAGCACTACAAGAACAATTAAATTTTCTTCAAGTTTTAACCGATACAATTCCAACACCAGTTTTCTATCAAAATCCCCAAGGTATTTATGTAGGATGTAATCAAGCTTTTGAAGAAGCTTTAGGCTTAAGCAAACAGCAAATTATCGGTAAGTCTGTTTTCGATTTAGTACCGAAGGATCTTGCTGAGCGATATTATCAAGCGGATAAAGTATTATTTGATGAGCAAGGAGTTCAGACTTATGAAGGCGCTGTTCTCTACCAAGATGGTAAGAAGCATGATGTGATTTTTTACAAAGCGACTTTCTTAAAAGCAGATGGCACGCTTGGTGGTTTAGTGGGCGTGATTCTCGATATTAGCGATCGCAAGCGAACCGAGGAAGCACTACGAGTATTTTTTCACGCCGTTTCCCATGATTTACGCAACCCCGTGTTAGGTACTTTAATGGTGCTGAAAAATTTGTTAAATCAAAGCGCGGAAAACTCCTCAATTTCTGTGTCTCGGTCAATTTTAGAGCGGATGGTACAAAGTAGCGATCGCCAACTTAGCCTAATTAACTCGTTGATGGAAACCCATGTTAACGAGATACAAGGAGTGGTTTTGCAAACGGAAAAAGTGCAATTGTACTCTGTGGTTGAAGCTGCGATCGCTGACTTAGAACCAATGCTACAAGAAAATCAAGTAACTCTGACAAATTTAGTTTCACCTGACTTACCAACAGTAAACGCCGATCCTACGCAACTATGGCGAGTGTTTTCTAACTTAATTGTTAATGCTATGAAACACAACCCTCCAAACCTAAGCATTACAGTTAACGCAACGGTAGAAGGGGATAAGATTCGCTGTACAGTTGCTGATAACGGTGTAGGTATGAGCCAGCAGCAGTCCGAGCAACTGTTTAACCTTTATTTTCGCGGTAGCAGTCTCCGCAGTTCTGTGAGTTTGGGTTTGGGTTTATATCTGTGCAAGCAAATTATTAATGCTCACGGTGGCAAAATTGGTGTGACAAGTGCACCGCAAGCAGGAGCAACTTTTTGGTTTACATTACCAGTCACCCACCAAACCATTGATAATAGTACATTACCTTCCTAAATTTGGTTCGTAGTTGCGATTCAGCGCACCAACATGCAACTCCAAAGCTTTCAAGTACTTTTTGATTTGCACCATTATAAAAAACATACATATGTTCTTTTGTCAAGTTCTAATTAAAAGCGTTTGTCCTGTTATAATAAACAACATATGTCCTATGAAATCATACTCTCACCGGAAGCTGTAGAAGACTTACGCGCTCTTAGAGCAGATGTACGTCAAAAAGTTAGAGAAGCGATAGAAACTTTTTTAAAATACGAACCAAAAAAAGTTAGTAAAAGTAGAATTAAACGGATTTTGTTGGGTTTCACGACCGTTCAACCCAACCTACTACTAACCTTAACTGAACCGTATTGGTAGATAAGGCGCAATTCAATAGCATTTAAGGCTAAAGCGGCGCTCGAATCCATCCCCTTTCGGGAGAAGCTCCTGCGTCGCTAACGCTATGCCCTATGCCCTATGCCCTATGCCCAAAAACTCACAAACTAGGACGATGGTTAATCCAAGGGTTAGCAGCTTCCAGTTGTGCTGCTACACTAATTAAAGTAGCTTCAGCAGCCGGTCGTCCCATTAACTGTACACCTATTGGTAAACCTACTTCATCAAAACCAACAGGAAGTGCGATCGCGGGTTGTCCAGTAGCATTAGCTGGTGGACAAGGTGCAATCCAATGAATAATCTTCTGGAATGTTTCTTGAGGACTCAAATCTGCCCATTCTCCAACCCGGATAGGAGAATGTAAATACACTGGTAAGACTAAAACATCGACTGTCTCAAAAATCGCTACGATTTGTCGCGATATCATCTGTAGTTGGGAGACAGCTTGAAGATACTGACCAGCAGAACCCGTTTGTGCTATAAGCCAACGATTTAGCGGTTGTAATGCTTCAGAAGGAATAGCCGATGCTGCTACCCCAGTTTGCCAAACGAATGTAAACGGTTCCACTAAACCACTGAAATCAAAACTGATCTCTTCAACTGTGTGACCAAGTTCTTCTAAGAACTTGAGTGTTTGCAGAACGCCTTGTTCGCAGTTTTTGTCAGCTTTTCCCATTGGAGGGATATTGGTAGTATAGGCAATTCGCAAACGGCCTGGTTTTTCTTGGGTAGCGGCAAGAAATGACGGTTGTGGATCTGGTAACCAGTATGGATCGCCTGTCACATATCCAGATATAACATCTAAAAGAGCAGCTGCATCGGCAACAGTTCGCGCTAATGGACCATTCGTTGCTAAACCACTGAGGCGATCGCCTACTGGTGCATGAGACACCCGTCCTCGTGATGGCTTAATCCCCACTAAACCACAACAAGCAGCCGGTCCCCGGATCGAACCACCACCATCAGAACCTTGAGCGATCGCACACAATCCTGCTGCTACTGCAGCCGCAGCACCACCACTAGAACCACCAGGAGTGTATTCTAAGTTCCAAGGATTTCTAGCTGCAGGAAATCCTGTTGGTTCTGTGTAAGGAAAAGAACCCAGTTCTGAAGTTGCTGTTTTACCTAGAATAATAAATCCAGCTTGCTTAATCTGCGTCACTACCCCATCATCATAGTTTGGGATATTATTTAGCAATGCAGGATTTCCATAAGTACAAGGAACATCTGCGACCGGGTTAAGGTCTTTAATAGAAATTGGTACGCCAAAAAACGGCGGTAGTTCTGAGGTTGTCGTCAGTATTTCGGTTTTGGCTTGAGCATCTGCGATCGCTTGTTCTGCCGTGACAGTAAAATAACTTCCTAATTGGGGATTCAAGGTAGAAATACGATTTAAATATATTTCTACTAACTCAATGGGTGATACTTCGCGGCGACGGATTAACTCTGCTTGTTCTAATGCAGTCTTAAAGGCTAAATCAATTTGGTTCATGCGTTAATTTGGCGGCTAATTTTGTTTATTCCTATCATCTTTTATCCACTTTTTTACATTTTGGTAGCAAATGCATTCACAAACACGGTTTTTCTTTAGAAATGGTTAGGTGTTAACAAAAAGAATTCAGTAGTCAGAATTCGATTGGGTATGTTGCACTGCCGGTGGATGAATAAAGAGTTTAATTTCGTTAGAGTAAAATCTAAAGCGAGATTGATTCTGGCTCTTGACTACTGTCTTCTGACTCCTTCTTTAATTGCTTATCTCACATTTTTTGTAAAGTCAAGCACAAGTATTCCAGTAGCTTGACTTTGTTATGGTGGCTTGACTTTGCTTAAAGCTCAAATTTTTTTGAGAATCGTTTAGTAATCCTACTTAAGCTCTTCAAGTCACCTCTTAATGACAGGAGATGTTGTACGAGTACACTATTAACCTTAATGAGTAATAGGTTATATTGCAAAAACAAAGGGCGAGGCATCTGCACAAATCAATTCACCGTCGTTGCATTTGTACTCTTGATACAAAGCACTACAAGACATACAAGTTTGGTCTTCAGAAATTAATCATTAGCCATGAGTAACTGGATTGAAGCAAAAAAAACTCTTCCAAATGAAGGAGAGATGATTTGGGTAACAACGCGCTCTAGAGACCTTTACATCGCTATGTTGGTGAAGGGAGAATTTGTGTTGTACAGTTTGGGTCGTGGACGCACCAATCATGTAGAAATTCTAACTCCCGAACAAGTTGTTGCGTGGACGGCTGTGGATATTCCACTACCTCCTCCACCTAAAAGGTAGCGGAACTTATCATCAGTTAACAACTCCTTATTCTCACCTACTTCTCAAACAAAGAAAAACGTGACGCTTTTGACGCCACGCTGAGGAACACAATCATGAATCAAACAATGAAGACTTTTATGGACAATATTCTAAAGTTTGAAGTTATATGATAGCATTAGTATTTGTGCTGATTTTTGAAGTAAGTCTGTTTGATTCTCCGTAGTCCTACGCTAAAAGCTTTAAATATTTGGATTAGCTTCACAAATGCTTTAGCTGTTAACCACTAACTCACCATCCCCAAGTACCTGGTTCACCTTTGAATGGTCCTGTGATATCACTAGTAATCCAGCCAGCGTAAAAATTTCCTGGTTGTGGCTGAACCTTTTCCCCGTCAACGTAACAAGCATCCATTGGATGAGCGTAAAAAGCTACATAATCTTTAATGGATGCAAAACTGGGTGTAGGATTATGATAAAACCACGCACCATTTTGAACTTCTTGATCACCAACACGAATTGTGTAGTAACTTGCACGTCCTTTCCACTCACAAAAGCTAGACTTTGGTGTCAGTACCAGATATTCCATTTTGATATCTGTGGGTGGGATGTAGTAGTTAGGAGGATGACTAGTTTCTAAAACACGCTTAGCGTGATGAGTATCTGCAATAGTAATACCGTTAAATATAATCTGGATGTGTTTGCTGGTATCCTCAAGGCGAGGTGGACGAGGGTAATCCCAAACTGATTCTTGTCCGGGATCTGGTTTTATAGGTTGGGGTCTCATTCAGGCAAAAGTAAAAAGAAATCTAATTATGCAAGCTGTTTACCTAATTTTAGAGGCGATCGCACAATTTGTGAGAAAAGCAGATTTCACTTTTTCTGTGCTTTCTGCTTTATATCGATTTTCACCTAAATGAACCAACCCTATTGTAAGAGCGCAAGGCCGCAGCGCCCCTACGACTGTGGTCTAATTACTTGAAAACTGCTGTAATTACTGTACTCAATGATTTTGTAAAGATTTGTAAAGTTTTTATAATGATATGGATAAAATCCACAATTAGCATCCGATAGTTTGTAGAGAAGTACAATTCTCGTAAACCCATGAATGAGCAAGAGCTTCAACAGCTAGCTCTACAAGCCCAAAAGCACACACTAGGTACAACTGTTAGACGAATAACCTTATCAAAATTAATTGATGGGATCTACCGTTCGGGAAAACTTTGCTACCCATATAAAGGTCAATTCCAAGGAGTTTATGAACAAATTTACAAGGAGGCGGTACAAGACCTATTGTTGTATATCTGTAAAAATATTGACAAATACGACCCAGAAAGGGGTAAATTTATAACTTGGATCAATATGTTATTGAGTCAACGTTTTTTTAAAGAGGCTATTCCCAAAATAATCGGCTCAGTCAATGAAATTAGGGTTGAAACTGCTCGATTAGAAGATCTGGAAGGTTTGGCATTTGCTCAAAGTGAAGATGAGGAGGATTATACTTCAGCTTTTGAAAAAATAAGACGACATATAGAAGAAGATACCCTTGGTATTTTTCGAGAAGAGCATATCAAAAAATATCCCCAGGCGAATTTTAGAGAAATTGCGATAAAAAGATGGTCAGGCGTATCGTGGAAAGATATATCTGATGAATTAAAGATTCCCATTCCAACATTAAGTAACTTTTATCAACGATGTTTAGAAAAATTTCGGGATGAGTTAAAAAATGTATGTGGTTTTGAAACCTGAGAGTACGGTAAATAAATAATGGATAATGTGACAACTCTGAGTACATTTACAGCTTATATATCCCCGGTTGCTTACCAGCAAGCAGAAAAATGGTCGAGACGGCAAGCAACTGCTGAAAAAAGTCAGCAAGTTCTACTCAATACCTTGTCTGTATCTTTCGTGAATTTCTATCTAGAATGTATGGGATTTGAAACCGACCTAGAAGCTAGTGACAGTTGGAATCCGATAGAACAGACACTTATGGATGTAGCTGATTTATTGATAAAAAATATAGGGAAGTTGGAATGCCGTCCAGTTCTAGAAAATTCACAATTTATCTCCGTTCCACCGGAAGTGTGGAGGAATAGAATTGGTTATGTAGCTGTGGAAATAAGTGAATCTTTACAATCTGCTAAATTGCTCGGATTTGTTGAAGAGGTATCAACTGATAATTTACCTGTCAACTCTTTACAAAACTTAGAAAGTCTCTTGAATCATCTGGAATATTTAGAGGTACAAAAATCTCAATCATCTCAAAAAAAAATTGTGAGTTTAATAAGATGGTTGGAGAAGATTTTTGAATCAGATTGGTTACCAATAGAGTCTCTATTTTTTACACAACCTGTTTGGGAATTTAGAAGCCCTGAAGAAAAATCAAAAAACTTTGCTGAGCGTGCTAAGCTCATAACATTTGGCATAGAAGACAACAAAGCCTCAGTGGGGATAGTTGTTAAAGTCAATCAGGAGTTGAACAACCCCAATGAGATCGATATTCTTGTGGAGTTACGTCCAACACATGGTCAAGAGTACTTACCACCGTCGCTTCAGGTCATGATTCTGGATTCTGAGGAAACTGCTATAATGCAGGCATTCTCTAAAAACGATAATAAAAAAATTGAATTAGAATTTAGCGCTTCTGTTGGAGATGCTTTCAGTGTAAAAGTAGTTTTGGCCGATATGACCGTGATAGAAAATTTTGTTATCTAGTTTACACTAGGGCGATTGGCTTCGCCAGTGGGCTCCCTGCGCGATCGCGCCCAAGTCGGCTAGAAACTTCAACAAGCATTGTTGCCACTGTGTGGGTTAACCTAACTGCATAAGCTGTTGTATACTGACACCTATATAAAATAAGAATTTAAAACAAAATACAAAAAATATGATTCTTAAGTTCAAGATTCTTCAGGGTCAACCAAGTACTTGACTTCTAACAAGAGGGTCGTTGTACTCATTCATCACATCTTACAGAATTGAAATCACGTCTTTGGTAGTATCAATGACAAAGCTGATTGTCCTGAAGCTAGATGGCACCTTACAGTCGGGTGTACGAGTTTCGCTGTCAATGAATAATGAAGGTGTTAACCCCCACAAAGAAGTGACTGGATATTTACCACCAGTTCCTGACTTGGAGACAACAATTGACCAGTGGAGATCAAATTATCGTAGTTTGGGGAACACTTCTCGCGCACTGAAAGCTAAAAAAGTGACTTACGATGATTCTATTTCCCAGAAGTATAACAACTGCAAAAATTCAGCAACTGAATTACAAAAGCATCTAAATGGCTGGTTACGCTCAGAGTCTTTTCGCCCCATACGGGAAACTTGGTTGAAGGAATTGAAAGAAAATGACTCAGCACGAATACTCATTCGTACATCTAATCATCAGTTGCGACAAATTCCTTGGCAGGTTTGGGATTTGGTGGAAGAATACCCTTATACGGAACTAGCTTTGAGTGCGCCAGATTATCAACAACTTACCCTAGCAAAAACGCCCACAAAAAGGGATAAAGTTAAAATTCTGGCGATTTTGGGTAACAGCATGGGTATTGATGTTGAAACAGACCGAAAATTGCTTAACAGTTTACCTGATGCCGATGTTACGTTCCTGGTGCAGCCCCAACGCCACGAAATTAATGATTCGTTGTGGGAACAGCGTTGGGATATCCTGTTTTTTGCCGGTCATAGCGAAACTGTGGGAGATAGTGGTCGAATATACATTAATGAACAGAAAGAAAGCTTAAGCACTGATGACCTGAAGTACGGGTTGAAAAAAGCCACCAGCAACGGGTTAGCTTTGGCGATTTTCAATTCTTGCGACGGCTTGGGATTAGCGTATGAGTTAGAAGCGCTACATATTCCGCAAATTGTTGTAATGCGTGAACCAGTACCAGATGAAGTCGCACAGATATTTTTAAAGCATTTTTTGGTGGCTTATGCTACTTCTGGCAAGTCCTTATACCAAGCAATTAAGGAAGCAAGGTTAAAATTGCATGGGCTTGAGGATAAGTATCCCTGTGCTTCTTTGTTACCAGTCATTTGTCAAAATGGTGGTGCAATTCCGCCAACTTGGTTAGACTTAGGTCGCCGTCCCACCGAAATTTCTCCATATCAGGGTTTGTTCGCATTTAAAGAAGACGATGCACAGTTCTTTTTTGGGCGGGAATCTTTTACTAAAATGTTAGTGGAGGCTGTACGAAGTCAATCCTTAGTTGCTGTTATTGGTCCTAGTGGTAGTGGTAAATCTAGTGTAGTGTTTGCTGGTCTGGTGAAGTGCTTGCGAGATACTGGAGACTGGCATATCATCGACTTTCGTCCTGGTTCAAGACCTTTATTTGCCCTCGCTACTGCACTTGTTTCTTACAAACAAGCCTACCCTAGCCGCACTGAACGCTTGCGGGACATTAGAAATCTTGCCAGCGACCTAGGGCAGTGTGAGAATGGGTTGCGGGATATGGTGGATGATATCCTCTTTGAAGACCCTAGAAAGCGTTTGTTGCTAGTTGCTGACCAATTTGAAGAACTTTACACTCTTTGTCGCGACTTACAAGAGCGCAAAGCTTTCTTAGATGGATTACTGTCAGCGATTCAGAATTGTCAAAATTTTACTTTTGTCATCACTCTCAGGGCAGATTTTTTGGGACAAGCGCTCTCTTACCGTCCTTTTGCTGATGCCTTACAGTATGCAGACTTAAAACTAGCTCCGATGGCGGACTCTGAACTGCAAGCGGCGGTAGAAAAGCCAGCTTCGTTGCTGGGAGTAACAATTGAGTCGGGACTGACTGAACGTATTGTGTCTGCGGTGAGCGCTGAACCAGGGGATTTACCTTTATTAGAGTTTGCCTTAACTCAGCTATGGGCAAAACAGCTCAATGGGCAATTGACGCACAGTGCTTACGATGAAATTGGGGGAGTGGAAGCAGCATTGGCTCGTTATGCTGATGAAGTATATAGCCAACTCAACTTTGACGACAAACCAAGAGCGCAACAGATTTTTATCCAACTTGTACACCCTGGACTTGGTACAGAGGATACTCGCCGTGTCGCTACCCGCTTGGAGATAGGTGAGGAGAATTGGGATTTGGTAACCCGTTTGGCGTCTTCTCGCTTGGTGGTGACGGGACGAGACGAGAAAAGTGGTGTAGACACTGTGGAATTCGTTCATGAAGCACTGATTCGCAGTTGGGGACAATTACAACAGTGGATGCAAGTAGATCGGGACTTTCGTCACTGGCAAGAACAGTCACGGGTAGCAATGCGTATTTGGGAAAGTAGTGGTTTTGATGAAGGGGCGCTGTTAAGAGGAAAGCCACTGGTAGATGCGGAAGATTGGCTGTTGAAACGTTCTATGGAATTGAGTTCGCAGGAGAGAAGTTTTATTGGGCTGAGTTTGGAGTTGCGATCGCAACAGAGCAAAAACCAAAAGCGTAGACGTCAGTTTATTATCTCAGGACTATCGAGTAGTTTGGTTGTAGCCCTGTTACTAGCTGGACTCGCTTGGTGGCAAGAACAGAATGCACGCATTAGTGAGATCAAAGCTATCGCTGCGTCCTCACAACTGCTATTAACCTCACACCAAGATTTTGATGCATTGATAGCAAGTCTGAAGGCGTCAAGAAAGTGGAATCAAATACCCAGTTCTCTGCTACTATTTCCTGGATTTAAGGAAAAAGCTGAAATTGAAAGATCCTTGAATAGTTTATTACAGGAAGCCGTTTATAAAGTTAGAGAAATCAATCGATTAGAAAAGCACACAGATGAAGTAATAGGTGTTAGTTTCAGCCCTGATCGTCAAATGATTGCTACAGTCAGTAAAGACAAAAATGTCAAACTCTGGAGTTTAGATGGCAAGCAACTCACAACCTTAAAAGGGCACAAGGATTTAGTTGGAAGTGTTAATTTTAGCCCTGATGGGCAACTGCTTGCCACTGCTAGTTGGGACGGAACTGCCAAACTTTGGACTCGCGAGGGGAAAGAACTTAAAACCTTTATAGTCTCTAAAGGGGATAAAAAGAAGATCTTTGGAATAAGTTTTAGCCCCGATGGTCAACTGCTTGCTACTGGCAGTGAAGATGGGACTGTCCAAGTTTGGAACCTTGAAGGTAAAATAATTAAGACTATAATAAAGGCACATGACGGTTTGGTATTGAGCATTAGTTTCAGTCCCGATGGTAGACTGCTTGCGACTGCAGGTTCCGACAACACTGCTAAGCTTTGGAGCCTAGATGGTAAAAAAATAACATCCTTTCCACACAAGAATTGGGTGCGGGATGTTAGTTTTAGTCCTGACGGTAAGATAATTGCCACTGCTAGTAAGGATACAACCGTCAAACTTTGGAGCTTGGACGGCAAACAACTCGATACCCTTAAGGGTACAATGGAGTTTACCAGCGTCAAGTTCAGTCCTAACGGCAAAATTCTTGCTGCTACTAGTACTAGTGACAACAATGTCCATGTCTGGAGCTTAGACCACTTTAAAAAACCAGAAAAAATCCAAACTTTGAGTGGACACAAAGATTGGGTTTGGAATGTCAGTTTTAGCCCTGATAGTGAGGCGATCGCTACTGCTAGTAAGGACAAAACTGTCAAAATTTGGAGATTGAGAGATAAGGAACTTCAATTTCTTCCGGATGATAACATCTATGTTGGAACTTTTAACCAATCCGACGGGAAGATTGCTACCGCAAATATAAACAATACTGCCAAAATCTGGAGCCGAGATGGTGAAGAACTTCAACATTTCACGGTAGATAACCAGATTACTACTATGAGTTTCAGCCCGGATAGTCAAAAAATTGTTACTGCCCAGAAGAATGGAACTGTTACACTTTGGAATAATAATGGTCAAAAAATCCGAGCCCTTTGCAGCCATAAAGATGCAGTCAATCAAGTGAGTTTTAGCCCCAACGGCAAAATGATTGCTACTGCTAGTGCGGATAAAACGGTCAATCTCTGTAGCCAGGATGGAAAAAAAATCGCAACCCTTGAGCATAATGATCCTGTCAATAGTGTGAGTTTCAGCCCTGATGGACGATTGCTCGCTAGTGCTAGTTGGGACTGGAGTATCAAACTTTGGACGAGTGAAGGGAAGTTAATTAAAACCCTTGACGATAAAAACGGAGGGCATAAAGATGGAGTGTATAGCGTTAGTTTCAGCCCCAACGGTAAAATAATTGCTACTGCTAGTGAGGATAAAACTGTCAAACTTTGGACGAATGACGGTAATTTACTTAAGACTATAAAGGTGCATGATGCTGGAGTTTATAGTGTCAGGTTTAGCCCTGATGGCAAGAAGCTTGCTACTGCTAGTGCTGACAAAACTATCAAAATTTGGAAATTAGAAGATAAGGAACTGAAGGAACTCAAAACTTTCAGGACACAAGACGCCCTTGTTTTCAACATTAGTTTCAGTCCCGATGGTCATACCCTTGCTTTCTCTGATCAAACAGGAAGATTTATTTTCTGGGATTTGGATTTGACTCCAGATGATCTACTCAAGCGCGGTTGTGATAAAGTTCGTGATTATCTCAACAATAATTCTAATGTGAGTGAGAGCGATCGTCACCTGTGCGATGATCATACCTCCGAACACTTTTACTGAAGCTAATAAATAGGAGTCAGGAGTCAGAATACACCACCCATAAAGGGATGATGTTTTAGGAAAAGTTTCAACCCCGACCCACTTCCACTTATGGAGGAGGTTTTAACCATTATTGTGTGGGTTCGCACATATCCGCGACAAATTTCAATTTATGCGCGAACCGACATTTAACCGCGTCCCCGCGTCACCGTGTCAGCTCCTTTTTAGGTTTTTCTTAGTGCCATTCGGTTCTAAACCCCTTTATTCCTCCGCTCTTCGGGTTCGTCAGTTGCTCCACTTGGGGAGATCCCAAGACTGCACTGACTCACCAGTCGTACAGAATTCATACGCTCATTCTGACTCCTGAGGACTGAATTCTTTGAGGATAAATAAATTATTGCCACCTAAAAATAATTAAATATCACTTTTATGAGTACCTAAAAATAATTAATTATCAATCCAATTAGAAAAGAATAGTATTGATATTAAGAAAGAGCGAAGGGATTAGCAAACAAACTAAACCTAGCATTTCTAAAAAACACTCTATTTTTCAAAGAAAACAAACGTGATTACTACAACTTTAAACCAAGGACAAACAACCCCTCGAAATCGCCAAGAGCTTGAAGCCTTAATTATTAAAAAAGCTCAACAGGACACAGGATTCAAACAAGAATTGCTAAACAATCCTACAAGCACAATTATGAAAGAGCTTGGGCTAGAGTACACCCCTGATGTTGCCAGATTTAAAGTACTTGAAGAGACTCCTGACACTCTTTATCTGGTATTACCTATGGAGCAACAGCAAATAGCTTCTTTAGTAGAACAAGGCAAAGAACTTACCGATGATGAATTAGAGCGATTCATCCAAATTCAGCCTGTTGCTAAATGCAGTCCATCTCGACGCTGGTGTACTGCAACAATCCAATGCTAAGATAATGAGGTTGCCCTATTAACAAATAGTATAAAGTCAAGAATAATTGTCAGGTAAGGCAGAAGTAAAAACTGAAAAAGCAAAAATTTTACAAATTTTAGAAAGTACTTATTTTTGCTTATTTAATAGATTAAATATTTCTGCCTCCTGCTTTCTTGATGCCATCGAAACGGGAGCATCTCACTTTTTAAAGTTCCTGAAGAGAAAAATCAGGTCGATAGGAATTGTATATATACTGCAAACGGGTAATAACGAGACTTTTTAAAAAAGGCTATAAGCTTGGTGCAGAAAAGCTTTTGGCGATTATTGAAAGGTAAAGCTCTCAGCCGTTTTTAGTATAGCTATGGGTATATTTTTTACCTGAAAAAGAATAAAAACTGGGATGCACCCATCGAAACTTATCGTCTTTATTTACATAACTATGTCCAAAGCAGTTGTTTTACTATCTGGCGGTTTAGATTCCGCTACTGTTGCTGCTTTAGCACTTGCCTCAGGTCATGAAGTAATTGCTTTATCAGTTTACTACGGTCAAAGAAACGCACGTGAGTTGCAATCAGCTAAAAAAATTGCCCATAAGTTAGAAATTAAAGAACACTTTGTTGTGGACATAAATTTAGCTCAATGGGGTGGTTCTACGCTGACAAATCATGAAAAATTCAATTCTACAGATTTGACTCACTCAACAATAATTGCTAACGATTATGTTCCCGGAAGGAATACTGTTTTTATTTCTGTTGCTCTTTCCTTGGCAGAAGCTAAAGAAGCTAATTTGATTTATCTAGGGTTTAATGCTGCCGATACCTACTATCCTGATACTCAACAGTCATATTTAGAAAGCTTTGAAAATTTAGCTTCTTTGTACTCTAGAAATGGCATAGAGGGCACAGCACCAAAATTAGTTGCTCCTTTAATTAAATATGACAAAGTGAGTATTATCAACCAAGCTCTTCAACTAGGAGTACCAATTGTAGACACTTGGTCTTGCTATTCAGGAAAAGAAGAACCTTGCGGTATTTGTAATGCTTGTCGCATTAGAGACTTTGGTTTAATTAAAGCGGGTAGGTCTGACTTAGCTACTGCTAAGGGAAGAGATTTTTATGTCCAAGATACTCAACGTGCTACCAGTATATTTTGGCGTTTTATGTTAAGGTAAATTGCTGGTTAATAATTAGTTTTTCGCCAAAATAATTCTGGATTCTAATACTAAATAGGTGTAAAAAAATGGAAGAATGGTTGATATATAAAGATTTTAAATTTGAGGCAGCTCATCAGTTACCACATCATGATGGTAAATGTTGTAGATTACATGGACATAGCTGGGTAGGACGAGTTTACGTTCGAGGAAATAAACTTGTTAAAGATGGTTGTAAGCAAGGAATGCTGATAGATTATGGCGATGTAAAAAAGTATATTCAGCCTATAGTTGAAAAGTATTTAGACCATTACTACTTAAATGAAACAACTGGACTTCTTAATCCTACTAGCGAAGCTTTAGCAAGGTGGGTTTTTGAACGACTAGAAGAAGCTGGACTGGATGGGTTACATGCAGTAGAAATTCAAGAGACTTGCACAAGTTGTGCTAGATATACAAAATCTGCAATTGGCGCACAATTTAGCAACTATTAAATAAAAAAGGATTAGAAGCTATGGAAGCTAATTATGATTTCAAAATTTTCAATGAATTAGATGATTTGGAAGTAGCAAATCAGCGTGCTCAAGAAAATTTAGAGAAGTTGGCATATATCGGAAATATCATTTGTCATTATGGGCTACATGAAATAGTTGGTGTATGTTTGCTTCACAGGCATTTTAATTTACAATTAGACGAGCGTGTTGTTAGAGAAATTGTTGACAATAAATTTTCTATCAAGCCTGAAGCTAAAGCAAACTGGGATTGTGTAACTCCATACTCTTGGAAGATTAAAAAAAATCAATTGTTAGAATTTACTTACTATCCATTAGAGTTTTTTGACACTAAAACTGTAGATTTAGAAATCAAAAAAAATGCTGAAAGCCTGATGAAAAATCAAGTATTTCTTATTGATATAGCTAGAAAATTATCAGAGCTAGAAGTAATGGATACTTTTGGAATCGCTATATTGTTTAAGGAATTTCTCGGTTTAGAGTATGGTAATTTTTTACTTGAAACTACAGATGATAATCGAATGCAAATGTTTGAACTTACTTCTGCAAGTAGTCTTGGTTCTGATTTAGCAATTAAAACACTGTGGAAATTTATACCACATCAACAAAAAATACATCTAGGTTCTGATTCAAATCGCTCACTTTTTTGGAATTTTTTTGCTCGGAAATAAGAATTTAGATAACTTGATTAAGCTAACTAGTTATTTAAATTCTTATTTTCCTATTAGTTAGCTATACTCACCTCACAACAATCATCACATTTTTATGCAAGTTCAAATACCAATCCACGAAACATTTCAAAACACAATTCAAGGTGAAGGATATTGGACAGGAATATTAGTAGACTTTATCCGGTTATACGGTTGTCCAGTTAGTTGTCCTTGGTGTGACACTGGTTATGCTGAAGTTAATTACCAAATACCATATGTAAAACGAAGTATCAGTGAACTTTTAGCTGAATTAAAGTCCCGCAGAGTTGTGATAAGTGGGGGAGAACCGTTTATCCAGAAAAATTTGCCAGACTTGGTTCAAGCTTTATTAGAAACAGGGAAAGATGTGAGCATTGAAACATCAGGTTCCTTTTGGCAAGAAATTTCACAACAAGCTTGGATTACCCTATCTCCAAAACAGCACATCAATCCTAAGTACCGAGTCAAACAGGAATTTTGGCATAGAGCTAATGAACTAAAGATTGTAATTAGTACAGGTAAAGAACTAGATTTTTATCAAGATTTTTTGAGTGATAATACAAATATTCCTGTTTTTTTGCAGCCTGAATGGAACGAACGTTCTACAACCATTCCATTAACATTGAAGTTACTTAAACAAAAACCAAACTATCGAATATCGTTACAGATTCATAAATTAATATGTGTTCAGTAGTTTGAGAAACAAATCTAAATTCCTACCCATACACTACTCCACTAATTTATGTCATTTACTAGCAATAAGTTATCAAATATATCCTTGAGTCAATTTAAGGAATCAGATTCTCAAGAATTGTCATTATTAGAAGCAGCAAAATCTACGCCTCAACCAGTACATACACAAAATTTAGCTCAAGCATCTGAATTATTACGAAAAGCAATGCAATTGTTATGGGGTGACTCATTTAACACTGAAGGTATGGAAGATACTCCTGCAAGAGTTGCAAAGTTTTGGGCTGAAATGACGTGGGGGCTACATAAAAATCCATCTCAGCCTTTACAACGAACTTTTCAATGCGAGCATAATGAAATTGTTGTACTCCGAGATATTAAATTTTCCAGTCTCTGCGAACATCATTTACTTCCATTTTCTGGCGTTGCTCATGTTGGTTATATTCCCCAAGGTAGAGTGGTTGGTTTATCAAAAATTCCTAGGTGCCTCGACATTATCGCTGCTAGACCGCAGATGCAGGAACGAATTACGTATCAATTAGCAAACACTATTCATAATACGCTAAATGCGCTAGGTACTTTTGTTGTAATTGAAGCTGAACATAATTGTATGAATAATAGAGGAGTATTAAAATACGGTTCAAAAACAATTACAAATGCAGTTTTAGGTGTTTTTAAAACTGATGTAAATGCCAGGGGTCAAATACTTTCGTTAATCGCAAGTAGCAAATTATGATAAAATACTGCAAGTACATTGGAATGAAAGTTTTCATCCTCATCTGGTTTGGACAACTAGTCTCCTCAATTGGCTCTAGTCTCACTGATTTTGCTTTAGGTATTTGGGTATATCAGCGCACTGGCTCAATTAACCAATTTACCCTAATTACTGTATCCAGTGTCCTACCACTAATTGTTATGTCACCGTTAGCTGGTGTCTTGGTAGACCGATGGAATCGCCGATGGGTTATGATTTTGAGTGACTCAGCTTCTGCTCTGGGCACTATTGTAATCGCTCTTTTGATTGCCACCAATCGTATTGAAATCTGGCATATTTATCTAGCAACTGCCATGAGCTCAACTTTCTATACCTTGCAGTGGCCAGCTTATAGTGCTGCTACCGCCCAGCTAGTACCATTACAGCATCTTAGTCGTGCCAATAGCATGATGCTACTAGCCGGGTCTGCTACTGAGTTAATTTCTCCTATACTAGGAGTAGCACTACTGGGAATCATTCATATTCAGGGAATTATCCTCCTAGACTTTGCCACTTTTTTAGTTGCTTTATTTACACTATTCTTGGTTAAATTCCCTGATGTGGTGGCTGTACAAATAAAGCGTACACAACAAGTAATTAGAAATTCCCTATTGCAAGAAGTTGCCTGTGGCTGGACTTACATTGCTGCAAGAAAAGAACTTCTAGGATTGCTAATTTTTATGGTTACTAACAACTTCTTCGTTAATATCTTTAACGTGTTACTTGTCCCATTTGTACTGTCAGTTACCTCAACTAATACACTTGGTATAATTATATCCATCAGTGGTATTGGTTCATTGGTAAGCAGTCTATTGATAAGTGCTTGGGGAGGTTCACAAAAACTAATTTACAGCTTATTCGGCTTTCAATTGCTAGAAGGGCTGTGTATTTTATTGATGGGGTTGTATACTAGAATTCCGCTCCTCGCCCTTTGTATTTTTCTTGTTTCCTTTGGTTGGCCAATTATCTGTGGTTACAATCAAGTAATTTGGCAAAGGAAAGTTCCACCTGATTTGCAGGGAAGGACTTTTGCAGTAAGAAGTATGATTGCTGGTTTGTTCCGCTTACTGGCTTATCTGGTCTCCGGACCATTAGTAGAAAAAATCTTTCAACCCTTAATGATTTCCAATAGTCCAATAGCAACCAGTATAGGCAAAATTATCGGCACTGGTTCTCATGCAGGTATGAGTTTGGTATTCATTATCGTGGGTTTTTGTGCTGTGCTATTAACCATTGCTGCCTACCAGTATCGCCCCTTGCGGTTAATGGAGGATGAATTGCCAGATGTATTACCGTCATAATCAGGGGAACCGTGCTATGCACGGGCGCTACTTACGCATAATTGGACAGTAGCTGAATGTGTGATCGATCTTCGCACTTATGCAAGCTTACTCAGTAGTAGTCCACCAAAAATATTTTGACTAGTTGATTGGGAGGTCAGATAATAGGATAAAAATCTCCTTAAAGGTATGTCATTGGACTTTGGACAAAAAAAGAGAAGTTCGCGTAATATTTACGAGAATCATTCCCCAATTAATCTTGCAGATAGTTTTTTGTGGGTTCGCGCATAAAGTGAAATCGATTGTGGGACAAAGGTTTTAGCCTCTTACTTGTTTCGTGCATAAAGTGAAATTTTCAACCTGTGGATTTAACGAGAACCCAAATGCTTATAAAAACGGACTTTTGAAGTGCAATCTCACAGGTGTGCGATCGCCAATACATTCTTGTTTAACAATCATCTTTGGTTGCAATCAAATCATTAGACATGCCCGGAAATGAGGTATTGACCCTGACTGTGTAAGGCTTTTATATTCCTTTTCGGAGATGTCTATTTGGCAAAGAAAAGTTCCACCTGATACCATTTCACGAAAAAAATGAAACAGATGGGTAGGTTGGGTTGTAGCTTGCTTCCCCGTAGGGTTACGAAGTGAAATCCAACAAAGACAAGGCTTTGATGTGTTGCGTTTCGTTCCTCAACCCAAACCTTGTATCAATCATTTTTTGAATTGGTATGACTTGCAGGGAAGGGTTTTTGCAGTGAGAAGTATGATTGGTAGTATGTTTCGGTTACTGGCTTATCTGGTCTCTGGACCATTAGTAGAAAAAATCTTTGAACCTTTAATGATTTCCGATCTTCCAATAGCAGTCAGTATCGGGAAAATCATCGGTACTGGTTCTCATGCGGGTATGAGCTTAATATTCATTGTCGTGGGTTGTTGTACTATGCTAACGACCATTGCTGCTTACCAGTATCCCCCCCTGCGGCTGGTGGAGGATGAATTACCAGATGTAATACCGACGATATAACTACATCCATTGATGACATAATGACATTTTAAAGTGGTTAAATACCCTAACCACTATTTTTATTTTACCACGGTGGATAAATCCGCACGAGTCGTATTTCATACACTGCATAAGTTAATTTCCCTGACACCTAAATATATTTATCGGTGATGCGTTCATTAGGAAGAGTGAAATGGAAGAGATCCAATTTGGCAAGGACGAGATAAACACCCTTATCCTAACCTATGATCCGCTTAACAAATCCCATATGATCAGTGGTTTCGGCGGGCAAATATGGATGGACGACAGTAGAGCCGTTAGAATAGCCACAGATCAAGGTTGGTCAATGGTTCGCATGTCAATAGAGGACAAGAAGCCAGACGGTAAAAAGGTCAAGTTGTCAAAGTCCCGTAACTCCCGTGCAGAGTACGACGCCTATTGGAGCCAGTTCAACACAGAAACGATGAAAAACCTCCACAATACCCTGACTTCTATGGGGATTACTCCGATTTATGTTCAGTTTGGCATAGATCCAGTGTGGCTTGAGAATCAGAAATTTATCAACAGCTATGTGAACGAACTGGCGGAATACTGGGGATCTCATGTCGTGTGGATGAAGAAGAATGGCGTGACCCCGGAATATATCGAGCTTTTCAATGAACCCGATGGAGACTGGAACGGTTATGTAGCGGCGAGTGATTACAATAGCATTGTGGAGTCCGTAAGGCGCATTCTAGATGAACGGGGCTGTTCTGCCACGCGGATTGTTGGTCCAGGTAGGGCTCACATCGATGTGGGTGCTTCTGATCAGTGGGTTGATGCGCTCTCTTCAGATGGTATCACAGCCATCGACGCATGGTCTATTCATGGCTATGAATGGGGGCAGAGTTCAGGGGACATAAACAACCCCCAGTATGTTCGTGATAACTGGCAAGGTTTCCTGAATTCAGTTAAAGCAAAAGACCCAAGCCATTCAAAGCCAATCTTCCTGACTGAGTACGCTACAAAATGCACCACTTTCCATAATCAGACCTACGCTGATGAAAAAGGTAATGCAGACAATTTCGCTTCTAACACTCAGTATTACGGCGTTCGTGTCTTCGAGAATGCACTGTCTTTCATCAACATGGGCGCGAATGGCATAATCGTTTGGCAAGCTTGTGATCAATCCTGGAATCCAGAACAATTTTGGGGTATGGAAAAATTGGACACAACAAAGCGCCCTGTTTATTACGCCCTGAAGACGCTGTCTACCGTTGTTCCGCCTGGTGCTTTTGTCTTGAAATCACCCCCCTTTGCTCAAAATGAAATCTATGCAGCTGCCTTTACCACAGATGATCGGTTTATAATAGCATTCGCAAATGGAACTGCTGAAGAGCGTGCTGTGACCGTGAATGTCAACAATGCCAACATATCTTTCCTGAAAGCGGAAGCAATGGTGAACGGGGCGATCAAGTCAAAGTCTATGACCGTTGAGAACAATTCCTTTCCAGTATGTCTGCCGCGTGACAGCACGTTAGTAGTGACTTTAGCCCTGTCACAATATATAGATAGAAGGGGGCTTCGCCTAACACAACGGCAGTCGCCTACGGAGGGAGAACGCCAGGTGACGCCAGATTCCTACGCCGGTAAACCCTCCTGCAGAACTGGCTCCTTTATGCCGGGAAACTCTAGTCGAGCACTGGCTCCCCTCCTGCAGCGCTGCCTCCCCTACGATCAATTTACATTTCTTCATATACATTGAATTTTTTTGCCAACTTACTTATTAGGAGCGTCAAGTACCTTTTTAGATGCTTTTTTTTGCTGCTTATTGTTTGTAACTTCCCAATTTTATTAACAATTAATTAAACTTTATTCAAAATCAAAATAATAATTACTCTTATTCATATCGTATGTAAAGTTTTGAGAAATTATTGCTTTTTTCCAGATAAATAGGCTTGGAAAGCCCTGAGTAAAAAGTAGAAGAACTTATTATTTTTGCTTTGAAGACACCTATGTATTAACGAACATTGGTTTTATTGATGAATAAGCTCTTCTTAAATCTATGAATCTAAACAAAGGGTCTTTCAAGTGATGAAATATCATCAGTATTCAACTTACTTAAATAGTAGGAGAGAAATGGCTAATATTGTATTAATTAATGCTGAAAACAAAGGAAAAAACTTCTTAATAGAATGCCTGGAAAACTCAGGCTTTGAAGTGATTAGCATAGAAAATGGTCTTGTTCGTGTTCAGCTAGGACAGGAGAAAATTTCCACTACTGGGGAAAGTAAAAAATCAGATACTCAAGAGTTCACATTTCCGTCTATTCCCAAAATAAAACAGGTTTTCGAGTTCATTGAATCGAATTATCATCAAAATATTAGACTAAAAGAAGTAGCTCAAGCAGTCGGTTATTCCTCAGCTTACTTAACAGACTTAGTACGACGTCTTACGGGAAAAACAGTCAATGATTGGATTATTGAGCGTCGAATAGCTCAAGCTTGCAAGTTACTGTTGTCAACTAAAGACTCTGTTAATCGGATTGCTTTACAAGTGGGCTATCAAAATATCAATCATTTTTACTGTCAGTTTCGCAATTACCATAGCACTACCCCCCACGCTTGGAGAGAGGCTCAACGTTGTAAACTCGTTTAGCACTAAAAACTGCAACCATTAAAAAGTATCTCTAGTTAAATTTATCGATCTACTGTTTGTAATGCAGTAGTGAGCGATCGCTTGCGCGATCGCTTACTGCTGATTCTTTATTCATTACAAAATCGTTTTTTTTTGCAAAAAGAAGCCACAATAAATTACTAAAGACTCCCTGATACATTAACTTAAGAAATTATAGCTGCACTTTTTTATGCAGCCGTAATTAAGTTATACTGACTTATGTACTCAATAAGAAGTAAACGCAGATAGTTAATTTTTTCAATATAATTTTTTAGCTGTGGATATTCATTTTCTGAAGAAAAGTACCATTCTTCAAAGTTCGAGTTAGAAAAGATTTGTATTCGCTTCAATTTTTCAACAGTTTTTTGAGGATTTTCTAAAAAATTATTGGTTGTGATTTGAGATGCATAACCCCGGATATCAGTTGTAAAAATTTCTATTTCACCTAAAATTGAGAAATCTTTTAATTCTTCCCAATGCATAAGCTTTCGTCGTTCTTCTCGTGTATTTTTATAATCAATCAATAATTGATTTAGTACTCTAATAATATAATTTTTCGCAGTGTTAGGGTTGTTATCAATATTTCCAGTTTCTAAGTTATGCATAATCTCTACCCAAAGGCTTAATTTTCACCATATGATACTATTTTGCCATTCCTTTCAATTAGAAACTCATTACCTTGATTTATTGACTTAGTGCGATCGCGTGTTCTTCCAAACTCTTGCAGTGACTGTGTAAAAAGGTAATGCGATCGCTCTGGAGGAGCGATGGACCCGTATCACTGACAACAGAAAGCAAATCATTCATGCACTTAGTTCATTATTAATATTATCTGTACTATCAACTAAAATAGAAAAACCATAGTTTGGTAACATTTCCTCAAAAGCACGACGATTAAGGTTTAATACCTGACAAGCTTGAGATTGAGAAAGCTTCCCTTGAGTATAAAGAATTGCCACAATTGCTTCATTAATATAACGTCGATCTACATCAGGAATATCAGGTAATTCTACAGTAATTTTCATAGATTTAAAACACAGAATAATCTATAATTGAGTATATGTTAAATCATCAGTTGTGAGGTAGGAATTAATAGCGTCTCCATGAAGGATTGTTCCACAAATGAAGGTGTTCCTGCCCATTGTAAGGGCGAACGGCGTTCGCCCCTACAGGTGTGAAACTATTTTCATTCTTCTCTAGCCTCTAACCCACCTCTACGACTAGCAAGTTCTTTTGCTATTTCTTCTTCATCTAATAAAGGTTTACCAGAAGCAACAATCTTTTCACGTATTTGCTGCAAACGTTCCCCCAATTGAATTTTATTTGCAGAGTGTTTGAAATGAATAAATTCTACAAATTCTAAAACTTGTTGTTGTTTATCTAGTGGAAGTTCACGCCACTTTTCTAGTAATTCTTGTTCTGCTACACTCATATTGGTTTCACCTGTTTTACTACAAATCCAAACGGAGATATCGCTCCTTGAGCCGACTTATAATCCAATACGGTTCAGTTAAAGCCTAAATCCTAAAATTCCGTAGGTTGGGTTGAGGGACGAAACCCAACATTTTTAGGATTTTGTTGGGTATCACTTCGTTCAACCCAACCTACCACTAACCTTAACTGAACCGTATTGACTTATAATCCATAGTACATGATAATAAATCTTCGTAGCCCGATTCTGACTTGACAGTGAGATAATATGTAGCATGCGGCGCTAGTTCTCACTATGGCGACTTTCCACCTGATACGATGGTGAAGACTTTTATCTTTAGCGCGATATGGTCGTACACCCCTACAGAGTGATCTGTAGCATTCTGTTTTGAAATTTGTATTACCGCACTTGTTTGAGACTATCAACTTGCTTAGTAAACAACTCAGTAAACAAACTCATTACCGTCCGTTCCTCTCGCACTTTAATGTTAGCAGTGATAGACATCCCTGGTTGTAAAGATATATTCCTACCCCCAATCAACAGAGATTGTTTATCCAATCTGATTTTTGCAGGAAACCGATAATACTGGTGAGTTTGATCTGGCGGTAATGCATCGGAACCCACCAAAATTAATTCTCCTTTGACATCACCAAATTCGCTGTAAGGAAACGAGTCAACCCTTACATCAACCTTCATCCCTTCCTTCACAAAGCCAATATCTTTATTCGTAATTTCAGCTTCAGCAACTAAATTTTCATTAGGTACAATTTGTAATATTTTCTGGCTTGCGTTTGCTACAAAACCAGGATTTTTAGCTTGTAAATCGAAAACTATACCTTCCACCGGTGCACGAACTACTTGATACTTAAAGTTTAATTGTGCTTGCGAAATTTTACTATTAGTCTCAGCCAATTTCTTTTCGTTTTCTAAAAGATTTTTAGTTAATTGACTATCTATTTCAGCGATCCGTTTTTTGTTATCAGCTATTTTCTCAGATGTAATCTTATTCGCAGTAGCAATTGAATTCTTTAATTGCTGTTCTCCTTGTTGAATCTCATACTTCAAACGTTTTTGTTCTTCCCATGATCTACTGATTTCTGCTATGGTGTCTTGCACCTGTTTTTGTTGTTGAATATACTGAAGTTGTGAAATTCCACCTTGTTCTGCTAGAGTTCTAAGCTTGTTTAAAACTTGCTTCTCTATCACTAAAGTTGCTCTGATTGCACTGAGATGAACTTGATTTTGAGTTAGCTTTTTCTTAGATTGCTCAATTTGCAACTGCACTGTAGCAACGCGTGAATCTTGCTCTTTCTTCGCAATTTTTAGACGTTCTTGCTCATCAACTCCCAAAGAATTTCCACCTGCGGTAGAATTTTTTAATTCAGTTCGCAATAGCTCATTTTCTGCAACTAATGCTGCTCGGCTTTTGAGGATAAAAGCAGCTTCTCTTGAGAGATTACCTCGCAAAAGTTCTATTTCAATGGTTTCAGTAGAAGCTGATTTTGTTAAATTACGATAAACATCTATTTCTTTAATTAAAGAATTGCGAATCTTATTTAAAGAATCTAATTCAGCTTTAGTCGCAGTAGAATCAAAGACTAGCAACAACTCCCCAGGTTTTACATGCTGTCCATCTTTAACATAAACCGATTTAACCACTCCAGCAACGGGAGCTTGAATTTCTTTAACTGCTCCTTGTGGCTTTAACTGACCTGTTGCTGGAATAACTTGCTCAATTTTAGCAAAGTATGCCCATCCAACCCCAAAAGTTGCTAACCCAACCAATGTCATCATGATCGTGCGTGACAGTACTGGAGATTGACGGAGTATAACTGATTGCTCAGATATTTGATCATCGAATTCATGTACAGACACTTTAGGCGTTTTTGATTCATCTGTAAGCAACAATGAATCTAGCTTAAATTTATCGTAATGACCGTTCCAGTGATTTCCGTTTAATTGAGTCATAATGATTGTTGGGCAAGGGGCAAGGGGCAAGGGGCATTTTATAATTTTACTTGTTGTTGATTATATAAGTAGTGATAATAACCGTGCAAAGCTATTAATTCCTCATGGTTTCCTTTTTCAATAACTTTACCCCCCTCCATAACGACGATAGTATCAGCATTTCTGACTGTATTAAGACGATGTGTAATAAAAAATAGTGTACTATCTTTAAAAGCCTGCGCCAAATTTTGACAAACTTGTCGCTCTGTTGGATAATCTAAAGCGCTAGTTGCTTCATCTAACACCAATAATTTTGGCCGTTGTAAAACAGAACGAGCTATGGCAATTCTTTGTCTTTGTCCACCAGAAAGTGATGCACCTCTTTCCCCCACCCGCGTATTATAACCGTTTGGTAGGTTCATAATAAATTCATGAGCGACTGCGATACGAGCAGCTTCAATAACTTCTTCTGTTGTTGCATCAGGATTAGTCAGAGCGATATTTTCCTGAACTGTTCCATCAAACAACAATGTGTCTTGAGGAACTACACCAATTTGTCTCCGTAAAGAATAAAGTTCCACTTTAGCAATATCGTAACCATCGACTAAAATTCTGCCTGACTCTGGTTCATAAAGCCTAATTAACAGTTTCATCATTGTACTTTTTCCTGAACCACTTTGTCCCACAATTCCGACAAATGTATTCGCAGGAAAATCTAGATTGATATTGCACAGTTGTAAAGGACCATTATTTGCAAACCTGAAGGAAATATTGTCGTATTTAACTGATCCCAAAATTGCCGGTAAAGGAATATTGTCGCGATCTTTTTCGGCTTCTTGTGGCGTATCGACAATATCAGCTAAGCGTTCTAAAGATAACGCTGTCTCTTGAAAACTTTGCCAGAGTTGAGCTAGGCGTAAGACGGGGCTAGTTACATAACCTGATATAATTCTAAAAGCGATTAATTCACCTAATGTTAATTGTCCTTGAAGAACTAGATATGCTCCTACCCACAAAACTAGTAAGCTACTGAGTTTATTGAGAAAGTTGCTGGTAGAATTTGCCAGGGTAGAAGTCACTACAGTTGTAAAACCAGCCCCTACATAACGAGCATAACGATCTTGCCAAGAAAAACGCGATCGCAACTCGATATTCTGCGCTTTCACCGTTTGAATTCCTGACATAACCTCAACCAAATAAGATTGAGTTTCAGCATTGCGTTCTGCTTTTTTACGTAACTGTCTACTCACTGTTGGAGAGGCAACTAAAGTGATGAGTATAAAAACTGGAATTGTTCCCAAACCAACCAGTGTGAGTTGCCAACTGTAAAACAACATCACGATAACATAAAGCACTGAAAATACAGCATCTAACCCTACAGTTAAAGCAGTTCCAGTCAAAAACGAGCGAATATTTTCTAATTCGTTGATCCGAGTTGATAATTCTCCTACTGGTCGTCTTTCAAAATATCGTAGTGGTAAGCGTAACAAGTGGTCAATAATTTCCGATCCCAAACCCATATCTATTCGGTTTGTGGTATCGACAAATAAGTAAGTCCGCAATGTCCCCAGCACTGCTTCAAATAACCCAACCACGAGTAGTAAAATACCTAAAACATGCAGCGTACCAATACTATTCTGTGTGATAACTTTATCAATAATAAGTTGTATCACCAGTGGATTAGCTAACGCTGCTAGCTGCACAAAAAATGAAGCAATGAAAACTTCTATCAAGACTCGCCGATACTTTGTCAAATACGGTAGAAACCACTGTATCCCAAAGCGTTGTCTTGGTGTGGCGCTCGTGGCAGAAATGAGTAATACTCTAATTTGCGGAGGATAATTAGTTTCCTGCGTATCCATTTCTAACTTGTCAATGAATTCAGCAGGTTTATATTGCTCGATGCCTTTGGATGGTATACCCAAAACTATAGCGCGATCGCTTGCTTCATACAAAACAGCATAATCATCACCATACCGAATCAATGCTGGTGTGGGAATTCGCGTTACTCCTGAAACCGGTACATCAACAAGCTGCCCTTTTAATCCCAGTAACTCTGCTAAGTAAGCACAAAGCTGAAACGATATAACACCTTGGCGTTTTATTTGATCAGTTAAAACGCGGCGAACAACCTCCCGACGCAAAGGCATTTCCAAATATTTGGCTATCATTTGGAAACACGCGATCGCTGAATTTAGTTGTCCCTTACCATTAAAAACCGGATATTTGCTAGATTTTGGCCTATTATTCGTGGTATGTGGTTCTAATATTAGCTGTTCTTGCTGTGGTGCGTAAGGAATTTCTACATTGTTAGTAATATTGCCAGATGTCGTATCCTTGATCTCAACTTGAATTTTATGACGATCTAGCAATCTCAAATCCGACGGACGCAAACCGATTAAACGTACAGGCTTGTCCTTAACCTCGATCTCATATTGCACATCCCTCAATTCTATAGGATATCCCACAGAGAAGTTTGTCACTGTTCCACCACCACTGACAAACCACACCTTTTCATGATTGAGTTGAGTGAAGGGTGTTTTTCCCGGTGATAGATAATGTACCTGAGCCGAGAGTAAAGCATTTTGAGCAAATTCTTTAAGATCTGCTCCACCATAAGCCACTTTATCTAGCTGTAAGCCTAATATATCAAAGACCTCTAGCACATGACACTGGTTTTTGCGCACTTTAGCAAAACTTGGGTACGTGTCAAATAAGCGAAGATACTCAGCCGCATTAATTGTTAAACATGTGACTTCGGTTGAAGCGATCGCAGTTTCACAAGCTAACTCTCTTAATAAGCTAAGTTCACCAATAATTGCTTTTTTTTCCAGCAATTCTAAGGTAGTTGGCGTTTGCGTACGAAAATCGTATCCTAATAATCGGGCTCTTCCTTCGTAGATAATTGCCACTTGGTCTGGTATATTTTCTTTACCTATAATCTTTTGCCCAATGCGGTAGCGCCACACTTGAAAAGCTGATGATATCTTGGCGATCACCTCAGTTGGTAACTGGTTAAAACCCTCAAGGCTGCGGAGAAATTCTTGAACATCGTTGTTATTATAAGTCATCTCACTTTTATGTTTAAGATTTCGCGTAGAATCCACCCAATTACCAATGCTGTAATCTCAAATTTCCGGTAGATATTTTTTTGCAACCCTAGTACCGCTGCGCGGAAGTCAAAAGTCAAAAGTCAAAAATCAAAAGTGTTATAAATCAAGCTTTTTGGCTGTTTGAAATGGTTGGTTTATTTACACCGTGCTGTACTAGTATAATACTACTCTCTGAGGACTTAAGTTTTTCTCAGTCCTTTCGAGTGTTTCATGCTAAACCCTGGCAAGCGAAGCATCCTGAAGAGAAACTGAAAACTTTGATAAATGCAATATTATTGCTTCGCTACTACAACAACTTATATAACACATAACAAGGAACTCTTAACAGTTTTTCCTATTAAGAGTTCTCAATCAAGTAGTGTAAAGCTGACGGGGAATGAAAAACCCCGTCCATAGACGAGGTGCAGTAGTTTATCGAATTTTGCGGATATCTAAGCCATTACCAGTTTGTGGTTGAGATGAACGTTGAAGCGCCACTCCATTATTGAGCTTGGTTCCTGTACCGCCATCAGCGCGATCAAGGAAAGGTTTAAGATTAATGGGGTCAGAAGAAGATGATAATGAAGATGAAGGAACAGATTCTTTGCCACCGTTAAAAATTGAGCGTCCTGCGTTGTATAGTTGGTCTAGACCGCCACTACCACTACCAGCAAAAGTATTAACACCAATAGTTTGCTGTCCACTATCAGCAGTCGTTAGATTTTGGAAGACACTATTACGTACAGTGTAAGGATCTTTTTCTGGTGGTACTGTAAGTACAATTCGACAGGATTTCTCAGCCTCGGTTGTTACGCACAGAGTGTTCATTCCGTTTTCTGTACCTGTCTGAAGTTCTACCAAACCATCTCGACGATACGATTCTAAACGTTGAGCAATAGTTTCACAGCGTTTTTGTATACCCCAGCCGCCGCCCAAAGTTCTAGGAATTGCCCAAGGAAAGTATTGACCAGATCGACTTTGAGGTTGGTACATCACGGTATACTGACCATTATAGTATTGACAGCTAAACCGAGTAGCACTAGTTACATCTGTTGACTTGCGTATTGTCCTATTTGTTGTTGTGGTTCTTGTTGACGATTCATTCACTGAGCCTGATTCTGTTGGTACAACAACATCACCAGATGAACGACGTGCTTGTGCAAATGCTGCCGAATTTCCTATGAATAAGGATAAACCAAGACTGCCCAAAAACAGAAATTTAAAAGTCTGTGATAACATAAATCATCCTCACACTTATTATTAACTTAAGGAGTGGATAATTCCAGTGACGGAAAATTTTGTTTTTTGATTCAGCTTCTGATCGCACTTTCCACTATACCAATTGTAATGGCTGCACTTGACTATAGGGACGATTAGTAATCCAAACACCTCTGATGTCTTGATTAGACATGATGTTTCTCCAACAATGTGCACTTCTTACATTGAGCAAACTTTACTTTTAGCTAAGTTAAAGCCTGAGATTGACATGTTTCTGATCAAGCCCTTATCCCTTAGCACGCATTCGCGTTAACATAGTTTCAAGAAAAGCGAGTTACAAGGCGACAATTCAAGACCAGATAACAAAGGAAGAATTACCCCGAATATTGGGTACTTGCACCATGACTAATTAAATTCTATAAGACGAAAACGTAAAATTATTGTAATGCGGGCTGGACAGCCCGCGTCTCAACATATAAATTAAACGCGCAACAGCTTAGTCTTTACACCGCTATCAATTTGACTGCAACACTGCATCTAACAACTTACCAGCATCATAGCGAACCACATCTGTACAAGGTAGTCCTGTTTCAGACTCAGTTTGAGCGATCGCATCAATAGCTGCAGCTTCATCCAAATGGTGTGTGTTAAGCGCAATACCCACAACACGTACAGGTGCAAAAGCACCAGCCACACTAGCGACAGTTTCATAGAGCCTTACCACTTCTGGTAAAGGTGGAATTGGTATATTATTAACCACTTGAGTTTGTCCAGCACGATGTACTAGTATCAGGTGGGTTGGTTGAGAACCACGTATCAAAGGTAGTGTTGCTGTTGAACCAGGGTGTAGCAGAGAACCTTGTCCTTCGATATGGAGAATGTCGTAGTTTTTGCCATAGCGCATCACCATCTGTTCTACAGCACCCGCAGCAAAATCCACGCGTACAGCATCCAAGGCGATCCCGTCACCTTCTAACATTAAACCAGTTTGACCTGTAGCAAGAAACTTAGAACTCCAGCCTCGTCGTCGCGATGCCCAATGTAATTCTAGACTAGTTGACATTTTGCCAATAGCCATGTCTGTACCTACGGTTAATACCCGCCGACACGATAGACTACGCGCCATACCACTAGCTATTTCTAAGTTAGGTGGTTCTTTACGCACATCCCAAATCAATTGTCCTGGTTTTAGAAGTGTTTTTAACTCAGGAATATTTGCTAATGGTTTGTGCAAACCATTCACAACTGACAACCCAGCCGCTAAGGCGTCTTTGATTTCATGCCAATAATCTTCTGGTAGAATGCCTCCTCTAGGAGCAACCCCAATCACCAAAACTTGGGGTTGATACTCTAATGCAGCAGAGAGCGATCGCACTATTGGCACATCACGTTTTATCCCCGTTAGTTCTTGTAAAGATTGCCCTGCGCACATGCGGTCAATCACTGCTACAATAGGGGCTTCACTGTAGCGTAAAATTGATAAGCCTGTTTTGCCATGAGTACCGCGAATTTCGTCATGCAGTAAAACGGCAACTCGTTGATTAAGTGGAAGACGCACGACGTTCAACCCCCAAACCTGGTAAATTATTTGGCAATACTTTCCCTTCTTGCAACAATGCACCTGTGAAGGGATCATCAATTAAATTGAGGTGACTGTCTAAGTCTATATAGTCAGCTAAGGGAGCGAGCTGTATAGCAGCCGTATTGGCTAGTGTACTGTCAGAATAGCAACCCAACATCACTTGTAAGCCATGCGATCGCGCCGTGTGTATCATCCGCATTGCCTCAGTTAAACCCCCAGATTTCATCAGTTTGATATTAATCCCATCCACACAACTTGCCAATTTAGGAATATCACCGCTAGTGAAGCAACTTTCATCAACAAATATTGGTAGAGGCGATCGCTTTTTCAGTTCTCTTAAATTATTCTCCTGTCCTCGTGACAGTGGCTGTTCTACATATTTTACACCTAAATCTGCCAACCAAGTACACATTAGTTCTGCATCTGCCAAACTCCACCCTCCATTTGCATCCACATACAACTCTGGCGTAGGTGCTTCTTCTCGCACAGCCATAATCATTTTTTGATCTGCTGCAATTCCATCAGGACTACCTAACTTTACCTTTAAAACACGTACATCTGTAAATCCTAGCCAGTCACGCACCCTAATCCTTGCCCCTTCTGGCGAATTAATCCCAATAGTCACTGAAGTTGGTACAATCGAATTGGGCTCAAGTCCCCACGTCTGCCAAAGAGGTAAACCCACCTTTTTTCCTAACCAATCGTGCATAGCCATATCTAATGCAGCCTTTGCAGACGAAGGAATGCCTGCTTTATTTAGCACTAACTCAACTGATGAGCGTTGCAACGGGTTAAATGCTTTCAAAGAATCTGATATTTGCTGTAAAGCAACTTTGATCATTTCAGTCGATTGCGGATGACTATCAGCATTAAAAGGCGATGCTTCCCCCCAACCTTCAATTCCATCGTCAACCATTCTCACCCAAACATTGGTCGTTTTAGCTGTTGTCCCCCGACTAATTGTCAAAGGAAACCGCTTATTTACAGTAAAAACTTCTACTTCAATTTGCATAATAATGCTTAATATAGCAGTATAATTGCTACTAGCTTTTTCAAAATAAAACGATTTGTCCTAATTTATGACAAACCTACAGAAATGGGAGATTTTGCGGTCAGAAATGGTATTAGACCATCACTGGTGCAAAGTCAGGCAAGATGTTATACAATTACCCAACGGTAAGATTATAGATGATTATTTCGTCAATATTAAACCAGAAGTTGCTGTAATTTTACCTATCACAACCAATAAGGAAATTATTTTTGTTCGCCAATACAGACACGCCGTAGGTGAATTTTTTACAGAACTCCCAGCAGGTAGTTTTGAACCAGCAGTAGAAAGCCCAGAAGTTGCAGCAAGAAGAGAACTAGAAGAAGAAACTGGTTATACCGCCCAAAATATAACTAAAATAGCAACTTTATACGATAAACCTAGTAAAGACACAAATAAAATACATTTATTTTTAGCAAAAGATGTGATGAAAGTAGGAGAACAAAAGCTAGATCTTACAGAAGAAATCGAAATTATTCTTATTCCACAAACATTAGTCAAAGAGAAAATCTTACAAGGAGAAATTTGCGTAGCAGGAACTATTGCAGCCCTTTGTATGGGTTTAGCTCTTTTGGAGTAGGGTGCGTTTATCAAACAGAATTCAAGAGTCAGAATTCAGGAGTCAGAAGAATAAATACTGCAGAGCGGAGACACTACGTGCGACGCGCAGCTATGCCCGCAGGGCTTTACGCGAAAGTCAAAACTGATATAAATCAAGGCTTCTAGCTGTTTGAAATGGTTGGTTTATTTACGCCGTGGTGTACTAGTATTTCTTGCTCGAATTCTTCTCTATCTTTTAATATTTTAATAATTGAATCCATGTGAGTCATTTCAAATAGGATCCTGACTTGATCGTTTAAAGAGCAAAGGAATAGCTTAGTGTTAGTTTGATTAATGATTTTCTTTACCTTTGCTAAAGCACCTAATCCAGAACTATCAATGAAGTTGACATTCTTCATATCTAGTAAGAGAATTTCAATTTTTTTTGTATCAGCAATATCCTTGATTTCAACAGTTAGTTCATCACCTTTATTAGCATTGAAAAATCCAGATAATTCAATTATTTTTATAGGAGAAATCATGAATTTGAATTAATTAAATATGAATCATTGGTAATTGATTGATAAGAAACCTGGGAAGTATCGATGTAATTAAAAGAATAGACCTTTTCCAGGTTGGATATCACTTCTAACTTTAAGTTTTGTCTTGCTCTTGTATTACATTTAAATATTTCTTCAATACAATTATTGATCAAATTTAAATATTCCGTCCATTCTTCGTCGCTTATATTCTTATAGTCATTACGTAAAATTGCAAACCTAGTAACTGATTCTGATTTTATTTCTGATTCTGTCATAATTTGATCATAAAGATTCTCAAGAGAAATTTTGAAAGTACTACAATCAAATAACTTAAAACATAATGTTAAATCTTTGCCAAAATAATTACAAAATCCTCGAATTAGAACTTCCCCCATTTTTATCGTATTTTTCATACGTTCACCATCTGTTAATAAACAACATAGTGTACTCTTATCACCTTGGTAAATAGGTTTTCCATCAATATAACCAACAAGAAGCGGATTTAGTAGTTTCATGAGCATGTTTCTCCTAATACTAACAGTAGGATGGCATAGAGAATTGGTAAGCCCTTTCCCAAAAGAGGGTTTATGATCTTTGAGAGCTAGTATTCTACCAGGATTTTCTAGCACTCAGGCGTAGCAGCATTCTAGAAAAATTGCCATAAAATATCAATAGCAAATATAGACCTGCTCAAACCATATATTTTTATTTAGTGTATTCAGTTTTTATTTAGTGTATTCAGTTGTCTAAAGTTTGTCATCTGTAAATTTAACAGTGCTTAAATTGTGTTTATATCGAACTTAAGTCATATGATCTCATAATTTGTAGTTATTTTACTGACGATTCTTCTTTAAAGACATGTTAAAGTACAGTATAAATAACGAGATCATGATAATTTTCCTTATTTTTTCTTGAATGTATTATTCTATTAATTTTTTCTACAAAAAACTTAGAGTTCGACTGACCTGTAGACTATACTAGTGTTGTATAGGAATTCAGCCTAAACATTGAAATCTGGTGATTGAAATTTCTTTTTCGATCATTTTCATAATTTTATTATAAAGAGGAAATTATGTTTTTTAAAGCTTTACTACTTCCAATTACTGGACCAGTGAGCGGACTTTTATGGATTGGAGAACAAATTCAAGAGCGCGTTAACACTGAAATTGATGATGAAGAAAATTTACATAAACAGTTATTATCTCTACAATTGAGATTTGACATGGGAGAGATTTCTGAAGAGGAATTTGAAATTGAAGAAGAAGAATTGCTCCTAGAAATTCAAACTTTAGAGGAACAAAAATCTTTAAACAAAGAATTTATAGAACAGAACGACTTAGCTTTAGTCTGAAAATTATTTTCGATGATTTCGTGGTCAAAACAATTCAAAATTCAAAATTATTAATTCAAAATTACAATCAGTGGAGTCTTGAAACCCATCACCTAGAAGCACCACTGATTTTTTAAATTCAGTAGGAGCCTGTACCCGAAATTAATTAATTCAATTTTTTTTATTCTTAATTTTGAATTTTGAATTTTGAATTGTTGAGATGCACCGATAACCACTTATTTCTTGTTAAAAAGGTTGAAAATTTACCGCGCCCATTGCTGCAAAATATAAGAGTAGAAACGCTCTTTATCTACCGTTGCCATAGCTTTAATTTTGCGACCTCCAGAAACTATCTTAGTACGTCCTTGGCTAATACCAGTGGGGACAATCTCTGTTTCCCATTCCCGTAATTGATAAAATTCTGGATGACCAAGATAAGCTGTTGCTAAAACATCCCAAAAATAATAATCTTGAGGAATCACTAATGCATAACATTGTCCTGCTAAATCAGATACAGGATAGTGGCGCTGTCGCCCCATTTTGTACACTATTTCTGATGTAACAGGTACAGTGTTAGTCAGATCTAGAGGACATATAATAATTTCAATCTGGGTTTCCCATACCCGCGCAGCAGAAATTGGATCCCAATAAACGTTCCATTCTGCGGAACCGTCTTGCCCTGCTTCTAAACTTTTTTCCACGTTCCCCGAGACATTCAGCGCACCTCCCATCCAAACAATCTTTTGAATTTTTGCTTCTATATCCGGTGCTTTGTCTAATGCTGTTGCAACTGTTGTCAATGGCCCAGTTACCATTAGTGTGACTGGTTCTGTTGCCTCACGCAAGACCTGGATCATAAAATCTTGACCAGGTTCTGCAATTAAAGGTGTGCGAATGGTTTCACGTTGATTAAGAATAGGTAGATGATCTACGATAAATGAATCGCGACGGTAAAGGCGGGGAAATGGGTTGATACCGCGCACGGTGCTTTCTGCTACTGGGATATGAAAACTCCCCATTAAGTCTAGAATTTTACGTGTAGCATTTACAGCCGGTTGAGCGTAGCAATCAGCTGGAGTGACTACGACACCAAGAAGTTGAATATGATCCATTGTCAGCAGTAGCATAGTTGCTAAGTAGTCATCTACACCGCCGTCGTGATCCATTAATACAAGTTGTTTTTTCATATAGGAGAGTTGAACTGTGGACGAATTTATGGAAGCTGCGATCGCACAAGCAAAACAAGGAAAACTTGAAGGCGGAATTCCGATTGGTTCTGTTCTTGTAAAGGATGGCAAAATTATCGGTAGAGGACACAATAAGCGTGTCCAAGACGGAGATCCTGTCACCCACGCCGAAATTGATTGCCTACGCAACGCTGGTAGAATTGGCAGCTATAAGGGTACAACGCTCTATTCAACGTTAATGCCATGCTATTTGTGTGCTGGAGCAATTGTACAATTTGGTATAAAAAAAGTCATTGCCGGAGAATCAAGAACTTTTCCTGGTGCTAGAGAGTTTATGATATCTCATGGAGTGGAAGTCGTTGATTTAGAGCTTGACGAATGCGAACACTTGATGAGTGAGTTTATCCAGAGCAACCCTGAATTGTGGAACGAGGATATCGGGGAATGATTGACTTGCTCAAACTGCGATGTGCTGATAAATAAGTTAACTTGGGGAAAGGCTCTATATTAGATTCTTCCACCCCTTGGAGATTTTTAAAATGAAGTGGACACTTGAAGAAGCCCAAAAACAGCTACCATCAATAATTAATGCAACAAGCCTTGAACCTCAGCTCATCTACACAAAAGAGGAATTAGTGGCTGCAATTCTTGATCCTGAGCTTTTTCAGTAATTTTTAAACTGGCGGCAAAAAGAGGTAAAACCCTCTCTATCTCAAGTTTTTAAAGAACTTCAGCAGTTCTGTACTGAAGAAAATTATAGCTTAGAAATACCACTGCGAAGCGATACCTTCGGTGAGCTTTGCTAACGCCACAATCCTTTTAGCTAGCCAGCCAGAAGCCCCAAGTCTTACCCGAAGGGAAGCGTGGGATGAATGGCGAGGGGATGAGGAATGCACCCCCGACCAGAGTTGAGCAACGCTCAACCAGGGAGCGGGGTGTCTGACGA
>JAESFG010000361.1_pt1 | contig 62120 bp, 45 predicted proteins | sample 9269371 | NCBI WGS metagenome assembly JAESFG01 (sample SAMN14506227, study PRJNA617093) | algae metagenome | isolation source: Aetokthonos hydrillicola CCALA 1050 (B3-Florida) and co-occurring... | place: USA: South Carolina | collected 2013-01-01 | reverse complement strand
GGCACCCCTTTGGGAGACGTGCTGTCGCCCGGTCGCGGCTGGCCGGGGTAGGTGATGTGCTCGTTGAGGCGGGAGTTCTGGAGGTTGTCGTCGTGGTAGTTGGGGTCTTTGTGGGGCGGGGTCGGGGGAAACTCGGCCGGGGGGACGGCGCAGCCGAAGTCGGGTTCGATGTCGTCGCCCTTGGCGCGGAGGATCGTCGAGGCGACGCGCCGGATCTCGGCGAAGTGGGTTTCGGGGTCGAGCCGGTCGAGCAGGATGCAGAGCTTCTTGAGCGCGAGGAGTTTCGCGCCGGCGAGGGCTCTGGAGACGTGGAGTTCGTGTTCGTGCATGGGCGTGATCGCGCGTGGGGTTTTGTGCGCGCCTCTATAGAGGGGGGCGCGGACCGATTTGCGCGCGCAAATGCGCCGTTACGGAGGGTGGCGAAGTGGCTAAGTGGCGGAGTGGCCGAGAGATAAAAATTGTGCGGAAAATTCCGACGCCGCCTTCATGTGGTACACGGATGCGCGCGCAAAGGCGGCAACGGCGCGTTTGTGCGCGCAACGGCGGAGATGCGCTTGGGAGGGCGGGATCGGGGAAAACGGACCTTGGCGGACTCAGGTGCGGCGTCGGGCGGCATCGGCCGCGGATGTCCCGGGCTTACGCGGATCGAGCCGCGGCCCCGGCGGGCTTTGAGCCGGAGAACCTGCGCTTGTCATTGGCCTGTTCGACGGCCATTCCGCCGCGAAGGCGGGCGCAGCCCGGGCCGAACGCGCCGGCGAGGGCTTCGATCATCGTCGGCTCGAGACGCAGGCGTCCGGTGGGTGTGACAGGTTTGCCGGTGGAGATCCAGCCGTCGGCCAGGACGTGCACGGCGTAGGCGACGGCGGGGGTTTCGCCGGGGACGGGCTTGGCGCCAGCGGCGGCGCCGGTGGCCTTGTCGACGATGCGCGGGGTGATCTCGCGTCGGAGCGATTCGAGGGCGGACTGCGCTCCGCCGTTGAGGCGGCCCAGGTCGAGGTACAGCTCGAGCGTGCCGCCTTCGAGCGGAACGCCCTCGATGGGGGCGACGCGGTCGACGAGGAGCTGGACGCCGGCGCCGTCGGAGTCGCCAGCGGGGACGGCTGGGGAATCGGGAGAATCTTCCCGCCCGCTGCCGCGGGCGGCTCTGTTGCCCCCGCCCCCCCCTCCCGCGCGGGAGCGGTCGACGCGGCCGAGGACGAAGACGGGCGTATCCGGGGCGAGCATGGACTCGTGGGCGAGGTAGCCGTCGGAGAAGAGCACGCCTTCGAAGACGCCGGTGAGGTCCTCGAAGGTGACGATGCCCATTTTCTGGCCGGCGGAGCGGCCGCTCTTGACGATGAGCGTGCGGACCGACTGCACGAGTGCGGGGACGATGACGCGGGCGTCCTGGGGCGCGGTCTTGATGACCTGGGCCGAGGCGGTGGCGAAGACGCTCGACCAGGCTTTCCAGCGCTCGAGCGGGTGGCTGGAGACGTAGAAGCCCAGGGCTTCTTTTTCCTTGGCGAGCGTGTCCATCTCGGACCACGCGACGGTCTTGGCGAGGGCGACGCCGGCGTTGGGCGCGGCGGTTGCAGCGGCGGGGCCGGGGGGGGAGGAGGGGGCGGCTCCGAGGCCGAAGAGGCCGCCCTGGCCGCTGGCCTTGTCGAGCGCGGCCTTCTGGCCGGCGCTCATGGCGGGCTCGATGGTGGCGATCATGGCGGCGCGGTTGGGACGGCCGTGGAGCGAGTCCATCGCGCCCGACTTGATGAGGGCCTCGATGGTGGACTTGTTGATGATGGCGCCGCCGGAGCCGGTGGCGGCGCGGCCGAGGATGCGTTCGCAGAAGTCGAAGATGGTGGTGAAGGGACGCGGGCCGGCGGAGGGGGCGGGGGCGGGGGCGGACGAGGCCGGCGTCGCGTCGCGCTCGGCGACGATGGCCTCGATGGCCTTGTCGCCGACGCCCTTGATGCCCTTGAGGCCGAAGCGGACGTGCCCGTGCAGGGCGTCGCGCGGTTCGCCGGGGTCGAAGACGACGGCGAAGTCGGCCTGGGAGAGGTTCACGTCCGGGGCGCGGACCTCGACGCCGACCTTGCCGTTAGTGAAGCGGGTGTTCCTGCAGTCCTCGAGGTAGGGGATCCAGTCGCTGACCTTGTTGGCCTGGCTCTCGAAGGAGAGGAACGCGGCCATGTACTGGTTGGGGAAGTAGGTCTTCAGGTAGGCCGTCTGGTAGGCGACGATGGCGTAGCCGGTGGAGTGCGACTTGTTGAAGCCGTAGCCGGCGAACTTGAGGATGAGTTCGAAGAGGTTCTCGGCGGCGTCCTTGGTGAGTCCCTGCTTCTGGGCGCCGTCGACGAACTTGGGGCGCTCCTTCTCGATCTTGTCGTGTTTCTTCTTGGAGATGTTCTTGATGAGGGTGTAGGCGTCGCGGAGCTTGATGCCGCCGAGGCCGTGCACGATCTGCATGACCTGTTCCTGGTAGACCATGACGCCGTAGGTCTCGGCGGTGTAGCGGTCGACGATGTCGTGGACGCGGGGCACTTCCTCCGTCTTGTGCTTGCGCCTGTTGTAATCCGGGATCAGGTCCATCGGACCCGGCCGGAACAGGGCGTTTGCGGCGATCAGGTCCTCCAGCCGGTCGGGCTTCATTTCCCGCAGCAATCTGCGCATTCCGTCGGATTCGAACTGGAACACGCCGGTGGTGTCGCCGCGTTCGAACAGTTTGAACACACGCGGATCGTCGAAGGTCAGTCGATCCAGATCGAGTGGATGCGAGAAGGCATCGAGGCATCCGGGCATCGAGGCATCGAGTGAAGACGAAGAGGAGGGCGGCGTCCTGCCGACGGCCTGCCAGATGGCTTCTTCGCTGAGGCCCTCGCGGATGAGCTTCTTGGCGCGCTCGACGATGGAGAGCGTGCGCAGGCCCAGGAAGTCCATCTTGAGCAGGCCCATCTTTTCGCAGGTGGGGCCGTCCCACTGGGTGACGATCTCGTGCTCGCCGGCGCCCGACTGCTTGTAGAGCGGGACGACCTCGAAGAGCGGGCGGGTGGCGACGATGACGCCCGCGGCGTGGACGCTGGCGTGGCGGGCCTGGCCCTCGATGGTGCGGGCGTTGTCGATGAGGGTCTTGATCTGCTCGGGGGCGGCGGCCTGGCCGGGGCCGAGGTTGGCGTTGAGTTTTTCGATGGCCGCGGGCTGGGCGTCGTAGATGGCCTTGAAGTCGGGTTCCTGCTCGAGGGCGTCGTCGAGGGTGATGTGAAGGGTTTCGGGGATGAGCTTGGCGACGCGGTCGGCGACGGGGAGGGAGATACCCAAGACGCGGGCGACGTCGCGCACGGCGGCGCGGGCCTTGAGGGTTCCGAAGGTGATGATCTGGGCGACGTGGCCGTACTTGGCGCGGACGTAGTTGATGACGTCGGCGCGGCCGTCCTGGCAGAGGTCGATATCGATATCGGGGTATTCGGAGCGGTCGGGGTCGGTGAAGCGTTCGAAGAGCAGGCCGTAGTTGACGGGGCAGGCGTTCGAGAGGCCGAGCACGTAGCCGACCATGGTGCCGACGCCCGAGCCGCGGGCGATGGCGGGGATGCCGCGCTGGCGGCCCCAGTTGACGAAGTCCCAGACGATGAGGAAGTAGGCCGAGATGTTCTTGTCGGCGAGGATCTTGAGTTCGCGGTCGAGCCGGGCGCGGCGTTCGGCGGCGATGCGCTGCTGGTCGGGGGCGTCGGTGTCCGGGCCGTAGCGCCAGGTGTAGCCGGCCTGGGCGAGGCGGCGGAGGGCGGCGTCGCACTCGGCGCGGGCGGCGGCGAGGATGGCGGTGCGCTGGTCGTCGGTCGTGCCGGGCTCGATGCGGAGCGGGACGACCTCGAACTCGGCGCAGAGGGCGGTGTACCAGGCGGTGAGGTCGCCGGCGAAGCGGGGGTCGTCGTGGGCGGGGAGGTTGGACCAGGGGTCATCGGCCGGCCTGCGTGACTTGGGCGCCGCGGCACCTCCCGCTTGCGCGGGAGGCTCGGATGAGCGGCGGCGGACGCCGACCATCGGGGCGTGGTTGGCGCCGATGGGGAGCTGGACGTCGCACGCCGCGGCGATGCGGAGGGTGTTGTCGCAGGCCTCGGGCCAGACGCCGGCGACGTCGGGCTCCATGTCGGCGGCGAGGCCGCGCATCTGGGCGGGGCTTTTGACGTAGAGCTCGGTGGAGTACTTGAGTCGGTCGGCGTCGTACTTGCCCTTGCCCATCGAGATGCAGATAAGCGTGTCGTGGCCGTCGTGGTCCTCGGCGCGGAGGAAGTGGGCGTCGTTGTCGCACACCAGGGGCAGGTCGAGCTCGCGGGCGAGGCGGACGAGGTGGCGGTTGATGGAGATCTGCTCGGCGACGTGGTGCTGAAGCTCGATGTAGAAGCGGGGCAGGGCGGGCGTGTCGGCGGGGGAGCCGGCGAAGGTGCCGGCGTGCCAGCGGGCGGACTCGACGGCGCGGTCCCAGGCGGACGTGTCGCCGGAGCGCTCGTAGGCGAGCAGGTGTTCGCCGATTTCGCTGCCGAGGTGGCCGTTGATGGCGACGAGGCCGGCGGAGTGGCGGGCGAGCAGGTCGCGGTCGATGCGGGGCTTGAAGTAGAAGCCGCTGGTGTAGGCCTCGGAGCAGAGGACGAGGAGGTTGTTCCAGCCGTCGAGGTTGAGCGCGAGCAGGACGAGGTGGTATCCGCCGTCGGAGACGCCGGTGTAGGTGCGGTCGGTGCGGGGGCGGCCCGGGGGGCAGACGTAGGCCTCGACGCCGAGGATGGGCTTGATGCCGGCCTCCTTGCAGGCGAGGTAGGTGGCGATGGCGCCGTGCATGTTGCCGTGGTCGGTGACGCCGACGGCGGGCATGCCCAGGTCCTTGACGCGCTTGACGAGCTTGTCGACGCGGTTGCCGCCGTCGAGCAGGGAGTATTCGGTGTGGAGGTGGAGGTGAACGAAGCCCGACCCCGGGGACCAGGCGGGGTCGGCGGACCCTGACAACGTGGGAACGGACGGCGCCTTATCGGCCATGGGGGAAGTGTAGAAGCGGGACTCGAGAGGGGGCCGCAAGCGACAGGCGACGGTTGCGGCAACGGTGCTTTATCCGGCAATCTGCGGCCTGAGGCGTGAATTGGGGAGATTTCCCGAATCAGGGCGATTGGCGCAGATTGCGCGCCTCGGTATACTCCTCGTCGAGCGAACGACCACTGCACGGGACAGCCCAATCCCGCGGCCAGCAGCTCCACGGATGAGGATACCAGCCATGCGGATTCGTTCTTTGATCGGCCCCGGCGCACGCGCCGTTTCGGTTGCTGTTGTGATGGGCGTGGCGGGCGCCGCGAACGCCGCTCCCCCGGTGGAGTTCGTGTTTGAGCAACTCGACAGCTCGTACCAGGCGTCGGCCTCGCTGCTGACGATCATGGCCCGCGACCAGCCGGGTTTCTTCAGCTTTGGGCACGTCAGCCGCGGCGTCGGGTCCGCGGGCTCGGCGGTGTACGACCAGGGGTTCGTGAGCGAGCCCGATCCGTCGGACTTCCGGCTCGAACTGGCGATTTCACAGCAGACGCCTACGACTGCTCTTGCTTCGGGGCCGTTGACGGTCACCGACGTGGACGGGGACGTCTTCCACGCCCTGGTCACGGGCATTTTCCGCAATGAGCAGGGTCGCAGCACCCTGATCGCCCAGATGTCCGAGATGGGCTTCACGAGCGACGAGCAGACGTTCGACGGCCCCGATGGCGGCGTGTTCTCCACGTCGTTCCCGTCGGGTCTGCTGAGCGCCGGCACGCTGCGGCTCTCCTTCGAGACCGGTCCGCGCTCGTTCGACGGGGACTTTGCCGCCGCCGAGACCGGCCTGGTCGGCTGGGTTCCGGCCCCGTCGGGGGCCGTGCTGCTGGCCCTGGCCGGCATGGGCGCGGCGCGTCGTCGCCGCTGAGCGGCGGCGGATGAGGGCGGTGTACTTCACGTGATTCACTGACGACGGCGATCGAACGATCGCCGCTGGTTATTGCGCGCTGACCGCGGCGAGTTCGGCGCGCCAGTCGTCGAGCAGCGACGTCGTGATGGGGCCGACGGCGCTCGAGCCGATGGGCTTGCTCTCGACGCGGGTGACGGGGAGGACGCCCCAGCTTGAGTTGGTGAGGAAGACCTCGTCGGCGTCGAGGACGTCTGCGATCGAGAGCGGGCGGGTGCGGACGGTCACGCCGCGAGCCTCGGCCCTGCGCATGCACCACGCGCGGACGATGCCGGGGAGAACGGGGCTGGGGAGCACGACGCCCTTGGTCGAGGCGGGTGCGGGTGCGGGGGCTGGGGCGGCGTCGGCGGGGGCGGGGGCGGGGGGAGCGGAAGGGATTTCGCCCAGGTGGGTGCGGGCGGCGTGGACCCATTCCTCGTCGCGGGCGAGGGGGGTGAGCAGTTCGCCTGAGCGGACGACGAAGAGATTGCTGACGCAGCCGCCGACGATGTGGTTGGTGATGCTCAGGACGATGGCCTCGGCGGCGCCTCGGGCGGCGGCGGCGGCGAGTTCGCGCAAGCGCCACCAGTAGTTGAGGGTCTTGTGGCCGTCCATGGGGTTGAAGGGGTTGGCGCGGGGGTCGGCGATGACGACGCCGACGCCGCGGTCGAACATGGCGTCGGGGTAGTCGGTGGCGGGGTGGGCGGAGACGAGGATGGTGGGGTCGGAGCGGCGCGGGGGCTCGCCGGTGCGCAGGGCGTCGCGGGCGGCCTGCTCGCGCAGGTTGAGGTCGCCGCCGGTGACGCTGAGGCGGACGCGAGCGCGGGGGAGGCCGGAGCGGCGGACGGTCTCGAGCACGGCCTCGGCGAGCGGGCCGGTGCGCAGGCCGGAGGCGAGGCCCAGGGCCTGGCCGGAGTCGGCGAGGCGATCGAGGTGTTCATCGAGGAACATGACCCAGGGGCGGGGGGCGGCGCCGTCGGCGAGGCTGGGGGTAGCGCCGCCGAGCATGGTCTCGAAGAGGCCGACGCCGTGCTGGATGCCGGCGTCGAAGGCGGAGATCCGGGCCTCGTCGGGGGTGAGGAAGCGGCCGTTGAGGAAGACGGAGGACATGGGCGGGAGCGTAGGGACTGGGCAATGGGCAATGGGCAATGGGCAGTGGGCCGTGGGCAACGGGAAGAAGACGGCCCCGCGGAGCGATGCGCATCCGCGGGGCCGCGAGGGCTTGGGGGTCGTGCTGAGATCGGCTCAGCGGCGGCGGCGGGAGAAGGCGCACGCGGCGAAGGCGAGCAGTGGCGGCGCGCCGGGTCCGGGGACGGTGAACTCGACGACGAAACCGCACTCGATGGCGCTGGTGAGGGGCCCGCCGATGGATCCGCCGCCGGCGCTTGAGCCGCCGAAGAGCTCGTACCGGCCGGGCTCGAGCATGAACAGGAGGGAGGTGGAGACCGGATCCGGGCTCAGGGGGCCGGAGAAGTTGAACTGCTCGATGAGCTGGCCCTGGAAGTGGCGGAGCACGGAATAGGAGGAGGCCCAGCCGGCGTCGTAGAGCTGCGGGAGCGGATTATCGATGAAGGAGGTGAGGTCGATGGAGACGGAGGTGGGCTCGTGGATGTCGAAGATGAGCCAGTAGGTGGAGTACGCGAGGGTGGTGGTGACGGAGCCCTGGGGGCCGCGGGCGAGAGCGCCGTTGGTGGATGAGATGACGATCGAGTCGGCGTCGACGAGGGAGTAGTGGAGGGAGGAGGCGTACGAAGTGGCGTCGAAGGCGTCGAGCTGAGCGTCGGCGTCGAGATGAACGGGGTCCGAGGGGATGGGGTCGACGTTCGAGAGGTTTGCCTCGTCGGCGTCGGTGACGAGGGGGCCGCCGCCGCCGGGGCTTTGCGAGTTGTCCTGGATGGAGACTTGGGCGGTGCAGTAGCGATTCAGGAAGACGGGGGTCCACAGCTGGGCGAGTGCCGCGGGTGTGAAGGCGAGTAGGGCGGCGACGAGCGGGCCGAGCGCGAGGGCGTTGCGTGCGCGCGGAGCGTGCGCGGCGGGTGAGTCGTGATGCATGTCGGGATCTCCAGACGCGAACAGAATGTGAATGATGAACGGGAATGGGACGCGGGATTGACCGGTGCGTCGGGCAGACACGCGCGCTCGAGAAGGGACCCCACGAGTGACGGCGCGGCGCCTCGGCCGTGGGGCGCTACGCCGGGTCGAAGGGGGCGGTTGCGTGGTTCGAGGGTCGGGGGCCCGTGTTTTGGCAAATTTACACGACGGCTGCAACGAACGTGCTACAGGTGTAGTATACATGCGTCGGGTGTCGTGGTGTGGGTTCCGGGTTCCGGGGTTGTGGGTCATGTGGGGGTGGGGCAGGGAGTGTGCGATGGCGGACGCGATGTGGGAAGCCGGGGTGCGTGGCGGCAGCGAGGGCGCTGCGCCGGGGGCGACGATCAGCGACGCGGAGTGGGACCTGCTCGAGGCGCTGTGGGCGCTGGGACCGACGACGGCGCGGCAGGTGGCCGAGCACCTGCACGATGAGCGCGGGTGGGCGTATTCGACGGTCAAGACGCAGCTGGACCGCATGGTGGTCAAGGGGCTGGTGCGGGCCCGGCAGGTGGGGAACGTGTGGGAGTTCGCGGCCGCGGTCGAGGCGGCCGAGGCGCGGCGCTCGGCGTGGAAGCGGTTCGTGAACGCGGCGTTCGGCGGGGCGATCGAGCCGGCGCTGCGGTTCATCGCGGCGGACGCGAAGCTGACGCCGACGCAGCGACGCCGGCTGCTGGCGATGCTGAACGAGTCCGATGGCGGCGGGACGGGCAAGGGGTCGCAGGCGAACAAGGGAGGCCGGTCATGAGCGGCACGTTCGATTCGGTGTTGCGATGGGGCCCCGGGGCCGGGCGCGACCTGGCGGAGTGGGCGGCGTGGATGACGGTGTGGACGGCGGGGCTGCTGGTCGTGTGCGTGGCGCTGGACCGGCTGCTGGCGCGGCGGGTGTCGGCGTCGTGGCGGATCGCGCTGTACGGCGTCATCGCGCTGCGGCTGGCGCTGCCGCTGTCGTGGGCGTCGCCGGTGACGCTGGTGGGCGGCGGGGCGCCCGCAGCGGAGCACTCGGCGATGACGGCCGCCGTCTCCAACGCGCCAGCGCTGTCCGACGTGCCGAGCGCGGGGGAGTTGGGCCGCACGTCCGCGCGCGGTGAGCAGGGCGCGGCGTCGACGACGGCAGTCGCACCGTCGTGGCCGGTGGTCGTGCTCGTGGGCTACGCGGTGGGCGTGGTGGCGCTCAGTCTTGTTGTGGCCGGGCGGATGCGAGGCGTGCGGCGGGTGGCGATGGGCGCGCGGGCGTGGGACGGCGGCGCGGGAGTGGGTGGAGGAAGGAATCCGCGGGTGCTTGTGCATCCGTCGGCGGGGCCCATGCTCATCGGGGTGCTGCGGCCGCGGGTGATTGTGCCCCGGTCGCTGGTGGGCGACGGCGGGGGCGCGGAGCTTCGCGCGGTGCTGGCGCACGAGCGGGCCCACGTTCGGCGCGGCGATCACGTACTGGCCCCGGTCCTGAGCGCTGCGAGCGTGGCGCTGTGGCCGATCCTGCCGGTGTGGATCGCGGCGGCGCGTGTGCGTGGACTGATGGAGCAGGCGGCGGACGAATTGGCGACGCGCGGGGCCGACGGCCCGACGCGGTTGGAGTATGGGCGTGCGCTGGTGACGATGGCGCGGGACGCGAGGCGGAGGGCGGTGCTTGCGCGGCTGGCGCCGGCGGCGCCGCTGGGGTTCACCGACGGCCTTGAAGCGCGGGTGCGGGCCCTGGCCGGCGCGCGGCGGTGGGGCCGGTGGTGGCAGGCCGGTGTTGTGGTGGCCGCGAGCGCCGCGATGATCGCGTGCGCGGGGTCGCGGGCCGATGCGCAGCAGGCGAAGGAACCGCCTCTGCCCGAGGCGCTGCGAACCGGCGCGGCGGGCGCGCGGGACGCGGGGGGGGCGCGGATCGTGCGGATGACGGTGCTGTCGGGCGTGCCGAAGCACCCGAAGATCCCCGACACGCGGATGGCGCAGGAGCAGGCCAAGGCGCCCGAGCCGCAGCGCGAGGGTGGGGCCGCGCCGGCGAGGGTGCCGACGCTGTCGGCCGACGAGGCGATCGACGTGCTGCGTGCGGCGGCAGCGCAGGGGATCCAGGAGGTGCTTTCGCCCTCGGCGCAGGTGACGCCGGGGCAGGTGCAGACGGGGACGCAGGACCTGACGCTGCCGGTGATGGTGAACGGCGCGCGAGTGGAACGCCCGGTGGTTGCGGAGTTCTCGAGCGCGGCGGGCCCGGGGCCGGATGGTGACGCGGGCGGCGCGACGGTCGAGGTGCGGTACCGCGAGACGATGGACGGGCGAGACGTGGTGTGGGGGTCGAGCGGGCCGGTGGAGCTGGCGCACGGCCGGACAGCCTGGACGCTTGCGCACGGGGAGAAGGGGGCGCCGATGCGGCTGGTGCTGTACACCGTCGAGCCCGCGCCGGGCCCGGGCGCGGCGTTCGATCCGACGGACCCGTCGGTGTACCCGCTCGCCTCGACGATGGTGTGGATGTTCGAACTCGCCAAGCCGGTCGCGTTCGACACGCTCGTGCCGGGGGCGCGTCGCGCCGAGCGCGGCGACGGCGTGGTGACGTTCGCGGGCGAGCCGCGGAGCACGGCGGTGACGGTGAGCGACGACGCCGCGGGCCGGGCGGGGGCGTGGGCGTGCGTGATGCCGGAGGCCCGGCTTTCGGAGCTGGGCGATGCGCTGCGCGTGGCCGGTGGGCGGCACATGGCGTCGCCGGCGATCATCGGCGCGTTGAACGCGCCGCTGACGGTCGGGCCGGGGGCGCGCGACAAGGCACACTCGTCAACGGGCGTGTTCGGGATCACGCTGAAGACGGGTGCGGGCACGGGCGGCGTGGTGCTCGACGGCGTGCAGGTCGCGACGCAGCCGGACGGGACGGTGCGACGGGTGACGTCGATCGCGAACGTTCGGCTCGCGCAGGGCGAGGTGCTCGCGGTGCTGCAGCCGCCGGCGGTCGAAGGCGGTTCGTGGCTGGTGACGGTGTACAACCCGTCGGTGGTGAGCCAGGTGAAGGAGTACCCGTTTCAGCGGAGCGATGGACCCTGAGGGCCCGTCGCGATGAAGACGCGTTCATGCGCGTCCGTGCAACGCACGTCGCGCAGCGCAATGACTCAGGACCACGCCGGCGCATCTCCCAACTTTGAGGGGATCCGCCGGCGTGTGTGTTTGTTGCGGGGGGCGAGTCGGCACGTCGGCGGTCGACTTGATGGGCGCGCTGTGCTGGCGAGACGTTCGCGAACTGGAACACTCGGCGCTCTGAGAATCCGTCGCATCGAACCGTGCGAAGCGGACAGCGGTTCGCCCGGCAGGTCCTCTGCGGGGCTGGTCTGCCCACATGTCGTCGTCGCCGTGATGGCGGGGAAGCCCGCCGCGCTCTCGGCGCGGACGGAAAGGAGAGTTGCATGCGGTGCATTGGACAGACGTTGGCGGTGGCGGTGGCCTCGGTGGCGGGGGTGAGCGGCGCGTCGGCGCAGGTTGTCGAGGTGGTGGGGGGACGGACGAGCGTGGCGCTCGACGCGCCTTTGCTGCAGTCGGCGGCCGGGCTGACGATTTCGTCGGTGTCGTCGGACGTGATCGTGCCGGGCTCGCTGCCGGGCTCGGTGGCGTTCGGGATCAACCCCCGGGACGCGGCGGCCCCGGCCCTGCCGACGACTTTCTCGTACGACCCGACGAACTTCCTGGGGACGTTCGCGGGGACCATCGAGCACTCGGGCTCGGTGCTGTTCAACGCGGACGCGATCGAGGTCGGTGACTTCACGATCGGGTTCGACGCGGCCCGTGCGGGGACGCTGGGCGGGGCGGCGAGCGGCTTCTTCGTGCGCAGCACGACGGGCATCCCGGCGATCCTGTTCGACGTCGAGAACCCCGGGTCGCTGACGGCGACGTCGACGGCCTTGACCATCGGGGCTGACCTCTTGGTGTCGCCGGAGTTCGGGCAGTTGCTGCTGGACGTCGGCCTGGCGAGCACGAACCTCGCGGGCGCGGACGTGGGCGATGCGCTGGTCGAGGCGACGGCCGTGCCGGCTCCGGGGGCGGCGGCGCTGATGTCGCTGGGCCTGCTGTCGGCGGCGCGCCGTCGTCGCTGACCGTCGCTGAGTGTGCGCGACGTTCTTCACGCGTGACAAGGGGCCGGGGCGAGGCGCCCGGCCCCCTGTCGCTGCGCGGTGTTGGCGCGAGACGGAGCGAGCGTCAGGGTGAGGCGGGGGACTCGCCGAGCGGCTCGGTGATGAGGACCCAGCTGGTCGGGTCGGCGCCGCGGACCCGGCCGAGGTCCGCGAGCGACTGCATGGTCTGCGGCTTGAACGTTCCCTCGACGGGGGCGACCCACTCGGAAGGGATGGCGGTCATGTAGACCTCGATGCGGGTGTGGTGGCGCGAGTTAAGGTCGTCGGCCTTGGCGGCGAGCAGTTCGACCTGCGCGATGGTGGCGGAGCGGATGGCGGTGGAGATGCTGCGTCCGGCGATCTGGGTCCAGTCGGGCTGGGCGGTGGACGGCACGGCGTGGCGCTGGTTGTTGAGCAGGACCCAGAAGCGGGTGCGCGGGAAGGGGACGTCGGGGTGCTTCTGGCGCCACTGGGCGTAGAAGCCGGCGGGATGGGTGCGCTCGAGCCGGACCAGCACGTTGGCGGTCACGCCGCCGTCGCCGAAGAGGAAGCCGTCGATCTCGACGGGCGGGAACACGGCGGGGATGGCGGCGGAGGCCATGAGCATGTCGACGATGCGTTCGCGGGCGTCGGCGGGGGGGTGCTCGCGGGCCTCGTTGCCGAGGTTCCAGACAATCTGCTCGCCAAGGTCGAGGTTGGTGGCGGAGACGACGAGCAGACGGCCGGCGGCGTCCTGCTCGGCGATGCGGGCAACCATGTCGTCGGTGATGACGTCGCGGACGTTGCTGCGCAGGCCGTCGACGGTCATGAAGCTCTCGCGCCCGGGGAGGAAGAAGAACAGGTCGCGCAGGGCGACCCAGTTCTCGCGCGGGTTGCGGTACAGCTTCTCGATCTGAAGGTACGCGTCGTCGGAGTTGAGGAAGGCGAATGGGGCGATGAGCGCGCCGGTGCTGACGCCGGACACGGCGTCGAAGCTGGGGCGCTTGCGGGCCGGGTCGGTGCACTGGCCCCAGCCGACGAGGAAGCCGGCCCCGAAGGCGCCGTAGTCGCCGCCGCCGGAGAGCGCGAGGACGTCGAGCACCGGCTCGGGGGCGCGGCCGGCGGCGTACTCGACGTATTCGGCGTAGATGCGGTCGCACAACTCAGCGGAGTCCTGGGCGAGACGGTTGGTCCAGCCTTCGCGCTGCTCCTGGGCCCGCCGGACGAGGTCGTCACTGGGGATGGTGGACCGGGTGCTGCCGCAGCCGGCGCTGAGGCCGGCGAGCGCCGCGGCGGCGGCGAGCGGGGTGAGGGTGGAGCTGTGACGAGCGGTGCGTGCGGGAGCCATGCGGGGAGAATATTCGGTTGGGCGAACGAAGTGCGTCCGGGCTGCCACATCGGCAGTGCGGGGACGCCCGTGGGGTGCCGGCGGGGCGTGCGGGGCGGCGGCGCGAGTGGCGCGCGGGTTGCATGTGATCGGGCAGTGACGGCGCCCTGCCGCCCTGGAGACTCACGCCATGCGCCCGGACCGACTCACCACGCTCGCTCAACAGGCCCTGGCGGATGCGCAGAGCGATGCGCTGGGTCGGTCGAACCCTGAGGTGCTCGGGCTGCACGTGCTTGGCGCGCTCCTGAAGGAGAAGGGCGGGGCGGCGTGGTCGGTGATCGCCAAGGCCGGGGGCGACCCCGCGCGGCTGAAGGGGATCGTCGAGAGCGAACTGGCGCGGCTGCCCAAGACCAGCAGCGGGGCGGGAAGCCCGGGCCGGAACATCATGGAACTGCTGGCGCGGGCCGAGGGCGACGCCAAGCGCATGGGCGACGAGTACGTCTCGACCGAGCACCTGCTGCTGGCGATCGCCGACGGCGCGGGCGGGGCCCAGGGGCGCGATGCGCTCACGCTCGTTGGGGGCGTGACGAAGAAGTCGCTCGAGGCGGCGGTGATGCAGATCCGCTCGGCGTCGGGGGTGCAGAGCGTGCAGGACCCGGGGGCCGAGAGCCAGTACGAGGCGCTCAAGAAGTACAGCGTTGACCTCACCGAGAAGGCCCAGCAGGGCAAGCTCGACCCGGTCATCGGGCGCGACGAGGAGATCCGCCGGTGCATGCAGGTGCTGAGCCGGCGGACCAAGAACAACCCGGTGCTCATCGGCGAGCCGGGCGTCGGCAAGACGGCGATCGCCGAGGGGCTGGCGCTGCGGATCGTCAACGGCGACTGCCCGGAAGGGATGCGCGACAAGCGGATCGTGGCGCTGGACGTGGGGCAATTGCTGGCGGGGGCGAAGTACCGCGGCGAGTTCGAGGAGCGGCTCAAGGCCGTGCTGCGCGAGGTGCAGGCGAGCAAGGGCGAGATCATCCTTTTCATCGACGAGCTGCACACGATCGTGGGGGCGGGGCAGGCCGAGGGGGCGGTGAGCGCGGGGAACCTGCTCAAGCCGGCGCTGTCGCGGGGCGAACTGCGGTGCATCGGCGCGACCACGCTCGACGAGTACCGCAAGCACATCGAGAAGGACCCGGCGTTTGAGCGGCGGTTCCAGCCGGTGTTCGTGGACCAGCCGAGCGTCGAGGAGACGGTGGCGATCCTGCGCGGGCTGAAGGAGCGGTACGAGACGCACCACGGCGTGAAGATCCTGGACGGGGCGATCCTGGCCGCGGCCCAGCTGTCGAACCGGTACATCACCGAGCGGTTCCTGCCGGACAAGGCGATCGACCTGATCGACGAGGCGGCGAGCCGGCTGCGGATGGAGAACGACTCGATGCCGACGGAGCTCGACGAGCTGCGCCGGCGGATCATGCAGCTGGAGATCGAGCGCGAGGCGGTGAAGCTGGAAGTGGAAGGCACGGAGGCACTGAGGCACAGAGGCACGAAGGGTGGAGAGGGCGGAAGCGCGCGGGAACTGGAGCGCATCACCAAGGAACTCGCGGAACTGCAGGAGAAGAACCGGGCCCTGACGGCCAAGTGGGAGGCCGAGAAGAAGGAGCTCGACGCGGTCAAGCACATCCGCGAACAGATCGACGCGCGGCGCACGGCCCTGGAGCAGGCGCAGCGGCGCGGCGACCTGGAGACGGCCGCGAGGATCCAGTACGGCGAGATCCGCGACCTGGAGAAGAAGCTCGCGGACGCGGAGAACGTGCTGGCCGAGCAGAAGAGCCGCGGCGATGCGCTCGTGAAGGAAGAGGTCGACGCGGAACTCATCGCCGAGGTCGTGGGGAGCTGGACGGGGATCCCCGTGGCCCGGCTGGTCGAGAGCGAGCGCGACAAGCTCGTGCGGATGGAGGAGGAACTGCACCGGCGGGTGATCGGTCAGGACGAGGCGCTGCGGGCGGTGGCGAACGCTGTGCGGCGCAGCCGCAGCGGGCTGGGCGATCCGAACCGGCCGGTGGGGAGTTTCCTGTTCCTGGGCCCGACGGGCGTGGGCAAGACCGAGACGTGCAAGGCGCTGGCGGAGTTCCTCTTCGACACGGAGGAGGCGCTGGTGCGGATCGACATGTCGGAGTACATGGAGAAGCACGCGGTGGCGCGGATGATCGGCGCCCCGCCGGGGTACGTGGGGTACGAGGAGGGCGGGGCGTTGACCGAGGCGGTGCGCCGGCGGCCGTACGCGGTGATCCTGCTCGACGAGATCGAGAAGGCGCACCCGGACGTGTTCAACATCCTGCTGCAGGTGCTCGACGACGGGCGGCTGACCGACGGGCAGGGGCGGACGGTGGACTTCCGCAACTCGATCGTGGTGATGACGAGCAACATCGGGTCGCGCCAGATCCAGGAGATGACCGAGCGCGGGGCGGAGGACTGGGAGATCGACGCGGCGGTGCGCGACCTGATCCGCCAGGGCCCGGGGATGGCGCTGCAGGGCAAGGGGCTGCGTCCCGACATGGAGGGCGGGGAGATCAACGCCCGGCTGAGCATGTCGGCGAACGAACCGTTCTTCCGGCCCGAGCTGCTCAACCGCATCGACGAGATCGTGGTGTTCCACCCGCTCAAGCGCGAGCAGTTGTCGGGCATCGTGGACATCCAGCTCGCGCGCCTGCGGGCACGGCTGCACGAGCGCGGAATGCGCATTGAACTCACGGAGGCCGCGAAGGGCCAGCTCGCGAGCGAGGGGTGGGACCCGGCGTACGGGGCGCGGCCGCTCAAGCGGACGATCCAGCAGCGGATCGAGAACCCGCTGGCGACGCGGATCCTGCAGGGGGAGTTCGGCGACGGCGACGCGATCCGCGTCGACTACCAGGGCAAGAGCTTTGTGTTCACAAAGGCGTAAGCCTGGATCGACAGCACACTGACGGGAATGGAAGGAGAGCGAGGACGCATGGTGTCGAGGATGCTCAGGACGGCGGCTCTGGTGTACCTCTTCATCGGCTCCGCGCTGATGATGATGGCCGAGGCGGCCGAGAAGCCGGGAACGTGCACGTGCTCGTGCCAGTCTCGGAGCGGTACCGCCCCGGTGGAGCCGACGCCGCTGGCGCCCGGTGAACTGGCGGAGTTGCCGATGCTCGATGCGTGACAGGAACGGGGAGCGGGCGACCGGCGCGGGCTTCGTTCGGCGCGGATCACCGCGCGCCGCGTTCAGGTCCGCAGCAGGTGGCTTCACCAGCGAGGATTCGCCACTCGCTTGCGCTCGCGTCTCTTATTCGTTGAACTTCCGCACCGCCAGCGTGTTGTTCTGCCCGCCGAAGCCGAAGCTGTTGCTCAGGCACAGGTCGACGCCGCCGTGCTCGCGCAGGTCTCGTGCGGCGTTGGGGACGTAGTCGAGGTCGCAGACCGGGTCGGGCTGGTGCAGGTTCATCGTCGGGGGTACGAAGCCGGTCTCGATCGCCTTGACGCAGGTGATCAGCTCGACCGCGCCCGCGGCCTGGATGAGGTGGCCGAACATGCTCTTGACGCTCGAGAACGGGACCTTTGGCGCCATCGGGCCGAAGACGGCCTTCACCGCGGCGGTCTCGATCTTGTCGTTTTCCTGCGTGCCTGTGCCGTGGGCGGAGATGTAGTGGATGGGCGGGCGGCCGTCGGGGCCGGGCTCGCGCGGGTTGACGCCGGCCTGCCGGCAGGCTTGCAGCATCGTCGCCTGGGCGCCGCGCCCATCGGGCTGGATGTCGGTGATGCGGAAGGCGTCGGCGCTCGAGCCGTAGCCGACGATCTCGGCCAGCGGCGTGGCGCCGCGGGCCCGGGCGTGCGCGAGGGTTTCGAGGATGAGCATGCCCGAGCCCTCGCCCATGACGAAGCCGTCGCGGGTCTGGTCGAAGGGGCGTGCGGCGTGCGCGGGGTCGTCGGTGCGGGTGCTCATGGCGGTGAGCCGGATGAAGCCGGTCATGCCGAGCGGGTGGATCATGGAGTGGGCGCCGCCGGCGAGCATGACGTCGGCGTCGCCGTGCTTGAGGATCTCGAAGGCTTCGCCCACGGCCTGGGTGCTCGCGGCGCAGGCGGTCATGCAGTTGAACGCGGGGCCGCGGATGCCGAAGCGCCTGGCCAGATGGGCCAGGGTCATGTTCGGCTCCTGCTCGATCTCGCGCTGCGCGGTCATGCCGCGCTTGGCGACATTGACCCACGCCGTGCCGTCGCAGCGCCGCGCGTCGGCACGCCAGGAATCCACGTGGGCCGCGGCGTAGGGCTCGAAGTCGAGCGAGCCCTCGCCGGCTCCGAGGTAAGCGCCGACGCGCCGGGCCTTGGGCGTCGACGAGGGGCTGAGCCGGCCGAGGCCGGCCTGGCGCCACGCCTGGGCCGCGGCCGCGAGGGCGAACTGCGTGCCCAGGCCCGCGCTTGTGTGCTCGGCGGCGTCGGGGATGAAGTCGCCGAGGCGGAAGCCTTTGACCTCGGCGGCGAAGTTGGTCTTGAAGGTGCGGGCGTCGTAGCGCGTGACGCCCGCGGCGGCGCCGACACCGGCGAGCAGGCGTGACCACACCGAGGGCACGTCGCAGCCCAGCGGCGTGACCCAGCCCATGCCGGTGATGACGACGCGTGCCTGACTCAACCAGCCTCTCCGCGGTGCTCCTCGCCGGCGTCGTCGAAGCCGGCCTCGTCGTGGTCGTGGTCCTCGCCGTCCTGGCGGGTGAGGTTGAGCTTGTCGGGGTTCAGGACGCGCACGAGGCCGTCCTTGAGCCGGCGCTCACCGAAGTTGATGATGAGGCCCAGCTCGAGGTCCGCGGCCCGCAGGACCGACCGCAGCGCGGAACGCTCGGACCCGCCGACCTCGCGGCGCTCGGCCATGACGTGGACGAGGAAGCGGCCGTCGACGAACAGGTCGGCCTTGGCCGAGCCGACGGGCTTGCCCTTGTAGTTCACCGGGACGCTGTGGTCGGCCTTGAAGCCGACGCCAAGCGACGAGAGTTCGTCCTGCAGCGCCGCGCGGTAGACCGAGTCGGCGAAGCCCGGGCCCAGGGCCTTGTGGACCTCAATGGCGGCGCCGATGACCTTGCGGCTGACCTCGGTGAGCGCGGGGTCGAGCTCGGACAGCGGCAGGCCGCGGCCGATCTGGTCGGGGTCGCCGCCGCGACCGGAGCGCGGGCCCCCGCGTCCGCGGCCGCCGCCGGATCGGTTGTCACGCCGGCCCTCGCCCCGGCCTTCGCTGCGGTAGTCACGGCTGCGTTCGTCGTACATGGTCGTTGCTCCCTAAGGGATGATGAAGAGGGGTGCGAAACGGGGCGCTCGCGGGCGCCGTCGTGGGTCACTGGATTGTTGCTGGGACGGCGTCGGGGCGTGAGATGACGACCGCGGCGTTGTGGCCCCCCTGCGACGGGCTGCACACCACGACGTGGCGGAGCTGGGCTGGGGTGCTGGGGGCGGTCCCGGCGAGCAGGCCGGCCTCGGGCCGGCCGCCGTGAAGCCGGGCCGGGAGGCGCTGGGCGGAGATGCACATGGCGCCGACAACGGCCTGGACGCCTCCCATGCCGGCCACGAGGTTGCCGATGGCGGGGGTCGTGGTGACCAGGGGGAGAGAGGCGAGGCGGTCGCCGAAGACGCGGCGCAGGCCGCGGGCCTCGGCGGCGTCGAGCCCGGCGACGCCCAAGGCCAGGGGGACGACGGCGTCGACGTGGTCGGGGCGGACGCCGGCGTCGGCGAGGGCGGCCTCGATGGCGTCGGCGTAGCTGTCTTCGTCCGGGGCGTCGTCGGGGGCGTAGTCGGGGAACGACTGGGCGGCGCCGAAGCCGCTGAGCACGGCGTGCACGCGGGCGCCGCGGGCGTCGGCGGTCTGGGCGGCTTCGAGCATGACGATGCCGCCGCCTTCGCCGAGGATGCCGCCGGCGGCGCCGCTGTCGAAGGGGCGGGCGAACGGCAGGCCGTCGGTGGCGTCGCCGGTGGGGGCGAGGCGGCCCGCGAGTTCCATCCGGAGCGTGCCCATGTGGTTGACCTTGCTCTCGGCCGAGCCGGAGAAGCACAGGTCGGCGGCGCCGCGCTGGATGACGCGCATCGATTCGCCGATGGAGAGCAGCCCGCTGGCCTCGGCGCAGGTGATCGTGTTGCTCGGCCCCTCGGCCCCGTGCAGGATCGTCACGTGGCACGCGAGCATGTTGGGCAGGTACTTGAGCATCCACAGCGGGGTGAGGTTGTCCATCCCCGTGCGGCCCCAGCGCTCGAGCGAGAAGCGGCCGGACTCGTCGGCGGCGGTGGAGAACGCCGCGGCCAGTTCGTCGGATTCCGCCGCGATGAGCCCCGCGCCGATCTGGCAGCCGGTGCGCTCGGAGGGGTACGTCGGCGCGCCCTCTTCGTCGTCGAGCGTGGCGCGGGTGAGCAGGCCGGCGTCCTTGACCGCGGCGTGGGCGGCGCCGACGGCGAGCTCGATGTCGCGGGCCATGACCTTGACGGCCTTGCGGTAGTGCTTGGGGACGAAATCCTTGGCTGAGAAGTCTTTCACCTCGCCCGCGAGGCGCGAGAGAAAGCCCGACGCGTCGAAGCGCGTGACAGGCCCGAGGCAGCAGCGCCCGGCGCACAGCCCGTCCCAGAGCGGACCGGCGCCTACGCCCATGCCGCTCACGGCCCCCAGCCCGGTGATCACGACCGCTCGACGCATCAACCCCAGTGTAGGGAGCCGCGTCGGGCCGGGCGGTCGATGGCTGTTCGGGTGCCGGTCAGCCCGCCAGGGCGAACACGGGCTCGGGCGCGTGCCGGTCGATGAAGGCCCGGAGCATGCGGGTCTCCTCGGCGGTCATGCCGGCGAGGGCGATGCCGACGAGGTGGCGCATGAAGCCGGTGCGCCGGCTCCAGACGCATCCGCCGCGGAGCACGAGCCGGTCGGACCCGGAGCGGAGGGTGAAGCTGAAGATCTCCGCGCCCGGGGTGAGAGGGCCGCGGCGTGAGACGCGGATGCCGCGGGTGGAGAGGTCGACGACGCGGCCGAGCGAGCAGCGCAGGGCGGGGTGTTCGGGGATGGCGAGGCGGCGTGCGTCGCGGCGCTCGGCCTCGGCGGGATGGCCGTCGCGCCACGGGGACATCCACGGACCGTCGGGCCGCCGCGCGGGGTCGGGGGGGTCGGGGGGGTCGGGGCGGTCGGGGGTCATGGATGCGGCGGGTTGGGCGGCGCGGGCGTCGGGGTTGGCGACGCGGACGTCGTCTGGGTTCATGCGGGAGCAACGGTGCGATTCGCGCCGGGGCGTGGCAAGGGCGGCTGGAAATGGTCGAACGGCGGCCGGGGATGGGGGCGGCGCGTTCGGTACACTTTCACGCGGCAGCGGCCGGCGGCGGATTGCCGCGGCGCGGCGCGACGGTCCGATAGTCACCCACGGTTCATGCCCATGGCTGCGAGCCAGATTGCGTCACACCAGGCCGGCACGGGCGACGGGGGTCGCTCGGGCGTGGTGGAGGCGCGTCCGCGCGTGCGCCGGCGGGCGCTGTTCACGCTGGATGCGGGGTGGCTGTTCGTGGTGGCGGGGCTGGCGGTGATCGCTGCGGCCGTGCTGATCCCGGCGTTCGACGACCTGGACGAGGCCCGCTGGCAGCGGGACCGGGCGGTGGCGATCGAGAAGCACCGGACGCAGCGGCTGGAGCGGTACGCGGAGTACATCGCGGCGGTGGACCGGCGGGACGAGAACGTGGTGCGGGCGCTGGTGGCCGAGCAGCTCAACAAGGTGCCGCAGGGCTGGAGCACGCTCGAGCCGGTGAGCGACCCGGCGCTGCGGGACGCGTCGGTGTTCCCGGCCTTGGAGCCCGAGCCGCTGGAGATCGAGCCGCGCCGGCCGGTGGACTCGGCCCTGTCGCGCCTGGCGCGGGACGAGCGGGCCCGGCTGCTGATGGTGATCGGGGGCGCGGTGGCGGTGCTGATCGGGGTGCTGCCGGCGGCGCGGCGGTAGGGGCGTGGGCGACAGGCCCATGCGGGAACTGGGGTGAGCCACACGCGCCGCGTCGGAGCCGGCGGCGGGTGGTGACACCCGAGCGGATCACACGCCGAGTTTGCGTTCGGGGGCGGGGTGCCCGTTGTCGCCGGCGCCGATGCGGGCTTTGACCGGCTCGTGGTCGTCGAACTCGTCGCCCCGGAAGAGCGAGCCGAGGTAGACGCGCTTGACCAGGTCGTTGTTGATGAGGTCGCGCGGGGCGCCCTCGGCGAACTTGCGGCCCTCGTCGATGATGTACGCGCGGTCGCACACCCGGAGCGTCTGCTGCACGTTGTGGTCGGTGACCAGGCAGGCGATGCCCTTGTGGGCGAGGCGGGCGATCTCGCCCTGCAGGTCCTCGACGGCGATGGGGTCGACGCCGCTGAACGGCTCGTCCAGGAGGATGAGCTTGGGGTTGGTGACCAGGGCGCGGGCGATCTCGAGCTTGCGGCGCTCGCCGCCGGAGCAGGTGCGGGCCTGGTCCCTGGCCTTCTTGGTGAGGCCGAACTGCTCGAGGAGTTCCGCGGCCCGGCGGCGGCGCTCGGTGCGGGGCATCTTGAGCATCTCCATGATCGCGAGCAGGTTCTGCTCGCAGGTCATGCGCTGGAAGACGCTGGGCTCCTGGGAGAGGTAGCCCATGCCCAGGCGGGCCCGCTGGTACATGGGCAGGCCCGAGATGTCCTTGCCGTCGAACACGACGCGCCCGGCGTCGGCGTCGATCATGCCGATGGTCATGCGGAAACTGGTGGTCTTGCCGGCGCCGTTGCGCCCCAGCAGCCCGACGATCTCGGAGGGCTCGACGTGGAAGGACACGTCGTTGACGACGGTGCGCCCCCCGTAGGCCTTCTTCAGGTTCTTCGCGACGAGCAGTGTCACGCTGGCGAGAGTCTATGCGCACCGGTCGCTGGGCCGAGCCGGGGGCGGGGTTCTGGTCGGGGCGCGTTATGGGCGCGTGGGCGGCAGGCCGCGGGGCGTTTCGGGAGTTCGTCCCGGCGGCTGGGGTTTGGGGGCGATCGGGTCCACGTCCGGGCTCGCGGGCCTGGGCTGGGGGTCGGCGGGCGCTGGGGGTGTGGGGGCGACGCCCGGCGCACCCGGGGCGGGCGCGGGGTCATCGTGGCCGGCGCCGACGGGGCCGGCGATCCGCCACGCCGCGCCGACGAGTTGGCGCGTCACCTTCGTGAGCCGGTCGAGATCGAGCGTCTCGATCGTGTCGGTCTCCTGGTGGTAGTGCGGCGAGCGGAAGTTCGCGGTGTCGGTGATGATGATGCCCGGCACGCCCAGCAGCACGAACGGGGCGTGGTCCGAGCGCATGAAGTCCGGCACGGGCAGGGGCAGGATGTCGCCCTCGAGCACCGGCAGGCCCGCGTCCGCGGCCCGCATGGCCGCGATGAACGGCTGGCTGAAGCCGCGACCGCCGGCGAGCCCGCCCACGGCGATGAAGTTGCCGATGGACGGGAGCTTCAGGTTCGGCAGGTTGAGTTCGGGCCAGCGCTGGCTGTCGTGCTTGTCGCTGTAATAGCCCAGGCCGTCGAAGCTCGCCATCCCCAGGATCTTGATCGCGCCCGCGGCGACCTCGGGCTGAATCCGCTCGCAGTACTGGCGCGAGCCGATGAGCCCGGCTTCCTCGAGGTTGAAGAAGATCATGCGGACCGAGCGCTTCATCGGCCGGTCCTTGAGGATGCGGGCCATTTCGAGCAGCGCCGCGACGCCGCTGGCGTTGTCGTCGGCGCCCGGCCCCGCGGGGACCGCGTCGAAGTGGGCCCCGAAGACGTAGAACTCCGTCGGGGCTTCGCGCCCCGGGATGTCCACGGCGATGTTCTTCCACGGGAGCGGTTCGGCGGGCTCGCCACCGGGCTTGGGACGCTGGGCGAAGACCACGTCTGAGAGTTGCGGCTCATAGCCCAGGGCCTTGAGCCGGGCGATCAGGTCGTTCTGGGCTTTGAGCAGCCCCTCACGCTGCTCGGCGTCGGGGTAGCCCGCCCGCTTGACGGGCAGGGCCCGGATCGTCGCCTCGATGTTCGCGCGGCTCACCTCGCTCTCGGGCGGGGCCACCTGCACGATGCCGGCGGGCGCGGCGATCGGGGTGCCGACGCGCGGGGGCTCGGCGGGGAACGCGACGGCGCACGCGAAGACGGCGGCGAGGGTGCAGAGCATGCTGGGTTGTAGGAGCGGAGCGGGCCCTGGGGCGGGATGAACCCGTGGTTCATCGGGTGGATGGTGCGCGATGGCTGTGGCGGCGCCGTGCGCGAGAGCACCCTCATCCCTGACGGCCGCTCGTCATTTCAGCACGATCTGCGTGCCGATCCCCGCGTCGGTGTAGATCTCGAGCAGGACCGAGTGCGGGATGCGCCCGTCGATGATGTGGGCCTTGGGAACGCCCGCGGACAGCGCGGTGAGGCAGGCGTCGACCTTGGGGAGCATGCCCTCGCCGATGGTGCCGGCCGCGATGAGCCGGTCGATCTCGGCCCGCGTGAGCGTGCTGGCGTAGCTCTCGGGGTCTTTGGGGTCGGTGCGGATGCCGTGGGTGTCGGACATCATCACGAGCTTCTCGGCCTTGAGGGCGGCGGCGATCTTGCCCGCGGCGTCGTCGGCGTTGCAGTTGAGCTTCCACACGCCCTCGGGGCCGCTGGAGCGGCACACGGCGATCGGGGCGATGACGGGGATGAAGCCGTCCTCGCACAGGGCGTTGATGAGCACGGTGTTGACGTCGTTGACCTCGCCCACGAAGCCCAGGTCGAGCCGGTCGGCGCCGTCGCCCAGGTACATGCGCTCGCCGAAGATCACGCACGAGCCCATCGAGTGCAGGCCGATGGCCCGCGAGCCCGCGTCGTTGAGGAACTGCACCAGGTCGGCGTTGATCTCGTTCACGAGCACGCGCTCGACGATCTCGAGCGTGACCCGGTCGGTGTAGCGACGGCCCTTGACGAACTTGGCCTGCAGGCCGGCTTTCTCCATGGCGGCGGTGATGGCCTTGCCCCCGCCGTGCACGATCACCGGTCGGATGCCGACCGACGCCATGAACGAGACGTCGGTGAGCAGGGCCCGCATGCGGTCGTCGTCTTCCTGCACCGAGCCGCCGACCTTCACGACCACGATCTTGTCGCGGAACGTCTGGATGTACCGGAGGGCCTCGATGAGGGCGGCGGCTTTGTCGATCGCGGCGTTCATGGCGAAGAGGATCTCGAGGGGAATGTCGACCGGCACCGCCGGGCGGCTCGGGCGAACGTAGACAGGGGGGGCTTCACGGACCGCCACGGGCGCGGCGGTGAGCCGGGCGCGTGCGGCCCGTCGTGGAGCACGGTCGGGCATCAAAGGTTCATCATTGGGGGGGTTCTCGGCCCGTGCCACGAACCGGGCGCGGGGCGACGGTCGCGGGCGGGTGGGTCCTTACTGGTTCAAATCGTCCAGGGTGGTGGTCGCGAGCACGGCGAGCGCGGTCACGATCGCGGCGGGGCCGATCACGAGCGCGGCGCGGACGACGAGCGTCGGCCAGCCGGTGACCTTCTTGAGCGGCCCGACCCGGGCGAGGAACCGGCCGGCCGGGGCGAGGCTGACGAGCACCGCGGCCCACCACGGGAGCGGGTTGGTCGCCCCGCCGAAGACGCCCAGGACCAGGAGCGTGCCCAGCGAGAAACCGAGCATGGTGGCGTACGCGGGGGAGGTGGGCAGCTCGCGCCGGGCGATGATGCCCAGGGCGATCGCGCCCGCGCCGCCCCCGAGCCCCCAGGCGAGCTGGCCGAGCGTCATCGTGCCGGTGCCGGCGAGGGTGGCGCCGATGAAGCCGATGGCGATCGCGAGGACCACGGCGTCGAAGGGCTTCCACGAGCCGTGCCGCGTCGAGACGTCGAACCCCGCGCGGATCGCCAGCAGCCACGCCACGAGCCCGGCGCACAAGGCGTAGTACGAGAAGCCGGTGTAGTCCCTCAGCAGCGGTCCCGGGACGTAGATGACGGCGAACAGCGCGCCGGCGATGAGCGTGCTGAGTCGCACCAGGGCGGGGATGCGGGGCAGGGCGTCGACCGCGGCAACGAGGGCGATGACCAGCAAGGTCCAGAACAGCCGCTGCAGCGAGCCGATCGGCGGCCACTCGGGCCAGGCGCCCAGCGTCGCGCGGTAGGTGGCGACCACGCCCACGAGCAGGATGAGCGCGATCCGCCATGGCCCGGTGAGCAGCGGCTCGGGCCCGCGCGCGGCGCCCGCGGGCGTGCCCGGCGGCGCGGTCGGGGCCCAGCGCCGGTCGGCCAGGACAATGAGCAGCACGAGCGCGCTGGCGGCGAGCAGGCCCGCGCCGATGGCCTCGAGGATGGACGTGATGGGCATGCGGATCTCGTTCAGCGGGTGCGAAAAAGCCCCCGCCCGGCGTCGCGGCGACGGACCTGGGCGGGGGCCGGAGGGTTCTTCGAGACGCGCGCGCGGATTACTTCCCGGCGCCCTCGATGCCGGCGATGATCGTGACCTCATCACCGAGCTGGCCGGTGCCGTAGTTCATGCCGAAGTCGGAGCGCTTGAAGGTGAACGTGGCCTCGATGCCCGAGACGGTGCCGCGACGACCGGCCGCGGTGCCGGTGTGGGTGACCGCGACGGTGACGGGCTTGGTCTTGCCCAGCAGGGTGAGATCACCGATGACCTCGAAGGTGTTGTCGCCCTTCTTGGCGACCTTGGTGGCCTTGAAGGTCAGGGTGGGGAACTCCTTGGCGTTGAAGAAGTCGGGGCTGCGCAGGTGGTCGTCGCGCTTGGAGTTGCCCGAGTCGACGCTCTCGGCCTTGATGGCGAACTCCATCGTCGACTTCTCGGGGGCGGCGTCGTCGAGGGTCCACGTGCCCGCGAGGTCGTTGAACCGGCCGTAGAAGTTCGAGACGTTGTTGTGCTTGATGCGGAAGATGACCGCGGAGTGGACCGGGTCGACGGTGAAGGTCTCGGGGGCGAGGGCGGCGGGGGAAGCGGCCGGGGCCGGAGCGGGGGACGGGGTGATGGTGGTCGAGGTGGCGGCGAGGCCGACGGCCCCGATCGAGATCAGCGCTCCGCTCACGGCCAGCACGCGTGCGAACTTCATTCTCGGCTCCTTTGCAGCGAATTCGAGGGTGGGGTGGACCCGGGCCACGCGCCCGGCAGACTCCCCGACGAGGGCGACGCCGACGTAGCGCCGCGATTACTGTTGCAACAAGTATTCCGGGGGTGGCCTTGACTTTCCACGCCGGCCCGGTGGTTTTGTGGTACCACACACGGAGGGGTCGGTTGGTTCGGGTGAAGCTTTGTTCTCCCGAAGGTCGCCATCATCGAGGATCGGTTCGGGGACTGTCAAGTTGCGACGGTTGACCCCAGTCCACGCGGGCACGGTTCAGGGCCTCGTCGACGGCGGCTTCGCCCAGGCGCGACTCGGCGATGGCGCGAACGCCCGCGGCGTCGGCTTCCCGACCGGTCGCCAGGCAGGCGCCGTGCAGGTCGGCCAAGCGCGGCAGGACGCGCTCGCGCAGGATGCGGGTGCGGAGCGCGGCGCTGATGCTGACGCCGGGAGGGCCCTGGATCGAGTCGTCGGCCATGAGGCCGCGGGCGAAGGCGACCGGATCGTCGCCGGCGAAGAGGCGGATGAGCTCCTCGCCGCGGCGTGAGCGGACGAACGCGGACCACACGGCGTCGTAGTCGAGCGCGAGGACGTCGCGGCGCGTGCGCTCGCGCGGGTCGGCGGCGTACCAGGTCGCGACGTCGCCGGGATGGTTCAGGGCGAGCGAGAGTCGGACCCATTCCCGAGCCGCGGCGGCGTCGGCGCCGGGGACCGGGACGCCGATGGCGGCGCGGGTGCGCTCGACGGCGGCGGTCGCCGGGCCGGCGTCGGGGCCGATGCGCCGGGGCAGATCAACGAGCACGGCGCGGTCGTCGTCGTTGAGCAGGGCGCGGGACGCCCACGCCGCGGTCCAGGCGTCGGCGATTCGGGGCCAGTCGCGCAGGCGCACGGCCTCGCGCAGGGCTTCGACCCGCAGGGCGGCGGCACGTGCGGGGTCGGCGGCGGCGATCGCGGCGTCGAGCTGGTCGAGCCGCGAGCGCCCGGTCCGCGACTGCTCCAGGAACGCCAGCAGGTCGGGTGCGGAAAGGAAGCCCTCGCAGCGGGCGATCTCGCCGGCGTCGGGTCCGAGCGCAACGAGCGTGGGATACGCGGCGACGGCGAAGCGGGCGACGAGGTCGGGCCGCTCGTCTGCGTCGACGAGGCGGACCTGGGCGTAGTCGTCGGTCCAGGCTTTCACGTATGGGGCCGACCAGGACTCGCGCTCCATGCGACGGCAGGGCCCGCACCAGGTTGCGGAGAAGACCAGCACGGTCAGGCGGTCGGGCGCGCGAGAGGCGAGTGCGGCGGGGTCATCGCGCAGGGGCTCATGCGCGGTGTGCGGCGGCGAGCAGGCTGGGACCGCCGTCGCGATCAGGAGTGCGCCGAGCACGACCGCGGCGCTGGAGCGCCTGCGAGCGAGGGAAGATCCAAGCCAGGCATACGACGAACGCGCTGACATAGATGATCACCGTACCGGGGATGTGGCCCCAATACCACCCGGGCACCAGGGGATGGATCCAGATGGAGAGCACCACGTTCAGGGCGAGCGCGGCGAACGTGGCCGTGCTGTAGACCGCGGCCCGACGGAGCAGCGTGCCGACGTCGCGGGCGCCGGCCCAGATGAGCAGGAACCCGCCGGTCCAGATGCTGGTGGGGGTGCACCAGTAATCGATTCGGTAGCCGCGGCCGAGGATTTCATACCGCAGCGGGTCGGTGAGCCAGCGGATCGGCCCGGGCCCGAGCAGTTCGAGGCAGCCGCCGTAGAACCACCATGTAAGGACGCTGCTGGCCCCGGAGAACCACGCGACGAGCGCGATGGTCTGCAGGGCCAGCAGCGCGGCCGTGAGGCCGGATCTCCGGATGTGGACGTGGGTGTGCATCAGGCGAGCACGCGGCGGCGGAGGAGGCCGGCGGTGAGTGCGGCGACGCCGAGGAAGCCGAAGGCGAGGTGCTCGCTGCCGGTGGAGTCGCACGAGCCGTTGTACGTCGTGGCCGCGGCCGCCGGCTGGGCCTGGCTTTCCTCGACGACTTCGGCAATCTGGTCGCCTTCGGCGATCGTTTCAGAGGCTTGTTCCGGGGCGTCGAGGGCTTGGCCTTCGACGACGATCACGTCCGGTGCCGCGAGCAGGGTGATCGCTTCGGAAGGCTTGCGGGGATTCGCCGGGGCGGGCGCGGGCTGGCTGGGGATCGAGACGGTGCAGGGGTTGTTCAAGTTGCAGTCGCGCTTGGTGCACCCGGGCCCGATGAACGTGCGTGGGGCGCCGTTGGGCTCGATGGGCGGGAGCAGCACGACGCAGCCGCATTCGCTGACGTCGACAACGTCCCCGACGCCGCTGATGAGGCCGGGAGTAACGGGGCTGGTGACTCCGCCGATGGTCAGGGCGCCGTCGAAGATGACCTCCTTCTCGGTGCCCTCGCGCGGGTAGAGGGCAAGGTCGATGGAGCCACGCTCGGTGACCAGGCTGATGCGGAGTTCTTTTTCGCTCCCCAACGACGTCACGAGGGCGCCGCTGAGGATGTCCTTCTCGTTGGATGTAATTAAGAACTTGCCGTCGCCAAACATGGAGACCAGGAAGCCGTTGGAGAACGAGATCGAAACGGCCTGCTTCACCTCGCCGTTCTCATCGAAAGGGAAGCCCATCTGGTTCAGGCGGGTGATCGCATCCGAGGCGTCCTGGGCCGCGGCAACGCCGGCCATGGAGAGCGCAGAGACCAGCCCGGCGAGCGCGGCGGCTCGCTTTGCAAGCGGCATACCCATCGGTTGTCCTTCCCACCAGCACGTGGTGTCGACCCGCCCCTCCCGGTGCGTGTCCGTGGCGTACAACCTAACTTGTTCTTGCATTCGCGCCTAGACCGCCGTGCGAGATTTTGTATGAAGAAAACCGCTTGCTGTGCCTCTAAACTCACTTTTGGAACGCAGGAGCGTGGTGTGCACACACGATTGTGCCGCGCTGGCTCCCCGCCGGCGGGTGCTGGGCCCCGGCGCGGCCCATCCTCGGCCCCCGAGCGTCGGTCGTATACTCGGCCATGACCACGATCTCCGCTTCATCGGTGCCCTCCACCTCGGGTGGCGCTCGCCCGTTTGACCGGCGTGCCGACGAACTGCTGGCCTCGCTGCGGGCGGGCGGGCAGTACAAGGTCCTGCAGACCCTCGAAGGCCCGATGGATGCCGAGGTGCAGATCGAGGGGCACGGGCGGTGCCTGTGCTTCTGCTCGAACAACTACCTGGGCCTGGCGAACCATCCGGAGGTCGTCGAGGCGGGGACCAAGGCCCTGCGGGACTACGGGGCGGGCACGGCGAGCGTGCGCTTCATCTGCGGGACCTTCAGCCCGCACCACGAGCTCGAGCGGATGATCGCCCGCTACATGGGCACCGAGGCGGCGTACACGTTCGTCTCGGCGTGGACGGCCAACGAGGCGGTCTTCCCGACGCTGTGCGAGCCCGGGGACATCGTCATCTCCGACGAACTCAACCACGCGTGCATCATCGACAGCATCCGCCTGGCCACGGTCATCAAGAAGGGCCTGCACAAGGCCGTGTACGCCAACAACCGGCTCACGGGCGAGAAGTCGCTCGAGGCGGCCCTGCGGGCGGCCCGGGCCAACCCCGAGGTCACGGGGCAGATCTGGGTCGTCACCGACGGCGTGTTCAGCATGGAAGGGTCGATCGCCGACCTTCCGGCGATGCGGGCCCTGTGCGACCAGTACGACGCGATCCTGGTGGTCGACGACTCGCACGGGCACGGCGTGATGGGCACGCTCGGGCGCGGCACGCACGAACACTGGGAAATGTGCGACGAGCTCGACCTGTCACCCCTGGGCTCGGCCCCGGCCAGGCACGCGCCCAAGGGCCCGCGGGTGGACATCTTCACCGGCACGCTGGGCAAGGCCCTGGGCGGGGGCGCCGGCGGGTTCGTGGCCGGCTCGTCGCGGGCGATCGAGCTGCTCATCCAGCGCGGCCGCCCCACGCTCTTCTCCAACGCCCTGCCGGTGACGATCGCGTGCTCGGCGGCCAAGGCGATCGAGATCGTCCTGCGCGAGCCCCAGCGGGTGCAGCGGCTGCGGGACAACGTGGCGTACGCGCGCAGGAAGCTCAAGGACGCGGGGTTCGACGTTCTGCCCAGCCCCACGGCGATCTGCCCCATCATCGTGCACGACACGGCCAAGGCGATCGCGATGAGCAAGCGGCTGCTGGAACTGGGGGTGTTCGTGATCGGCTTCGGCTACCCCGTCGTGCCCGAAGGCCACGCGCGGCTGCGGTGCCAGGTCTCGGCCGCCCACACGACGCAGCACATCGACACCCTCGTGGATGCCCTGAAGAAGCTGTGAAAATCCACGATTTCGTGTGTGCTTGACACGCGGCGGCGGGCCCGCGCATTGTGGCGGGCGTGTCACTCGTGGAGCCCGGGCACGTGCGCGTGGGGGCCGCGCCGGCGCGGCGTGGGGTGTGGGCCTGTGCGCTGCTGTGCCTGGGGTGCGTGGTGGGGCGGGACGCGGTCGCGATCGATCCGCTGGCGCCGCTGGCCGCGGCCATGGCGGCGCTCGTGGTGGCGCTGCTAACGCGGGGCTGGACGTGCCGCGGCGCGCTGGCGCTGGCCATGGTGCTGTTCGGGGCGGGGTGGATCGGGGTGCGGACGCGCACGGTCGATCCGCTGGCGACGTGGGTCCGCGACGTGCCCTCGGGCGCCGTGGTAACGGTTGAAGGACTGGTGACGGGTCCGGTGCGCCGGCAGGCGCCGGGGCGCGGGGCGCTGGGAATGGCGCCCGTGTGGGGGGATGCCCCCCGGGAGGTTTTTGAGGTCGACGTGCGGGCGGTGCTGGGCGGGGCGGGACTCGTGCCGGCCCGGGGCGAAGTGCTTGTGCGCGTCACCGGCGGCACGGACGAGGGAGATGCAGCGCCGGCGTCGCAGGGGTCGTGGGTGCGGGTCACCGGCGTGTACGAGCCGATCGAGGGTCCGCTGAACCCGGGCGAGCCGGACCGGCGGCTGTGGGCGGCCCAACGCGGCCGGGTCGGGACGCTCGATGTCTCGGCGGAGTCGCTCGTCGAGCCGGCGCACGGGGCGATCGGTGCGATGGACCGCTTCCGCGCGGCGGGCCTGCGCGTGGTGGGTGCGCTGCGCGCGCGCAGCGTCGCGGCGTTGGACGGCGTGGCGGGGCCGGGCGATGTCGCCGGCGATGATGACTCACCGGGGCACGCCCGCGCGGTGCTGGGCGTGCTGCTGCTGGGGCAGCGCGAGCCCGGGCTCGAAGGGGTCGAGGGCGCGTTTGCGCGGAGCGGGCTGGTGCACGTCCTGGCGATCTCGGGGTTTCACCTTGCCGTGCTCGCGTGGGGCGTGCTGTGGGCGGTGCGGCTCACGGGCGAGCATCCGCGGATCGAGGCTCTGGGCGTGGGCGGGGTGATCGTCGCGTACCTGCTCGTGGTGCCCGCCGAGGCCCCGGTGCTGCGGTGCGGCGTGACGCTGCTGGTGTACCTGGTCGTGCACGCGAGCGGACGCCGGTATGACCGGCTGAACACCCTTGCCTGGGTCGCGGTGGGCCTGGTGCTGTGGCGGCCGCTGGACCTGTGGTCGCCGGGGTTTCAACTGAGTTTCGGCGTGGTCGCGGCGTTGCTGCACGCGGGTGACGCGACCACCGACCGCCTCTTCGGCACGCCGCTGCGGATCGGCGGCGGCGTGCGGGCCGGGGCGGGAATCCATCCCCGCGCCCGCGGGCCGGTGGGGCAGTTTGCAATGTTCGTGCTCGGGCACGTCAAGACGTTGGTCGCATCGAGTCTCTTGTGCTGGGCGGTGGCGACGCCGCTGGTGGCGTACCACGCGGGGTGGGTGTCGCCGCTGGCGCCGCTGACGAGCCTGGTCGTGGTGCCGCTGGCGGCGCTGCTGCTGTGCGTGGGGTACGCGGCCCTGCTGGTGGGCGTGGCGTGGCCGTGGCTGGGGTCGGTGGTCGCCGGACCGGCGCGGTGGCTCGCCGACGCGCTCGCGGCGGGCGTGGTTCGGCTGGACCAGTCGGCGTGGTCGAGCGTGCCGTTGCCGGCACTGGGTGCGTGGTGGGCCGCGGCGGCGACGCTCGCGGCGGTGCTCGTGTTCTCGTGGCGGCTTCGCCCGCGCTGGCCGGCGTGGGGGGCGCTCGCGATGGTGACGGTCTGGTTCGCCGGCGAGTGCGTGCTGCGTGGGCGGCTTGGGAGCGACGTCGCTGTGCGGATCGACACGATCGCGGTGGGGGACGGCACGTGCCACGTGGTGCGGTCGCGCCGGCCCGGGGCGCGGTGGTGGGAGCGCGACGAGGTGCTGCTGTGGGACGCCGGGTCGCTGCGCGGCGACATCGGGGTGCGCGACCTCCCGCGGGCGCTGCGGCACGCCGGCGGCGGCGGGGTGTGGTCGGCGCCGACGGTGCTCGTGACGCACCCGAACCTGGACCACTACGTGGCCGTGCCGGACCTGGTGCGCCCGCTCGGCGTGCGGCGCGTGCTGATGACCACGGCGTTCGTGCGCGTGGGCGAGGCGCGGCCCGAGTCCGGTCCCGGGCGGCTGATGAGGGCGCTCGAAGATGCGGGCGTCGAGGTTCGCACGCTGGGCGCCGGGGACGTCTTCGCGCTGGGAAGCTCAACGGCGGAGGTGCTGTGGCCGCCGGAGGGGCGAGCGTTCATCGCGGACAACGACACGTCGCTGGTGGTCCGGTTCGTGGTGGACACATCGGACGGGGCGCGGACGCTCGTGCTCACCGGCGACATCGGGCGCGAAGGGATCGCGGGGGTCATGGCCCGGCACGAGGACGGCGTGCATGCGGACGTGCTCGAAGCTCCGCACCACGGCAGTTTCAACGACTTGGCGGCGGAGTTCATCGTCCGGGCCGACCCGGAGGTGGTGCTGCAATCGACCGGGCCGCGACGGGCCATGGACCGGCGGCTCGACCCGCTGAAGGGCGGCCGGGCGTGGTACACCACGGCCACGGACGGGGCCGCGTGGGCGGAGATCCTGACCGACGGCCGCGTGCGGTCAGGTTCGCTGCGCCGGCGCGAGCCCGGCGCCGGGGCGGCGGTCACGCCGGGCGGAGCCGCTCGGTGATGATCGCCCGCACGGCGTCCCCGAAGCGCAGGACGAACGCGGCGAAGGGCGTGGTCCCGCCGCCGCGGAGCGAAGCCTGTTCGACGTCGGGGTCGCACGCCTTGGCGCGGGTCTTGACCTCGACGATCCCCGCGTCGTGCTCGGCGAGCCAGCGGGCGACGTGGTCGCGCCGCCAGCCCATGACGTGGCGGACGACGAAGCCGATGAGGGCCGGGTGAGGTTCGAGCGGCGCCGCGGCGTGGCCGAGCGCGTCGGTGAGCAGCCCGAGGCCCGGGTGCAGCACGACGAGGCCGACCGACTCGGCGAGCGCGCCGAGCAGGCGGGCCCGTTCGACCGCCGGGTCGACGGTGTAGATGTGCGTGCCGATCGGGTGCTCGCCGGTGTCCGGCCGGTCGAGATCGACCTCGCTCGAGATCACAAACGTCTCATTGGGGCGGATGACCCGGGCGGCCACGTGCACGCCGCGGCTGGGCGCGGCGGCGAGGTCGCCCGTCCACCACACCGCCTGCGAGAGTTGACCGTCGAGGGAGATGTACTCGAGGCTCGTGAACACGTCAAGCACCGGCAACTCGCCGAGATCGACGCCCGGGCCGAGCTTGACGGCCGCTCCGCGTGCGGCGCTGGCGAGGTTCGCGACCGCGCCGATGGGGGGATGCAGGTCGTCGAGCGACCGCAGGCGCGCGCGGGCGCCGGACCGGGACTCCTCGCGCCGCCCGGGGTCGATGTGCAGGAACATCCCGCGCACGTCGAGCGTGGTGGCGTCGGCGACCTCGGCCGCGCAGGCGCTGTTGTGCCCGCACATCCATGCCCGCAGCGGGTCGAGGTCGACGGCGCGGACGGTGAGCCCGGCGGCGGCGAGTTCGCGGGCGTCGGCCCCGACCCCGCAGCACGCGTCGACGACCGTGGCGCCCTGCGGGACGCGATCGGCGAAGCGCAGGGCCTTCTGTCGGGCGATCCGCCAAGAGGTGGCCTGCTCGCCGCCGTGGACGTCCAGGAGCAGGTCGCGGACCGGGGGGAAGCGCGGGTCGGGCAGGTCGCGGAACTTCCAGCCCGAGGCTCGGCGGGCCCGCACGAGTTCGACCGCGGCGGCGGCGATATCGATCCCCGCGTCCTTGCGCCAGGCGGTGAGCTGCGCGGGGGTGGGGTGCCCGTCGCGCGGGAGGGTCGCGTCGATGCGGTCGGTGAGCTGGCGCCGGTGGCCGGAGCCCAGATCCTGCCACGCCGCGAGTTCCACGGGCGAGCGCCGGCTCATGGCTTGGCGAGCAGGCCTTCGAAGGCGGTGCGGGCCTCGTCGTTGGGGAGGGTCTTGCGGAAGGTGTCGGCGAAGGCGCGGGCGGCGCTGTCGCCCTCGGCGGCCTTGGTGGCGAAGAAGGCCTCGGCGCCGTCGCGCATGTTGACGTCCCAGCGGATGGCGGCCCGCAACGCCGCGGCCTCTTCGGGCCGGCTGGTGCGGAGCGTGGGGAACAGCGCGTGCCAGACCATGTCCATGGCGCCGGGCATGGCGCTGGCGTCGCCTGCGGGGGCGGCGAGCGTGTAGGCCAGGGCCATGGTGCGCGTGTCGCCGGTGAAGAAGAGGCTGCCGAAGGCGGCGCGGGCGACGGCCGGGTTCCACGCCGGGTTTTTCTCGGCGGCAAGGGCCGCGGCCAGCCGGGCGACGTCGCGGTCGCGTCCGAGCAGGGCGAGCGAGACCACGGCGTCCTCGAAGCGCTTGGCCTTGACGTCCTCGGCGACCTTGGCGGTGAGCGAGACCGAGCCGGTAAGAGGGAGTTCGCCTTCGGCGCGCGGGGCCGGCGGGCCGAGGCACACCAGCGGATCGCCGAAGACGCCGACCTTCCACGGATCGGCCCAGCCGCGCTGCTCGTTGCCGTCCATGCGCACGGCCGCGGCGAGCGGATAGCCCACGAGCATGCGGCGCATGAGCAGCGGCGTGGGGACGAACGCGCCCAGCGTGGGCTCGTGCACCGAGCCGATGTACGCGAACGCGCCGTTCTGGAAAAAGCGGCCGGCGATCGTGCCGGGGTTGTAGACGTGGCTGGCGCTGAACGAGTGCACGAACCATACCAGGGCCGGCCGCGCCAGCACCGGCACGTCCGCCGCCTTGGCCTGGCCGGGGCGGAGCTCGAACGTCTCGGGCATGCCCATCGAGTTCACGGCGATCAGCTCGGCGTCGACGCCGAAGACCACGGGCGAGTCCTTCGCCGGCGTGCCCACGCGCGCGGCCCCTATGCGCCAGTCGTCAAGCCCCTGCTTGGGCGTGTCGTGCACCTCGACCGCCAGGCCCGCCTTCGTGAGGTCGGCGGCGGTGGCGGTCATGTCGTACCCGTTCCACGGCGGGCCGCTCTCGTAGCCGTCGAAGAGCCACGCGCGCGTCGGCGTGATGAACAGGCCCGACATCGCGCGGTACGCGGCCTGGGCCTCGTTGCCGAAGACCTGGCCCGACCACGCCCACAGTCGGTTGTTGAGCCCGCCCGGCCCGCGACCGAGCAGGTCCGTGAGCGCCAGGGCGACACGCTTATCGCCCGACGGCAGGCCGACCTTGCCCGGCACGTTCAGGCACAGCGTGACGGCGTCGATCTGGTCGCCTGCCTTGTCCCACGTGTATCCCAGGCCGCCGACGGCCTTCTCGACATCGTCGATCAGGCCCAGCGCGCCCTCCTGCGTCAGCGACTCGGGCACGGCCTTGCCGGCCGAGCCGTGGTTGATGAAGACGATCGGCTGGCAGCGCCCGGCGGCGAGCGCGAGCCCCGCCGTCCACGCCGGGTCCGCGTCGTTGGTGACGACCACGCCGAAGGGCTCGAGCGAGACCTCGGTGTAGCGGGCCTTGAGGTCGGCGGCGGACTTGGCGCCCATCGCGCGGGCCGCGGCGGTCGCGATGATCTCGCGCCGGGCGGCCGGCTCGCTCGGCCACGCCGGCGGCGCCGCCCCGTCGGCGCCGGTGGGCCGCTGCCAGCGCACGACGTCCCGCGGACCGAACGCCCGCACGAAGCGTGCGATGTCCTGGCGGGCCCGCCACGAGCCGTCGTCGATGAGCACCGGGTAGCGGCGCTCGAGTGACCAGCCGCTGACGGCCGCGGCGTAGCTGGCGCCGTCGGGAACGACCACCACGATCGGCAGCACGCCCAGGCGCCGGCGCACGTTCTCCGCACGAAGGCCCAGGCGCACCGCGGGAGGCGGGGCCTGGGCCGCGGCGTCCGCGCCCTGCTGAGAGGGCGCGGACCCGGACGGCTGGGCGGGGGCCGTGGGCTGGCCGCTCGCGGCGGCAAGGGTGATCGCCGCGAATGCGGCCGCGAACGCGCACGTCGACCGGTGGTTCATAACCCCATGGTAGTTCGAGCCCGGCCGAATCAGCGGCGCCGGCGGGCGAACGCGAGCCCGGCGAACGCCAGCAGGCCCGTGCCCGGAGCCGGGACGACGCGCTCGACCACGTACTCGATCGCGGCGTCGTGCTCGGCCTCGTCGAGCCCGTAGTTGAGCACGATGTACAGCGTGTCGCTCGTGCCGAGCGGGCCGCCGGGGTTGGCGATCTGCATGGCGAGCAGGTAGATGCCCTGCGCGTCGCCCTGCAGCCGCAGGTCGAAGTGGAAGTCAAAGTCGCCGGGGAACACGAGGGTGTGCCCGGGCACGACCGTCTCGGTGTCGGGGGTCAGGATGAAGTCGAGGTCGAGTTCGTCCGACCCAACGCCCAGGCGCACGGGCGAGAGGGCGCCGAAGTCGCCGTCAAGCCCGCCGGACCAGACGCGGAGGGGGGCGGCGATGTCGAACCGCAGGGCCCGACCGTGCAGCGCGGGCTCGTCGAAGCTCGCGAACCCGGGCTCGTCGATGGTCGGCAGGCCGAAGCCCGCGTCGAACACAAGGTCCGCTCCGAAGACGCGCTCGGGGTACAGATAGCTCTCGGCCGGCGGGTCGCCGACTTGGCCGACGAGCCAGGTGGTGATCGCGCCGCCCTCGACCCGCACGCCGATGTCACCCTCGTGGGCGAGCGCGTGGGGAGCGACGAACGTGAGCGCGGCGACAGCGGACGCAGCCAGTGCGGCGGACGGGGGACGAACCATGGATGTGCTCTCCTGTTGGGAACTCGATGAAAGACAAAGCCCAGGACCGACGGGCGTCAGCAGCCCTCGACCTGCGCGGTGAACCAGCCGTTGATGAAGTCGGACACGTCGGTCGAGTTGCTGACGCCGTCACCGTTGAAGTCGGTGACGAGCGTCCCCTCGACCTGGTCGGTAAACCAGTCGTTGATGAAGTCCGAGACGTCGGTGGAGTTGACCACCCCGTCTTCGTTCCAGTCGGCCGGGCACGCGGACCCGCCGATGAGGTTGGCGTCGATCCAGGCGAGGGCCTCGTCGAGCTCGGCCTGGTCGCTGAAGTTCTGGCGGAACACGACGTAGATCGGCTCGCTCGGGGCCACGTCCGGGGTGTTCACCCACACCACGCCGGTGAGCAGGTACAGCCCGGCCCCCGCCGGGTTCAAGAGCCGGTACCCGGGGTGCTCGTGGAAGTCGCCGGCGATGCCGTCGGAGATGCCCACGGCGATGTTGGGTCCCGACTCGGGCGGAACCGGGTCGGTGAGCGGGGTGGTGATCGTCGTGGCGTCCTTGCGCACCGTCATGCGCTCGACAGGAATGCTGAGGAAGTCGTCGCCGTCCCACACCCGTAGGGCCGCGGTCAGGCGCAGGTTGACGACGCTCCCTCCCGGGAACTCGTCCGAAACGCTCTGGAAGCCGGGGTTGGTCGTGCGGTCGGGGATGCCCGAGTCGCCAAAGGTGGCGATGAACCTGCGCAGCGGGAACACGAGCGTGCCGGGCGCGGGGAAACCTCCCGTCTGCACGCGGCCCTCGTTCACGCGCAGGATCACGTCGGTCTGGTGCAACTGCGCGGCGCACGGGGCCGTGAGCGCACAGGCTGTTGCGATCATGATCAGGGTGGTGCGGCGTCGGGTCATGGGGCTCTCTCCATCGAGCGGGGCGGACAGACGTGAGCGGACGGCGCTAGTGCGCGACCTCGGGGAAGAAGCGGTTGTCCTCGCTGGTGCGGTACACGTCGGCGAAGTTGAGCGTTTCGACGTGGCCGTCGAGGAACGAGTAGTTCGCCTGCGAGCGTGCGGCCTTGTGCGGGCCGCCCGCGGCCGCGGTTTCCATCTGGCTCGCGGCGTACGCGGGGGCGAACTCGTCGTCGAAGATCGAGAAGTCCGAGGCGTGCACGTGGTCGCTGGTGGCGTACTCGTTCGGACCGCCGTCGGGCCCCGGTTCTTCTCCGAAGGTCATCATGACGAAGTGGACCGTGGCGAACGGGCGCGGGATCGCCTTGAGCGTGTACCACGGGCCGAGCCAACGCCCGGTGTCGGGGTCCTGCACGCTCGGACGGGCGTAGCGGGTGGTGTAGTTGTTCAGGCCGTAACTGGTCCAGCGGGCGAGCGTCACCCCGCCCGGGTCCTCGCCGCGTTCCATGGCGTCGACGTACTGGTCGAGCGTCAGGCCGGTGCTGTCGCCGCCCTGCGACGCGGGCCAGAAGCGGCTCGTGTCCAGGGGCGAGCGGATGACCAGGCGCGAACCCAGGTATTCGCCCAGGGTGTAGGGCCAGGCCCTGCGCGGCTGGCCCAGGTCGCCGTGCGGCAGGCCGCAGTCGATGAACATTTCCCTGTTGTCGTTCAGATACAGGGTGTGGGCGAGCTCGATCTGGCGGAGGTTCGAGGTGCACGCGGCGACGCGGGCGATGTGGCGCGAGCGCGAGAGCGCGGGGAGCAGGATGCCCGCCAGCAGCGCGATGACGCCGATCACGACGAGCAGTTCGATCAGCGAGAACGCGGGTCGGGCGCTGAAGCGGATTGGACGATAATGAAAACGCATTCTCATTAGAAGTCTACAACGCGACCCCGGCGTGTCAAGGCAGACCGGGAAAGCGGCCGGCCCCGGCCCGGGTAGTCGGCGAAGCGATGGTCGAGCGGTCGGGTGTGCGGGGGGGGCGGGGGGGGCGCCCTGGGTGCTGAGAGCTAACCGCAGGCCAAGCAGCGACTTACAGCAGCACGCGCCGCAGCTCGGCCTCGGTGGTCAGGCCCTGGGCGGCCTTCTCCAGGCCGTCGTCCATCATCGTCCGCATACCGCTGGCCCGGGCGGCTTCGGCGAGCTGCACGGCGTCGACGTTCTGGGCCGTGAGCCGGCGGAGCTGGTCGGTCATCACCATGATCTCAAAGACGCCGATGCGCCCGAACCAGCCGGTGCCGAAGCACCGCTCACACCGCAGCGCGGCCCGTACCGACGCGGGCGCGGCCGGGTCCAGCGCCGCCGCGAGCGACGGCGCAGCCGGCGAAGCTGTGCTGGTGATGGCGGGCGCGTGCCCGGTGCCGCGGCACACGGGGCAGGTGCGGCGCACCAGGCGCTGGGCGAGCACCGCGAGCAGGGTGCTCGTGAGCAGGTAGGGTTCGATGCCGATGTCGATGAGCCGCGCGATGGCGCTGGGGGCGTCGTTGGTGTGCAGCGTGGCGAGCACGAGGTGGCCGGTGAGCGAGGCCTGCACGGCGAGCTGGGCGGTCTCCTGGTCGCGGATCTCACCGACGAGGATGACGTCGGGGTCCTGGCGGAGCAGGGAGCGCAGGCCCGCGGCGAAGGTGACGCCGCGTTTGACGTTGACCTGGGTCTGGCTGATGCCCTCGAGGTGGTACTCGACGGGGTCCTCGATGGTCATGACGTTGCGGCTGGCGCGGTCGACGGTGCCCAGCGCGCCGTAGAGCGAGGTGGTCTTGCCCGAGCCGGTCGGGCCGGTGACGAGGATGATGCCGGTGTTGCGGGACACCAGGTCGTAGAACTGGGCCTGCATGGCCTTGGACATGCCGACCTGGTCGAGGCTGAGCTTGGTCTGGGACTGGTCGAGCAGGCGCAGCACGATCCGCTCGCCGTAAACCGTGGGGATGCACGAGAGGCGGATGTCGATCTTGCGGTTGCCGACGCGGACGGTCGAGTGGCCGTCCTGCGGGCTGTGCCGGTTGGCGATGTCCAGCTCGGTCATGACCTTGAGGCGGGAGCTGATGGCCGGGGCGAGGGCCAGCGGCGGCTGGAAGGCGTCCACGAGCATGCCGTCGATGCGGAAGCGGATGACCAGCTTCGTCTCCATCGGGTGCACGTGGATGTCGCTGGCCCGCCGGCGCAGGGCCTCGAACAGGATCATGTTCACCAGCCGGATGACCGGCGTCTGGCGGGCGAGCTGCAGCAGGTCCGTGCCGGCCCGGATCGAGCCCGCGGCCGACTCGATCGCCCGCTGGTCGAGCGGCAGCTCCTCGACGATCTCGGTGACCAGGTCCTGGCGCTGCTCGTACCCGCGGTTGATGAGGTTGACGACCGCGCCCCGCGGCGAGAGCACCAGCCGCACGGGCATCGCCAGCCGATCTTCAAGGATGCTGAAGACCGCCGGCTGCAGCGGCTGGGCGGTCGCGACGACCATGGTGTGCCCGTCGCTCTCGAGCCCGGCGACCAGCCGCTCGCGGGCCAGGTTCGGCGCGACCAGCTCGTAGAACTTCGCCGCCGACTCGTGCAGGCGCGGCTCGGGATCGAACGCCAGCCCGGTGCGCTGCGCCAGCTTGGTGAGGCCCGTGTGCTCGTCGATCGCCAGCAGGCTCAAGAGCGAGTCCCACGGCTCGGCGTCCGAGCCGGGCATGATCGCCAGGGCCGCGGCCTGGTCGGGCCCCATCCCCAGGTCGCCGAACTGGCGGGCCACGGCGCTCCACTGGCCGCCGCCCGCGCCCGCCCCCGGACCGCCGGCGCGCACGACCGCCCCCGGCCCGGCGCCGGTCGACTTGCCGCCCCGCGGACCGTCGGAGCGGATGGGACTCAACGCTCGCCTCCGCCGCCAGCGGCGGCGGGCTGACGCCGTCCCGGGGCCGGCGCCCCCGGCGTCGGCCCGCTCTCAAGGATGTCCACCCGCACCGGCTGGGGCGGGGGCAGGTCGATGTCGGACACGCGGGCGATGTCCAGCGGCCCGCGCGTGAGCAGCCGCAGGTCGGCGAACGTCGGGTCGCGCATCACCCGCGGCGTCAGGAAGATGTACACGCGCACGTTCTGATTCGTCTTGGACGTGTCGCGGAACAATTGCCCGACGATCGGGATATCCCCCAGCAGCGGCACCTTGAGCACCGTGTTCTGCAGGTTCTCGACCGTCAGGCCGCCGACCACGACCGTCGCGTCCGACGGCACCGTCACCACGCCGTCGATGTTCACGGCCTGGCTGGGCGGGGGCAGGCCCGGCGACGCGGCGCTGCCCGTGAAGGAGCTCAGTTCGATCGCGTACTCAAGCTTGAGCCCCACCTCCGAGATCGTCGGCGTGACTTCGAAGGTCGTGCCCGCCTCCGCGTCCTCGCCCGTCGACGTGATCGTCGTGTTGCTGCTCTGCGACGCCACCTGCGTCGGCACCCTGTCCTTGCGCGTGATCGTCGCGGTCTCGTTGTCGTCGACCAGGATCTGCGGCGTCGAGAGGATCCGTCCGTCCACGTTCTGCTGGATCGCGTTGATGATGATCGGCACCTGGTCCGACTTGATCAGCGCCGCCGTCAGCCCCGACAGGCCCGTGTTCACGCCCTTCTTGGCCTGGATGTCCGTCGCCGGCAGCGTGCCCAGACCGAAGTTCGTGTTGTACGCGAACTCGCCCGCGAGCAGCGCGGTCTCCACGGCCAGGCGGAAGTCCTCGTTGTCGGTCACGGCCACGATCTGCGCGTCGATGAAGACCTGCGGCCGGCGGATGTCGATCCTGTTGATGAGCGAGCCATATTGCGGCTGCAGCCGCTTGGGAGCCCGAACGACGATCTGGTTGTTCTTCTCGTCCGCGATGATCGAGGTGTTCTCGTCGGCGAACAGGGCCGCCAGGGCCGAGTCGCCCCCGGCCCCCGCCTGCCGGGCCGCGTCGGCGGCGGGCTGCTCGGGCTCGCGCGGCTGGCGCGGGTCGCGGTTGCGGTTGATGCCGGAGCTGCGTCGACGGTCGCCCTGCTGGCCCCGTCCCAGCAGCGGGCTCTCGGCCCGGGCCTGCTGGCCGGTGACCAGTTCGTTGAGCAGGTTCGCGACGTCCTCGGCCTTGGCGTGCTTGAGCTTGTAGAACTCGACGACGATGAGCTCCTGCGTCGCCAGGTCGCGCAGCTCGCTCACCAGGGCCTTGACACGCTCGTGCTGCGCCTCGGTCCCGCGATACAGGAACCCGCCCGCGTCGGGGTAGATCACGAACCCCGAGCCCGCGGCCTCCACGTTCTGCAGCCCGGCCTGCCCCGGCTGGGGCGTCGCGCGGCCCTGCGGGCTCGGCCCGCTCGTGCCGGTCGAGAGCGTCGAGCCCTCCTCGACGACCGTCTGGCCCAGCCCCTCGCGCCGCCCCGCGTTGGCGATCGCGTCGGCCGCGGCCCCCACCGGGTACCAGCGCGACACCAGCGCGTTGGGCACGTCGACCAGCGCGAGCAGGTCCTTGAACCGCTCGAGCTCGTCCGGCCGCCCGCGATAGAACAGCGCGTTGCTCTGCGGATCGACCGAAAGCCGGTCTTCCAGCGCCAACAGACCCCCCGAGGTCGACGACAGGGCCGCGGGCTGGGCCGCCTGTTCGCCCTGCCCGGCCTGACGCGGCACGGGGCGGGCCGTTCCGGGACGCGTAGTCGAGGGCGTCGCGGCGTTGAGCTCGACGATCCGTTCGCGGGCCACGCTCGCGGCGATGTGGTGCACCTCGAACCGCTGCTGGCGGACGCGGGCCTGCTCGCTCACGAGCTGCGTCACCAGCTGCTCGACCAGCGCGATCTGCCCCGACGAGCCGGTCATGAGGATCATGCCCAGGTCGTCCATGAACACCGTCGTCGGCCCCTTGGCGCCCTGCCCGCCGCCCGAGGCCAGGTTGAGCACGCCGATGGCGTTCTGCAGCGCCGACGGCTTGAGCCCCGGCGTCGGGATGAACCGCGTGGTGTTGAACCGGTCCGTGCCCAGCCCGACCATGACCTGGTCCTGCGGGCTGATGCGGTAGATGTTGAACTCGTCCTTGGTGATCGTGTACCCGCGCTGCTCCAGAAGCGACGTCAGGAACGGCAGCACCTGGGTTTCCTTCAGCACGATCGGGACCGGGATGATCACCGTCTGGGTCGCGAACCCCGGGTCCATCACGATCATCGAGAGGTTCAGCTCGGTCCGCACGTAGTCGACGAGCGTCTTGAGCTCCACCGGCTCGGCGTACGGCCCGAACAGGAAGTCGTCGGGCCCAAGTTCCGGGAACGCCGTCGGGGCGGGTGCGGCCCCGGTCTCGTGCTGCGCGCCCGGCAACACCGGCCGCGGCGAGCGGCGACCGTTGGGCTGCACCGGCGTCATCGGCTTGGTCGGCTGGGCCGCGGGCCGCTCGGGCTGGCCCTTGCCGGGGGTCGCGCCCGGCGGCGGGGGCGGCTCTTCGAACTCGGCCCCGGGCATGATCGGGTTCAGCGGCTCGGCGCCGGGCTGACTCGGCTGCGCAGGTTGGCCCGCCGGCTGGGAGGGGTCGTTCTTCGGATCGGGGGTGGGGGAGGGGTTGGGCGTGGGCGCAGGCTGGTCCTGGGCGACCACGGCCGCGCCGGGGTGCGCGGCCGCCGCCGCGAGCCCGGCCACGAGCAGAATCCGGAGCGTGTTGGTCAGCACGGGTCGCATGGGCAGGGCTCGTTTCATCATGGTGTACCGCGCGGCGCACGCTCCAACCACCGGGCTTGCAGGTGTTTCGGCGCGGGCACGGGCGACGAAACCCGGCGCCCGCCGGTCCGAACCACACGGTAGACCGGGGCACCGCCGGGCCGCCCCGGGCCGACGGGCCGACGCCGCCGTGCCCGCCCCCCGTCCGGATCGAGCCCGGCCCACGCGTGGCCGGGTCCGTCCGCCCACCTTACCATCCGCGGCTCGGCCGGGTGGGCGGTCGTGTGGCAGAAGTGCAGTACCATCGGTTCACCGCCGGCGCTCGGGCCAAGTTCGGGCATCGACGGCAACCAGGCGCCGGACACGTTCCGGCGCACCCATCCGCCCGGAGTCCCGCGTGCCCACCGCCATCCTCTCCGACATCCACGGCAACGCCGAGGCGCTCAAGGCTGTTCTCTCCGACGTCGCCTCGCGCTCGGTCGACCGGCTGGTTTGCCTCGGCGACATCGTCGGCTACGGCCCCGACCCGCTCGAGTGCGTCGACCTCGTCCGGCGCTACTGCCAGTGGTCCCTCATGGGCAACCACGACTTCGGCGTCCTCTACGAGCCCACGAACTTCAACGTCCACGCCGAGGCCAGCGCCTACTGGACCCGCGAGCAGTTCGACAAGGAGCCCGACGAGCCCGTCCGTCGCGGCCGCTACGACTACCTCGGCCGCCTGCGCGTCCGCGTCGTCGAGCCCGCCCCCGGCGTCGACCACCCGATCCTGTGGGTGCACGGCTCCCCGCGCCGCCCCATCAACGAATACATCTTCCCCGACGACGTCTCCACCGCCCCCGACAAGGTCACCACCATCATGGAGCGGGTGCCCAAGCTCTGCTTCGTTGGCCACACCCACGTCCCCGGCGTCTTCACCGACGAGCCCGACTTCTACCCACCCAGCGAACTCGACGCCGGCTGCTACCGCTTCATGGACGGCGAGAAGGCCATCATCAACGTCGGCTCGGTCGGCCAGCCCCGCGACGGCGACCCCCGGGCCAGCTACGTCGTGCTCCACCCCGACCGCGTCGAGTTCGTTCGCGTTGCGTACGACGTCGAGGCCACCGCCACCAAGATCAAGGCCGTGCCGCAGCTCAACGACTGGCTCGGCGACCGCCTCTACGAAGGCCGCTGAGACCAACCGCGACCTCCAGGCAGGCCTTGACGCCCGCTCCCTCGCAAAGCGTCCCCTCCACCACCAACCCACACGCCGCACACCGGCGATATCCGCCCCGGGCCGGCGTACCGTTTGCCCCTCTGACGTCCCGCGCCGGCGATCGGCGTCCGTCAGGGATCCGTGGCGGGTGCGGCATCCGGGTGATCAGCAACGAAGCAGCGCATGGCATTGGCGAAAAACCCCGTCGTCCGACTCGTGGTCCCGCTCGTGCTGCTGGCGGCGGGCGTTTTCATCGCGTGGGCCGTGATGCGCAACTCGCTTTCGGGCCCGGCCCGACGCGCCGGCCAGGCCGCGCCCACGACCGCACCCGCTCCGGCCCCGGCGGCCAACCCCCCAGCGCCCGCCCCCGGCGTAGCGCCCTCCGGCGCACCGGCGTCAGCAATCGGCGCTGAGGGCACCGCTGCCGCGACGCCGCCGGCGCAGCCCGGCGACCAGGCCGCGTCGACCCCGCCGGCCTCCACGCCCTCGGTCACGCCAGCTCCCGCCGTCCCGCGCACGCTGCGGATCCGCCCCTGGCCGGGCCCCGAGCCGCGCTTCGACGATCTTGGCGCCCTGGACCCCGGCGGCCCGATGCGCATGCGCCTGCGGTTCGCCCCGATCGGCGCCGGCCTCGAGGCCCTTGAGCTCGCCGACCACTTCCAGACCGTCGACACCACCAGCCCGCACGAGATGCTCCAGCGCCGGGAGATCTCGCGCTCGGCCCCCGGCGTGCAGCTCGTGCCGTTCGCCGCCAACGCCGTCCGCATCGACGGCCGGGCCGTCAACATCGCCTTCGCCACCGGCGACGGCGTCGCCCCCGCCTCGGCGTGGCGCCAGCTCGCCCCCGGCAGCTTCGAAGCCGTCATCGAGGACGACGCCGGCGCCGCCGTCGCCCGCGTCACCCGCACCTGGAAACTCATCCCCAACAGCTACGAGCTCGTCCTCGAGCAGCGCGTCGAGAACCGTTCCGACAAGCCCTTCACCGCCGAGTGGATCCAGACCGGCCCCACCGACCTGGCCATCGGCGTCGTGCGCTACGGCGGCGACAAGCGCCGCGTCCGCTTCGGCTTCCTGCTCGACCCCGCCGCCGACCCGGCCCAGACCACCGTGGTCTCGATGATCGCCCCCCCGGGCATGTTCGAGCACACCCAGGCCATGGCCGCGGGCCCGACGCCGCTGCAGCCCGCGACCCTCTGGCCCAACGAGCGGTCGACGAACAAGGCCCTGGTGTGGGCCGCCATGGCGAACCGCTACTTCGCCGTGAGCGTGCACCGCCCGCCCCCGGTCGAGCCCACCACCCCGCGCCGGCTCGCGTGGTCCAGGGTCGAGCGCGTCGGCATCGCCGACGGCCAGGAGGGCCCGCGCCCCGACTTCCAGGCCGTCATGGCCCTGGTGCTCACCAGCGAGCCGCAGACCGTCGCCCCCGGCACGACCGGCGACTTCAGCCTCGGCGTCTACGCCGGCCCGGCGTCGACCTCGATCATCCAGGCCGAGCCCACGGCCGCGGCCCTGGGCCTCGACCGCATCGTGGTCTACATCCTGGGCGCGATCCCGTGCTTCTCCGACGCGATCGGGAGCCTGCTGCGGGGCTTCTGCGCCTTCCAGCCGATCGCGCACCTGCTCCGCTGGTACCTCGGCGGCCTGCACTGGCTCGTGGGCGATTGGGCGATCGCGATCATCCTGCTCGTGGTCACCATCCGCACCATCCTGCACCCGATCACCAAGTGGTCGCAGGTGAACATCCAGCGCTTCGGCAAGCAGATGGCCGAGCTCGCGCCCAAGCAGAAGGCGATCCAGGAGAAGTACAAGAACGACCAGGCCAAGCTGCGCGAGGAGACCGGGCGCCTCATGCGCGAGGCCAACGTCAATTACTCCGGCCTCCTGGGCTGCCTGCCGCTGTTCCTCATGATCCCGATCTGGTACGCCCTGTCGGCGATGCTCTTCTTCACCTTCGAGCTGCGCCACGACGGGGCGTTCTACGGGCTCTTCCAGGCCTTCACGCCGTCGTGGCGGTTCCTCGCCGACCTCGCCGAGCCCGACCACCTCATCGGCTTCGGCCGGGCGTTCTACATCCCGCTCATCAGCGGCATCATGGGCCCCATCGACTCGTTCAACATCCTGCCCTTCATCCAGGCGGGCGTGTTCTACTTCCACCAGAAGTACCTCTCGCCCCCGCCCAGCGCCGCCATGACGCCCGAGCAGCAGGCCCAGCAGCGCATGGCCAAGTGGATCACCGTCATCGCGGTCCCGCTGTTCATGTACAACGCCCCCTCCGGCCTCACGCTCTACTTCATCACCAACTCGGCCCTCGCGATCGCCGAGAGCCACTACATCCGCAAGCACGTCAAGGCCCTGGACGACAAGGCCGCGGCCGAGGGCCGCAAGCCCTGGGAACGCCCCACCCGCTCCGGCAAGCCCGCCGCCGGGGCACGCCCCCAGCGCCTGGGCTTCCTCGCCCGGCTCGCCGAGCGCGTCGAGCAGCAGCGCAAGATGATGGAAGAGATGAAGGCCGAGCAGGCCCGGCGCGAGCGCAACCAGCGCGGCAAGGGCGGACGCTGAGCGCGACCGCCCCGGCCGGACCAGTTCGGGCTCGGTGTGCACGGAGACGCCCGCGTGCCAGCGTCGCTCGACACCATCGTCGCCGCGGCTTCGGGGTGGACCGCCGCGCCCCGCGCGCTGGTCCGCCTCAGCGGCCCCGCGAGCTTCGAGGCGCTCGACCGCGTGCTCGAGTCCCCCGCGCCGCGAGCCCGGTCGGTCGTCGCCGCTCGCGTGCGGCTCGGTCCGCGGGCGGTGCTCCCGTGCGTGCTGCTCACCGCGCCCGGGCCGGCCAGTTTCACCGGCGAGGACAGCGCCGAGATCCTCAGCGTCGGGAACCCGGCGGTCACCGCCCGCGTTCTCGCGGCCCTGCTCCAGGCCGGCACGCCGCACCTTCGTCTCGCCCACCCCGGTGAGTTCTCCGCCCGCGCGTTCATGAACGGCCGGCTCCCGCTCGACCAGGCCGAAGGGCTCGCCGCCACCATCGCCGCCCGCACCGGCGATGAACTCGCCGCCGCCCGGGCCCTGCTCGCGGGCGCCGCGGGCACGCGACGCCGGGCCTGGGCCGACGAGGCCGCGACGCTCCTGGCCCTCGTCGAGGCCGGCATCGACTTCACCGACCAGGAAGACGTCGTCGCCATCGCCCCCGCCGCGCTCGAGACCCGCTGCCGGCGCCTGCGGGCCGACATCGACGCCGAACTCGGGTCCGGCCCGCGCGTGCACGCGGGGGCCGAGCCCCTGTGCGTGCTCGTCGGCAGGCCCAACGCGGGCAAGAGCACGCTTTTCAACGCCCTGCTCGGCCGGCGCCGCGCCGTTGTCTCGCCCGTCGCCGGCACCACCCGCGACGTGCTGCGCGAGCGGCTCGATCTTTCCCCGTCCGTCCCCGGCGCCCCGGCGGCGGCCGGCCCGCTCGGCGTCACCCTCGTCGACCTCGCCGGGCTCGACGACCCCGGTTCGACCCCGGCCCGCGGCACCGACGCGCTGGCCCAGCAGGCCGCCCGCGACGCCATCGCCGCGGCCGACGTCGTCATCGCCTGCGACCCCGACGGGCGTTTCGACACCCTTAATCTCGCCGGCGTGCCGGCCGCCGCCCGCGTCGTGCGAGTCCGCACCAAGGCCGATCGCGCCGCCGTCGCGCGTCCCGCCGACGTACCCGGCACGCTCAGCGTGTGCGCCCTGGACGCCCGCGGCGTCGCCGACCTGCGCCGCGCCATCGCCGACGCCGCGTGGGGCGCGTCAGGCTCCGCCGCCGGGGCCGTCCTGCCGCGTCACCGGCGTGCCCTCATGCTCGGGGCCGACGCGCTCGACGACGCCGCGAAGCTCGCCCGGGCCGGCGCCCCGGAATTGACCGCGGGCGCCCTGCGCCGGGCCCTGGACGCCCTGGGCGAACTCACCGGCCGGCTCAGCCCCGACGACGTCATCGGCCGCATCTTCGCGACCTTCTGCATCGGCAAGTAGGCGAATGTCGTCAGCGCGGCCTGGCCGCGTGCGTCGCGGCGCTCACCACGTTCTCCGCCCGCACCGTCCCGCGTTCAAAGTCGGTCATGTTCGCCAGCGTCGTCCGCGCGATCTCCGTCACCGCCTCGCGCGTGAAAAACGCCTGGTGGGCCGTGATGAGCACGTTGGGGAATGTCATCAGCCGCACGAACACGTCGTCCTGGATCACCCGCTCCGACAGGTCGCGGAAGAAGAGGTCACCCTCCTCCTCGTACACGTCCAGCGCCAGCGCCCCCAGGCGCCCGCTCTTGAGCGCCTCGATCGCCGCCTTCGAGTCGATCACCGCCCCGCGCGACGTGTTCACGAGCATCGCCCCCGGCTTGATCGCCTCGAGCGCCGCGCCGTCGATGAGGTGCCGCGTCGCCGGGTTCAGCGGGCAGTGCAAGGACACGATGTCGCACCGCGCCAGCATCTCCTTCAGCGGCAGGTACGCCACGCCCCTGGCCACCAGCTCCGGGTTCGTTACCGGGTCGCACGCCAGCACCGTGCACCCGAAGCCCTGCATGATCCCCGCGAACACCCCGCCGATCTTCCCCGTCCCCACCACGCCCACCGTCTTGCGGTACAGGTCGAACCCCAGCAGCCCGTCCAGCGAGAAGTTCTGCTCACGCACGCGGTTGAACGCCCGGTGCGTCTTGCGGTTCAGCGTCAGGATCAGCGCCGCCGTGTGCTCCGCCACCGCGTGGGGCGAGTACGCCGGCACCCGCAGCACCGTGAACCCAAGCTCCGCCGCCGCTTCCAGGTCCACGTGGTTGAACCCCGCGGACCGCAGCGCCAGCAGCCGCGTTCCCCCGTCGCGCAGGCGGCGCAGCACGGGCGCCGACAGCGTGTCATTCGCAAACGCGCACACGCACGGCGTCCCCGCCGCCAGCGCCGCCGTCGCCTCCGTCAGCGACGGCTCCACGAACACCAGCCGGTGCCCCGCCGCACGGTTCAGGTCCTCCAGGATGCCACGCTCGGTCGGTCGGGTCGAAAACACCACGGCGTCCACGGCTTACCTCCCGCGCTTGCAAGTCCTACCCTCTGCGCCGCTGCGGTCACAGCGCCCTGACACCACCGTATCGACCCCGCGCCCGCCCCGGCGGGCGCGGGCAAGGGGTTTCCATGTTCGAACGTCTCAGCGAAGGCTTCTCCAGCGTCCTGCGGTCGCTCTCGGGCAAGGGCTCGATCAGCGAGTCCAACGTCCGCGACGCCATGGCCCAGGTCCGCACCGCCCTGCTCGAGGCCGACGTCCACGTCGACGTCGTCAAGAAGTTCTGCGACGACGTGCTCAATGACGCCGTCGGCAAGCAGGTCACCAAGAGCCTTCAGCCCGGGCAGGAGATGATCGGCATCGTCCACGACCGGCTCATCGAGCTGCTCGGCGGCGACCCGCGGGCCCTGGACGACAGCCCCACCGACCCCATCACCGGCCAGAAGATGCCCGCGCTCGCGCCCTCGGCCGACCTCATCATGCAGATCTCCCCCGGCCCCACCGTCGTCATGATGTGCGGCCTGCAGGGCTCCGGCAAGACCACCACCTGCGGCAAGCTCGCCGCCTACCTCAAGAAGCGCGGCCGCTCCGTCATGCTCGCCGCCGCCGACCTGCAGCGCCCCGCCGCCGTCGAGCAGCTCGCGACCGTCTGCGAGCAGGTCCAGCGCGACATGCCCGGCGGCGCCCAGGTGCACTTCTACGGCGAGCCCGACAAATGCGCCGAGTACGGGAAGGCCGTCGGCGTCGCGGTCCAGGTCTGCCAGCGGGCCCTCGCCGAGGCCCGCAAGAAGGGCGTCGACGTCCTCATCCTCGACACCGCCGGCCGCCTGCACGTCAACGACGCGCTCATGGACGAGCTGCACCAGGTTCGCCGCTCGCTCCAGCCCCACCACATCTTCCTCGTCGTCGACGCCATGACCGGCCAGGACGCCCTCACGAGCGCCGCCGCGTTCCACAAGAAGCTCGAGGTCGACGGGATCATCCTGACCAAGTTCGACTCCGACACCCGCGGCGGCGCGGCCATCAGCGTCAAGCACGTCACCGGCGCGAGCATCCGCTTCGTCGGCGTCGGCGAGAAGCTCGACGCCCTCGAGGAGTTTCACGCCGAGCGCATGGCGGGGCGCATCCTGGGGATGGGAGACGTCGTGAGCCTCGTCGAGCGTGCCCGCGAGCAGGTGAGCGACGAGGACGCCGAGAAGATCAACGCCAAGCTCGCCAAGGGCGAGCTGACCATGGACGACTTCCTCAAGCAGCTCCGCACGCTTCGGCGCATGGGCCCGCTCAAGCAGCTCATGGGCCTCTTGCCGGGCGTGGGGTCGATGCTCAAGGACATCCACATCGACGACAAGCAGCTCGACCACGTCGAGGCGATGGTGAACTCGATGACGAAGCAGGAGCGCACGACCCCGAGCATCGTGAGCATCCCGCGCCGCAAGCGCATCGCGGCGGGCGCGGGGACGAAGGTCGACGAGGTCGGCCAGCTCTGCAAGCAGTTCGACACCGTGAACAAGCTCGCCAAGACGATGAGCGGCTTCAGCGCGGCCGACAAGGTCAAGGCCGTGAAGGAACTGGGCGCCGGCGGCGGCATGGGCGGCATGCTCCCGGGCGCCGGTGGCCTGCCGGGCTTCCGCACCAAGGGCTCGACCCACACCCCGAGCATCAAGGACAAGTTCAAAAAGCGCAAGAAATAGGGGGCCACTATCGGCCGCTTCGGCCGGTAGTGCCCCCCCCGCCCGCGTGAATTGCCAGCACCACTCCACGCGCCCGGCGCACCGCCGCCGGTAGTCGCATCCGCCCGCTTCTATCCTTCTTCCTCGTGCCCCTCTCCCCCCCCGAAATCCTCGGCCCCTCCGGCCCCCTCGCCTCTCGCCTCGGCCCGCGCCACGAGCCCCGCCCCCAGCAGCTCGCGATGGCCTCCGCCGTCGCGGCCGCGATGGACCGCCGCTCCCATCTCCTCGTCGAGGCCGGCACCGGCGTCGGCAAGTCCTTCGCCTACCTCGTCCCCGCCATCGCCCGCGTACTCCTGCACCAGGAGAAGGTGGTCATCGCCACCAACACCATCGCCCTCCAGGAACAGCTCATCCACAAGGACATCCCCTTCCTGATGTCCACCCTCCCCGAGTGGGGCGTCCCCGAGCCGATCGCCGCGACCCTCCGCCCCGTCCTCGTCAAAGGGCGCGGCAACTACGTCTCCATCCGCCGGCTCGACCTCGCCAGCTCCCGGGCCCTCTCGCTTTTCCCCAGCCCCGCCGAGCGCGAGAGCCTCGACATCATCAACGAGTGGGCCGGCCAGACGCCCGACGGCTCGCTCAGCACGCTCCCCGCCGTGCCGCGCCCGGGCGTGTGGGACCGCGTGCAGTCCGACTCGGCCAACTGCATGGGCCGCAAGTGCCCGAAGTACGAAACCTGCTTCTACCAGAAGTCCCGGCGCGAAATGGAGATCGGCAACCTCCTCGTCTGCAACCACGCCGTGTACTTCGCCGACCTCGCCCTCCGCTCCCGGGGCGTCGGGTTCCTCCCCGCGTATCACCACGTCATCCTCGACGAGGCCCACGGCGTCGAGGACGTCGCCTCCGAGCACTTCGGCCTCAGCCTCACCGAGTCCCGCGTCGCCCACCTGCTCAACACCCTCTACCACATCCGCACCGGGAAGGGTTTCCTCGCCCACCTCGAGACCGCCGAGTCCGGCGACGCCGCCCGCATCGCCGCGGTCGACGCGGCGTGCAAGAGCGTGCTCGAAGCCGAAACGTGCAGCCGCATGTTCTTCGAGGAACTCGCCGACTACGCCCGGCGCCACAAGTCCACGAGCGGGCGCGTCGACGCCTCCGACGCGATCGAGAACGCCCTCACCCCGTCGATGCGCACGCTCAGCCTCCGCCTCAAGGCCCTGCGCGAGCTCGTGAAGACCGAGGCCGACAAGTACGAGCTCAACGCCTACACCCTCCGCGCCGCCGCGATCGCCGACGAGGCCGAGGCCCTCATCGGCCAGTCGCTTCCCGGCCAGGTCTACTGGATCGAGGCCGGCCCCGGCGGCGCCGCCGACGAGCCCCCGCCCGCCGACGCCCCGCGCAACCCGCGCAACGGCCGCCGCTTCGCCAACGTCCGCCTCGCCTGCGCCCCCGTCGACGTCGCCCCGCTTCTCCGCCAGCACCTGTTCAAGGCCCAGCTCGCCGTGAGCGAAGAGTCCGACTCCGGCATCGACGCCCCCGCCGAGCCCACCCGCACGCCCATCTCCGTCGTGCTCACCAGCGCCACCCTCGCCACGCGGGCCGTCGACCCCGACGAGCCCACCGAGCGGGCCGAGACCGCCTTCGCCCACGTCATGAGCCGCCTGGGCGTCGACGACGCCAAGACCATGCAGCTCGACTCGCCCTTCGACTACGCCAACCAGGCCGAGCTCTACATCGACGCCACCATGCCCAGCCCGCGCGTCCCCGCACCCGGCGTCCCCGCGCCCTCCGCCGCACGCTTCATGGCCGACGACGCCCACGCCCGGGCCCTGGCCTCGCGCATCCTCCACCACGTCAAAGCCACCCGCGGCGGCGCGTTCGTCCTCTTCACGTCCTTCGCCTCGCTCAACGCCTGCGCCGACCTGCTCGCCCCCAAGCTCGCCGACCTGGGCCTGCCGCTCATCGCCCAGGGCCGCGACGGCCCGCGCTCGCAGCTGCTCAGCGTCTTCAAGGACCACCACGAGGCCCAGGAGGTCGACAACCCGCTCGCCGACGAGCCGCCCCCCGGCGCCGTGCTCTTCGGCGCGGCCAGCTTCTGGCAAGGCGTCGACGTCCCCGGCCGCGCCCTGCGCAACGTCATCATCACCCGCCTGCCCTTCGAGCCCCCGGACCGCCCTCTCACCCAGGCCCGTCTCGACCGCATCAAGGCCCGCGGCGGCAACCCGTTCGCCGAAGACTCACTCCCCCGCGCCGTGCTCCGCTTCAAGCAGGGCTTCGGCCGCCTCATCCGCACCCGCACCGACCACGGGCGTGTGGTCGTCCTCGACCCCCGCCTGGTCACCACCCGCTACGGCCGCGCGTTCCTCGACGCCCTGCCCGCGGGCATCCCCATCCACGTCATCGAGCCCGACGCCGTCGACCCGCCGAGCATGGACTGAACGACGCGGTCGCTCTTGAAAGCGTGCCACCACCCGCCGCGTGCTCTGACGCGGCGCGTGGTGCGAGAGTCACCAACCTCTCGTCGTACCGGGTGCCGTGAATCCACGGGCTCCAGGCACATTCCAGCGCTCCCGCATCCCCATGCATTCCCACCCTCCGCGTCACTCCGCCCTTCTCCGCGTCCTCCGCGTACCGGTTCGTCCACCCGTGCCCCCGCCGGGTGCCACCACCATCCCCGGCGCTTCGCCGCGGATGGTGGTGCCGTGAGTCCACGGACTCCCGGCACACCCACGTGCTCGCGCCCTCCTCCATCCAAACCCGTTCTCCGCGTACCGGACTTTCCGCCGGGTGCCACCACCATCCCCGGCGCTTCGCCGCGGATGGTGGTGCCGTGAGTCCACGGACTCACGGCACACTCACGTGCTCGGCCTCTTCCGATCCATTCCCCGCTCCGCGTTACTCCGCCGTGCTCCGCGTCCTCCGCGTACCGGCTCGTCCGCCCGTGCCCCCGCTCACGGCCGCGAATACACGATCACCCCGTTCGCCCCGCCGTCGAGCGTCAACACCCGCACCGACCGCCCCAGCACCTTGTACGTCCGCGGCGTCGGCGCAGGTGGCGGCGCCGGCGGCGTCGCCCCCGGTCCACCCGGTCCACCTGACCCACCCGCCGGCGCCGGCGCCGGCGCGGGCGGCGCCAGAGGCGTGGTCGGCGTGAACGTCACCGAGTCACCCTCACGCTTCCACGTCCCGCGCTCCGACTGCGGCCCGTTCGCGTCCAGGATGTAGCTCCCATCTTCCAGCACGATCAGCGCCACGCCCTTGCTCGGGTGCTCCCGCAGCCACGTCCCCACGAGCAATTCGCGCTTCGCGGCCGCGGGAGCCGGAGCCGGCCCCGCACCGGCCCCCGCCGGCGCAGCCGCCGCGCCCGCATCTCCACCCGGTGCAGGCGCCGGTGCTCCCGCGCCCGGCGCAGGCGCAGGCGCTGGCGCGGGCGCGGGCTCGCTCGGCCCGCCCGCCGTCGTCGGCTCACTCGCCGGCGGCGGCGCATCGAGCGGATCCGCATCCAGCTCGAAGAACGGCATCTGGTCGCTCAGCGAGTTCAGCGTCTTACGCACCGACCGCAAGTGCCCATCGATGTGCTGCAGCGACCCAGCGATCGCGTGCAGCCGATCGAGGTCCGGCTGCACTTCGTCCACGATCTTCGTGACCTGCGCGAGCCGGTTCTGCATCACGCTCTCGACCGCTTCGAGCCGGTGCTCCGTGCTCTCGATCCTGTTCTCCGTGCTGACGATCCGCGCCTGGGCGCTTTCGATCCGGTCTTCAGCCGAGTCGATCCGGTCGTTGGCGATCTCCACCGCCACCGACGCCCGCGTGATCTGCGACGACGCCTCCGCCACCTGGTACCGCGCCAGCTCGACCTGCGCGCTCGCCTCGCCCACGCGCTGCGACGCCGCCGCCACGTTCGTGTTGGCGTCCCGCAGCCCGTCGCGGATCTCCCACACCACGCACCCGCTCGGCATCACCGCCGCGGCCGCGAACATTCCACCCCAAACAATCCGGTTCCGGCGCGATGTCGTTCGCATCGCGAACCGTAGCTCAACGCCGGCGGCGCAGCATCGCCAGCGCCCCGACGCTCAGCAGCAGCGCCGTCGCACCCGGCGCCGGCACCGGCGTCAGCAGCACCGGCGTCTGGGCCCCGTCGATCCACGCCGTCGCCGCGATCACGCCGCGCTCGTTGATCGAGTTCGCCGTCAGCAGCTCGACGCCCGCGAACTCAGCCTCCAGCAGCGACCGCAGAGTGAACATCTCGCCGTCGATCCACAGGAACGTCCCCAGCCAGTCCGTCGCGGTCCCGTGCGTTCCAACCACCCATCCCGCGTCGTTGATGCCGCCGGGCAGCGTCATCGAGCCCGCGTCCGCGTCGAACGGCGCAAGATCGATCGCGACCCCGTCGCGCCACACGAACCCCCGGGCCGCGCCGCCGTTCAGGAAGCTCGCCCCGACCACATCGCCCCGCTCATTCATCCCACTGACGTTGAACGCGAACCAGTTCCGACCGTCCGGGGCGTCGGGCACGGGCAGCAGTTCGCCAACGCCGTCGACCCACCGGGCCGGGCGCGTGCTGCCGTCGAGCGCCGCGTGCCCCGCCATGACTCCCGCGTTGTTGATGTGCAGCGGGTGGGCCCGCTCCGTCCCCGCCACCGGAGCCACCGCCGAGACGACGCCGTCACGCCACAGCAGCCCGGTGCTCACGCTCGCGCCCACCACGTCCCCGCGGTCGTTCATGCCGTAGGCGCCGGCGTACTCGCCCGGGTCCAGCCGGCCCAGCAGCGTCACCAGTTCGCCGCTCCACACCGCCGGCGTCCCCACGCCGTCCACGTCCACCCATCCCAGCACCGTGCCCGATGCGTTCACGTCCGCCGCGAACGTCGCGCCCTCGAGCGACGTCGGCGACGACAGCATCCGCACCGCGCCGCCCTCCCACACCCAGCCCCGCACCGCGTCCCCGCTCCCGCTCGCGTACCCCACCGCCGTGCCCGTCCCCGACAGCGCGCTCGGATACGCCACGCTCCACCCCGGCGCCAGCACCGGCAGCACGTCCACGCGGTACCGCGGCGGCGCCGCGCCGGCCGCCGCGGGCACGACCCCGGCGACGACCACGATAACCCCAGCCATCGCCCAACCGCACGTCTTGAAGGTGTTGCGCATCACGACGTCATCGGGCCCGTACCCCCGCCTCCTGAGCGCCCGCGCCGCGCCGGCACGATTCCGCCCGCCCGCGCTCTGCATACGCTGCCCACTCGCCTCCGTCGCAGGGCCGCCCACGCACGTTCACCCCGGAGCCGCCGTGTCCAGCCCCGCCGCGAAGGCGCCCTCCTCCGCCTCGCTCGCCCCGCCCGCCCTGCTGGTTATCGCGGCGTTCGCGTCCCTCTACTTCTTCTGGGGGTCGACCTACCTCGCCATCCGTTGGGCCATCGAACAGCCCCACGGCTTCCCGCCGTTCTTCATGGCCGGCGTCCGCAACCTGCTCGCCGGCGTCATCCTCTACACCCTCGTTCGCTCCCGCGCCCGCTTTGACCCCGCTACCCGCCCCAAGCCCATCCACTGGCGCTACGCCGCCTTCGTCGGCACGCTCCTGCTGCTGGGCGGCAACGGCCTGGTCACCTTCGCCTCGCAGTTCATCCCCTCCAGCCTCGCGGCCCTGCTGATCGCGGCCCTGCCCATCTGGATGGCCCTGCTCGAACGCCTCTGGGAGCCCAACGCCCCGCGCCGCCGCTCCCTCGCCGCCACCCTGGGCATAGCCCTGGGCTTCGGCGGCGTCACCATGCTCATCGGCCCAAAGGTGCTGCACGCCTTCTCGGCCCGCGCCGTCGACCCCGCCGCCGCCACCGCCGCCGCCGACGCCTCCACCGCCATCTGGCCCGCCATCGGCGCCGTCGCCGTCGTCGCCTCCAGCTTCTCCTGGGCCAACGGCTCGCTGCTCTCCCGCCGCGCCAGCCGCGCCGGCAACCTTCCGGCCTCGCCCTTCCTCTCCACCGCCATGCAGCTCATCTGCGGCGGGCTCGCCCTGCTCATCGTCTCCGGCCTCACCGGCGAGTTCGCCCGCGTCCACGGCGCGTCCTTCCTCGCCCTCAAGCCCGTGCTCTCGCTGCTCTACCTCGTCACCGCCGGCTCGCTCATCGGCTTCACGTCGTATATCTGGCTCCTGGGCGTCACCACGCCCTCGCGCGTCGCCACCTACGCCTACGTCAACCCGGTCGTCGCCGTCTGGCTCGGCTGGTGGCTCGGCAACGAAGCCCTCGACGTCCGCACCCTCGTCGCCGCGGCCGTCATCATCGCCGGCGTCGTCCTCATCGTGACCTTCAACCGTCCGCCCCGCCCCACGCCCACCATCGCCGACGCCCTCGACGAGGAAGAAGAGCTCTGCGGCGCCGCCCAGCGCTGAACCCGCCGCCGCCGCCCCGAGCCGCGAACCAGCCCGCGCCCACGCCGCCGCTAGCCTCGCCCCATGGATCGCGTCATCCTCACCATCGCCCTGCTCCTGGGCTCCAACATCTTCATGACCTACGCGTGGTACTACCACCTCAAAAAGCCCGCGTGGCCCCTGCTGATCGCCATCCTCGCCAGCTGGGGCATCGCCCTCTTCGAGTACTGCCTGCAGGTCCCCGCCAACCGCTACGGCCACGTCTCGCACGCCGGCCCCTTCACCGCCCCGCAGCTCAAGATCATCCAGGAAGCCATCACCCTCACCGTCTTCGGTGTCTTCAGCGTCGTCGTGCTCAAGGAGAAGCTCCGCCCCAACGACCTCGTCGCCTTCGGCCTGATCTTCGTCGCCGTGCTCGTCTCGATGTGGGGCCGCGACTCGAAGTGATCCCGCCGCCCCGCCCGACTCGCGCCGCTACCGGCGCGGGTTCCGCGGGCTTGCCGACCGCGCCGGCGGCTTGGGCGGAAACGGCCCCCGCCCCCGCGCGCCCGCATCCCCGCCCCCGCCCGTGCTCCCGCCGCTCGCCTCGCGCCCTGCGTCCGTCCCCGCCCCGTCCACGCTCGCGACCGGCTTAGCAGGGGCAACGACCGGCCCAGCAGGCTCCGGAGCGTTCGCATCCGCGCTTTCCGCCGCTCCCGCGACGCCCGCCGTCGCCCTCACTTCCCCGTCCGCCAGCCGCGCAAACACCAGCCGCCCCGCCGACGTCTGCAGCGCCGACACCACATCCACCCGCACCTCGCGGTCGATCGCGTGCTCCGCGTCTTCCACCACGATCATCGTCCCGTCGTCGAGATACCCCACCGCCTGCCCCGGCTGCTCCCCCGGCCGCACCGGCCGGATCGTCACGCTGTCCCCGGGCGCCAGCGTCGGGCGCAGCGCATCCGACAACTCGTGCAGGTTCAGGATCGGCACCCCCTGGATCTGGCTCACCCGCGCCAGCCCCGAGTCGCTCGTCACGATCGTCGCCGGCATCCGCCGCGCCAGCTCCACGAGCATCTGGTCCGCGCCCATCCCCGGTACCTGCGTCTCGTCGATCGTCACGTCCACCGTCCCCGCCCGCTGCAGCTTCGACACCACGTCCAGCCCGCGCCGCCCCTTCGCCCGCTTCACCCGGTCCGGCGCGTCCGCCATCGCCTGCAATTCCGCGAGCACAAACCGCGGCACCGCCACCGGCGCCTGCAAAAACCCCGTCTCCGCCACCTGCAGGATCCGCGCATCGATCAGCACCGAGCTGTCAAGCAGCAGCGGCCGCGGCCCCCGCAGCGTCTTGCTGAACTCCACATACGGGATCACCAGCCGGAAATCGTCCTGCGTGTGCAGGACCGTCGACACCCCCAGGTAGCACAGGCTGATCCCCGTCAGCACCTTCATCGTGCTCACCAGCGCCGGCGCCCGAACCTCCCACACCGCCGCCAGGAGGTCGATCACGAACGTCAGCGCGTACGTCGCCACCATCCCCGCCAAGAGCCCCAGGAACACCCCCGAGATCGTCGAGATCTTCTTGTGCGGCGTCAGCACGTCGATCGCGATCACCACCGCGATCAGCACCACCGCCGCGATCAGCGGCAGGTACCACCCCAGCGACAGCACCACCTCCGTCGTCCCCGCCGCCGACCGGTCGATCCGGATCATCGCCAGCAGCGTCACGATGAACAGCAGCGCCGCGAACACGTACCGCACCACCCGCATCAGCGCCGCCCGCGTCCGTGCCGCCTCCAGCGGGTCCGGCATCCCGATCGGCCCCTGCATGTTTCCCGGCGTATCCACGCCCGCATCCTAGCGGAAACTGCCACGCCTCATCGCCCCCCCCGACGGCCATACACTCCCCGCGTTACCGCCCCCGGTAAACGGCCGGGCCCGGTGCACGGGTGGTACCGTGAACCTGGTCAGGGCTTGACCGCAGCAGCCATAAGCGGGCGTTGCCCGGTGCCGCCGGTGTCCTGGCCGTTTACCGCGGGCGGTGGCAAGAAGAAGGCACACAGGGACAAAGGCACGAAGGCACAATGTGCTCTGGACCCTCTGTGCCTTTGTGCCTCTGTGCGTTTGTGCCTTCGGGCCCCCCATGTCCTACGCCGTCCTCGCCCGTCGCTACCGCTCCCAGTCCTTCGACGCCCTCGTCGGACAGGAGTCCATCGCCAAAACCCTCCGCAACGCCATCGCCGCCGACCGCGTCGCCCACGCCTACCTCTTCACCGGCACCCGCGGCGTCGGCAAGACCTCCGCCGCCCGCATCTTCGCCAAGGCCCTCAACGCCCCCGACGACTCCCCCAAGGACGTCGCCGACGCCATCATGCAGGGCCGCGACACCGACGTCATCGAGATCGACGCCGCCTCCAACCGCGGCGTCGACGAGGCCCGCGAACTCATCGCCAACTGCGTCTACCGCCCCCTTCGCGGCCGCAAGAAGATCTACATCATCGACGAAGTCCACATGCTCACCCGCGAGGCCTTCAACGCCCTGCTCAAGACCATGGAGGAGCCCCCCGACCACGTCGTCTTCATCCTCTGCACCACCGACGCCCACAAGGTCCCCGCCACCATCCAGTCGCGCTGCCAGCGCTTCGACTTCAAGAACATCCCCACCGCCCGCATCGCCGACCACCTCGCCGAGGTCATCAAGGCCGAGGGCTACGCCGCCGACGCCGAGCTCGTCCACACCGTCGCCCGCATGGGCGAGGGCTCTATGCGCGACGCCCTCAGCCTGCTCGACCGCCTCCTCGCTTCCGGCGAAAAGAAGCTCTCCGTCCAACTCCTCGAAGACCTCTTCGGCCTCCCCCAGCGCGACCTCGTCATCACCCTCGTCGACGCCCTCGCCGACGCCAACCACGCCCTCGCCCTCGAAAAAACCGACGACCTCCTCTCCCGCGGCAACGGCGTCGAACAGATCCTCGCCACCCTCGCCGAACGCTTCCGCGACCTCATGATCCTCGCCTCGTGCGGCCCCGACACCCCGCTCGTCGACCTCACCGACGCCTCCCGCGCCCAGGCCGTCGCCCAGGCCGCAAAGTTCGATCCCGCCGGCCTCGTCCACATGATCGCGCTCTGCGACGCCGCGGGCCGCTCCGCCCGCTCGAGCCCCAGCCCGCGGGCGGTTCTCGACGCCGTCATCGTCCGACTCGCGATGACCGAGAAGCTCGCCGACGTCACCGCCCTCGTCACCGGCACGGCCGCGCTGTCCAACGGATCGACCCCGGCCATCACCACGCGTCCCGCAGGATCCGCCGCAAAAAAAGCCTGACGGCGACGCCCGCGCCGCCCGTGCACGCGGGCCGAGCCGTCGCGCCGCCGGTCCCCATCCCCATGCCCACCGCCGCGCCACCGCCCCCGCCCCCGCGCGCGGCCCCGGCCCCCGCGACCCCGCCCGTGCCCGCCGCGCCCCGTACCCCCGGCCCGCTCATGCCGCTGGGCCCGGTCAAGCTCGACCCCGCCAAGGCCCCGCCCCGCATCCCCGTCTCCGAACTCCGCGTGGACCGTGCCGCCACCGCCGCAACCCCGGAACCAGCGGCCGCCGAGCCCGCGCCCGAAGCCCCCAAGCCACCCGAGCAGCCGCTCGTCCAGCTCGCGATGGAGATCTTCAACGCCAGGATCGTCGACGTCCGCAAGCGCGAGTGAAGGGTCCTCGTCCGGATGCCACCACCGTCCGGGTGCCACCCAACGCCGTGAACTAGCAGGTGTGGATCGAGCGGTAAGGGGCGGCGGGCGCTTGGGTTAGCGAAAGCGCATGTGCGCGCGGCCTCCGCGCCGATGTTTGATGTGCTGCAGCAAA
>JAESFG010000360.1_pt1 | contig 62404 bp, 65 predicted proteins | sample 9269371 | NCBI WGS metagenome assembly JAESFG01 (sample SAMN14506227, study PRJNA617093) | algae metagenome | isolation source: Aetokthonos hydrillicola CCALA 1050 (B3-Florida) and co-occurring... | place: USA: South Carolina | collected 2013-01-01 | reverse complement strand
GTTTCTACTTTTGTTTTACCAATCAAAAATTGCTCTATACCTGTTCAAAAACGTGGTTTTTTATTCAAAAGCTACTTTTTTCTTTGTTTAAATCCTTCAATCAACTATTCATTTTTTATGCGTTTTTTTATGCGTCAGTATCTACTATTGCTATTTTTTCTATTTTCATCTACAGCCATTCTTGCCGAAAACGACCCGAATCAATGGCTTGCTAATCAGAAAATCAGCTTCACAGAAAACAAAGGACAAATTGCTGACAAAGGAAAAGTGAGAAAAGACATTTTCTATGTAGTTCAGGGAAAAGGAGTGAAAGTCTATTTCACTAAAAAAGGATTGATTTATAACTATATCCAGACAGAAGAAACTTTCTTCAAGAAACCAAAAGACAAGAAAGAAGAAGAAAAGATTAGGAAAGAACATCCAGAACAAATTATCAGAAAAGGGAAAGCCTATGGCATGGAACTTCTATTTGAAAATGCTTCTGATAAGTTAGCTATTAAAAGTGAAGAAGAAACAGGAGAAACCAGCAATTATTACCTTTCTCTCTGTCCTGATGGAATAACTGGTGTGAAAAACTACCAGAAAATCATCTATGAAAATATTTATGAAAACATTGATCTTGTTTTTTATAGCAATGAACAAGGACTCAAATATGATTTTATTGTCAAGCCTGGTGGAAAAGTAGAAGACATCAAACTCCGTTACAAAGACATTGACAAAATTAAACTACTTGAAAATGGAAATCTGGAAATCAGTAACCCTTTGGGAAAACTCACTGAAAACAAACCTTTCTCTTACCAAAACAACAAAAAGGAAATAAAATCAAGCTACAAACTGAAAGGCAGAACCATTTCCTTTCAAATTGATAACTATGACAAATCTAAGAATTTAATTATTGACCCTTCCATCGTTTGGAGTACTTATTATGAGGGAAACTTTGCAGATCATGCCTATGCAGTAGCCACTGATAAAGATGGGAATGTGTATTTAGCTGGGACAACCATGAGTCCGAAAGATTTGAGTTTTAGTGGATTTCAAAATGTTTTCGGAGGAATTCAAGATGCTTTTTTAGTAAAATTCAATAGTACAGGACAAAGACTTTGGGCTACCTATTATGGTGGGGATGGTTCTGATTTTGGGTATAGTGTAGCTACCGATGCTAAAGGAAACGTTTTTATTACTGGAACTACTTTCAGTAAAACAAATATTGCATTCAAGGGCTTTCAAAATAATTTTGGAGGGGGTAATTGTGATGCCTTTCTAGTGAAATTCAACAGTTCGGGTCAAAGACTCTGGGCTACTTATTATGGAGGAGATGCGAGTGATGATGGTCGTAATGTAACTGTTGATTCGAAAGATAATATTTTTATCGCAGGCGATACCCATAGTTCAGCAGCTATAGCTGTCAAAGGCTTTCAAAATAATCTTGAAGGAGGAGGTGATGTATATTTGGCTAAGTTTGATACAGATGGCAAACAACTTTGGTCTACTTATTATGGAGGAAGTGATTTTAATGAAAAAGGTAAGGCTGTTGTCGTTGATTTATATGATAATGTTTACCTGTTAGGTAACACTTCAAGTCCCTCAAACATATCTTTTAAAGGATTCCAAAATAATTATAGTGGCGAAATAGATGCTTTTCTGGTGAAATTTAGTTCGAATGGGGAAAGACTGTGGGCTACTTACTTTGGCGGAAGTGCTCTGGATAATGGAGAAACTGTAGCTACAGACAAAAATGGCAATGTCTATATAGCAGGTTTTACATTAAATTTAAATGGATTGGCTTATCAAGGGTTTCAGAATAATTCTGCTGGAAACAAGGATGCATTTTTAGTAAAATTTAGTTCGGATGGAGAAAGGATATGGGCTACTTATTTTGGTGGTAGTGCTGATGATATGGGAAATTCTTTAGTTGTAGATAAAACTGGTAATATTTATATGAGTGGTACTACATACAGTTCATCAGGAATTGCCTTTCAGGGATTTCAAAATAATTATGGAGGAACAGGTGATTCTTTTGTTGTAAAATTTAATAGTGTGGGGCAAAGAGTTTGGTCTACATATTTTGGAGGAGAATCTTTAGATTATAACTATAGTATTACTGCTTTTAAAGATGATATTTATTTGGCGGGAGAAACTACAAGTAAAAAGCAAATTGCTTTCAATAAGCCACAATCAAAATATACAAACTTTAAATTTGCTGCATTTCTCCTAAAATTTAAAAACTAAATTACGACTACTGAAGCATGAAAGTGTTTAATTTTTATGACTCAATGACAAATAAAAGAAAACCGCTTGCTCCAAAAGGTGACAAGCGGTTTTTCAAGGCTGGTGAAAAATCTTTTTTAATCAGATGACTGTATGTTTATTTGCAACCTTCACAGTAATTCCCAAATAAACTCTGGCGATACGCCATCTGAATAATTTTTTATAAAGTTTTCATAGTATGAATCGACAACATATTGTTGTATATACTCTTTATATAAAAACCGTGCCAAAGTAACCCTGAGACTAAAAAGATTTTTATTTTTTTATAAAAAAGTGAATGGGGTACAAAATAAAAATCACGACAATTTCAAAGAAAATTATAAATCAATGATAATAGGTTCATTTACAGGAAAATAAGCCAAATTCATGATGCTGGCATTGATAAAAGTAGTTCCCGCTACTTCTTTTATGCCATAATCTTCATGGATATGTCCGAAAAGATGAATTTTGGGTTTTATTCGTTCTACAGCAAGTAATAGCTCTTCACAACCTACTCGTGTCCCTTTTACCGTCAAATCCAGCATACCATGTGGAGGACCGTGGGTAATCAGAATATCTGTGTTGGCAGGTATCAAATCCCAATGTTTGCGAATATCCTCTCCACGTCTGCGATTAAAAGCCCAGTCATGAAACCACGGTGAAATGGGAGAACCCCAGATTTTAAGCCCGTCTATTTCTATACCATTGTCGTTGAGATAGACTGCATTGGTAATGAGCGATTGGGCTGTAACAGGGTCGTCTTCAAAGATAAAGTCATGATTCCCGGCTATGATAACTTTGTATTTGTGGGGTAATTTTCTCAGCCAGGTATTAAATTCGGCAATTTCACTTGGTTTGCCTCTTTTAGAGATATCTCCGGCATGTAAGAGCATGTCTCCATCAGGCACTTCTATTTGGGCTCCATGTGTATCTGACAGGCAAACGATTTTCATAAATGAGGTCTAAAGTTTTTTCGGATTTCTTTGGGTGTAATACTGGTCTGAGAAAAAACAGGATAAATATTTCTCATAATACCAAAAAGAATAACGATAATACTACCTGTAATAACTAATTTTCTGGTAAAGATTCTTTTTCGCAGTTCCTGTAAATCAAATAGCTCTAAAGCCAATGCAAGAGCCAGTACAGGAAGCCCTATAATAAAAAATGGATTATACGAAACAGCTTTTTTTAAATCAAGATGCAGTAAATGGTAAAAAGCCCGCTGCGTGCCACACCCAGGACATTGCCATCCTGTAATCCGGTAAAATGTACATTTCGGGAAAAAGGAATAAGATTCCGGATTGAAAAGATAAAAAATAAAAACAACTGCCACCAGAGTAGCAGTTGTTAGAATTTTAAAAACCGGAGTTTTCATATATCCTTAGTTACAATTGTACTCGCAACTAAATCATGTAGTGCTTGTTTTTTCTCAGTAAAAAGGGCAATGATAAAGCCTATTAGACAGATACTACCACTCACCAGATTTCTGAAAGCAGCTCTCCCCAAGGCATTCATAAAAGTGATTCTTTCTCCATGCATATCGGTTACTCTAATTTTCATTGCTATTTTGCCAATGGTAGCCTGTCTTTCACTACTTTCAAAGTAAGCAAAATATAAAATCTGTAGAGCAGCAGTGATACCTATAACAGCAAATAGACCAGAAAGCATAGGTCCTAAATCTTCCGGGTCTATATTACGACCAAATCCAGCAGATGATATAGCTCCAAATCCAAAAGCAAAGCTAATGACATTGGAAGCTATAGCTAATATTATCCCATCAATTATAGCAGCCACTAATCGGGTGCCAAAATCTGCATAGTTAAAAATAGGTGCTTCAGGAATGTAAGAAGGTTCTAAAGGATTTAAGGGTTCCATTTAATGTAAGGGTAAGGGTTATGATTTGGGAAGTTATTTAATAAAATCAAATTGTTTTTCAAAATATTGCCCAATAATAGGTAACGGAGTTTCTTTTTCATTAGCAGCGTTGATAATACCTAATATCAGAAGAATAAATAATCCTAAACTAACTAAAGAGAGTATCATACCAAGAAAGGGAACTATAAAAGCAAGTATATTTACAGCTATACTATACACAACAGCAGTAACAAACAAACCAAAAGATTGTTTAAGGTGATATTTGGCTAAAGAACCTTTCTCGGCTTCGGGTTTACCATTATAGGTAACAAATGCAATAATCCAGCCTACTATAGTAATGTAAGAAACGATGGCAGTAGTTTTGTTGTCCATGATTAAAAAAGTTTGAAATGGTTTAAGATTTATGTGTTAGAACTGAAAGCAAAATGTAAATTTTTAGTCAGACCTGCAAGTAATCAGTACAATCTGCAAAAATAATCTCTGTTAGTTAGTACAATCATTTGTCAGACGAGTAAATAAACTGACTTTTTCTACTTCCTTTATGTAAATATAAGGTAGAAGTAACTCTGATTATTTCAGAAAAGAAAAAACGTTTGATAGTTATATCTCATAGAACCCATGCTTTTAGAGGGTTTTCATGAACAACAAATGTGGAAGTAAATTCAGGACTATAACCAGGTTGAAACCTAAGTTGATTTTTAGATCGATATTGTTGTATGGTATCATTCTCTTGTGAAGAGGATATTTTATCAAATACTGACACAAGACTTTTGATAACCCTTAAGCATTTTTGATAGTAGTAGTTAAGACTGTTTTTACTTGCTTTAGGAGTCATTTAAAAAATAATGAGGTTATCTAAATTTAATAATACTTTTACTTTCTTTGGTTTTATTGTATTAATACTATTTTTTATGAAAAAAGTAATATTAGAATGGTTTTTACCTGTTTTACTACTTAACCATTCAATGCTTTTGACCGCTCAGGATTTTAGTACTTCTGCCTGGCATATTCAGGCTCAAAAAATAGACCCCAATCATTATTCTGGAATCACCCTTGCCAATGGCATAATAGGCATTGTGTCTTCACCAGAGCCTCTCAAAGTGAAAGATGTGGTTTTAAATGGGGCTTTTGATACCTATGGCAGAGGTAGAGTTTCTAATATTTTGAAAACATTTGAGTTTGCCAACATGGATTTGGATGTGGACGGCAGACGTATTTCAGGCAAAGATATACAGAATTATGTGCAGACGCTGGATATGAAAAATGCTGTACTGACCACTACTTTTCAGCATTCGGATAAGATTTTGGTCAAACAGAGTATGATGGCTCTGAGGCATTTGCCCCATACGGCTTTGATAGAAGTAGAAATTACAGCACTGAAAGATGTGGAAGTGATACCACTTTATTTTTGATGAAGAACGGGGAAAGACAGATATGTCATTGAACAATCCCATGCTTGGATGGACGATTTTAAAGTACTAATTGTTAGATTTGAGTGCTCTATAAAAAATGGGATGGCTTTGCATTTTATGACTTTCTTTTATATCTTTTTACAAAAATTAATCAATATGAATAAACTTTAAACAGACTGGTAAATTTATCATGGAATCATAATAGATGAACAGAAAGAATTGAGATTATGAAAAATATACTCAATATTGCATTTATAAAACACTAAACTCAAAACTAAATTCTATGGAAGACTTAATGGACATTGGCGAGGTAACCGAATCACGTACTTTTCACCAACTGGGTATTTTGGTATTGGATGGTTCAGGCTCAATGAAAGCAGAGGGCGACTTGAAAACTTCTCTTGCCGAAAATGTAAATCTTGCTGTCAAAGAATTTTTTACCTTCTTCAAAGGAAGTTCTATCGTAAATAATTTTTCAATCGCCGTAGTAACTTTTGATGATGATGCTAAAGTTCATACCCCACCGACTGCTCTTACTGCCATTGATGATTACGGAGATTATAACCCGCTGAATGGTCACGGAGGCGGAACAAATATTGGATTAGCTCTCGAAGAAGCCGAAAAACTGGCAAATGCCCACATCAATGCCCCTGAAGCAGAAGGTATTTTACAGGATGTAAAGATTATTGTGATGTCTGACGGATTGTGCCAGCATGCTGATAACACCCGCAAAATTGCTGAAAGAATCAAACAAAATCCAAAAATCATGATTTGTTCGGCACTCTTTATTCAACGTGGCAGCAGTAATGATCCGGCTAAATCGCTTTTACTTGAAATAGCCTCAGCACCTAATCTTTATAAAACAACATACAGTGAGCAAGACTTGCGGAAGTTCTTTATTTCTTCCATGTCGGCTAAAATTAATCTCCAAAAACCCTGACAAATTTCAGGCAAATCGGTAACGTATCCAACCTGAAACAATGGTTTTCGTACAACTGATTTGCCTTGTTTTTTATATTTTCGTACTTCGTACAATTACTTATGTTTCATCTTCCTGAAAATTCTATACTTGCAACAGCAACTTTAGGCAACAAGCCTTTAAATGAAGACCATTGTGGAGAAGTTGTCAACGAAACGGCTGGTTTTAATGCCCTGATAGTAGCAGACGGACTGGGTTCTTATCAGTTTGCAGACCAGGCATCTGCTTTTGTGGTAACCTGGCTGAAAAATCGTTTGATGCTGATTGATGATGTAGAAGCTCTTGATTTTCAGGAATTATTTACGTTGCTCAAGCATGCTCTTATCAAGTATGTGGATGAATATGAAATTGATACTAATGCCACTATTGACCGATATAATGCTTTTGGCACTACACTGATTTGTGCTGTAGAAACGCAAACTAATTATGTTTTTGCATATGCCGGCAATGGGGCTATCTGGCATATCAAAGCCGGGTTTAATGATTTTTCTGCTGCCCGTCTGCTTCCCTGGTGTGCTAATAATTTTCTGAATCCTGATACGATAGAAGAAGGAGGCAGAGAAGCTTTGGTAAGACTTATTTCACCTTCTGATAATTTCGAAGAAGTCCAGCCTACTATTATTAAAATCACCAAAGATAAAAATCCGGGTGATTTGATAATGATTTGCACAGATGGCATTTACTCGCAAGACCAGCTTCGGATGGGCAAAAACAGTACTGGCATCTGGCTCAAAATTGAAGATAGCCTGATTGATTTTTATAAAATGCTCGACGACTATTTTAAAACCTTGTTTACACCTATTCCTGAAAACTCTGTAGCGACAGAAGAAGAATCTGATAATGAATCATCTCCGTCTGCTGATGTGATTAATCCCTCAACGCCTGAAAATTCAGACGATGACGATGCAATTCCTGCCAATCTTACCGAAACAGAACTGCTTCAATATTTTTTGCAACGTTACCTCAAAAAAGGACACTGGGATGATGATGCCACTCTTGGCGTTTTGATAACCAAAGAGACCATGTGGTACCAAAGTGCTAAAAAGTTGTAATGATGAAGCTGGTGAAGAAGGAGTATGTCAGGATGATAGGTTCTTGCTTATTTTTAGTTGGCTTGAGTTTCATTTTGTATAATGAATGGATTTTTGAGCATGATTTGATTCCTCAAAAAGTGATTCTCATTAAAAAGCCTCTGAAAGTAAATTACCATCACAACTGGAAGAAGAACAAATATATACTTTATAATACTCTTAGTTTCGACTATACAATAGAAGGTAGTGCTTTTTATGGCATAAACCAGTAAGCGTTTGATAGAGAAGTAAGATCAGGAGATACACTTATAATTTATACGTCAAGTAAGAAGCAAACTCTTCATGTATTTGCTGTGGAAAAAGCTGGCAAATCCTATTCTGATATAACAGAAATCAACCTGTTGAATAACGGGCTGTTTTTCATAATGATAGTATTAGTCCTCTTAGACATTTTATTAGAATCTTCTAAAATTAATAACAAATTTATCAGCCCTGCTTTCAAAAAAGTCGTGTTACGTGTTTTTCTTTTCCTATTGATTTTATTGTTTTTGGGAGCATTTTATGATACTTTGTTAAAATGGCTGGATTAGTTTGCTTATTAAATGGTAGATTAAATCAGAAAAAATTAGAACTGAACACTTACAAAGTCTTGAAGACTTGGCAAGTGTCTTCACAGATATCAAATAACAAAAAGGACTTTTCAGTCCTCTTTGTTAAAATTTGATAGTAATTTATCTTGCTCGTCAGGCTTATCATAAGCATCAGCATCTGTGAGATGTCCATCCTGAGCACTGACCCTTGTCAATTTTTTACCTTGTCTGAGGACCAACTGCAAACCATGTTCTTGTTCCCATTCACATTCGCAGGCAATTTTTATATAAATTTCCTTATCCTTGTACAAGCGTCGTTCTACATAAATATTTGCAGGATAAACATATTTCCAAATCTCATCATCATCTTTTATTGCCCATAAAGGCTCATCTGTTTCATCATAACCTACTGCCTCTAAGAAATCCAAACAATTCTGATAAATAAGGGTTGAAATAGCTTTTCTGTCATTTAAGTTTAAGGTCAGGAAATTTTTAATTGCGATATCAGCTTCATCAATGAATGCAGGATCTTGCTCAGGAGTAAAATCGTGAAATGTAAAAGTTAGTTTCTGATTATTAAAATATGGAACTTTTATTTCATCACTTACCCACCATTCTCTGAAGTCTTTATGTTGCGTTAGTTCTCCCAATACTTTTGACAGAACCGTTTTTCTTTTGGAATGCATAATAATTTTACAAGTAAAGAACTACAAACTCATCAACTCCTTAAACCGTATGGCTTGCCGGCGGGAAATTTCGATTTTGTCACCACCTTTCAGCGTTACCAGCAGCCCGCCACTAAACCAGGGTTCTATTTTTTCAATCCATTGCAGGTTGATAATGTGCTTGCGGTTAGCCCGGAAAAAGGTTTTTTCGTCCAGTTTTTCTTCCAGAGCATTCAACGATTTCAAAATCAAAGGCTTAAATTCATCAAAATGTAACCGTACATAATTTCCCATTGATTCAAACAGCCTGATTTTACCCAGTTTTACAAACCAGCATTTTTCGCCATCTTTCACAAAAACCTGATCATTTTCACCCAAAAGTTTTTCTTTGCGTTCTGCCACTGGAATTTCATGCTCTTCTACCTTTCGGATAGCCTCTGCCAGTCTTTGGGGTTCTATGGGTTTAAGTAGGTAATCGAGGGCATTGTGTTCAAAAGCTTTGAGGGCATACTCATCGTAGGCAGTTGTAAAGATAACTTCCGGCACACCAGTTTCAATTGATTCAAGCAAATCAAAACCTGTTTTGCCTGGCATTTGAATATCCAGAAACAACAAATCAGGATGGTGTTGGTCTATGAGTTGCAGGGCTTCTTCGGCATTGGCTGCCTCAGCTACTACCTGTATTCTGGGAAAAGATTCAAGTAAACGTTTCAATTCATTTCTTGCTAAACGTTCGTCGTCAATAATGAGGGCTTTTATCATTTTATCAATAGTTTTATCATTGCATTGTTGAATTGTTACATTTTCAGGAAACAGACTCTTACCGAAAAAGGTTAAATATTGAAAGTAATTAAGCCATTCAACAATCAAACAAATAAACTGATTTTTATGGCATTTTCACAATATTTACCATGACAAACGGACAAAACAGCCTTTGGCAGCGTATAAAAGCCTTTAGGATGGATGATCCTTCGGCTCAGTTTTCCTTTTCAGACAGACTTGCCCGCGAAAATGGCTGGGAATTGGAATATACTTTACGAACGATTGAAGAATACAAAAAATTTATGTTTCTGATTTGTATAGCACCCCACCCGCTTACACCCTCCGACCAGGTTGACCAGGTTTGGCACTTGCATCTGATTTATACCGAGTCTTACTGGACAGATTTTTGCCAGCACACATTAGGTCAAAATATACAGCATGGACCCACCAAAGGAGGGAAGCAGGAAAGAGACAAGTATAACAACTGGTATGAAAAAACACTGGAACTCTATAAAGCTGTTTTTGAGACAGAACCTCCCAGCGATATATGGCTACCTGTTGATATTCGTTTCAGGGAAATTAATTTTCAAAGAGTAAATACAAATCAAAACTGGATAATTCCCAAGCCGTGGTTTTGGAGGAAGTAACATTTTTTAAGAATTTTACATTCAACTAACTAAAAGCTGATTATTATCGAAGAGTAGGAAGGAGAAATTTGATTGTAGTTAAAGGATTCTTAAAAAAATATTGTTAATGAAACAGATTATTTTGGTGATTGTTATGGTGTTTCTATTCTTATGTTGCAAAAAAACAGAGAAAGCCAAATATGAAAAGATTAGATATGAAAAAGCAGGCAATTTTATATTAAAGATACTGTAAGTACACTTTTTATCAGCTATGATGAGTGTACAGAATGCCTGGATGCCTGGATAGATAAAAGAACATTGTTTTTATCAGATAGTGTTTTTCAAAAAATAAGGAAATTAGAAAAAGAGAAAGGGTTTGGTTTTATTCCTAATGGTCATGACCTCTATCTTACTGGTTCGGATAATATAAATGAAAAACTGTTCGGAGATTCTTTAAATTATGGAGAACACTGGAACGATAAATTTATAATTACAGGCAAGGCTATTGATATCAAAGGCTATGGGATTGTATTTAGGGTTGATACCTACGAAAAAGTTACATCCGATAAGTAAAAGTTATGAACAAAGAAGAGGCTAAAATACATATCAGAAATACTTGTGGAAATGGGTGGATGACTTTGGTCGATATTTTATATGATAACAAGCCGGAAAATATCAATATTACGCAGGTATTTCAAAAATGGGGAGGATTAAAGATTGACTATGAGGGTGAAGACGACAATTTTGACTATCTGGCAGAAATAGTTTACTACATCAGTCAGAAAATGTGTGAAATATGTGGAGAGAGTGGAAGAATTGCTATCATTAACGGCTGGGATACTACTTTGTGCGACTGGCATTATAAAAACTCAACTGCAAAAGTGAAATTTAGAAATGAAAGCTAAATAAGTGTAACAATTTTCTAAAATAACGTGAGTTTGGGATTAAAAAGTAAAAAAAGAGAGTAGGGATGCAACAGCATCGTGAACTAACCCGAAACCATTGAGAATCTGACAAGAGAGCTAGAGATTTAGGGTTAGTTTTTGCTCGTCCTGTCACAAGGCTGGCTCAAAAGCTATCGCTTTTGCCCTGCTGCCCTTTTTTGCTTACTGTTTTGGGCATACAAAAAAGTAAGCAAAAAAGGCAGTATTTAAGTATAAGAGATGAACTATAAGTTATGAGATAATTTTTGCTTATCGCTCATACCTCATCGATTATAGTTATTTTGAGCTTATCTACACTGCTGTTGCATTCTTGCCCGATTTTTTAATTTCGAACTTAAGCTGACGTGTGTCAGAGATTTGTTTCTGAGAAAAAGGATTGATAAAAAGGGGCAGAAACTGAATGAATCTCTGCCCTTTTTCATTATTTCATCATAAAAGTATTGTTTCGGGTACTGATGTCTGGAATCAGATAATCACCCAATACAAGGCTTCTTACTTTCTGGTCGGTTTTGATGGTGATGTTAAAAGTATACTCCGATGCATTTTGCCAGACACGTGGTGTTTCGGTAAACTTTTGTTTGGTATCGTCTTCAAAATTTACTGTCAGTTGTATGGGTATCGGCAAAGCTCCTACTTTCTGAATTTTGACTATCAGGCTGTTGCCGATTTTATTTACTTCTTTGATGCCTAAGTCAGGTTTGTTTGACTCAAAAAACCAGGGTTTCCAAAACCAGGTCAAATCTTCTTTAAGATAATCATTAAAACTGTTGAAGAAGTCAAACGGCTGTGGATGTTTGCCATTCCAGCGAGCCATATATTCACGAAGGGCTTTTCCGAAAAGTTCATCACCCAACATCACTTTTAAGGTTGTATATGCCTGTGAAGGACGCATGTAAGAAGCATATATATAAGGGTTGCCAGCCATTTCATACGAAGGAGTCATCAAAGGTTTGTCGGCAATACGTGCAACATATCCGGCAAATTCGGTAGCATTGTCCTGCTGAGGTTTAAAAATATTGTTGTTAATATTAAATTCTATATCATTGGGTAAAGTCTGAGCCCAGCCTTCGTCCATCCAGGCAAACTTGCGTTCGTTAATACCCATATAAAAAGGAAAATAAGTATGGGCTATTTCGTGGGCAGTTACCTCAGCCGCAAAATTATCGTTGTAAGACCCGTCATTGACAAACATCGGAAATTCCATACCTCCATCTCCGTTAAAAACAGTCAGCCGAGGATAAGGATATGCAATTCCTGGGAGTTTATGTGAAAAATAATCGACACACTGACGGGCATAACTACAAACTTTATAAAAGTCACGGGAAGACGGATGATAAATAGCCCCAACAGCGGTTCTGCGTTGTGTTTGGTCGTCTACCACCACACTTGTCATATCCCACAAATAAGTATCGCTTGCAGCAAAAGCAAAATCAGGTACGTGCTCTGCTTTAAATTTGAAAGTATTTTGCGATTTGCCCAGTGTAAACTTTTCTTTTTTATTCGCTCTCTCTTCTTTGGTAATAATTTTTACTACTTCATCAGAGGTAAGTGCTTTTTCGTAGCGTTCAAAGTACTTGGAAGTATAGATTTCTTTAGGGTTTTGCAGCACACCGGTTGCCCAAATCTGGTGTGAATTTGGCGTTGAAATCTCAACATCAAAATCACTGAAATCATTGTAAAACTCCTGCTGTCCGGTATAATCCAGTACATCCCACCCGTCAATATCGTCATATACAGCCATTTGTGGATACCAGTAGGCAATCATAAAAGAGGTTTGAAAATATGTGCCTTCCCGTATATGTGTTTTGGCAGGTATAGTATATTCCCATGCAATCTCGACAGTAGCTTTGCCTTTTGATTTGAGAGGGGTTACAAGTTTAAGAAACATGTTAGTTCCCCGGCGTTCAGGTTTGATTTCTTTGCCATTTACTTTAGACATCGAAATTTCAGTCCCATCGGTTTTGTCGGTGTCATCGATATTTTGTGTGCCATCGTCCTTAAAATTCTTTTTAAAAATATCGGGATACAAACGAAGTACCAATTGTGATAAATCATCAGGACTTTCATTGTAATAAATGATAGTTTCAGTACCTTTTAGTACACGAGATTTAGGGTCAAAATGGGCTTTGATTTTATATTCCGAATGATTTTGCCAATAGCTGCTGCCAGGTTGCCCGGTCATAGTACGAGTACCTTTTTCAATGGCTTTGCTGAATTCTTTGGGAACTGGTAGGGGTGTCTGGGCATAGCTTTTGTAAACTGATAGAACGATTACACAGACAGCAAGAAAGTTTTTCATATTCTAAAAATTGTTTTCACAAATAAACTAAAAACATCAGAAAAACCGCAGTTATGATTTCAATGTTTTATGGCAGATGTAATTATGACAGAGATAAGAGTATATTCAGAAATTACCGAAAATCTGAATTTTTACTAATTTAAATCAAGCCCTAAAATTATCAAACCAAAAAATTTTAGGGCTTTTTGCTGTTTTGAGTATGTATTAGATAAAAAATGATAAAAGTTTTCTCTTCACATATTACTTTTACTTTCTTTGATTTTCTTATCTTAACACCATTTTTTATGAAAAAAGTAATATTAGAATGGTTTTTACCTGTTTTACTACTTAACCATTCAATGCTTTTGACAGCTCAGGATTTCAGTACTTCTGCCTGGCATATTCAGGCTCAAAAAATAGACCCCAATCATTACTTTGGAATCACTCTTGCCAATGGCATGATAGGCATTGTGTCTTCGCCAGAGCCTCTCAAAGTGAAAGATGTGGTTTTAAATGGGGCTTTTGATACCTATGGCAGAGGTAGAGTTTCTAATATTTTGAAAACATTTGAGTTTGCCAACATGGATTTGGATGTGGACGGCAGACGTATTTCAGGCAAAGATATACAGAATTATGTGCAGACGCTGGATATGAAAAATGCTGTACTGACCACTACTTTTCAGCATTCGGATAAGATTTTGGTCAAACAGAGTATGATGGCTTTGAGGCATTTGCCCCATACGGCTTTGATAGAAGTGGAAATTACAGCACTGAATGATGTAGAAGTGATACCACACAGTTTTATTTCAGCACCGGATGCCTTGCGGGATGTTAAAAATTTTTATCACCTCATTGACAGACCCCATTCCTTGATTCCATTACTCACTTCGGTTGCCAAATCTCCTACCGGCAAACACATATTGGCAGTTTCCAACAGCTTTATTTTTGATGAAGAACGGGGCAAAGAGCCTCAACTGATTCATGAAGAATGGGACTACGGCTTGCATAGATTAAAGTTTATCCGAAAAATGAAAGCTGGTGAAAAATACCATTTCTCCATTGTAGGTTCTGCCACTTCTACCGAACATGTAGCTGACCCACACAATGAAGCTGAACGTTTGACAATTTTTGCTGCCCTTGAAAAAACCGAACGCCTCAAAAAACGCCATTATGAAGCATGGGAAAAGCTCTGGCAATCTGATATTCTGATAGAAACCACTAATGTAGAAGAGCAACGGGCTATTCATTCGGCTTTGTATCATCTGTATTCATTTGCCCGTGAAGGAACGGCTTACAGTCTTTCACCGATGGGCTTGTCAGGTTTGGGTTATAATGGACATGTGTTCTGGGATACCGAAATATGGATGTATCCTCCTTTGCTTATGCTACACCCCGAAATCGCCAAATCATTGCTCGAATACCGTTTTAAAAGGCTGGAAGTAGCCCGGCAAAATGCGTTTAGTCATGGGTATAAAGGAGCTATGTTTCCCTGGGAATCTGACGATGTAGGACAGGAAGCTACCCCGGTTTGGGCATTGACGGGTCCTTTTCAGCACCATATTACCGGAGACGTAGGATTTGCTTTCTGGAAATATTACCAGGTTACCAAAGACAAAACGTGGCTCAGAGACCGGGGCTACCCCATGCTGAAAGAAGTAGCTGATTTCTGGGCAAGTCGTGCTGAGAGAGGGACTGATGGCAAATATCACATTATCAATGTAGTGTGTGCTGACGAATATGCCGAAAATGTGGACGATAATGCCTATACCAACGGCATGGCAAAAGAAGTGCTAACTTTTGCAACTGAGGCAGCCACAACATTAGGTATCGCAGCTAATCCAAAATGGAAAGAGGTTTCGGACGGCTTGGTGATTTTAAAACTGCAAAATGGGGTAACTCAGGAACACGCCACTTACAAAGGAGAAACTATTAAACAAACTGATGTAAATCTGCTTTCGTATCCGATGAAAGTAGTGACTGACCCGGCTCAGATTAAGAAAGATTTGGAATATTATGAAAACAAAATGGATGTAAACGGACCTGCCATGAGCTGGGCTATTTTCTCTATTTTACACGAAAGGCTGGGAAATTCTGAAAAAGCTTACGAACTCTTTACCAAATCCTATAAACCCAATGAAGTGCCACCTTTTGGGGTTTTAGCTGAAACGGCAGGCGGAATCAATCCATATTTTGCCACCGGAGCCGGAGGTTTTTTACAAACGTTGCTTAATGGTTTCGGAGGTCTGGATATTACCAACGCTGGCATTATTCAGCTCAAAACCAAACTTCCTGCCCAATGGAAGTCTTTGACTATCAAAGGGGTAGGAGTGGAGAAGAAAACAATTGTAGTGAAATAAAAGAATTGGCGGTCATTGTAGCAGATTCGGTAAAACGAGGTTAATTTTTATTCAATATATTCTCTGTACCCCATTTTTCCATTTCTGCAAGTATAGGTGCCATACTTTTTCCAAGCTCTGACAATGAATACTCTACCCTTGGTGGAGTTTCATTAAATTGCCTCCTTATTACCAAATTGTCTTGTTCCAGTTCCTTCAACTGGTCGGTTAGTACTTTTCTTGAAATGATTGGTATCCTTGCAGATATTTCTCCAAAACGCCTTGTATCATTTCTTAAGCAATACAATATCACAGGCTTCCATTTACCACCGATTAATTCAAGCATTGCAGCAACCGGACAGTTAATTTCATTTTCTTTTTTTGCTTTAGTTACCATATTGTTACTACTAATTTTTATGTTACCAAAAGGTAACAAGTTACTTTTTAAAACTAATATTAGTTACTTTGTGTAACAAAAATAATTATTAATTTTTAAAGCAACAAAAAAATGATTTTAATAACAGGAGCAACAGGGCATTTTGGAAATGCAGCAATTAATTTTCTTTTAGAAAAAGGTATTAAAGCCAGTCAGATTTTGGCAATGGTTAGAAATGAGCAATCTGCTACTGATTTTAAAAAGAAAGGTATAGGTGTTGTAATTGGCGATTACGATAATTATGCTTCACTTGTCAGTGACTTTAATGGCGTTGAAAAACTGCTTTTTGTATCAGGAAGTGATATCATGAAGCGTCTTTCACAACATCAGAACATTATCAATGCAGCCAAAGATGCTGGTGTAAAACACCTTGTTTATACCAGTTTTCAACGCAGAAATGAAACAGAAACATCACCACTGTGGATGGTAGCACAATCACATATTCAAACAGAAAAATGGTTGAAGGAAAGTGGGCTTGACTACACTATTTTGAAAAACAATCTTTATATGGATTTTTTACCTGGCTTTATCGGTGAAAAAGTATTGGAAACAGGCGTGATTTATGTACCTGCCGAAAATGGTAAAGTAAGTGCTGTGCTGCGTTCAGAAATGGCTGAAGCTGCTGCAAGTATTTTAGCTACATCTGGTCATGCAGGTAAAGAATATGATTTTACAAATACAGAAGCTGTTACTTATCAAGAGATAGCTCAGGTGATTGCTGGGGTTTCAGGAAAAACAGTTAACTATATATCTCCATCCGTAGAAGAGTATGGAAAAACACTGTCCGGTTATGGTGTACCTGCCGAAGTAATTGGAATATTTTCAAGCTTTGCAGTTGCTCAGGCAAAAGGAGAATTAGATGTAGTGAGTACTGACTTAGAAAAGTTGCTAGGAAGAAAACCTATATCTGTAAAGAATTTTTTAAGTAATCTATATTCTCCTAAAATGTAGTTAAATGAACGTGAGTTCGGGATTAGACTATGTATTAAGTCGTTGATTATCAAATGTTTGATATTTTATTTTTAGCTAATTCCCAGCTTTACTTCATTCCAAGACCTTCTTACTTTTTTGTATGCCCAAAAAAGTAAGCAAAAAAGGCAGCCACAGCAAAAACTAACCCTAAACCTTTAGCTCTCTTACCATTATCACAATGATTTCGGGTTAGTTCACGCTGCTGTTGCATCCCAACCCTCTTTTTTTATCCCGAACTCACGTTAAATTAACGTAAAATCGGGGTTAAAAAAGTGTGTAGATGCAATAGCAGCGTGGATAAGTGCTTAATTAATTATAAACTATAAGTTATGAACGATAAGCTATGAGATAATTTTTGTTTATCGTTCATAATTCAGACTGCTAAGTGAAGAAAATTAAGAATTAGCTAAAAATAAATTCGTTAAACATTTGATAAGCAGCAACTTAGTAGAAAATATAATCCTGAGTTTACGTTAGTTTAAGTGTATCAAGTTGTAAATTATAATTTCAAAAAACGACAACCCACCAACAAGTTACTGGCAAAAGCAGGGCTGATATACAAACTTTGGCTTTTGGATATGTATTCTAATTCTGTACATTAGTAATCGGAAGTAAATCTATTGCCTTGCTTTCGCCAATATCCAAACCGATTCAGAAATCAGTTTATTATATATTGTAACACTAAATATAAAATGCCTCAAAATGTCTGCTTATTTAAAAAATAAAGCAAAAACTTTATTGTATGAGTTATTTGGTGGTAACTCAGACAATATTGCTAAAGTAATGAATCTTGTAAAAACTGGTATTGTCGCTAATAAAACATCTGTTTACCGTTGTAAGGCAATGAGACCGGGCATTTTCTTTTTAAGCAATAAATTAGGAGGAATGCCTGCTTTTAATTTTGAAAAACATGGGTTTAAACTTTTAAATAGTGATGCTCAGTTTCCCATATTTGAATTAGAGGGCAGCAAAATGCAGTTTATTGCTCAGTTTTCCTTGCATACTAATGAGGTTGTTAAAAATAAGGAAAAGACAGGAATGCTTTTTTTCTTCATTGAATACCAGGATATTAATAACTATGAAGAATCTTGTCCATCCTGCAAAGTGATTTTTGAGCCACTGGCAGATAGTTATTCAAAAGAATACAAAGCAACCCTTAATCTTTCACAGGATAGTATTAACCTATATCATACAGGTTATCATTTAGAAAACTGCTTTGGTAAGATTTCATTGCCCCACACTGATTTACTAAAACAAAAATATCCTTCTTTTTTTTCGGAAACATTATTAGAAAATTATAGAAATAATATTCTTCCACTATTTGATGCAAAATGGTATTCCATAATTTTTATGGGAAACCCAATTGCTCTGCAGCATTATCCTGTAAACCAGGACAGTGAACTGCTTTTGCAACTTACAGACCCACGAGATGTTCCTACTGACAGATATACTTTTTACTTTACCATCAAAAAGGAAGATTTATTACAGAAGAATTTTAGTAATGTCACTCATGTAATCGGTCAGAGTACCTGAGATTTCTACTCCTGAAAAATTATTTGCATATTATTTGGAATGTTCGTTCCGAATAATATACCTTTGTGGAACAAATATTCCAAAATAAAAATAACCATGAGTAAACTATCAAACAAAGTAGCTGTTATTACAGGAGGTAATAGCGGTATAGGTCTTGCTACTGCCAAAGAATTTTTGGCTAACGGAGCCAAAGTTATTATTACAGGCAGAAATCAAACTGCTTTAAATGAAGCAGTTGCACAACTTGGCAATCAGGTAACAGGTCTTCTGGCTGATACAGCTAATTTGAGTCATACCATCGCTTTGGCAGAGCAGGTAGAAAAACAATTCGGAAAGATAGATATTCTGTTTATCAATGCCGGAATAGGCAAATTTGCACCGGTAGAACAATCCAGTGAAGCGTTTTTTGATGAAACCATGAACATCAATTTCAAAGGAGCTTTCTTTACTGCTCAGAAGTTTTTGCCTTTGCTTAAGGATGGGGCTTCGATTATATTCAATACTACTATTTCATTGAGTATAGGTATGCCTAATAGCTCTGTTTATGCAGCAAGTAAAGGAGCTTTGTTGTCTTTTGCCAGAGTACTTGCTACTGAAGTATCTGCCAGAGGTATACGTGTTAATTCAATTAGTCCCGGACCAATAGCTACCCCAATTTTGGGCAAAACTGGAATGTCACAGGAAACATTAGATGAATTTAGTAAAAGTTTATCAGCCAAAACCTTGCTGGGAAGACTCGGAAATGCTGAAGAAATTGCTAAAACAGCCCTTTTCTTGGCATCCGATGATTCGTCCTTTATAACAGGAAGCGAGATAGTAGTTGATGGCGGTATATTGGTAAATCCTGTTGACAGATAATTTTTTTGCCTTTTTATGGAACGATTGTTCCGTAATTATAATACCTTTACAAACTTTTTGTAAGGGTATTATTGTTTTATAGTTTTGGAGAATAATTATTCAGAACGTTATGGCACGAACCAAAGAATTTGAAGAAGAAGAGGCTTTAGAAAAAGCCATGCAATTGTTTTGGACCAAAGGCTACAATGCTACCTCCATGCAGGACATTGTAGATGCTCTGGGATTGAGCCGGTCGAGTATTTATGATACTTTTGGAGATAAGGAAAAGCTTTTTCTTGAAACACTAAAAAAATACAACCGACAATCGCCTGAGAAAATCCTTTGTATGATTGAAAAATCAACGGATGCGAAAGCCACTTTAAAAGAGATTTTTGCAAATATTGTTGAAGAGGCATTAAGTGATTCTGAGCATAAAGGCTGTTTTGTGGTTAATGTAATTGTTGAACAGGCTTCTTGTAGCAGCGATATTAAAACTATTGCTGATGAAAACCTCAGAGATTTGGAAAATACATTTGTAAAATTGCTACAAAAAGGGCAGGAAGCAGGTCAGATTTCTGATAAATATGAGCCTCGGGCACTGGCTTATTTTTTAAATAATGCTATTTTAGGTCTCAGAGTGGCTGCAAAAAGTGGGGGAGACCGGAAAAAGCTGGAGGATATTGTAAATATCACTTTGTCAGTTTTATAAGACACAATTAGCAATTACATGATTCTTTACGAATTTCCTAAAAACTTGCCTGAAGAAGATATTCTTGAAGTTACAGAACTCAATCTGACAGGTGTGCAGGCTATTCCCAAACAAATTCTGAAATTCAAAAATCTGAAAACCTTGCGATTTCATTACTCCAATCGCAAGCTCAAGTCTTTTCCTGAGGGTTTTGGTGAGCTTGTGAATCTGGAGAAGATTATTTTGCCGTTTACACTGCTTAAAGATTTGCCGGATGAAGTATTTGGACTTGAAAAGTTAAGTTTTTTTGAAATAGGGAAATCCAAATACCTGCCTGATTCTCAAATCAACAAATTGTGGGCAGACTGTCACAAAAATCAGGTTTCACCTCGCCAGCGTATAGTGAGACTGAGATTATTGCTCGAAAAGCTGGTGGATGATATTACTACAGCGGAACTGGCAGATGCCTTAAATGCTAATCTGGAAAAAATACGTGTACAGGCAATGGCAAAAATAGCAGAGCGTCTGTTGCCACTTTATGAGAAGAATCCTGTAAACAAGAAAAGTGAAATTTTGCTTGCTGGTAGCTTTAAACTGAAGACTACTGAATTGAAAGAAAAACTGGAAAATCTCGGTCTGAAATCTGTTCGCAAACGTACTCCTCAAACAACACACTTGCTTCTGGGTGTAAAACCGGATAAGCTGGCAGCATTAGTCGCAGACGAAACCCTGACTATCATGGTTGAGAGTATTATTCAGGATATGCTTGATGGGGTTGAAAATCGTTATCTGAAAAATGAAGACGATGAAACACAGATTATTCGGGAAAATGTATTGCAATTGCTTGCATCAGGTGCCGAAAATATGGCTCTGGCACTACAACTCATAGAAGGAGGTGGTATGAATAAAGAAATTATTACTCACTTGCTTTATTATTTTCATGCCAACAAACGCCGGAATGAATTTGGTAAACAAATCAAAGCAATATTGAGAAAATTTGCTCCGATTGAAATAGAACCATTGCTTGAGTTAGAATTTAATTTTAATTCGTTAAGTAACAGTAAACTTTACCCGTTGCTACAAAGCATGCTTAAGAATACACATGTTGATGCAATAGGATTTGCTTACCTGATTTTCAGGCATAAACAAAAAGCTGCCAACTTTATATTGTATCATGCTGATTCAGACTTTAAAAAGAGAGTAATTAACGAAATTCTTGAAAGCAGCTATAACAAAACTACTTTTAATGTAAGTATGTCGAATGCTTCTGCATTACCGGAAGAACTGGCAGATTTTCCACAGATTACTTCTTTTACCACCCGTGGTAATGGTCTGAAAACCTTTCCGGAAGTGCTTTTGAAGCTTCCTAATCTGGAGAAAATAGAACTTTCGGAATCCAAATTTAAAACTTTACCAGAAGGATTTAAGCATCTTACCAAACTCAAGGTAGTAAATTTTAACTCTACTATTTTTGCTGAGTTTCCGAAAATTTTAACCGAAATGCCTCATTTGGAAGAAATTTCTTTATATGTGGATGTTTTGGAAGAAGTACCTGCAAATCTGGAAAAACTAACAAAACTCAAATATTTGTATATCAGAACAAAGAAGAAAAAAGCTGAGATACATGAAGAGATAAAAGCAATACTACCGACTACTACTCAAGTATCCATTTACTAAGCTGTCAGCCATCAGATTTCAGCAATGAGCAGGATTAATACTCAATAAAGCAATCCAGCCATTTATCAACTAAGCTTACCCTAAACTACTACCTCAATAAGGAAAAGCATTCATAAAACGGTCAAGATTCTCTTTCCCGGATTTTGATTCTACTGAAAAATAATAAAAGCCACGAGTCCATATAAAAAAAGAAGATTTTGAGTTAACCATCAGGGCATAACTGGGGTCTTTTTTAAAAACCTGTTTGTTTTCAGTTAAATCTTGGGTTTCGGCATCCATTGCCATCGTCCGAACAGTTTTTTGAGTTTCGTTATAATCCTTAGCTAATCCGAACAAGACCAGAATTTCAGTTTGTCCGTCAGAATAAACACATTCTCCATCAAAACCGGGGCGTGGAGGCTTAAATTTACTTCTGACAAAATTTCCCACTTTTTCAGGCATGATTTTGGCAAAATTATTCCCTTTGGGCATAGCTCGGTGGCTTATCTCATAAGGGATATTTCCTTTTTGAGCCTGACACATAAAGGTTGCCAGCAGTACAATAAGCGTAAATACAGTCAGCTTTTTCATAAAAACAAATTTAACTAAATACGAAACTTTGTCAATAAAATTGCAAAAACCAATACTTGCCTGATAGCAAACATATATATCACTTTTTGATATACTATTTTTGTTTAGAAATAAAACGAATTCTGTTTTTGCAGTTTTTATGCATTTTTTGCAAGTAGAAATCCCTATTTTTGTATAAAATTTAATGCAGATATGGCTGATAAGAAAAAAGAAAGATTTGCCAAAACCGTAAACATTCAAAATCGGCGGGCTTCGTTTGAGTATCATTTTCTGGATACTTTTGTGGCAGGTATTGCCCTTACCGGTACAGAAATCAAATCTATAAGAGAAAGCAAGGCAAACCTCACAGATGCCTACGGATTGTTTCATAACAGTGAATTATATCTTCGGCAAATGCATATCTCCCCCTATGAGCAGGGTACCCATTACAATCACAATCCTCTGCGTGACCGGAAATTGCTGTTGACTAAAAAAGAACTTCGAAAGCTTAATAAAGAGCTTGAAAACCAGGGTGTTACTATTATTCCTACACGATTGTTTATCAATGACAAAGGTTTGGCAAAAGTAGAGATTGCTTTAGCAAAGGGTAAAAAACTCTACGATAAACGGGAAGATATCAAACAGAAAGATATACAAAGAGAAATGGACAGAGATATGTAGTATTTTAGTTTACAGTTTGTCGTTTTTTATTAATATTTGCCCTATAGTTTTATATACACAATCCCTCCTCTTAAATCTATGTACGGCATCTGTAAACTTACCCTTATTCCTCTTCGGGCAGAACCTGCTCATCGCAGTGAAATGGTTTCCCAGCTTCTTTTTGGTGAAAGTTATAAAGTACTGGATAATGATTCGGCTGCCGGCTGGATTAAAATAGAATCTTTGCAGGACAACTATCAGGGCTGGATCGAAAAATTTCAGCATACCCCGCTGACTGATAGCCAGTTTGAAGAAATTACAGCTAACAGCAATTTTATCTGTGTCATGCCATTCGCAGATGCTTCTGAAGAAGAAGGTTTTACGGCTCCTATTGTGTTCGTGATGGGGAGTCTTTTGCCTGTTTATGAAGATCGTATTTATGCCAAGTATTTTAAAATTGATAATATTTTTCGGATAAATCTGCCTTTTGCTCAAACTGTAGTGAAAGATAAAAACGAAAAGACTTCATTTGAAGACCTTAAACGATTTGCTTTTCAGTACCTTAATACTCCATATCTGTGGGGAGGAAGAACCCGGTTTGGCATTGATTGCTCTGGTTTTACGCAACAGGTTTATACAATTTGTGGTTATCCTCTCAGAAGAGATTCAAAGCAACAGGCAGAGCAGGGAATACCTGTGAATTTTGAGAACAGAAAGCCTGGCGATTTGGCTTTTTTTCAGAATTTGGAGGGTAAAATTATGCATGTAGGCATTTTGCTTGAGAATGACGAAATTATTCATGCCAGCAGTAAAGTAAGAATTGACAAATTTGATCAAAACGGGATATTTGCTTATGACCGACAAGCGTATTCTCACACTTTTCACAGTATAAGAAGAGTCATCGAGTCGTAAAGTCCTGATTTTATGATACTCTGTAAGTTTTTGGAATAGATTCTTTTCGATTCAAAAATAAAAAACGGATGCATTATTCCTAAAACCGGGGAATGTAGGAAAAGGGGCAAATACGTCATTCGGATGCTTCATTTTTTTCGGACAGCGATGACTACACTATCTGTATCGCCCATTAAATAGCCACCTGTAGAAAAAAAATCTCTGTTATCTGTTATAGCAATTATGTAACTTTTGTTGGGAAAACTGATATTTTCTATCACTGATTTGCCTGATTTTTCTTAAACATGCACTTGCGTAAATAGATGATTTTCAGTGGATTGTTACTATTTTGTCAGAATGGTAATACATTTACAGAACTTTCCACTTAAAAAATCTCTAACTATGACCAACTTGGAACAAAATCTCGCTAAATTTCAAAATCTTTTTTTGATGGCTTTTGCCGACGGCAGGCTTGATGATTCTGAAAAAGATAACCTCAATCACTACATTGAAGAATTAGGACTTACTCCAGCCCAATGCTTTTCAATTATTCAAAGCCAGGAGACATTGAATTATATTATTCCTAATGACCCGGCAGATGCACGCAAATATTTGTATGAGCTGATTGCCATGATGGTAGCCGATCAACAAATTTCTGAACTTGAATACCAGAGTTGTCTGAAATTTGCCAAGCAAGCTTATATAGCTCGTAAGGAGGTTGATAAAATGATTGATGATATCAGAAATAAGAAGTAGTTTTACTTCATGTTTCGTTGGTACTCTCATGTTTTACAGCTTGTATTTTTGATACTGTTGTCTGAGTGCCGACAGGAATCTTCAGCTTATCAAAAAACTGAACACAAAACTCCGGAAGTTGCCCAACAGAATGTTTCTCAAAATTCTGATTCAGTAGAAAAGAATCTAAAAATTGATTCTGAGTCTGCTTTTGAGGGAGATTCTGTTTTATTTCAGGCATTTCTGAAGACAATTCCTTCTATTCCATTACCACTTATCTTAGATACACTGGCATTAAACAAACTTGCTGCTGATTCGGCATTTTATATTCTGGAAGGAGCCTGGCAGCCTGAAGATTTACGGATAGATGCTCGTTTTAAGCCATTTATTGATGGGAAGATTACCCGAAACAAACATTTGTTTACCCGTGAGAATGCAGGTTCTATTTATTATCACTATGTTGGGATTCTGAAAGAGACGCCTTTTTATAAAGTCTTGCTTTTTGTTGAATCTGATGGTGGATACCAGCGAAGAGCAAGTGGGGCTACTATAATTACTTATGATAAACTTGGAAAAATAATAGATAAAAAAGTAATTGCCTGGACGGGTATGCATATGATTGAGGAAGATAATTTTGCCCAGGCTTCTATTCAGTCAGATTTAAAAATAGAGTACAAAGTTTATGATTATACATACTCTTCCAACGAAATTATTCCGGCAGGTGGCGGAGAACTACATGCCGGTGAAGTAACAGGATGTGAATTGCGATCTACCAATAGGATATTTATCAATGAAAAAGGTAAAATCTTAACTAAATAATCAGCATAAATTGCTTCTGTAACATAGTTTTAAACACTTTCCGACAAAATTTGTTCTGCCTGCCATACTTCCTCAAAAGTATTATACAATGGCACAGGCGAAAGCCTGATTACGTCAGGTTCACGCCAGTCGCCAATTAATCCTTTTGCAGAGATTTTTTCAAACAAATTCCTTCCGTTTTTCTTTACATGAATTGAAAGTTGACACCCTCTTTCCATTGGATTATTGGGTGTGATAATAGTAAGTGCTGAATTAAGCCTGGGGTTTGAATTAATGAGATATTCCAGAAAGCCAGTGAGTTTTTCAGATTTGCTGCGGAGTTTTTCGACACCAGCTTCATCAAAAATTTCGAGTGAAGCCAAATGAGCAGCCATACCCAAAATACCAGCATTGGCAAGCTGCCAGCCATCCACTCCTGTCATAGGAATAAACCCTTTTTTCATCTGAAAACGACTTTGTTCGTCATGTCCCCACCATCCGGCAAACCTGGGCAAATCGGTATTATTTCCATGTTTTTCATGTACGAACATGCCACCTACACTTCCCGGACCAGAATTGAGATATTTATAGCTGCACCAGACAGCAAAATCTACCTGCCAGTCGTGCAACTGCAAAACAGCATTGCCAATGGCATGAGCCAAATCAAAACCAACCGGAATATTCAGTTCGTTGCATTTTTTTGAAATTGCTTGTAAGTCAAAGAGTTGCCCTGTGTAATAATTGACACCTCCCAGCATTACCAAAGCCAGTTCATCTTTAAGGGAATCAATTTTTTGCAGAATGTTTTCTGTTTTTAGTATCTGTTCGCCGTTTTCTGGTAAAAGTTCTACAATGGCATCATCAGGAGTAAAGCCATGAAATCGAACCTGACTTTCCAGAGCATACTGGTCAGATGGAAAAGCTCCTCCTTCACAAAGGATTTTATATTTCTTTTGAGAAGGTCGATAAAAACTCACCAAAGCCAGATGGAGGTTTGTAGTGAGATTATTCATAGCAATAACTTCTGAAGGCAAAGCACCTGTAAGTTTAGCCAGCGAATTTTTAAACAACTTGTGATAGTACATCCAGGGCTTTTCTCCCATAAAATGCCCCTCTACAGCCAGATTTTGCCATTGTAGCATTTCACTTTCAATAAAATTCCGGGCGGTTCGGGGTTGCAGACCCAGCGAATTTCCACAGAAGTAAATCAGTGACTTGCCATTTTGCTCAGGGATATAGAAACGCTCTCTGAAATGCTTCAAATCGTCAGCTGCATCCAGTTTTTTGGCAAAATCAAGTGTGTTCTCGTATTGGTATGAATTTTTCAAATGCAATAGTTTTTGTGAATGAAATTATTCAGGTTTGGGTAAAATTGGTTTCTCCATAACGGTTCCACAATTTTTGCAGGTTCTCAAATCCATAGATTCCCAAAAACGATTCATGATAGGCGGAAGCTGTGAAACAATATCTGTAATTTCTGCATATTCTTCATACAGTTTGTGTCCACAATTCTCACAGAACCATAAAAATCCATCTTTTTCACCGCCTTTCCGGATTCTTTCAATTACCAACCCTACTGTGTTGGCAGGACGGCGTGGAGAGTGTGGTACTCTGGGAGGTAATAAAAACATTTCGCCGGCTTTGATAGAAATATCTACTGGTTTATCGTCTTCTATAATTTTAAGTGTGATTTCGCCCTCCAACTGGTAAAAAAGCTCTTCTCCTTCGTCATAATGATAATCTTTCCGGCTATTTGGCCCACCCACCACCATCACAATAAAGTCTTCATTGCCAATATAAACCTGCTGATTGCCAACTGGAGGCTTGAGTAAATGACGGTGTTCGTCAATCCATTTCTGAAAATTAAAAGGGCGTTGAATCATATCAGTGTGTAGTTTTTACAAAAATAGAGAGAAATTTCCTGAATAAAACTTATGTTTGCCGTAAACTTAATTGGATTTTATACATTATGAAAAACCTTGGAACGATAATTATTATTGTAATTTTAGGCATAGCAGCTTTGAGTGGATGCAGTACTTATAATACACTTGCTCAGAAAGACCAAAATGTAAAAAGTAAATGGGCTCAGGTGCAGAATGTTTACCAGCGTCGTGCAGACCTTATTCCTAATCTTGTCAATACAGTAAAAGGAGCAGCCGATTTTGAGAAAAGTACTTTGATTGAAGTGGTAAAAGCCAGAGGGGAAGCCATTAAACCTGAAGTAAATCTGAATGCTGACCAACTCACACCTGAAAATCTTGCCAAATTTGAGCAGGCTCAGCAGGGACTTAGTAATGCTTTGTCAAGATTGTTGGTGGTAGTAGAAAAATATCCTGATTTGAAAGCAAACCAGAATTTCAGGGACTTACAGGTTCAACTGGAAGGAACAGAGAATAGAATTTCCGTAGAACGTAAGACCTTTAATGATGCCGTCCTTGATTACAATTCCTCATTAGTTACTTTTCCCAGCAATATTTTTGGGGGCATGTTTGGATTTAAAGAAAAAGCTTATTTTCAGGCTACTCCGGGTTCAGATAAAGCTCCAGAGGTTAAATTCTAACGAGTCGATAATTCCAACGCTATGTCAACGCTTTTATTTAGTATCGAAGAACAAAAAGAAATAGTACTTGCTATTCGTGAAGCCGAAAAAAATACTTCGGGTGAGATAAAAGTGCATGTAGAAAAGTTTTGTAAGTCAAAAGATTCTCTTGTCCGCAGCCAGGAAATTTTTAAAAAACTGGATTTGCACAAAACAGCACTTCGTAATGCCGTCTTGTTTTATCTGGCAACAGAAGACCGGAAGTTTGCTATATGGGGTGATGAAGGCATTAATAATGTGGTTCCAGAAGGTTTTTGGGATATCATCAGTACTAAGATGAGAGGTTTTTTCGTAGAAAAAAGATTTACAGAAGGTATGACTCTTGGTATTCGTATGGCTGGCGATGCCTTAAAACAGTATTTCCCTTATCAAATGGATGATGTTAATGAAATCAGTGACGACATTTCTTTTGGTGAAGAATAAGCAGCAGTAAGCCATTTTTAAATTTCAGTATTTCTGTGAAATTCATATATTCAATACTTTTTGTTCTTTTTTGCTTGCAATGGGTTGTTGCTCAGGATAAAGACATTCCACCTCGACCCAATCCGCCGCAATTGGTCAATGATTTAACAAGAAATACACTTGATGCTCAGGAGGAAGGAAACCTCGAGATACGACTTCGTAAACTGAATGATACCACTTCTTCGCAGGTTGCTGTGGTAATCGTTTCTTCTCTTAATGGCTATGATGTAGCAGATTATGCCATAAGACTTGCTAAAAAATGGGGAATCGGGCAAAAAGGTAAAAATAATGGAGTACTGCTGTTATTTGCTATGACAGAGCATAAATCTACAATTCAGGTAGGTTATGGGCTGGAAGGTGCTTTGACTGACCTTGAAACGCAGCAGATACTAGTTGATGTCATACGTCCTTATTTTAAACAACAAAAGTATTATGAAGGTATAGATAATGGTATTACAGCCATTGCTCAGGCTATTGCAGGAGAATATAAATCAAATGGTAGTGATGCAGAAGATGGTGGTGATTGGTTAGTATTTGTCGTTGTGATATTTTTTATTGTGATATTTCTGATTTCCGCCTTTTCACGTCGTAGTAGGGGTGGGTATAGAGGGGGAGGAGGTAGTCCCTTCATCTTTTTTGACGGAGGTGGGTCATCAGGTGGTTACGATAGTGATGGAGGTGGTAGCAGTTTTGATTTTGGTGGTGGAGATTTTGGCGGTGGCGGTTCAAGTAGTGATTGGTAAGTTAATTTTTGGTAATTCCGGCTCTTCTGCGAATTTGAGCCGGGGTCAGGGTAAAATATTGTTCACAGCAAGCATCTTTGGCAGGAAAAGGACTGCCGGGTAAAACTGACTCATGAGGACGAGTTTTGATGGTGTTTTTTTCCATTTCCAGTTTTTCTTCTTCCAGTAATTTAAGTTCTTCTTCAGAAAAAGTTTTGCCGATTAGTGATTGTAAGTCAGGTTGTCCGGCATCTACCCAACAGGTAAACCAAAAGTCAGCAATCATTTTCACAGAAGCCCGCATTTGTCTCTCTACCTGACCTGAAAGTTTATCATGATAGGCTTTTGAGAAGGCTTTTGAATACACTTTTACAGTAATATTACCCCGTTGCTCAAAACTATACTTTTTATCTTCAGAAAATTTCATACTTAGTTCTTTTTCAAACCGAAGTACGGAATCAAGGGCTGCATTGGCTCCTTTTACGGCAAGCCATGCCCGCTCTTGTGGGTTTCTTATATACTGGCTCTGTCCGACAAAGAAATCATATTCATCTGAGAATAATTCTACCAGACGGCTTTCCCAAAAGCCATGAATTCCTACCTGATTGGTACGTTGCCCATTGTAGTTTTCAGTGGTATGCAGTGGAACATTCGCATCTGCAATGTAATGACCCAAATCTGCCGAAAGCCTCAATATTCTTAAAATCTGCTTTTTTTGCATAGCATCTGTCAGTTCATATCGCATTCGGTTGATATGCCAGGGTACAATACCATATGCCATGAGTGTATCTTCTGTTAGTTTTTCTACAGCTTCTTTCCAGTAATGAGGCAATTTATACCAGGCACTGTCACCATACACATCCATATCAATATAATGACGAGGAGCTTCCCCTGTCACTGCATAACGACGCTTGTCAGGATTTACAGCATTTTCTGTTATGTAGGAGATGTGATATTTGTAGAATCCAACTAATTCTGGAGGTAAAGTATAAATTGCAAGACGGTTAATACGTTTATGTCCTTCAAATCCCCATCCAAAAACTATCTCCGACGATAGCAAAAGCAATAAAAGCAGGTAAATTTTTTTCATTATCTTTTTTAATTTAAAAAATATCGCTACATTTGCACTCCCTTTTAGAAAAAATAGAAATTGTTTAAAAATATATAAAAAATGGCAAATCATAAATCGGCAATCAAAAGAATCCGTGCAAATGAAGCAAAACGTTTGAGAAACCGTTATCAGGCTAAAACTACCCGTACTTTTGTAAGAAGACTAAAAGAAACTACGGTTAAAGCTGAAGCAGAAGAATTATACAAAAAAGTTTCTTCTATGCTTGATAAACTGGCAAAGAAAAATATCATTCACAGAAATAATGCAGCCAACAAGAAATCTAAATTGGCTAAATTTGTGAATACGCTTGCTGCATAATTTTAGAAGGTATTCTTAAAATTGTTCCCTATTTTGATTGCCACTTGCCAAAAGTAAGTGGCTTTTTTTATTTACTAAATCTTATAAATATGAGCTTTATTGTGGTAGATGTAGAATCGGACGGACCTATTCCTGGTAAATATTCGATGGTTTGTTTTGGAGCTGTTGTGGTTGATAAAAGCCTGAACAAGACTTTTTATGGAAAAACTAAGCCAATCTCTGAAGAGTGGGTGCCAGAAGCTTTAGCTATAAGTGGCTTTACTCGTGCTGAGCATCTCACTTTTGATGAGCCTCAACAGGTAATGGAAAGTTTTGCTGTCTGGCTTGATGAAAATTCGCAAGAAAAAGCAGTTTTTATATCTGATAATCTTGCCTATGACTGGCAGTGGATTAACTATTATTTTCATTATTATCTCGGCAAAAATCCTTTTGGTTTTTCTGGAAGACGTATTGGCGATTTGTATGCTGGTATGGTGAAAGATACTTTTAAAGGCAGTGAATGGAAGCAGTTTCGTAAAGCTGTTCATGATCACAATCCGGTTAATGATGCGTTAGGCAATGCAGAGGCTTTACTGAAACTGAAAGAAATGGGCTTGAAAATGCCGTCCTGACTGATTCTGATGATTTTTTAGTCTTTAATATCAGCTTATTCATCTAAAAGAATGGCAATAGCTGGTTACCAAATTTCTGGTTTTTGTATCAAGTAAAAAAACAAAAATATGCTTGATTATCAACCTGCTACCAAAATTTTAAGCTGGGCAGAAGAAGATCGCCCCCGTGAAAAACTCTTACTTAAAGGAAAAGCTGCCTTATCTGATGCCGAACTGCTGGCTATTTTGTTGGGCTCCGGTACTGTATCTGTGAGTGCTGTAGAGTTAGGCAAGCAGATACTCGGGAGCGTAGAGAATAATTTAAACAGTCTGGCTAAACTTTCTGTAAAAGATCTTGAAAGGTTTAAGGGGATTGGTGAAGCCAAAGCTATTACCATTGTAGCAGCCCTTGAGCTGGGTAGACGTAGAAAAGAAGCAGAGCTACCACAAAAACAACAAATCACCTCTTCTAAAGCAGTTTTTAACCTTATGCAATCTCACCTGATGGATTTGATGCATGAAGAGTTTTGGGTAATTTTGCTTAACCGAGCCAACATTGTTATTAAAAAAGTACAAATCAGTACAGGTGGTTTGAGTGGTACTGTCGCTGACCCCAAACTGATTTTCAAAACTGCCCTTGAGCATCTGGCATCTTCTGTAATACTTGTTCATAATCATCCGTCCGGCAATCTTAAGCCAAGTCAGGCAGACAAAGACCTTACACAAAAGCTAAAACAGGCTGGTCAGCTACTCGAAATTCCTGTTTTAGATCATATTATTATTGCAGAAAAGCACTACTTCAGTTTTGCTGACGAAGGTATATTGTAAGTTTATCAACTTATTTCTGAAATTTTTAATCGGAAAAGGCACAATTTTTGTGCTTTTTTTGTTTTGGATGCTAAAAAACTCTGTCTTCATAGAATTATATTTTTGAATTTAACCACACTGCTGTTTAAAATTTATAAGTCTTTGATTTGTTATTGTTTTTAAATTTTTTACACTTTAATTGATTATTTGCTTATGATGAAACTTCACCCGATTGATGTGGTAGAGAATATCTCAGGAGAAGCCTTCAGGAAAAACTATTTACTACCTAAACGTCCGGTTATTCTTAGAGGTATTTCTGATAAATGGGATGCTTATGAAAAATGGAAACTCCCTTATTTTAAACAAGTTGCTGGTAATATAGATGTACCTCTCTATGACAATAGCAAGCCAGTTCCTACTTCTAAACTCAATGCTCCGGATAAAGTAATGAAGTTTGGAGAATATCTGGATGCTATTGCTGCCGGTCCGATCGAACTTCGGATGTTTCTTTTCAATATTTTTGACCACATTCCGGAACTGTGTCATGATTTTACCTATCCTGAACATCTGATGAAAGGCTTTTTGAAAAAATATCCTATGATGTTTTTTGGAGGAGCAGGGTCAATTGTTTATCTCCACTATGATATGGACTTAAGCAATGTTTTTCTTACCCAGTTTCACGGTAAAAAACGTGTAATCCTTTTTGACCAAAAGTATTCTGAGCATCTCTATCGTCTGCCTTTTACAGTACAGAGTTATGTAAATGTAGAAAACCCTGATTATGAGCAATTTCCTGCCATGCGTTTTCTGGAGGGCTATGAAGTAATTATGGAACACGGAGATATGTTATTTATCCCGGCAGGAATGTGGCATTATATGAACTATCTGGAAGGTGGATATGCTCTGGCAGTGCGTTCATTTGACCCGTCTCTTCTGACAAAAGCAAGAGGTATTTTTAATATCACCGCCATGCGAACCTTTGATGATATTATGAAAAAACAACTCGGGGCTAAATGGTGGAACTATAAACATGCGAAGGCTCGCCAATATGCTGATGAAATTGTAAAGTCAAAGAGTGATAAAGAATCAATAGTTGCTGAGGTATAATTTTTTTAGTCAGCCGTTTTCAATAAAAGGGACAGAAAAGAGAGTAGATAACTCTTTTTTGTCCCTTTTACTTGTTTGTGGTAAAATTGTTAATCCTATCTTACAGATTTTCAGATACAAACATACCAAACAGATAACTTAAAACAATTCAGTAAGACATTTGAATAGTGCTGTTTTCTTCTCTATATTTGCGACTCTTTTTAACGTATGTTTCATTTAAACTTTTCAAACTTACAGTGAAAAAACTTTTATCAGGTAGTGCTTTCGTAGGTATTATAGCTTTTTTGACGTTCAGTTGTAATCAAAATCAGGGCGGAAATGCCGGAAGTCATAAAGATTCTCTTTCAGCCGTTGCCGACAAAGGTGTCGTATATGTTAATACAGATACACTGATTTCCAAATATGATTTTTATAAAGATATAGAAAAAGAATCTAAAGACGAGGTAGGAAAAGTACAACTTGACCTTGAAGCAAGAGGACGGTCTTTTGAAAACGAAGTTGTAGACTTTCAGAAACGTGGCAGAGAAATGTCACTGGTACAACAAGAACAAACCAAGCAGAGTCTGGCTCAGAAAGAACAATACCTGATTCAGTATAAAAATGAAGCTCAGCAGCGTTTGATGGAAAAAGAGCAAAAACGCACAGTTGAACTTAATAAACGTATCAGAGACTATTTGAAAAAATACAGCAAAGAAAAAGGGTATCAGTTTGTACTTGGTTTTAGTGAAGCTAATTCAGGAGTTTTGTTTGCTAATCCACAGTCAGATGTTACAGAAGATGTATTAAAAGGATTGAATGCTGATTACAAAACAGAGAAAGATAGTACCAAAGCAAAATAATTTTGGGAAATACATATTTAAAAATCAGGTCTGCTTATTTTTGGAGCAGACCTGATTTTTTTTATTATTCCGGCAGATATTTTTTACCCAAGCCGGATGAGATTTTCTCCAGATTGCGAATAGCAGATGAACTAATGTGTTCAAACTGTTTGTCACAGCGAATAAATACTACTTTAATATCAGGCTTCATATCTTCCATAAAACGCAATTGATTGACTTCATAATCAAGGTCATCACCATTGCGTAAACCACGGATAAGTGTAATGTCAGAGTGTTCTTCTTTTTGTGAAATATAGTCTGTCAGTAAACCTGTAAAATCTTCATGCTGGCGGTATTTCAAAACTTTCAGTTGTGAGTAATTGGAAGTATTTTCTGCTGCTGATTTTTCAGGATTGACACCTCTTGCGACAATAACTTTATCGAAAATATTTTCAGCTTTTTCCAAGATATTCAGATGTCCATTGTGAAAAGGATTAAAAGAGCCTGGATAAACACCTGTCAAAGGTCGATATTGTTGTATGTAGTCAATTAGAATGATGATATTTCCCTTGTTTGCAGGGTGTGCTTTTATGAAATTCTCCAGAAAATTAATTCTTACTTTTTTATAGACGGCATAGTCTGCATACTGGAATTCTTTTCTGATTTTTTTCTCATAATCCAGTAATTGAGTAGCAGTAGAGTGTGTAAGCACTTGTAAATCCAAACCTATAAATAGTTCAGAAAGTGGGCTGGTTGATTGGTGATTTTTGGTTTCCAATATTATTTTATGAATCTCCTGGGTATCTTGACGAGACTGAGTAAGAGCAAGAAAAAGGTTAGCAGATTGTTCTTCATTGTCAAATGCAGTAGGATCATAGATTACATCGTGGAAAAAAGCAACCATCAGTAAGGTTTTTCTTTCACCGGCATTAATTTTTTTACCCTGAAAAAGTTTTTCTATTTCACTTGTCAGGAAAGCCAGATGAACCTCGGTATGGTAAAACCGATGTGGTTCCTGCCAGCCCCAGATAAGTCTGCCTACAGCTTCTGAGGTCATGCCATATTCAGCAAAAAGGGGTTGATAGAATGCGTAGTCAAACATATAATACAGTATTTTTCAGGAATTGAAAAAATAAACTATCAGGTGTTTGTTTTTCCTGGCAGTTGTTAACAGAGGTCAAATATCAGTTATTTGAGGTGATATTTCCAACACCAAACAGAGGCAAACTAAGAGAAAAAATGCTTCCTTTCCCTTCTGTACTTTCAACTGAAATACTGCCATTGTTTCTTTCTGCAAAGTCTTTGCAAAGCAACAATCCCAAACCCGTTCCTACTTCCTGAGAAGTACCTTGTGTAGTAAAATGGGTAAGAGGAGAGAATAATTTTTTCAAATCTTCTTCACTAATTCCCAAACCTGTATCATGCACATGTATCTGCAACATGGTTGATGAAGTGCTTGTATTTACCGAAACAGAGCCACCACGGGGAGTAAATTTTACTGCATTAGATAAGAGGTTGCGTAAAATCATTGAAACAGAGGGTATGTCGGCATAAAAACTTTGTGTTTTTTCAAAGTCAAGAGATACCTGTATTTTTTTTGATTCAGTTTGATGAGAGAGTAACGAAACTATTTCTTTAATAATACTTTCTACATTGCCTTTCTCAGGAAACAGTTTAATCCCATCCATTTGGCTTTTTGCCCAATAAAGCAGGTTGTTGAGCAGGTTAGTAGTATCCGTTACTTTATATGAAAGTTCCTGACTTACCTTTTCAAGTTCTGCTTCAGAAAGTATGCCAAGTTGAAGCAGGTACAAAGTAGATTGGAGAGAAGCGATAGGAGCTCTCAAATCATGAGAAATAATAGAGAATAAAGTATCTTTGGTATGATTTAACTCCAGCAGAGCCTGGTTGTGTCTGCCAATTTCTTCTTTTTGCTCATGTAATGTGCGATTTTTTCTGATTGTTTGCCAAATTAAAAAGCTAAGTAAAGATAGTATTAATCCTGCTGAGATAAGTCCCAAAAGAAAGATATTGCTCTGTAATGTCTTGTTTTCAATTTCAACTCTCTGTGAAGCGATTTCCTGCTGTTTTTTGTCCAGTTCATAGTTTTGAAGAAGACTTTTGATAATTGTAGTACGTTTCACGCTAAACAGGCTATCTTTTATTACTTCCGATTTTTTATAATGAATCAGTGCAGAATCATATATTCCTTTTTTCTCAAAAATAGCAGAAAATAATGCGTGGGATTTACCAATATCTTCGGTTCTGCCGATAGAAGTAGCTAACTTGTTAGACATTCCTGCATAGAATGAAGCTTTGTCAAGATTGCCACTTTCCAGATAGGATTCTGCTAATTCCATCTGACAGTCAATGAGGGGTTGTTTATCTCTATAAGTTAAACTTTGTTTTAATGCATCTTCGAGTATTGAGATGCACTCATTGTATTTTTTTCTTTTACGATAAATGGTGGCTTTGCTGACTTTACATTGTATAATCCAAAATGGTAGGTTTAGTTTTTGGTAGATAGTGAGTGCTGTATCTACATATTGAATACTGCCATTAATATTATTTTGTTTTATGTTAATTTGCCCAATGTAGAATGAATTATAAGCAATACCTTCAGAGTCCCCAATTTCTCTGGCTATTGCAATAGATTTAGAAAAATATTCTAAGGCTTTGGGATATTGGTCGTTTTTGTAATGATTTTCAGCAATATTACCTAGTTGAATACCAATCCCCAGCTTGTCATTACTTATTTCTGCATATTTGAGAGCTTTCAATAGAAACTCAAGTGATTTCCCAAAATCATCCATATTTTCATAAGTAAGGGCTATTTCATTGGCTATTGACCAGAGTTTTTTATTATTTTTCATTTTTTCTTCCAGTTCAAGGCTTTTGAAATAGTAATCAATAGCTTTGGCGTACTGGTTTTGATTGGAAAAAGCTAAACCAATATTGTAAAAAGCATCACTCTTGCCAGACATGAAGTGTATTTTTTCTGCAATAGCAAGGCTTTTTTTTGATAAATAGAGAGTTGTATCAGAATTGTCATAATAATAGCACCTGGCTATTTGGTTGAGAAGCCTGACTTTTGTTGTATCATCTTTCTGATGGTTTTTACAAATATTGCTTAGGCTATCAATTGCAGATACTTGTGCCAATATTTCATGCTTCACCAGCAATAACAATATAATCCAACAATAATATTTCATCGAATATTGTTTAAAAATGATTTTATGTTAAAAACGGGTAACTTTTAAGGCTTAACAAGTTGGTTTTTGTAAATATTATATTAAATCCTTTGCCAGTTGGGTAAGGTAAACAAAATCAGATACCCCCAATTGTTCAGCTCTTTTGTCAAGTATGGGGTCTCTATAAAATTCTTCTGAAAAATTAAGAGATTTAAGTGAATTTCGCAAAGTCTTGCGTCGGTTGTTAAATCCCTGTTTTACAATCTTTTTAAATAAAACCTCATCACAATCAAGTTTTGTAACACTATTACGTTGCAATCGCAGGACTCCTGATTTTACTTTAGGAGGTGGATTAAAAACGTGCTCATGTACAGTAAAGCAATATTCAACAGAATAATACGCCTGTATTAAAACACTCAAAATGCCATAGTCTTTATTACCTGGTGGTGAAGCAATACGCTGGGCTACTTCTTTCTGAAACATACCTACAACTTCAGGCACAACGTCTTTATAATCCAGTATCTTAAAAAGAATTTGTGAGGAAATATTATACGGGAAGTTACCAATTACAGCAAATGTATCCTGAAAGAGTGGTGTAAGATGCATTTCCAGAAAGTCTCCTGACAGTATGCGGTCTGTAACTGCCGGATATTTTTTTTTAAGAAAAGCTACTGATTCAGTATCAATATCTATAAGCCAGGTTTCATAATCAGTATTGTTTAGAAGAAAATCTGTCAATACACCCATACCCGGACCAATTTCCAGAACTTGCTTATAGCCTTTGTGCAATGAGAGTAGTTTTACGATATTTTCAGCAACTTCCAAATCTTCCAGAAAATGCTGCCCCAGATGCTTTTTGGGTCTGACTTCTGGAGTAAAATGTTGCCGTTTATGTTTTGATGGTTTCAGTTTAATATGCTAAGTTTAAGTGTTGAAAATTATCCTTAATTCTAATACGATGTTACTTAAAATAGCTTTTGCTATCATTATTTCTGCCAATGCAGAATGGTCTGTTATAAAACAGCTTTATCCCAACGAATATTATGAGAAATCTCCATATGGTGAATATTTTTACAAAGAAATGGTTTATAAAGATGGTAAGAAAGAAACCGTTCTGTTTTTTCATGGAGGCTGGGGAAAAGTATCGGCTGCCGGGTCTGCCCAATATGTCATAGATACATTTAGCCCACAATATCTGATTAATTTAGGAACTTGTGGTGGATTTGCCGGAAAAATCAATCGCTTTGATGTGATTCTGGTGGATAAAGCCATTATTTATGACATCATAGAGGCAATGGGTGATTCTAAAGAAGCCATTGATGATTATACTACATCAATTGACTTAAGCTGGCTGGGCACTCAATATCCTTCTAAAGTTATTAAAACCACACTCGTTTCAGCTGATAGAGATTTGATAGTAAAGGAAATGCCGGAACTTATAAAAAAATATAAAGCCATAGCTGGTGACTGGGAAACCGGGGCAATTGCTTATGTGGCTGCCCGCAACCAAACAAAATTGGTAATCTTGAGAGGTGTGAGTGACCTTGTAAGCGAAAAAGGGGGTGAAGCCTATGGTAATACACAGGTTTTTGTCAAAGGTACAGAAGTAGCTATGAAAAAACTGCTTGCAGATTTGCCTCTGTGGATTGATTTGATACTAAAAAAATAAAACCACTAATGTCATCAAACCCGGCAGAAAACATACAATCGTTTTTGAAAACTCGCTTTCAGATGGATATTCCTGTCTTTTATGAAAAATATGGATTGACCGGAGATTTTACACAACCCTGTATTCGCCATACTGAAGACTGGACTGCCGGTGATATTTACATTGGCTATACTACTTTTTTTAATGTAATCCTGCAAGGATTTTACAGACCTGATAACAATAATTTGCTGGAAATAAATATTGAATATTCTATTCATGACTTGTCGGGTCAATATGATGACTGGAAGGTTACAATAAACGGAGCCCTGGAATCGGAAAAGGAAATGTTAATTCAGGTGATAAAACCTATAGGTTTTCTTTCAGATTCAATCCGTTCGGAAATTAATTTTAACGGCATACAACTTTAACGTCATGCATCAGTTTGTAAGTGATTTGCAGGAGCTTTTAGAAAACTACCGTAACTCAGAGAGGGCAGAGGGTATGACGGCTTATATGCGAAATAAATTTTCTTTTATTGGTGTAAATGCAGCTCAACGCCGGACTTTATTTAAAGAATATATCAAAAAAAATGGCTTGACGGATTATGCTGATTTGCAACAGGTAATAGAAGAGTTTTGGGAATTGGAAGAGCGGGATTTTCAGTATATAGGCATGGAAGTGACAGAATTGCTGAAAAAAAAGTGGCAGCCTGAAATAGTTGAGTTACTCGAATGGATGATTTTGCAAAAATCGTGGTGGGATACAACAGATTTTATTGACAGTCATTTGATTGGCTTGTATTTTCAGAAATATCCTCAACATTGTGAGCAAGCAATAGAAAAATGGATGGATTCGGGTAATATCTGGTTGCAACGCACCTGCCTGATTTTTCAGTTACAATATAAAGAGAAAACCAATACTACAATTTTGTTTGACTGCTGCCGGAGACTGGCTCATGAAGATGAGTTTTTTATCAGGAAGGGTATAGGCTGGGCATTACGGCAATATGCACGGATAGACAGCAAAGCAGTTTTGGATTTTGTTGATAAAACCCCTTTGAAACCTTTGAGCAGAAAGGAGGCATTAAAGCATCTGGTAAAGTAAAAATTTAAAGAATTTTACATCATAAAATATACTGATTTGATTATTGATAAATGAAATAGGATATTTGAATTTGAAAAGCCTGAAATTATTTAGTAAGGCAGGATGTTCATCTGTATCTCTAATTTTATTTTTATAATGGAACACAAACCTATCATTGGTATTACGCTCGGCGATTTTAACGGAGTTGGACCTGAAATAACCCTGAAAGCTTTATCCAATAAAAGAATCCTGCAACTTTGTACCCCTGTACTTTACGGCTCGCAAAAAATTCTTTCCAAATATCGTAAACTGCTCAATCTGGAAGAATGGTCTATTTATCCGATTCGTAATATTCAGGAAATAGGTCATAAAAGAACCAATATACTCAATTGCTGGGATGAGCATCTGGAAATATTTCCAGGTAAAGTAACACCTGAAGCCGGACAAGCTGCTTTTGTAGCCTTGCAAACTGCCACCGAAGATCTGAAAAATGGGAAGATAGATGCTCTTGTTACAGCCCCTATCAATAAAAATAATATACAGAACGAAAACTTTAAATTTCCAGGGCATACCGAATACCTGACTGAAGCATTTGGCGTAGCTGATAGTCTCATGTTTATGGTAAGTGAATATCTGAAAGTTGCTGTCGTGACCGGACATATTCCTCTGAAAAATGTGAGCCAGCAGCTTACCAAAGAAAAAATACAAACCAAGCTCGACATTCTTATCAAAAGCCTGAAATATGATTTTGGCATACAAAAGCCAAGAGTAGCTGTATTAGGCTTAAATCCTCATGCAGGCGAAAATGGGTTGCTTGGCAGTGAAGAAATTGATATTCTGCAACCTCTTATCAAACAGGCAAGACAGAAAGGTAATCTGGTTTTTGGACCTTATCCTGCGGATGGATTTTTTGGAACGCGAACATATCGCAAATTTGATGCTGTGCTGGCTATGTATCACGACCAGGGGCTGATTCCGTTTAAAAATATTGCGTTTGAAACGGGTGTCAATTATACTGCCGGACTTCCCTTTGTGAGAACTTCGCCCGACCATGGTACTGCTTATGACATTGCCGGAAAAAATCAGGCAGACGAAACTTCAATGAGAGAAGCCATACTTTTTGCCTGTGAAATCCTGAAAATGAGAAAGGAATATAGTCTCAAAGGAACCGAACTTGTAACTGAACACAAAAACTGATTATTATCCTTCAGCTATCATCTTTTTGAGGGCTTTATAGACTTGCTCATTGGTTTTGACGTCTGTTTCAATTTCAAGAATTTTTGCTTTAGCAGAAGGTTCAAAAAAAGCAGAAAGAGTATTTTCTAATGAAGCAAAATCCTGACAAAGAGCATATTCCAGTCCGAAATCACGGGCGGTATTTTGAGCATTGAGGTGATGGGGCGTTTCAAAGAATTCTGTCACCTCAGGCTGATTTCCTGCATCAATCAGCCGAAAAATACCACCTCCGTGGTTATTAAGTATAATAATTCTGAGATTGACAGGTAGATTTGGTTGCCAGAGTGCATTTCTGTCATAGAAGAAAGCAATATCGCCGGTTATCAAAACGACTGGTTTATCAGTCATTCGGGCTGCCCCTACTGCTGTGCTGGTACATCCGTCAATGCCACTTGTTCCTCTGTTTGCAAAAACCTCCAGCAAGGCAGATGTACTTTCGTCAGACAAAGGAGGACACTGATTGGCATACCGAACAGGCATGGAATTAGAAAGATGTAAAATGGTTTCTTTCGGAAGATTTTCCATGACTGTTTTCAAAGCAGAAAACTCATTAAATACCTGATTCTGCAAAAACTGTCTGGATATAACCATTGCTTTTCTGTCCTGAACCTGCCAGATATTGTTGTATTCAGAATTCCACTCAGGGTCATCACCACTTTGGTATTGAAGAAAGTCAATATCAGCAAAAAGTTTTTCAAAAAAGTCACCGGGCTGAATTTCGGCTATATGGGTTAATGTTTGGAAGGTGTCAGCCGGCACACCACCAGGTTGTATATGGAGATGATAACGGGGAGGGTGTTTTCTCAGAAATGTCTTTAAATTTTTAGAAATCAGGCTTTTACCAAAGGTGATGAGCAGGTCGGGACAAAGTGTTTCAAGTAGTACTTCATCAGTTTGCATTAGAAATAAATCCTGATGCCGAATTGTTTCAGAAAGACTATGAAGGTTAGAAACAATATCGCCCACAACCGGAATCTCCCATTCTTCCTGAATTCTTTTCAGATTTACAAGCAGTTTTTCGTCAGGTTGGTATTGGGCTGCTACTATCAATCGTTTTTCTGCACTTTCCCATAATTCCATTATCTCATCCCATGCTTCCTGTGAAAGTGATTTTTGTATCGAAAGGGGTTTGATAATTTTAATGTTCCTGTTAAAATCAAATTTCTCTTCCGGTTTGGGGTACAATGGTTCCCGCAACGGAATATTAATATGGGAAGGACCTTTTGGAGAATTTTGTGTTAGATTAATGGCTTCATTCACAATACGTTGCGAAAACCATTTGGCATCAGGGTGTGAGGTATCTGCCGGAATTTCAAAACTGCCTTTTACATTTTTGCCATACACTTCTTTCTGAAAAAGAGTTTGTCCATCCTGTTGTGCAATCCACTCGGGTGGTCGGTCGGCAGTGAGAATAAGGAGAGGAACTTCCTGAAAAAAAGCTTCTGCCACAGCTGGAGCAAAATTAAGAACAGCCGTCCCGGATGTACATACCAGTCCGATAGTTTCACTGGTTTGCAGAGCCATACCCAATGCTGTAAATGCAGCCACCCGTTCGTCATCAATTACCCATGTTTGTACATGAGGATGGCGGGCAAGAGCAAGTGTAAGTGGGGCAGACCTGCTTCCCGGACAAATAATGAATTTGTTTATGCCTTTACGATAACAGATTTCGACTGTATCTAAAATTATTTCGTGCAAGAGTAGCAGGAAGTTGGGTGAAAAAACTTATTTTAAAATTTGAGCTGTATGATTTTGGGTATCTACTTTTTGAATAATATCACTGATAACACCATTTTCATCAATCAAAAAAGTTGTTCTGATAATGCCCATATATTTTTTACCATACATAGATTTTTCTTTCCAGACATCATATAACTGTACTATCTGTTTTTCGGTATCAGCTATCAGAGGGAATTTTAAATCATATTTTTTGATAAATTGCTGATGAGATTTTTCACTATCTACACTCACTCCCAGCACCTGATATCCTGCCTGATGCAGATAATCCAGATTTTCGTTGAGATTGCAAGCCTGGGCTGTGCAACCACTGGTATCGTCTTTTGGATAAAAATAAAGAACTACCTTTTTACCTGCAAAATCAGACAGTTTAATGATTTTACTGTTTTCATCTTTACCCTCAAAGTCAGGGGCTTTGTCACCAATTTGAAGTGCCACAAGTAATAAATAATTAAGTTAATAAAAAATCAAAAGTTGTTTCAGGCAGATTGGTTATCAGTCCTGATTGATTTCATAAGCGAATTTTTCCCATTTTTGTTTGGCAAAATTCATAAAAATTTTGTTCCCCAATTTAAAATTATCATCAATATTGATTTGACCTCCATACATTTCACTGCCCATTTTAATTTTTGTTTCACCCCGGATTGCATACTTTTTGGTATTTTCGTACATAATCAACTTTTGAGTAGAAGGACTTACATCACTTTTGCAATAAGTTCTGTATAAAAGCCAGCTTTCTGCCAGTCCGTTTTTGTCAAGGTCAGTTACTTCAATAGCATCGGGTACAAAATCTGCCTTCATATCCAGAGGACATTCCCTTACGAAATCTGTTACCCGCCAGACCTGTTTAAAACTTGAGCCAGTTTTGATAAAGAGATAGGCATACAATTCAGTATCATAATTGATAATGTCAGTGTTGTCGGCGTTCTGGTTTTTACTTTTAAACGCTCCTGTTTGGGTGAGTATCAGCCAGTTTTCACCATTTTTATCATTCCATTTCAGTCCTTTGATCAGGTTGCCTTTAATGGAAAGTGTTTTTGGTAATTGAGCAGCAGAGAGGGTGGTAGTAGTTATCTGTGCCGAAAGATGGAGTGCTGAAAAGGCTAAAAAAATGAATATAAAATATTTTTTCATAGGTATAAATAACTGTAAAAAATGATGAAGAAAGTAGCCATTAAAGGTATTTTCTCCATCATTTCAGTTTTTGTTACTTGGCTACAGAAGCAATCAACTCCTCATTCAGCCTTACATAATCATTATTCTGGGCTTTTTTAGCAAGTTCAATAGATTTCTTGGCAGTTTCTACAGCACCAACTTTATCGCCAAGTTTAGCCTGAATTTTAGCTTTCAAATGGAACATCCAGAAGGCATCCGGAGCCATTTCCACAGCTTTATTTTCCCATTCCAGGGCTTGTTTCAGGTCTTTGCCATTGTCAAAATAATATTGAGCAGCAGCATGATACGGATGATTATCTTTGTTCATCAATTGGTCTATGCTTGCCATCACTTTGCTGTCAACATCAGCAATTACCGGAATAGAAACGGCTGTTTTCTCCCATGCAATCTGTATTTCACAGGTATTGGCAGTGATGTTGATGATTTGCATAGTGAAAGTTTCTACAAAATTTGCAATGACTGTTGGCTTTACTTTTACACGAAGCACATCTTCTTCTGTTTTATAACCGGCAGTGCCACCATTGTTAATGCCTTTGTTAAAAACAATTTCCCATTCCGATTTTCCGGGAACTGTATAAAGTGCATAATCACCAGCTTTTAAGGCATTTCCAAGTATTTTTACGTCTTCTCCAAAACTAACTCTGGTTGCCCGGTTTGCTCCTGTACGCCACAATTCTCCATAAGGAACAACTGTTTTGTTACTTTTCTCTCCAAAAATAGTTCTTCCCTTCATACTGGGACGTGAGTAGTTGATTTCGATAAAAGACAAGGCAAAATCCTGTTTAATTACCTGGGTTGGGCTGGCTGCTGGTGTGCGAAGGGTTTGGGCTTGTGAAATAATGCTAAAGCATAGAAATAAAAAGGATAGGTTTTTCATGGTTTTGTTGGATTGAATTGGCGGTTAACGAGGCAAATGTAGGAAAAATGTATCAATCAGAATTTTTGATTGGAATATAAATACATTAAAAGTTAATTAAATTTGCAAGGTTGGGGAAACAAAACGGGTTACATTTCGTTCTGCAAGTGTATTTACTCAAGCATGAAAAATCTGGTTTTTTTGGGATTGGTTTTTATACTAAGTACACAGGTTCTTAGGGCACAAACTGCTTTTGAAAATGATTTTGCATATCAATCTGTGTTGTCAAAGCAAACCAACCTGCCTGCTTATCACAAATTTGAATATGAATTTGTGAATAAAACGCCGGAAACCGGCAGAGAGATTGACCTGAAATTAGGAAAAAAGAAAACGGGTACTACTCGTAAATCATGGATAGCCCGTAACTTGGGTGTGAGAAAAATATCGGTTGCCTGGAGGAATGCCAATCCTCTCAATAACACTTATTCCAATCGCCTGCATTGGTTCCGACTTTTTAAATTCCTGCCCAGGGCTGGAGAAATTTTTCAAATCAATAATATAAATCCCATAAACTGAAAAAGAAATCAGACAGGATGAGGTTCTCCTGCCTGATTCCTTCTTATTATTTCTTCTGTTTAACCAATTGCCCGATTTAAGTCTTCGATAAGATCATCAATATCTTCAATACCTACACTCAGGCGTATTAATGTATCTTTTAATCCTGATTTCAGGCGTTCTTCCTTAGGAATGCTGGCATGGGTCATTACTGCCGGATGTGTAACCAAACTTTCTACACCACCCAAAGATTCAGCCAGCGAAAATACCTGAAAACTACTCATCACCCGTTTTGCTTCTTCAAAATCGTCGCCTTTCAAAGTAAAAGATACCATGCCTCCAAAATCTCGCATTTGACTTTTGGCTGGATGAGTTGAACAGCCTGGATAATTTACAGTATCTACTTTAGGATGCTTTTGTAAAAATTCTGCAATTGCTCGTCCGTTTTCACAATGGCGTTGCATACGTACATGAAGAGTTTTGATACCTCTCAGTACCAGAAAACAATCTTGAGGACCTGGCACAGCACCAGAGGCATTTTGTACGAAAGCCAGTTGTCGGGCTATTTCTTCGTCATTGAGAATTAAAGCTCCCATGACCGTATCTGAATGTCCGCCGAGATATTTTGTAACTGAGTGCATCACAATATCAGCACCTAAATCGAGTGGATTTTGCAGATAAGGCGATGCAAATGTATTATCAACAATAGTAATCAGGTTGTGTTTTTTGCCAAGGGCAGCAGCTGCCTCTATATCAATCAATCGCATCAAAGGATTGGTTGGCGTTTCCAGCCAGAGCATTTTGGTATTTGAATTGATGTGTTTTTCGATTTCGGCAATGTCCTGCATGGGTACAAAATGAAACTTCAAGCCAAATTTTTCATAAATTCTTACGAAAATCCGGTATGTTCCGCCATACAAATCATTGGTTGCAATGATTTCATCACCAGGTTTAAATAATTTTAATACAGCATCCGTAGCACCAAGCCCGGATGAATAACAAAGTCCGAATTTGCCGTTTTCGAGAGCAGCAAGGGCTTTTTGCAAGGCATCCCGGGTAGGATTTTGGGTTCTGGCATATTCATATCCTTTGTGTTTGCCCGGAGCTTCTTGCACATAAGTAGAAGTCTGGTAAATAGGAGTCATGATGGCTCCGGTGGTAGGGTCAGGCTCTACGCCTGCATGAATGGCTTTGGTTGCAAATTTCATATAATTACTGTGTTGTTTACAAAAAATCAGATTCAATCGGTCAAAATTAGAGAAATTTACATCTTTATAGCAGCTTTGTGTTAAAAACTACGCTTTGTATGAAACCCTTTTATATTCTCAGTATTTTCAGTCTATTAAACTATGCCTGTAAAACATCTTCGACTATCCCTGTAAATCACCACGAAGAGAAATTAGACAATGGTAATAAAATTATAATTAAGGCTGATAATTCATACTTTCCTAAAGAAGAAGGCGATAAAGTAATCATAGAGGGTCAGAATAATACTATTGAGTATGATTATAAAAATGTATTCCTCAATAAAAAGATATCTGATGTGATTATTTATAAAGGAAATAACAATCACGTTGTACGTCGGTATATAAATGTAACTATGGCAGAGTTGGAAAATAATAAAAGAGATACGATTGTGATAGAATTAGGTGATAATCAGGAAGTAGAAATTTTAGTAGAAAAAGGTAAAAACCCAGTAATACGACCTCTTGTAAAAGAAGGTGGAAGTATCAAATTAGTAAAGATTGCAATTGATACTTTTCGTATAATTCCCAACAATTTTCCATCTAAAATTGATATAGATGACAAAAATATAGATACAAGTGCCGTAATATTTTATCAAAAATTAGACAGAAATATTAAACTAAAGGAAGCTCTTTCCATCATTCAGACAGATGCTAATAAAGGTGAACCTGAAGCTTTGTATATCTTAGGAAATTTTTATTTTAATGGTATAGGAGGAGTAAAGCAAAATACAGCAAAGGGATTGCAATTTTACCAGCAAGCTGCTTCTAAAAATTATACACAGGCACAGTTTACATTAGGCAGTATTTATGAAGAAGGAGAGCTTGATGTTTCAAAAGATATAAAGAAAGCCATACTCTATTATAAAATGGCTGCTCGAAATGGGATGGAAGAAGCCAAAAAGAAAGTAAAAGAACTTGAGCAATAAAGTTTTACAATTCATAAGTTACCTGACGAATAGGGCTTAGTGTAAAATTTATCTTATGAGAGTTATTATTTCATGATTTGCTTAAATAATGATTTATGATAATGTCATCTTTCAGAGATGGGTGTATTTATTAATATATTTAGAACTAATAATATCGTAAAATATTCCTGAACATCACTCTGCCCACACTTTTTTTATCACGAACTCACGTTAAATTATACAGGACTGAATCTGGATTTGAATAAATTAACGTGAACTTGGGATTGAATAAGTTGGTAAGTTATTGTTTGTCAAACACTTAACAACTTTATATTTAACTAATTCCCAACATTATTTCATTTAGAGACCTTCTTACTTTTTTGTATGCCCAAAAAAGTAAGCAAAAAAAGGCAGCAACAGCAAAGACAAGCCCTGGATTCTTAAGTCTCGTAACGTTTTTTCAATTCTTTTGGGCTTGTCCACACTGCTGTTGCATCCCTACCCTATATTTTTTTACCTCAAGTTGACGTTAAATTAGGTGGATTGTTGTTCATGTAGCAAAAATCTTTTCTGCATGAAAATTTAAAATTTTTTGTATATATGAAAATATGTTCATATGTTTGTGTAAGTAATTTGAAAAACGATGGAAGTCACGTATAAACTCAATAAAGAAAAATTAGAAAAAGCTGCCTTTATACTCAAGACAGTAGCTCATCCTACTCGTTTGGCGGTTATTGACTTATTGAGTTCTTATGAGAAGTTGAGTGTAAGTGATATATGTGAAACATTACATTGTGAGCAGTCGCTGCTTTCTCATCACCTCATCACCATGAAACTTAAAGGTATTTTGAAGTGTGAAAGAGAAGGACAAAACATATTTTATTCTCTCAAAGAACGAGATGTAATCAAACTCATAGAATGCATTGAAAATTGCGATTGTAATATGTAGTATTTTTTTACCACAATACATGAAAACATATTCATATTTTCATGTATTGTAGAGATTGACAAGCAACCTGTATCAGAAATTAATTATATTTATGGAAATTATTGGTTATGCCGGAGCATTATTAATGGGAATATCACTGGGGCTTATCGGTGGGGGAGGGTCTATTCTAACAGTTCCTATTTTAGTTTATTTATTTGCCATAGATTCTGTTCTGGCAACAGCATATTCTCTTTTTATAGTTGGTTTCACAAGTCTGATTGGCTCGGTAAGTCATGTGAAACTGGGTAATATAAACTGGCAAATTGCATTTGTTTTTGGAGTGCCTTCTGTGTTGAGTGTTTTTTTGACACGTATGTATGTATTACCTGCTATACCAAAAGTGATTTTTGATACTGGCAATTTTGCTTTAAGCAAGCAAATGATGTTGCTGATTTTGTTTGCTTTAATCATGTTACTGGCTTCTTATTCTATGATAAGAAGTGAAAAGACCAAAACAGAATCAGGACATTCTCTGAAATCCGGGTTTAATTATTGGCTGATTTTTGCAGAGGGGATGTTTGTGGGAGGTATTACAGGTTTGGTAGGAGCAGGTGGAGGATTTCTGATTATTCCGGCATTGGTGGTACTGGCTAACTTGCCAATGAAGCAGGCAATAGGGACTTCTCTGGTAATTATTGCCGTTAAATCTTTGATTGGTTTTGTTGCTGATATGACTGGAAATGAAGCTATCGACTGGATATTTTTATCAGAGTTCTCAGCAGTGGCAGTGGCAGGTATAATTGCAGGAAGCTTTTTGTCAAAAAACATGAGTAATGAAAAACTTAAACCTGGTTTTGGATGGTTTGTGCTAGTTATGGGAGTATATATTTTATTTAGAGAAATAATTTTTAAATAACTAAGAGAGCTATGTTATACGATGTTTTTTCGGGCTGGTCTGTCCGAAGGGTACTGCGTTTGGCAATAAGTGGATGGGCATTGACAGAAAGTTTAATTCATCAAATGCCATTAATTGGAATAATTGGAAGTATTTTTTTGTTACAGGCAATAACCAATACAGGTTGTGGAGCGTGCAGGATTGATTCATATACTGATACACAGACACAAACCATTGAATTTGAGGAAATTAAATAAATGTTTATATAATTGTAAATGAGATATTTGCCTGAGATTTTAGGAGTGTTAGTTGGTGGCATGGGAGGGTGGTTATACTGGAAATTTGTAGGATGCCAGTCGGGCAACTGTCCAATCCGTTCAAATTTATTTATCTGTTTGATTTACGGAGTCACGCTGGGATATTTTATTTCAGGAGTAGTTTTAAAAAATAAGAAGAAAGGATAGGTTTCTCAAAATCAAACGAAGAACCAAGTATGAGAAAAGTCATACTTTCTGGCTAAGCAATGTTTTACATTTGAAGTGATAAATGCTTTAATAAATTACAAACACTCATATTAACTTTAATTTAAAAAATAGTTTACATTTTAATTTTACAATCATGATAGTAGAACAAATATATACCGGATGTCTGGCTCAGGGAGCTTATTACATACAATCCAATGGCGAAGCTGTTGTAATTGACCCATTGAGAGAAGTAGAGCCATACCTCAGGAAAGCTAAAAAGATGGGAGCTACTATTAAATATGTTTTTGAAACCCATTTTCATGCTGATTTTGTGTCCGGACATCTTGATTTGGCAAAGCAAACAGGAGCTAAAATTGTATATGGACCTACTGCTCAACCTGCATTTGAGGCAATTATAGCACAAGATAATGAGGAGTTTAAAGTTGGAGATGTTGTCATTCGTGTTTTACATACACCAGGACATACTTTAGAGTCGAGCTGTTATTTGCTGATAGATGAGGAAGGGAATGAAAAAGCTATTTTTACAGGAGATACCCTCTTTATTGGTGATGTAGGTCGACCTGATTTGGCACAAAAAGCAACTCACATGACTCAGTTTGAACTGGCAGGATTACTTTATAATTCTTTACAGTCTAAAATAATGCCTTTATCCGATGATTTGATTATTTATCCGGCTCATGGGGCAGGTTCTGCCTGTGGTAAAAATATGAGTAAGGAAACATCAGATACATTAGGGCATCAGAAGCAGGTCAATTATGCCCTGAAAGCAACCAATCAGGAGCAATTTATCAAAGAAGTAACAGATGGATTGCTACCACCGCCCTATTATTTTCCTCAAAACGTAATGCTTAATAAACAGGGTTATGAAAATGTTGAAAAGGTAATAGGCAGAGGTTTGACAGCACTCTCACCAGATGCCTTTGAGATGGTAGTAAATGAAGAAGGGGCTCTGATACTGGATACACGTAAGGCACAAGAGTTTAAAAATGGCTTTATACCCAACTCTATTAACATAGGGATAGATGGAGATTTTGCCCCGTGGGTTGGTACTTTAATCACAGATATCAAACAGCCCATTGTAATAGTAGCAGATTTAGGCAGAGAAGAGGAGGTAGTTACCCGTTTGTCGAGAGTTGGTTATGATCATACACTGGGATATCTGGAAGGGGGCTTTGCCAGCTGGACAAATGCGGGAAAGGAAACAGATACCATTGAGTCGATTTCTGCTGAAGAATTTGCTAAACGCTATAAAAACGAGACATTGCTGGTAAAAGATGTAAGAAAGCAAAATGAATTTGATGCAGAGCATGTAGAAAATGCCGAAAATATACCATTGGCTTTTTTGAGTGAACAAATGGCACAGTTTTCCAAATCAGAAACCAATTATATCCATTGTGCAGGTGGCTATCGGTCTATGATAGCAGCTTCTATTCTTAAATCAAGGGGTTTTGATAATATCATTGATGTTGCCGGTGGTTTTAAGGCTATTGCAGCCAGTGATATTCCTAAAACTGAATTTGTTTGTTCTTCTACAATCAAATCATAATTATGTAGTCCTGTAAGATTATCCAAACTAAGCAAGAGTTAAAACATTAAGACTATGGAACATAAATTTCATGAAATTATTAACAGTGATACACTGGTATTGGTAGATTTCTATGCAGACTGGTGTGGACCTTGCAAAATGATGCCGCCTGTTTTAAAGGAAGTAAAGGAATATTTTGGGGATAATCTTCGAATTCTGAAGGTAAATGTAGATAATAATGAAGCTGTCTCTGTGCAATACAAGATACGAAGCATACCTACACTTTTGCTTTTTAAAAAAGGTAAAATATTGTGGCAGCAATCAGGAGCAATGCAGGCATACGAACTCAAGAAATCTATTCAGGCATTTATTACTTCATAAAATATCACTAAAACTATGCTGGAATTTATTCGCCATCCCTGGCACTGGGCTTTTGCCGGAGTAATGATTGGCTTAACAGTACCTGCTCTTTTGCTGTTAGGAAATAAGTCTTTTGGAATATCATCTTCCTTGCGTCATATCTGTGCAGCTTGTTTGCCGGCAAATATTCCTTTCTTTAAGTATGACTGGAAAAAAGAAATCTGGAACCTTGTTTTTGTGCTCGGGATCATGATAGGGGCTTTTATGGCTAATTATTTCCTTTCAAATCCTGATTTGATAGAGATTTCAAAGGCTACACAAGATGACTTGGCTGCTTTAGGTATCAAAGACTTTACCAATCTTATGCCCAGTGATATTTTTAGTATCCAACATATCTTTTCTCTCAAAAGTCTGATTTTCTATGTACTGGGTGGTTTTTTGGTGGGTTTTGGAACACGTTATGCTGGTGGATGCACATCAGGACACTCCATTATGGGACTCTCTAATTTGCAGGTTCCTTCATTGATTGCTACTATTTCGTTTATGGCTGGTGGTTTTTTGATGACACATTGGCTGTTGCCTTATCTTCTGAAATGGATTTTGTAAGAAAAAATAATATCTCACCTGATAAAAAACTTAAAACATGGAAAATTCAGTTTCAACTATTTCATCTCAAACCGAGCAATTATCTTCAGTAGCAGAGGAGTTTTATGTGAACCCACACCCGATTGAATGTGAGGCTCCTAATGAACAGAAAAAACCAGAAACGCCTCTTTCTTATATAAAATACCTGATAGTGGGCATTGTCTTCGGAATAGTGTTTGTAAAAGCTGAGATTATTTCATGGTTTCGAATTCAGGAAATGTTTAGACTACACTCTTTTCACATGTATGGTGTGATAGGCACTGCCGTGCTGGTGGGTATGTTTTCTGTTTTTCTTATCAAAAAATTTAATATCAAAACCATACAAGGTGAAAAAGTCCAATTCCATCCTAAAACCTTCAACAAAGGTCAGGTAATTGGAGGCTTGATTTTTGGATTAGGCTGGGCAATTACAGGAGCCTGTCCCGGACCATTATTTGCTCAGATAGGAAGTGGTTTTACCGTCGTTATCATTACTTTGCTAAGTGCTATCGCCGGTACCTGGGTTTATGGATTGCTGCAAAATAAACTGCCTCATTGATTAAATGAAGCAGTTTTAAACTTCTCATTTCACAAATTATTAAATATTTTTTACTCTCTCTGCAAAGAGTGAGAAGCTATTGTATTGTCAAAAGAGTATTTTATTTTTTATATATAAACTGTTAATTTGTTATGTTTAATAATCTTTTTGGTAAAAAGCAATATACCGATTTAAGTCTGGCAGAGTTTAAAGCATCACTTGTTAATGACTTGGATGCCATTATTTTAGATGTAAGAACAAAAGAAGAGTTTGCCGGAGGACATATTCCCGGAGCCAGAAAATTAGATTTTTTTAATGGGGAGTTTAGTAAGGAAATTCCTTTATTAGACCCTGAAAAACACTATTATGTATATTGCAGGAGTGGCAACAGAAGTAGTAGTGCTTGTGGACAATTGGCAAAAGCCGGATTTAAAAAAATATTCAACCTGAAAGGAGGTTATACAGCTTGGTGAAGTATAGTAATAATGCGAAAGTGGTGTTAAAAAAGTGTATAGTGATGCTTGCCTGACAGTAAATAATCAGTATAAACAAGCTCCACATAGAACTGTAAGTGATGAGTTATGAACTATGGATTGTATAAGTAAAAATGGTCTCATCGTTTATAACTCATACTTAAAACATCTTGTCTTGTTACTTTTCATGTCCATTATACAGGTGGGTATGAAAAGAGTGAGAAGGTATCTGAATGTGTGAAAGTTGGTAAATGGCTAAATATAAAACTAAAAAATTATCTGATAATTAGGTGTTTACAATTTGGCGTAAGCCTAAACTCAAATTAGATTGCCTTTTTCTTAGCATCAAAATAACGATTTAACAATCAAACATTCTGACAATAGTAAGGCTAAAACTTATTTTCCCTTAAACTTATACAGAAAAGGAGCTTTGTTGGCTGCTCCGGTATATTTTTTTTCAAGTCGTTCCAGAATATCCATACTCAGCATTTTTCGCTGAAAATTATTCCTTCTAAACTGAAGACCTGAAATGGTTTCGTATAATATCTGCAATTCTTTCATTGTAAAAGTCTCAGGCAATAAATTTAATCCTACCAGTTTATAGTCAAGCATAAAACGAAGTGTTTCCAGTGCTTTATCTACAATTTCTTTATGGTCAAAAGCCATTTCCGGTAATTTGGTAACGTCTGCCCAAGTACAGGCTTCGGAGATGAAATCAGGCTGCGGTTTTACTTTCGAAAAATCTACGAGGGCATAGTAGCCCACTGTTACAAAGCGTTCGAGCATCCAGCTGTTTTTTTCTGCATCAAACTCACTGTCTTTCATGATTTTAAGAATAGATTCCCGGGTAGAGCGATCAGGTTTCCCAAACGTCCTGAATTGTTCCAGATAAATATCTTTCAAGCCAGTTCGTTCTTCCAGTACACGTAGAGCTGCATTTTCAATATCTTCATCCTGAAAAATATAGCCCCCTGGCAAAACCCATAAGTCAATGTTTTTGATTTTGAGTAGTAAAACCTTGAGCTGGTGATTATGAAACCCAAAAATTACACAATCTACTGAAAGCTGGGGTATTAATTGGTTTTTATCAGGAAAAAAATCAGAAACATTCTGAGACATAACAAAATAATATGATAAAAGGTCAGATTCTTAGTATTATAGACACCAGTCAACGGAGCTTGTTTATGACATTAAGCAAAGTTTTTAGACATAAAATTTCACAAAAATAGAGAAATATTTGGCTTAATGTATAAAAGCAATTATTATTGTCCCATAATGAGAAAATGATAGAATAATTTTATATATTTTTTTCACTATATTTGTTGTAAGCACAAATTATTTATGAAAAAATCACACATACTTTTTCGAAAGTCAGTACTCAATCTCTTCCTAAGTAGTATTTGGGTAATCCTGACTTGTATTTCAGCTTTAGGGCAGGCACCGGTTAAACGGGTAATGGTTTTTAGTAAAACTGCGGGTTTCCGGCATGCTTCGATTGAAGCTGGAAAAGCTGCTTTTCAGAAAATGGCAAAAGAAAAAGGCTTTGCAGCAGATATTACGGAAGATGCCGGACAATTTACTGCCGAAAACCTGAAGCGTTACAGGGCAGTAGTTTTTCTTAACACAACGGGTGATATTCTTAATCCTGAGCAACAATCGGAGTTTGAACGTTACATACAGGCTGGTGGAGGATATCTGGGCATTCATTCGGCAACAGATACCGAATACCAGTGGGAGTGGTACGGACGACTGGCTGGGGCTTATTTTTTAGATCATCCTAACCCTAATAATGTACAAAAAGGAAAATTTATTGTAGCTCTCCGCAAGCATTGGGCTACCCAGATGATGCCTGACCAATTTGAAAGAACTGATGAGTTTTATAGTTTTAAGCAAATCAGTCCTAATATAAATGTATTGGTAAAAATAGATGAAAAATCTTATCAGGGTGGAAAAAACGGGGATAATCACCCCATGAGCTGGTACCAGGAATTTGATGGAGGAAGGTCTTTTTATACAGCAATGGGGCATACTGATGAAACCTTCTCTGAACCATTATTCCTTGAGCATATTTATGCCGGTTTGCAATATGTAATGGGTGGTGATACTCCCAAGCCATTAGATTATACAAAATCCCGTCCTGAAGAAAACAGATTTGCAAAAGTAGTGCTGGAAGAAAAGTTAGATGAGCCTATGGAGTTAAGTGTGTTGAATGATGGCAGAATCTTGTTTATAGAAAGAAAAGGAAATGTGAGATTGTACAATACCAAGACTAAGCAACTCAAAACTATCGCCAAAATACCGGTTAGTACTAAATACAAAGACAAAGAAGGGAAGATATCAGAAGCAGAAGATGGTTTGCTTGGTTTAAATAAAGATCCCAATTTTGCTGTAAATCACTGGATATATTTATATTATTCACCTGCCGGAGACGAATCCAAAAATATTCTCACACGCTATGAACTCAGGGGTGATGAGCTGGTAATGGATTCTAAGAAAGTGTTGCTTGAAGTACCTACCCAGCGTGAACAATGTTGCCATACAGGCGGTTCTATCGCTTTTGACAAAGATGGCAATTTATATCTTTCTACTGGCGATAATACCAATCCCCACGAATCAAAAGGATATAGTCCCAGTGACGAACGCCTGGGTCGGGGTCCCTGGGATGCTCAAAAATCTTCTGCCAATACCAATGATTTGCGGGGTAAAATTATTCGTATAAAACCTCAGCCTGATGGAACCTATATCATTCCAAACGGCAATCTGTTTCCAAAAGGAACTGACAAAACCCGACCTGAAATTTATACAATGGGACATCGCAATCCTTTCCGCATTTCTGTTGATAAAAAAACAGGATTCTTATATTGGGGTGAAGTAGGACCTGATGCCAGTAAGCCTGATTCAACAAGAGGTCCGGAAGGAAATGATGAAGTAGGACAAGCTCGCAAGCCCGGTAATTTTGGCTGGCCTCATTTTGTGGGTGACAACAAAGCCTATTATAAATTCGATTTTGCAGCCAACCAATCCAAAGAAAAATGGGATGCTGTAAAGCCTACCAATATGTCACCTAATAATACAGGTTTGACAGAGCTACCTCCTGCCCAAAAAGCTTTCATCTGGTATCCTTATGGCGAATCAAAAGAATTTCCGCTGGTAGGTAGTGGTGGAAGAAATGCAATGGCAGGACCCGTTTTTTATAGTGAAGACTTTAAAACTGCTCCTCGTGCTTTTCCTAAATATTATGATGGCAAATTGCTGATTTATGAATGGATGCGTGGCTGGATTATGGCGGTAACTTTGGATAAAGAAGGAAATTATGTGTCTATGGAGCGTTTTATGCCAAGTTATAAATTTAGTAATCCAATGGACATGGAGTTTGCGGCAAACGGGGATTTATACATGCTCGAATATGGTACAGGCTGGTTCACTGCCAATGATGATGCCCGCCTCATACGGATTGAGTACAATGGAGGTAACCGAAAACCAATTGTACAGGTTTCTGCTAACAAAATGGGAGGTTCTCTGCCATTTAAAGTTACTCTTTCTTCAGATGGGACTAAAGATGCAGATGGTGATGCCCTCAAGTATGTTTGGAAAATTACGTCAAAGAGTGGATTTGTAAAAGTGCTTACAGAACCCAATCCTACCTTAACCCTTACTCAGGCAGGTGTTTATAAAGCCATACTTACTGTAACCGATGCCAAAGGCGAATCTAATTCGCAGTCACTCGAAATCACAGCAGGTAATGAGCCACCGGTAGTAACGTTTGATTTGCCAAAAAGCAATAAGTCATTTTTTTTTCCTAATAAGTCTTTTGACTATGAAGTAAAAGTAATTGACAAAGAGGATGGTAGTCTGGCTGATAATAAAATCACACCTGAAGAAGTAGCCGTAACGATAGATTATCTTGCAGAAGGTTTTGACAAAGTAAGTATTGCACAAGGGCATCGTTCAGCAGATGCAAGTGTGGCATTTGTTTCCGGCAAAAGGTTGATAGAAGGCAGCGATTGCAGAGCCTGTCATAGTCCTGATAAAAAATCTATCGGACCTTCTTACAAAGATGTTGCTCTTAAATACAAAGGAGATGCTGCTGCCATCGAAAAGTTAGCTAAAAAAGTAATTGCAGGTGGTAGTGGAGTATGGGGAGAAGTTGCTATGGCTGGACATCCTCAACTCACTGCCAGCGAAGCTGCTGATATGGTAAAATACATTCTTAGTTTTTCGGAAGAGAAAAAAGATAAAAATACTTTACCGATAAAAGGAAGCTATGCTACCACTGTTTCGGCATCTGACAAAGGACAGGGTGTCTATATTTTGAGAGCATTTTATCAGGACAAAGGAGCCAATAACTTACCCCCGCTTGCATCTGAACAGACTTTTGTGTTAAGGAATGCCAATATGAGTCCACACAAGTTTGATAAGTATGAGAATGTTTCAAAAATGTCTTTTGCTGGTAATGAATTGGCAATACCCAGCAAATCAGGTTCTTATATGATTCTCAATCAGATTGATTTAACGGGAATCAAAGAAGTGTTACTCTTGATTACAGCTCCTAAAGCACAGTTAAATGCACAGGGAGGAAAAATTGAGGTCAGAATAGATTCACCTACGGGAAAATTGCTTGGAGAATCAGGTATGATAGAACCCTCTGATCAGGGTGGTTTTGCACCAGTACCTATAAAAATTGCTATCTCTCCAACCGAAAATTATCATGATTTATACCTTGTTTTTCAAAATCCAAAAGCAGATGGCTCTTTGATGGTAGTATTGGGAATTCAATTCAAAGGAAGCGATAATGGAAACGAATCGACGGCAGTATCTGCTACTCCGACTGCCAGTCCTGCTGATTATTCCGGAAAATATAAAATGACCGGATTGCCTTTTGAATATATTGAAATGAGTGTGAAAGATGGTAAGCCCTGGATTAGTGCAGGAGGTCAGGAAGGAGAACTGAAAAACACGGATACGCCTGATAAGTTTGATGCCAATGGTCAGGCTATGATATGGTTTATCAGAGATAATAAATCTAAGGTTGTAAAAATAAAGTTAGAAGCCAGCGGTATGACTTTTGAGGGAATAAAAGAATAAGTACATTTTATATTTCATCAACTAACCAGAAACAGTTCATCTTTTAGATGAACTGTTTTTTTATTACTAAGCTTCATCAGGCACAAAGCCGGCATCAGGAAGTACAAAATCGCCGGAAGAGTTAAGCGGGACAGGTGTGGATAAGGCAGAAAATAACTATAAACGATGAGGTATGAACTATGAATTGGATAAGTAAGATTTAGCTTACATGTCATCTCTCATACTTTATAATTATTTTTGGGTTGTCCATGCTGCTATTGCAGCCCTACACTCTATTTTATCCCAAAATCATGTTATTAAGTACCTGATACAACTTTCCTGGCAGTGTATCAGATTTATAAATGCTGAAAACAAAAAAAGACCGTTCTAATCGGTCTTTTTTGATGGTATGTATAAAAATATTCAGCCTGTTTCAGGAAACCTGATTTAAGATTACTTCAAGCTCATCTAAAGAAAAGGATTGAGTACTGTCAATTATTTCTACATCAAAAGATTCGGCATATTCAAAGTTTTTAGCTCCTTTTCCAGCAATGAGTATCTTAGCAACTATGGGTTTTTTTCTGCCATAACCGGGGGCTTTCAGCAAATCCAGTATTTTCATTCTTACCCATTGTTCACTTACCAAACCCTGATAAATAATGGCAGCATCAAAGTTTTTAAGATTCTCTACATGATTTTTTTGAATATCTATCAGACTACCTTCTTTTGAGAGGGTAATTACTTCAAAATCCCGGTTTTCAACATACTCAAGGATGGGCTTTACGGCTTGCTGGTCTATTTTGTCATAGATAACATAAATTTTGGCAGCAGCACTACGACGTGACTGGTCTGGATGGAATACGGCATTATTTTCAGATTTTATTCTTTCATCTACATGCAGCTCTCTTCTTATAATATTCTTAAAATCTTCCAGCGGAGTTTGTACCATCTCTGTGGTTTCTTCTGCTTCTACCTCTTTTTTCAGATTTTCTATGAAGGCAAGTTGTTTGTCGTTGAGCAATTTCATTTCAGGCGAGAGCCAGATAAGTCTTGAAAAAGCAGGGTCGTCTTGTGTTTTTTGTGTAATGGCTGCAAAATGAGAGCGTTCAGCAGCAAATTTATTTTGTATTTCTACGATAGAAGCATCAGAGCCTTTAGGGATTTCACCATACAAGCCCCCTATCAGATGGATAGACATGCGACAGTTTTCGAGGTCTTTTTTGATGGTTGCTTCCATTTCCCGCATATTGCCCGGAAGCGTTCTGTCGGGTAATACTTTATAACCATATTTTTGGAGTTCTCTTTTGATAATATTTCTCTGAAGTAACAGATCTGGACTGGTTTCTGCCAGGTAAATGGCATCGCCTTTACCTACTTCCAGCTTGTCTTTTCGCTCTGAGGAATCTTTGATGATATGAAGTATATCCTGCACATCATACGCTAAATCTACCAGTTTGAGCCAGTAGTTGGTTTCGGCTTCTGAACTAAAGAAGTCTTTGTATTCATCTAACCGCCCTGTGTTGATATCTACACTAAACAAATCATAACCAATCAGATTTCTGATTTTAGAAGGAAGGTCTTCGAGTGGTACCGGATATTTTACAACTTTAAAAATTCGCTGATTGATTTCTTCCTCACTAACCCCACTGTTTTTAAGTTGCTCACAAAACAACAGGATGTCGTCGATACAGGATGCTTTTTTTACATAATCCGGAGAAACCACACATATCATTACGCCAACTTTAGAAAGTTGCTCAGCCGTCGGTTTTTCACGGTTGGCATACTCCAGAAAACGGGGTGTTTCGCTGATTACCTGACTAAATACCTTATTTAAAAAATACTTCAGATTATCTACCCAGCCTTTCTCATCTTTGGTAACCTGATTGTTGTCGGAGGGAGCATAACTTATAAAAATATCGTACTCTAATGTTTTCATGAGGTTTGGGTTTGGCAGTATGAGCCGGTTAAATGATTGGCAGTTATTGATATGTTTTTTTATGAAAAAGTAACCTTCACAGACAAACTATCTAATTTTCAAGTACAAATATATTAAAACATTGTGCCAAAAAGATGTGTGCCTGATGAAATAGGACTAAAAATGACCAAAATCTTACTAAGGACTGCCCTTCTGACAAAGCTTATATACCTGCTGGTATAAACATTATCTACGAAAAAATATTGTTTTCAGATTTGTATGCCTAAAGCAAGTGCTGGCGGTATGGTTGTGCCGGAATTTGGTGTATTTTGTTGAATATCAGAGTATTGAAGGTGTGTTTTGGGAGTTTTGAGATAACACTTATTTTTAGCAGTTTGCCGAAAATTATATTACTATACAAGTTGTGCCATGTGTTTTAGGCTTGCTGCCGGAAGAAACAGAGCCGGGATTTAGTAATGATGAAGGTGGCTGGGTATAAAGAATGGACTATGGCTTGCAGGAGAATGCAAAACGGGTGCGGTATGGGTGAACTATGGCTAACAAACAAGGAAAAAAGGTGTTTTATCAATCTCTGACATTTGACAAAATGGGGCATTTTTTTATTTTTAGAGAAAAAATTACTACCTCTTAACCCTAATGGAAAAACCTAAAGAAATACTGGAACTGGAAAGACTGTGGAATGTGGAGTTTGTTGAATTGAGTGAAGAAAATTTTAATGAAATCTATAACAAATATCCACTAGTAAATGAAAAAAGAAATTTTTATACCATAAATGCTAATCAAGAGGTAGTTGGGTTAATTACTAATTGGTCGGAAATTATAGATGTTAGCTTTCTATCTAATCTAACTTCACTGACTTCTTTGAATTTAAGTTATAATAAAATTTCAGAGATTAGTTTGTCTAATCTGCCTTCATTGACTTATTTAGATTTAAATAGTAATAAAATCTCAGAGATTAATTTTTATGGGTTTAGTTCGCTGACTCATTTGTATTTAAATAATAATAAAATATTAGATATTGATTCTATTTCTAATATAAATTCGTTGGTTTATTTAGAGTTGCGAAATAATTGTATTTCAAGCGTTATTTTGCTTGATCTAACTTTATTGGTTTATTTGGATTTGAGTTGCAATCAAATTGAGGATGTTTGTTTGTCTAATCTACATTCGCTAACTTATTTGGATTTGCGTAATAATAAAATTGCGAAGATTGATTTTATTTATGAATTAAATATGCTATTTGATTTGTATTTGAATGATAATAGAATTATAGATATTGATCCTTTATTTAATCTGAGTTTATTAAGATATTTGGATTTAAGTGGCAATGAAGTTGTAAGTGTTAACTCTATTTCTAAAATGCTTTTTTTGAAGCATTTGGGCTTGAGTCGCAATCAAATTGTAGATGTTAGTCCTCTGTCTAATCTAGATTCATTAACTTATCTGGATTTGGGATATAATAAAGTTGTAAATGTTGATTTGTTTGGCTTATCTTCATTAACTCATTTGTATTTAAATAATAATCAGGTTGTTTATACTAATTGCCTTGCCAATATAACCTCACTAACTTGTTTAGATTTATATGATAATAAAATTGTAAATATTAGCCACTTCTCTAAACTTACTTTGCTGAATTATTTAGATTTACGTGATAATCAAATTGTAGATATTAGCTCTATTTCTAAACTTGTCTTATTAAATTATTTGTGTGTAAATAGTAACAATATTGAAGATATTAGTTGTATTTCAAGTTTAAATTTATTGAATTATTTGGTGATGTATTAAATATGTTGAAATAGTTAACTTTGTAGATGGTATTAGAAGCAGTAGTATGTAAACATTGTGGTCAAAGTGCAAACATTCAACGCTTTGGCAAAACGTCAAAAG
>JAESFG010000359.1_pt1 | contig 62922 bp, 54 predicted proteins | sample 9269371 | NCBI WGS metagenome assembly JAESFG01 (sample SAMN14506227, study PRJNA617093) | algae metagenome | isolation source: Aetokthonos hydrillicola CCALA 1050 (B3-Florida) and co-occurring... | place: USA: South Carolina | collected 2013-01-01 | reverse complement strand
TAGTTGTACCAGTCATGAGATTTTTTAATAATATGTTTTTCAACACTCTTCATTTTGTAAAGCCTCAATAATTTTTTCGGTTTTACGTTTCCACCTCCCTTATCCATATAATCTAGCAGCATAACTACTAATAATTGCTATTATATCTTGCATTGATAACTTCATGTTGCCAGTCTTGCCACATTTGTCTATTTTTACACTCATTTGTCCACGTTCTTAATAAAATTTTACGATACCAGTACCACGATTTTCCGGGTTAGTGACTGTGACCCCAGAGATAGTACTATTCCCATCGGCACGGATAGTGATATTTTGACGAGCAAATGTAGGACTAATAAAAATTCCACTGCCGATAATTAGTACAGATTGACCTTTGCTGTTGTCATCACCATGCAGTGTCACACCTTGTTTAATTAGGAGCGGGAATTGTTCGCCACTGTCTTTGTTATATTGACCAGGAGCGAGCTGAATAACTGTACCTGGTTGAGCTTGAACGAGAGCATAAGTAATAGTTTTATAGGGTGTCGCTTGTGTCTCCCCTGAACCTGGGCTATCCTGACCAATTTGTGGGTTAACGTAAATGCTGCTAGCAGTGGTGGAGGCGGCGGGCGATACCAATTTTTGGGTAGTATCTTGCTGATGGACAATATCAGCATTTACCTTAATAGTGTGGAGCATAAACCCTATTCCTATGCTTAGCGCAATGGCGACTGAAGCCTGGAGAAACCGACGATGCTTCAATATCCGGGCCATATTTCATCTCCTAGGATGAACGAAAATATTTTCTGTGGTTAATACCTATTTTTCAGGCGTTTTTAAGATATCCTCCCCTTGCAATTAGTTGATTGCCAATTTGCCGAAATTTTTTCACTGGGTGTAGCGCTTAGGGTGTCAGGGAAGGACACTTCAATTCACCCAAGTGTTTCTCTTTAGCGTAACCTGCGGCTTCTAAACTGCTACAGTTGCGTAGTCTAGTGATGCGATACGGATGTGCGCCGTTAGCTTCGTGATCGGCTATGCGCTGCATACCTCCTTCATCCTTTCGCAGTCAGTATCAGAGTACTCAAGCACCTGGGTGATCCATCTTTACGGTATATTCAGAATCCCTAGTTGCTGTAACATGAGATAAAATCTTTGAAAATTATACCTCATGCTGACGCGTCGCAACTTTATCACCTCTTCTGCTGCAACTGTTGCTTTAGCTTCAGCATCAAAATCAGTGCTTGCAGCCAATTCTCATTATCTTAAGCCTGCAAGATTACGTCCTGGTGAAGGTGTAGGAATAATTAGTCCCGCAAGTGCTGCGTTTGTAAGTGAAGATGTCAATGTAGTTGTTGATGCTGTTCGCGCACTTGGATTGGTTCCTTATCTTGCTCCGCATTTGCGCGATCGCTATGGTTATTTAGCGGGAAAAGATACAGATCGAGCCAGCGATATTAACCGTTTTTTTGCTGATCCAAAAATTGCTGCGTTGCTTCCTATTCGAGGAGGCTGGGGATGTAGCAGAATTTTACCTTATCTAGATTACCAACTTATCCGCAACAATCCGAAAATTATTATCGGCTTTAGCGACATAACAGCCTTAATTCTAGGAATTCATGCTCAAACTGGTATTATCACATTTCATGGTCCCAATGGCTTAACTTCTTGGCGAACTGCACCGACAGATTATTTTCGTCGTGTTTTGTTTGCAGGTGAGATGGTAACTTTTCAAAATCAAAAAGACAGTGATGATGCAAACCGCCTAATGCAGGTTAAAAACCGTATTCGGACGATAAATCCTGGGAAAGCCAGAGGGAGACTTATTGGTGGTAATCTTTCAGTACTTTCTGGTATTGTTGGTTCTCCCTACGTGCCTAATCTTAAGGGTGCGATTTTATTTCTTGAAGATACCAATGAGAACGTTTACCGTATTGATCGCTTAATAACTCATCTTAAGCTCGCTGGAGTGTTTAACCAACTGTCTGGTTTCATTTTTGGGCAATGCACTCAATGCTTACCAGATGCCGACTATGGATCTTTGACTTTAGAAGAAGTTCTCAACGATCATATTCGACCTTTAAAAATACCGTCTTGGTCTGGTGCTGAAATTGGTCATTTAGACACTATATTAACATTGCCTATAGGAACAGAGGTAGAAATTGACGCTAGTTTGGGTAAGATTCGGATGCTGGAACCTGCTGTGATTTAGTAATTTACGCTGTTTGCACGGGTGATTAGTTGGTGTCACAAAAAGGTTTAGAGGTGATAAAAGTAATATAGGTAAACTACTCGTGAATTACTATATATAAAGACTCCCTCAATTGACCAAGAAGGCTCAATGGTGCCATTCCACGATTTATCGCGGCAGCTTGTGGAAACGGCACAACGGGGAGGACTGCTGAGAAAAATTAATGTATTCTATTTTCACGATTATCCGAATGAATATTTATGCTATTAGAGTTAAGACAATTGAGGATTCAACCCGGACAGCAACTGCTACTTGAAGATGTTAGCTGGCAGCAATTTGAAAATATTCTGGCAGAATTGGGTGAACATCGTGCTGCCAGACTTTCTTATAGTCATGGATTTTTAGAAATTATGGTTCCCTTGCCCGAACATGAAAAAGCCAAAGAAATTATTGGCGACATGGTAAAAATTTTATTGGAAGCACGGCAAATTGCTTTTGAGTCTTTGGGTTCAACAACTTTGAAAAATGAGCGTATGACTCAAGCAGTCGAACCGGATGCCTGTTTTTACATTCAAAATCAAGCAGCAGTTATCGGTAAAAATCGCCTTGATATGAATGTCGATCCACCCCCGGATTTAGCCATAGAAATTGATTTAACTTCCCGTACGCATTTGGAGAATTACCAAATTTTGGGAGTGCCAGAACTTTGGCGATACGGAAAACAAGGGTTACAAATTAATGTTTTGCAAGGTGGAAAGTATGTAGAGTCAGATTTTAGTCCTACTTTTCCAGATATTCCGATAATTGAGCTAGTAAATCAATACGTTCAACAGAGTCAGGTTTCTGGAAGAACCCAAGCAATTCAAGATTTAAAGAATTGGGTGCGGGATAATATTTAATTTTGCATGGAAGCGGGTTGAGGAAATTATTGATAATGAAAGACCGCTATGGGTTGCTGGTGTCAGTTTACCTGTTCCTGAACAATTTTTGGACAATGCACTCAATGCTTACCAGACGCTGACTATGGCTCTTTACCTTTAAAAGAAGTGCTCCATGATCACGTCCAAATTGAGGTTAGTCTGGGTAATATCCGGATGCTGGAACCTGCGTGACTTAGTACGGGTTTATAAGCTTATTGGTTAAAATTAATAGTATTCCTCACTTTTAGAAAAATCCATGCAAATCTTTTTGCCCCCAGAGGTAGAAACCTTGTTACAACGCCAACTCAGTAGTGGTAAGTATCAAAACCCTATCGAAGTCATTCTTGCAGGGATAAGACTCCTAGAACAGCAAGAAGATATCTATAAAGGAAGACTCGAAGAACTTCAACAAGAAGTACGCATAGGGTTGGAAGCCTCTCAACAAGGTAAAGTTGTTGATGGCTTAACCGCTATGTCTCAAATCCGTACCAATTTGAGAACTCGCTATGGTGTCTCAGATGAAGTATGATTGTACACTACCGTAATTTACAACTTAAAAGTAGGGTAATCCACATCCTACCTAAGGGGCTATCCTTACCTCTATTGATAGATAATCTCAGAGAATAGATTCTTAAGAGTCAATTAAAAGCTAGCTAAGACACACTTTATTAAATATGCTAGAACAAGGTACAATCAGTATTCATACTGAGAATATTTTCCCGATTATCAAGAAGTCCCTGTACTCAGATCACGAAATCTTCTTGCGGGAACTGGTATCAAACGCGGTAGACGCGATCCAAAAGTTGAAAATGGTATCCCGTGCTGGAGAATACTCAGGCGACATTGGGGAACCAGAAATTGAACTATCAATAGATAAAGGTAAGAAAACCCTCTCCATCTCCGACAACGGTATTGGGATGACTGGAGAGGAAGTCAAGAAATACATTAACCAAGTTGCTTTCTCTAGTGCTGAAGAATTTATTCATAAGTACGAAGGTAAAGCAGATCAACCAATTATCGGTCACTTTGGTCTTGGTTTCTATTCCTCCTTCATGGTGGCGCAAAAAGTAGAAATCGATACGCTTTCCTTCCGAGAAGGTGCGCAAGCAGTTCATTGGAGTTGTGATGGTTCACCAGAATTCACCCTTGAAGACTCAACCCGTACAACTCGTGGTACAACAATTACCCTAACTCTTCAAGACGAAGAACAAGAATATTTAGAGTCTGCACGAATTAAGACTCTTGTCAAGACTTACTGCGACTTTATGCCAGTACCCATTAAACTTGATGGGGAGGTATTAAATCAACAAAAAGCACCTTGGAGAGAGACGCCAAGTAGCTTGAGTAAAGAAGATTATTTAGAGTTTTATCGCTACCTGTATCCTTTTCAAGAAGAACCCCTGTTATGGGTGCATCTGAATACAGATTATCCTTTTATCATCAATGGTATTCTGTATTTCCCCAAAATGAGACCCGATGTAGATGTTACAAAGGGACAGATAAAACTATTTTGCAATCAAGTTTTTGTTAGTGACCATTGTGAAGAAATTATCCCCCAATTTCTTCAACCCATGCGGGGTGTGATTGATAGCACTGATATTCCGTTGAACGTTTCGCGGAGTGCTTTGCAAACTGATCGTACCGTGCGGAAAATAGGTGATTACGTTGCGAAGAAAGTAGGCGATCGCCTAAAAGAACTTTACCGCGACAGCCGAGAACAATACATCAGTGCTTGGAAGGATCTTGGTACTTTTGTAAAATTTGGTGTTCTCAACGACGAGAAATTCAAAAAACAAATCGAAGACATCATCATCTTCCGCACAACTCTTGAAGACTCTGGGAATAAGCAAAGCGAAACTCCTTCAGTTCAAGTTCAAACCGGCGACGACGATGCATGGAAAGATGTTACACCACCAACTGAGGAGACAGGAAACGGGAAACTCCCATACACCACTCTTAAAGAGTATTTAGAACGCAACAAAGAACGTCACGAAAACCGAGTTTTCTACTGTACTGATGAAATCTCCCAAGCTACCTACGTAGAACTTCACAAAAACCAGGGCTTGGAAGTTCTATTCATGGATTCCTTCATCGACACCCACTTTATTAACTTCCTCGAAAGGGAATATAATGAAGTTAAATTCACTCGGGTAGATTCCGACTTGGATAACACCCTACTTGATCAAGATAAATCTGGGGAAATCGTTGATCCAAAAACGAATAAAACTAAGAGTGAAGTCATAAAAGAGCTATTCGAGAAAGCTCTTAATAAGCCTAAAGTCAATATCCGTACAGAAGCGTTGAAATCTGACGATCCACAGGGAACACCACCAGCAATGGTATTGCTACCTGAGATTCTTCGCCGTCTGCGAGAAATGAACGCTTTGATGCAGCAGCAAACAACAGAATTCCCTGAAGATCATATTTTGCTGGTAAATACAGCTCACCCTTTGATACAGCATCTAGTAAATCTCAGTCAAGGTAGTATTATTCAAGCTGGCGGGGAGTCACCTACAGATCAATTGGTGAAGTTGATTTGTCAACATGTATATGATTTAGCACTCATGTCTCAAAAAGGCTTCGATGCTGAAGGGATGAAAGCGTTTGTGGAACGTTCCAATGACGTGCTAACTAAATTGACACAAGAGGCAACAAAATAACCTTTGATAGATGAAGGTTTTCACCGTCGTCTGAGAAAAAAAAGAATTCAGCAATTCTGGAGTCAGGAGTCAGAATACACCACCCGTAAAGGGATGCCGTGTTAAGAAAAGTTTTAACCCCTGTCTCGGTAACGAGCCAACGCGTGGTTTTAAACCAATAATCATTCTGACTCCTGAATTCTGACTCCTGACTACCTGATAAAATTTACGTTCAAGCCCTGGATAACGAGAAAATTCTGTCTTCAGTTCTATACAATAGAAGACTGTGTTCAAAAAAATTGGAGAGCCTTACAATGTCTCGTCGCTGTCAATTAACTGGGAAGAAGGCAAATAATGCCTTTGCTGTTTCCCACTCTCACCGCCGTACTAAACGTCTTCAGCAAGTTAACCTCCAAGAAAAGCGTGTTTGGTGGGCGGAAGGTAATCGTTGGGTGAAATTGCGGCTTTCTACCAAAGCAATTAAAACCCTAAACACGAAAGGTTTGTCTGCGATGGCTAAAGAAGCTGGAATTAACCTTAATCATTACTAGATTTTTTAAATGATTCTTGATTCGTAGTTGCACGCCAGATGCCAGAGCTTTGGGAACCAAAGCAACGCACTGGCTTGCTTTAGTGCTCTAAAGCGCAACTACAAACCTGAATTCTTGTTTAACTTGTGTGTCACTTTTTTCCAAAAGTGCTGGCTAATGTACTGTGGTGAAATCGAAAAAGCTTTAAAAAACATTTGCAATGCAAATAAAGGCTGGCGTTTTTCGTACCACAATATTCTTGCTAATCTCATTGCATTGTGGCTTCTTGTTTCAACTTCAAAATGTTTGTAAGGTTTACTTAAATCATTATCAAAAAATACATCTAATAAATTGAATGTCTCTTTTACCCATAATTGATAATTTCTTGTGAGATTACTTTCATGAGAATATTTAGTAACAAGGTAATGCGGGACGTGAGTAGCTTTTCCCAAGCATAGTAACCTTAAAAATAGCTCTTTATCTTCACCAATTTTTAACGTCTCGTTAAATTTCCCAGATTCCTTTAAAGTCTCACTACGTACAACCACGCTAGACGACGTGAGGATAAAATTTTCAGATAATAAATGATAAACCAAGTTAGGGTAAGGTAGCCAAGGCTTACAGTTAAATTTGACAATAGTCCTATCTTGTTTTTGGTGAATACAACCGCAAAAGGCTAACACATTATTTGAGTCACTTTGAATGTAATGAATTTGAGTTTCTAGATAATTTTTTTCCCACTGATCATCAGAATCTAAAAAAGCAATAAAGTTTCCTTTTGCAATCGATAGAGCCTGATTTCGTGCTGCACCAGCACCACTGTTTTTGCTTAACTGAACTAAGGTAATATTTGGATAATTTTCACGAATAAATTTTACAGTTCCGTCCGTTGAAGCATCGTCAACAACAATAATTTCATAGTCCCGAAAAGTTTGATTAATAACACTGTTAATTGCTCTTGATATATACTTAATTCGATTATAAGTAGGGATAATCACTGAAACTGTTGGGTTGTTTGCTTCCATATGAATTAAGACTAATTGTTAAGAACGTGCAAAAGAACTTTTTCAACACCTTCCACCATTCTGTCTACATGAAAATTATGTAGTATGTGTTCTCGACATTTAGCGCTGAGTTGATGATTTAAATCTTTCGATTTCACGACATAATTTAAAGTATCTGCCAACTCTTGTGGATTTCCTGGTTCGAAAAGCCATTCTTGAAACTCCCCAGTCAAAATTTCACAGATTCCTCCAGTTCGGCTAGCTATAACGGGAGTTCCACAAGCCATTGACTCAATAACTGTTCTGCCAAATGGCTCTGAATGTATACTTGGTAAAACAGTACAATCGCTTATATGGTAGAGATCAGTTGTATTAGTTATATGACCAAGAAAGTTAACATTCTTTTCTATACCCAGATCTTGTGTTAGCTGGTGTAGAGATTTTTTGTAGTCATCATTCTCACATAGTGGTTTTCCAGCAATCAATAATTTAGCGTGTTCATATCTTTTGAAAAATAAGGCAAATCCATTAATCAAGGTTTCTATTCCCTTTTCTTTATCTAACCTCCCAATATATGAGACAACTTTAGTATTCTCAGAAATTCCCCACTGGGTTTTAGCTATTAATTGACTTGCTGATCTTTGAAATAATTCTGGGTTAATTCCGTTATAAACAACATCAATTTTATTTGCTTGGTATCCTCTATTAACCCAGTCTAGTTTGGTTTGTTGTGAAACTGCTATCAATCGTTTTGCACCATGCATTCCAATCCTCCATTGAAGACCAAATTTCTCTATTGGAGGTGGAGGTAATCGTAGATGACACACAAATGGAATATTTTTGAATAACGCTAAAGTGTAACCAAAAAAGCTATCATGATATTGGTTGCTATAGACTATAGTATTTTTCGTAACCTTTGTCTTTAAATTACAAGACACAAAATTTTTAAAAGAATCAAAAAAATTGTGACGTTCAATTCTATAAGTATTAACTTTTGATAAGTTAGAACAAAAAGCACGATAGTTATTAAGCAAATCGCCTTCTTTTATATAAAACAGGCTAATATTATGCCCACGATTATACAACCCTTGACAAACATCTAGTAGGCTTCGCTCTTGACCTCCTCTAGATGAGGTTACTTCATTTTCTAAAACAATAATATGCATTTTTTTTAATAAATATCAATCTACTTGTAATCTCATTGATACTTATTGTTTGATTAATCTTTTAATCCTGACTTGCCATAAAAAGAAAGGACTAATTAAAGTTGCACGTAGTCTTTCCATTTCGCAAGCAGCAAAAATATTATTGTCTAGATATTTTCTATATCTGAAAAAGTGACTTATTAATTTTCTTATATCATTAACAAAATACATAAAAAAAGCAAACGGTCTTTGCCAACTTTTAAGTAATAGCATACGTAAATGATGACGTGCTAAGCCAACACCACGCATTAAGGAAATTAAATATTTTTTTTCTAATCGCCACGAAGGGATAATATGCTCAACTTCCATCGCAGGATTGTACCAAATTTCCCATTTAGCTTGATGAATATAGAATAGGACTTCAGCATCCTCACTTCCCAACATAGATGAACCAACTCTACCACTTAAAAAAAGACGATCAGGAACATTGTTAAGCCATGCTTCTCTACGTACAACCAAGCCAGCAGAAGGAGGAAATCCCTTTTTGCGAGGTTCATATATCTGAGGATATTCACCTCTTTCTGTAATGGCAAGATAAAATAAAATCGGTTTTATTTGTTCACCTGGATCTCTTTCAAATAAAGCATGAATTTGGCTAGCATATGCTCCTGCTCTAGGATGAATATCTGCAAATTTATAAGCTTCTATAATCCAATTACGTGCAGGTAAATTGTCATCATCTAAAAAACCTACTATTTTACCTTTGGCTTGTACTATCCCTCGCTGACGAGCAAATCCTGCTCCTTGTTTTGCTTCAAAAGCATATCTTAAGGGAATTTGTAATTTCCAGCTTTTTTGGTAGTCAGAAACAACCTTTGCTGTCTCATCTGTACTATTGTTATCAACAATAATAATTTCCCATTCTAAATGTTCTAACCCTTTTTGCTCCTGTAAACGCTGTAAAACAGACGGTAATCGTTTAGAGCCGTTATAAGTCGGAATTACTACTGTAAAGTCTATTGAATTCATGATTTTTATGTGCAAATACTCTGTGCGAGAAAGTATTTGTGACGGATATATTTGACGTTAAATTTAAGAATATTTCTTGTGTTTTATCCCCAGTTAGCTGATGCTCTAATCTGCCGGTTGCCCAAGGTTGAAACAAACGGTCTTTTTATTGTTAACCAAAAGTATCTATTTCATTTAAATTGAAAATATTAGGTAGCTAGAAACAGTATTTTCTCCATATGCGCTAGTTAACTTCTGTATTTTGTGTATTTTTGTATTAGGATTTGAGGATACTAAAGATATGTCCTCGTGTTTATAGTGCCCAGTAGTTTGCAAGAACTAACATTATTTCTAGAAAAAAGCCTTTTAATCAGAAGTCAGGAGTCAGAATTCAGAATTCAGAATTTAGAGTTCAGGTCATTTTCTGAACTCTAGGTGCTTTAAGCCAGGGAACTCGAGTCGAACACTGGCTCCTCCTGACTCCTGACTCCTGACTCCTGACTCCTGACTCCTGACTCCTGAATTCTTTTTATTAAAAAAAGCTATAATTTATTTATATTTTTATACTTTTATTGTTTTAACAGGTGATATCCTCTGCATTTAGCGCTGAAAGCCTTCTGTTTAATCCAACTACGCCTGATAGTGATGCTATTCCCACGATATTTGCCTTTCCTAATGAGTACAGCGTTGGTATCACTAGTCTCGGTTATCAAGTCATTTGGGCAACTTTAGCAATGCGTTCTGATGTTGAGGTAAGTCGCCTGTTTACAGATATTCACGAACAGCTTCCAAGAAAACCAGAGTTAGTCGGTTTCTCTTTTTCATGGGAACTGGATTACGTCAACATTTTGAACTTATTGGAGTTTCTGGCGATTCCATTAAGAGCAACCTCCCGTGATGATAACCATCCTATAGTTTTTGGTGGTGGTCCAGTACTTACTGCTAACCCTGAACCTTTTGCAAATTTCTTCGATATTATTCTCCTAGGCGATGGAGAAAATTTGTTGCAGAATTTGATTGAGGGTTATAAAGAAGTCAGAAAAGCTTCTAGACAGATGAAGCTGGAAGCACTTGCACAAATACCGGGTGTTTATGTACCTAGCCTGTATAAAATAGATTATCATTCTTGTGATGGTGGCGTCAAGTCGATTCAACCATCGTCGCAGGAAATTCCCGCCACAATTGAAAAGCAAACTTACCGAGGCAATACTCTCTCAGCTTCAACCGTGGTAACAGAAAAAGCTGCCTGGGAAAATATATACATGGTGGAAGTGGTAAGAAGTTGCCCAGAAATGTGCCGCTTTTGTTTAGCAAGTTATCTCACTTTGCCTTTTAGAACAGCAAGTCTTGAAGATTCATTAATTCCAGCAATTGAAAAAGGTCTATCAGTCACGAATAGATTAGGCTTGTTGGGGGCTTCAGTGACTCAGCATCCAGAATTTGAAACGTTACTGAATTTTATCAATCAGCCAAAGTATGACGATGTACGTCTTAGCATTGCCTCGGTTCGGACAAATACAGTTACCGTGGAGTTGGCAAGAACTTTGGCAACTCGAGATACGCGATCGCTCACTATTGCCATAGAAAGCGGTTCGCCACAATTACGGCAAATTATTAACAAAAAATTACACAACGATGAAATCATCCAAGCCGCAATCAACGCAAAAGCTGGCGGATTATCTGGTTTGAAGCTCTACGGGATGGTGGGAATACCTGGTGAGGAACAGGATGATTTAGAACAAACTGTTAAGATGATGCTTGAGATCAAAAAAGCAGCTCCTGGTTTACGCTTAACACTAGGTTGTAGTACCTTTGTACCAAAGGCACACACGCCATTTCAATGGTTTGGGGTAAATCGTCAAGCAGAAAAACGTTTACAATTTCTACAAAAACAACTCAAGCCGCAAGGAATAGATTTTCGCCCAGAAAGTTACAATTGGTCAATAATTCAAGCGCTATTGTCCAGAGGCGATCGCAGACTATCCGAGCTTTTAGAACTTACCCGTAACTTCGGAGACTCACTGGGTAGCTACAAACGTGCTTTTAAACAACTCAAAGGACAAATCCCTGATTTAGATTTCTACGTACATGCTAATTGGTCAACAGAGGATTTATTACCTTGGAGCCATTTACAAGGGCCTTTGCCTCAGTCTACATTACTAAAACACTTAACTGATGCTAGAAGTTACAAAAAATAGGTTGTAGGGTGTAGGACGTAGGGTGTGGGGTGTAGGGTGTGGGTTAAGATTAAGCTTTGTTAGTAAAATAATAAAACTATGGTATTGGTTATTGTGGTGAGACTCAGATAACAATACATAAATTTAAGTTACTAATGTTACCTTTAATTGATTCTCTGAACCCCTGGTTATTTGGGATAGGGCTAAACACAGTGTTATTAGCTGTAGTTTGGATTGCTCCCAAAAAGTTGCTGACTCCATCGGGAATATTTCACGCTTGGCTACTGGGAGTACTCATTTGGGGAACTCTTGGTTGGCAGGGATATGTAATAGTCGGGTTCTATTTCCTGGTTGGTTCCTATGCAACACGTATTGGTATGGCAAAAAAGGAAGCACAAGGAATAGCAGAAAAACGTTCTGGTGCCAGGGGACCAGAAAATGTTTGGGGTTCTGCATTAACGGCGGCGCTGTGTGCTTTAGGAGTAGGGATAATAGATGGGGGACTGTTCTCGGAAGCTGAAACTGGGTTTATACGTTCCTTACTTTTGTTAGGTTATGTTGCAAGTTTCTCCACCAAACTGTCTGATACTTGTGCTAGTGAAGTTGGTAAAGCTTATGGTAAAACAACATATCTGATTACCACTCTTCAACCAGTACCACCAGGAACAGAAGGTGCGGTAAGCTTAGAAGGAACTTTTGCGGGTGTAGTGGCGTCCGTTGTGCAAGCACTTGTGGGTTGGGGAGTGGGTTTGATTGATGTTGTAGGTGTACTTTGGTGTGTGCTAGCAGCTTTTGTTGCTACCAATATAGAAAGTTTGATTGGCGCAACCCTACAATCTCGTTTTAGCTGGTTAACTAACGAAGTCGTCAATATTTTGAACACATTGATAGGTTCGCTTGTAGCAATAGTATTTGCTTTTTTATGGCTAAGTATAAACACTCATTTTTAATTTAATATAAAAAAAGCTAATTATGTTACTTTGCGGCGAATTCTAAATGGTATTTTAATTTTTGTTGTGTTCTACTAGTTAACAATGAGTTGCCACTTTACCTTAGAAGCGCATAGCATTGCAACAGCACTCTTGCTATCTCAAAAATGTTTATTTTGAGCAAGAGTTACATTTTTTTAGTTTTATTTACCTATTGATTCATGAAACCGTTAGCTTTTTTAACTGTTGATGACCAGACAATTTCTATTGAGCAAGCAGTAAAATATCTACAAGCCTCTGGAAAATTGCGACACTTCATCGGAGATATTCTCCGCCACTACGTAATTGAACAGGAATTGCTAACAAGAGAAGATATTGTTATTAATTCTGCTGTAACAGAACAGACAATTATTGATTTTCGTCTCAAAAATAAATTGACTGATCCAGAAAATTTTCAGGAGTGGTTAAAGAATAATGGCACAGATTATACTAGCTTTCATTCATCAATCGCTTTTAACTTCAAATTAGAAAAACTCAAAACAGTACTGACAGAAACAAAAATACAAGAATATTTTATTGAACGCAAAATTTTTCTTGATCGAGTGGTTCTCTCACGTATTATTGTTGACAATAAAGAGCTAGCTGAGGAACTTCAAGCCCAAATCGAAGAAGGAGCTAGCTTTGAACAACTAGCTAGAGAATATTCACTAGCAGAAGACAAAATTGTTAACGGTATGATGGGCCCTGTTAGCAGGGGAACAATGCCAGATATACTAAGAGCAGCTATTGATATGGCTACACCAGGAAAGTTGGTGGGACCAATTGAACTTGAAGAACGTTATGGATTGTTTCGTGTAGAACAATTTTTGTCAGCGTCGTTAGAAGATACTCAACTAAAGCAAGCACTACAAAATGAGTTGTTTGAGAAATGGCTAGCAGAGAAAATTCAAAAGCTGACGGTAAAACTGCAAGTGAACTAAAATCTCTGAAAGATGAATCTCCACAAATGAGGGTGCTAGCTTCCGTCCCTTGGAATGAACCACCACTGTGTTGGCTGAGTGCTGAACAAAAAAGCCAATTGCAAAATCATTCGGAAATACAAAATTTTCGTTTGGGAGAAAAAATTTGGTCTACACAAGCGGGTGGTTACCATTTCCTGATTATTTCTGGTAAAGTCCGTTTAAGAGAAGAGCACCTTGGTAAATCATTAGTATCTCTGGACGCAGGAGATTGGTTTGGTGATTTAAGCAAGCTTCCTGTGGAATGCAAGGCTGTAGCAGCTAGTAAACAAGTGGTAGTGGTACGCTGGAGTACGGCAGTGTGGGCAGAATGTTCTAACCCACAAATTGAGGAGTTTTGGCTAAGGACGCAAAATTCAGCACAAACAGATCCAGAAACAGAAGTAACGGGAAAAATGCAAGCAAATGCCCTTTCTTCTGGATTCCTCTCAATCCCCACTTCTGTAGAGTCAGTTTATCCCTTTGTTTACAGCTTGAACACAGGTGCTGCATGTTTAACAATGGTGGCACAACATTTAGACAATCCTGTTCAATTAGAATGGGCGAGTCGCCAGCTTAGAGGACAACGTCCAAAAAATGTTGTGGAAGCAGCAGAAAAGTTAGGATTAGTACTGCGCCATTTACAAGTCGGTTGGGGTGATTTACGACAATTGTCTTTCCCTGCCTTGTTGCTTTGGAATCAGGAAAATTCCTCCTCAAGTTGGGTGGTAGCATACGGGGTGAAGGGTAATAACCTGATTATTGCTAATCCCCTAAATCCAGATCAGATTTGCGAAAGCTTGCCCGAATCAGTAGTCGAGGCGTGTTGGGATGGACAGTTATGGCAAGTAGAACTGATTCAAAAGAGGGAAAGGTTTAATCTTAGTTGGTTTCTTCCAGCAGTTTGGAATTATCGAAGATTATTAATAGAAGTATTGCTCGCATCCTTTACATTACAGCTTTTAGGGTTAACCACGCCCTTGATCACGCAAGTCGTCATCGATAAAGTCATGGTGCAAGAGAGTTTACCAACTCTTGATGTGATGGCGATCGCACTGCTGTTTGTCTCACTCTTTGAAGCAATACTTGGCATCTTGCGATTATTTATCTTTACCCATACTGCTCGTCGCCTAGATCTAAGTTTATCAGCCCAGCTATTTCGTCACCTGATGCGTTTGCCTTTGGCTTATTTTGAGTCGCGGCGTGTAGGAGATACAGTAGCACGAGTTCAAGAACTCGAACAAATCCGTCAGTTTCTTACTGGTACAGCATTAACAGTAATTCTAGACAGTATTTTTGCTGTTGTGTACTTAGGGTTAATGTTCTACTACAATATACCGCTTACTTGGGTAGCGTTGGCAGTACTGCCGTTGTTCGCAGCTTTAACACTCTTCTCAACGCCAATTCTTCGTAACTGGCTTAATGAAACATTTAACCGTAGTGCTGATAGTCAATCGTTTCTTGTGGAAACGGTGACAGGAATTCACTCAGTGAAAGCCCATGCAGCAGAACCAGTAGCACGCGATCGCTGGGAAGGTTTGTTTGCTCGCTTCATCCGCACAGGTTTTAAAGCCTCCACCACTTCTAACATTAGTAGCAATATCGGTGATTTCTTCACTAATTTCTCCAGCTTGCTAATTCTCTGGTTTGGAGCCAGGTTAGTGATTGATCATAAGCTAACTGTTGGTCAGTTAGTTGCCTTTCAAATGCTATCAGGTAGAGTCACAGGACCACTTTTACGCCTAGTGCAACTCTGGCAAAACCTCCAACAGGTGCTGCTTTCAGTGGATCGAATCGGTGATATTCTCAACGTTGCTCCAGAAGCTGAACCCGGTACTGGCTTAGTTTTACCAGAACTGAAAGGTCAAATTACCTTCGAGCAAGTTTTTTTCCGCTACCAAGCTCATAATGAACTAGTTCTCAAAGGGATCTCTTTCACCGTACAACCAGGACAGTTTATCGGTATCGTCGGGCGTAGTGGTTCCGGTAAAAGCACTCTCTCTAAGCTTCTCCAACGTCTCTACCAAATCGAATCAGGACGCATCCTGATAGATGGCTTTGATATTAAAAGCGCTGATCTCGCGTCACTACGTCAGCAAATTGGTGTAGTTCTCCAAGAAGACTTCTTATTCAACGGTTCTATCCTAGAAAATATCACACTTGGTAATCCCGATATTAGTGCAGAGCAAGTTGTACAAGCTGCAAGATACGCTGTGGCTCATGATTTTATTAGTGAATTAGCCCACGGTTACGAAACCAATGTTGGCGAGCGTGGTACAGCACTATCCGGAGGGCAACGACAACGCATCGCCTTAGCACGATTATTTCTCTCCCAAGCACCGATTTTAGTTCTCGATGAAGCAACAAGTGCATTGGATAGTGAAACAGAACAGCAAGTACTACACAATTTGCAAAAAATATCCGCTAATCGTACCGTATTTCTCATCGCCCATCGTTTTGCTCCCCTCAAGCGTGCTGATTTAATCCTAGTTTTAGAAAGGGGTGTGATTGCTGAACACGGTACTCACGCAGAACTTTTGCAACAAAAGGGCTTATACTGGTCACTTTATCAACGCCAGCAATTAAATGTTTAAGAGGGCAATGGGCATGGGGGAGCCAGTGCGGTGGACGGGTTTCCCGGCATAAAGCATCTGGCGTCATGGGGCATTGGGATTTACAAGCATATAAACCTATCAGTTTTTCTCTTCTTTTGCTACTGTGCTTCCCATCAGGAACATCCCAAATCTGTAAATTTATTTTATTTTGTAGTGCGGGCATCCTGCCCGCTTTAGTCATAAAGTAGGGAGCAAGATGCTCCCACTACAGTCTTTCTGCAAAATTGGGATGCCCCATTCCCCATGCCCCATGCCCCATGCCCTATGCCCTATGCCCCATGCCCCATGCCCCATGCCCCATGCCCCATGCCCCACACCCTACACCCTACACCCTGCTCCCAATGCTTCCGCTACCGCCGCTAAACTTCTTCTATCTGTAAGCATTGCAGCGTGAGTCCAGACTGGGACGGTAATTTGCCTTCCTACAGGCATTCGAGAACTATTGGCAGGAACAATCATTAAATCATAAGGTGTCCAAATAGAGGTAAAATTAATTTGCTCTAACATCGCCGCATCACGATTCAAATCCTCAAGCAGGGTGCTGTTAGGACGCATCTGAATGCAGCCAGCACCCAGATGGCAGAAGGCAACCCAAGTCCCATTATTTGGTGCAGAGAGCGTGATAAAGCGCTCCACACGGTTAATTCCACCTAATCTTTGAACATAGTAACGGCTAACAATACCACCCATGCTAAAACCCACGATATCTATAGGTTGTTGTGGTAAAAATGTGCTATTAACATAATCAGCAACTTGCTCTGCTAAATGATCAAGACGCCCATTACCGTTGTTAGGCAATAGATCTAGGTCATAGACAGTCCAACCCCTATTTTTTAAATAGGGAATCATGCTATCAAACACTCGACCTGTGTCAAAGATGCCATGTACCAACAACACAGGATTACGCTGTTTTGAATTCTCCATACACTAACTAGTATCAAAAATAATCTACCCTATATAAGAATTAACAAAACATCACTGCAATTTATAAAACACCTATGGCGCTTTCTCTAGTGGCTTAACCGTTACGTAACTGAGAGAGTGATTGTTAAGTTTTATAGAGCAAACTTTAAAAATCTTGCTCCAAGTTACAGTAAAATTTAATAATTGAAAATGAGCTATATTCTGACTATGTACAAGTTACAAGTGCTTGCAGGAAGGAATTTAGAGCATTTGTCTTGTGCTTTTACAACACTGTTGACGAAACACAAACTCGCGAAAGCTGCCACTTAAATTAGGCGGCAGAACCACAGAGGTAAGTCAAGTATATCTTGATAAAATGTAACAATATCCCGTAATTTTTTTCAGGATTGCGGTTATATACCAGATATCAAGGGCAGGAGCAGTTGCAATGATCAGTTTTATCAAAAACTTAATTTCCGGAATCGTAAATTTCTTTCTTGGGCTTTTCGGTGGTAAAAAGGATAGCGGCTACTATCTAGAACTCCAAGAAGATGGTGATGAAAATAACTTAGCATCAAAGGCGAAAAAAGCAGTAGAAACAGCCGCAACAAACACACAACAAGCAGTACAAGCAGTAACAGAAAATACTCAACAAGCGGTAGAAGCAGTAACAGAGAATACTAAGAAAGCCGTAAAATCAGTTAAAGAGACTGTTCCTGCGGCATCCAATGGTAAAAAAGACGCCGCTACAACCATCATCAAACCTAGCGAAGTTGAACTCGTGCAAACAGCCAAAGGTGTTAAGGCTCAAGCTGCTAAAAAGGAAAAAACCCCTACACCCAGTGCAGCCCCCAAACAACCAGAAGAAACAACATTTGCACCCAAATATCTGACACCCACCAACTCTAACGGGCGTCGTCGTCCAGGTGCTAACATGAATTCTTTTCTTGATATGGCACGTCAGGTAAAAACTCCTAACTAATGGATGAAAATTAGCAGTCAGTAAAACTTGCTCAGAGTCCTCAGCTTCACAGCAATTTGTAATTCGCAAGCTACCCATCACAGATTTATAAATCTTTACCAACCTCCCTTGTGAGCCTAATTGCTCATCCTCCAGGGGAGGTTATTTGGTTTTTTTAGGATACACATAGAATTAAGTAGCAGTGATCGCTCTTTGAATGCAGCATCATAAATCAATGTAGCGCCTTTGAATAGATTGCTCGTCGCTACTTCTTTTTTAAGGGAGAATTGAGAAATGCTAGAAAACCGGGACTATACATTAATTATCGATAAAAGTGGTAGTATGGCTACCCCAGACCAAAAAGGTGGTAGAAGTCGATGGGTGACAGCACAGGAATCTACCTTTGCCTTAGCTAATAAATGTGAGCAACTTGATCCTGATGGGATTACTGTTTATCTATTTTCCGGGAGATTCAAACGCTACGAAAATGTAACATCAAGCAAAGTAGCGCAAATTTTCCAAGAAAACGATCCTGCTGGTACTACTGATCTCGCAGGGGTATTGAAACACGCAACTGATAACTACTTTCAGCGGAAGGCTGCCGGGCAAACTCAGCCAAATGGAGAGACAATTTTAGTGGTTACTGATGGAGAACCGGATGATCGCAAAGCCGTAATGAAAGTGATCATTGAAGCATCCCGCCGTATGGAGCGTGACGAGGAGTTGGCTATTTCATTTATTCAAGTTGGCACAGATCCCCAAGCAACGCGTTTTCTCAAAATATTGGACGACGATCTCCAAAGCGCAGGCGCTAAATTCGATATCTGTGACACCATAACCATGGAAGATATGGAAGATATGAGTTTATCAGAAGTCCTGTTGAATGCGATCGTTGATTAGGTGATTTACAGGAATAAATATACCACCGCCGTTGGTTTCGGCTTCGCTCAACCAACTGAGAGATCGCGAATTGAGCGAAGTCGAAACCTTGAGTTGAGCGGAGCCGAAACTCGCATTCCCCAGGTATTTTCTTTCTTGGAAATCACCTTAACGAAGGAGCCACTCACTACCTTGTACAGGTTCCCCAGACTAAAGTCACGGGGTTTTCAGCCTACCTCTTATAATTTTTTTTCCTGTTCCCTTTTAATGGAGAGTTTAAAAATGGTAGAAAATCGTGATTACACATTAATTATTGATAAAAGTGGCAGTATGTCTACCCGAGACCAAAAAGGTGGTAGAACTCGATGGATAGCAGTACAGGAATCTACTTTTGCCTTGGCAAATAAATGTGAGGAAAGCGATCCTGATGGAATTACTGTTTATCTATTCTCAGGTAGATTCAAACGCTACGAAAATGTGACATCAAGCAAAGTAGCGCAAATTTTCCAAGAAAACGATCCTGCTGGTACTACTGATCTCGCAGGGGTGCTGAAACACGCAACTGATAACTACTTTGAGCGGAAGGCAGCAGGACTAACTCAGCCAAATGGAGAGACAATTTTAGTGGTTACTGATGGAGAACCGGACGATCGCAAAGCCGTAATGAAAGTGATCATTGAAGCATCCCGCCGTATGGAGCGTGACGAGGAGTTGGCTATTTCATTTATTCAAGTCGGGACAGATCCTCAAGCAACCCGTTTTCTCAAGGTATTGGACGATGAACTTCAAGGTGCAGGTGCTAAATTCGATATCTGTGACACTATAACTATGGAGGATATGGAAGATATGAGTTTATCAGAAGTCCTCCTGAACGCGATTGTTGATTAACTCCTGCCAGTCGATGCGATCTTTTTTTGCTGAAGATTATTTTGCCATTTTTGGTGTAAAATGTCTAATTGCTAATCGTCACAAAAACTCTAAATGTTTTGTGATCTGATAGCCGTGACAACCAGTTGATCGCATACCCTAGTAGACTTAAATCATCGTGGACTATACCGAATCAATCGATGATCTGGCTGCTGCCCTGCAACAGCCAGCCGATTTGACATTTGAATTGCCTGATCCAGAAGATGACGAAATCCCTGAACCACAATTTCAACAGCAGTTGGATGTAGCTTGGCAGGTGTGCGATCGCTTTGATTTGCAAACCGAAATCTGGCGAGGGCGGATTTTACGAGCCATTCGTGATAGGGAAAAAAAGGGTGGAGATGGACGGGGTACCGGTTTTCTCAATTGGCTTAAAGAACGAGAAATTAGCAAAAGCCAAGCTTACGCCTGGATTCAATTGGCAAACAGTGCTGATACTCTTTTGGAAGACGGAGTACTTGATCCAAAAGCTGTGAATAACTTCAGCAAACGAGCATTTGTAGAAACCTCCAAAGCAGCGCCGGAAGTTCAGCAGATGGTGAGTGAAGCTGCGCAAAAAGGCGATCGCATTACACGGCGTGAAGTGCGACAAATGAACGATGAATGGACAGCAATGTCTTCTGATTTGTTACCTGAACCAGTAAAAGAAAAAGCAGCAGATAACACTCTTCCTCCTCGTTATATTGCACCACTGGTGAAGGAAATGGAAAAACTACCAGAATCTCATCAACTAGTGCTCCAAAAAGAAATTGCTGCTAATCCAGATGTGGATACTCTCAAACAGGTAACGACAGAAGCACGTAACCTTGCCAAATATCTTAAAGCTGCTGCTAAGGTTCAAGCGCTGAATGCGCAAGAGATCGACATAGAAACCGCTTTGGAAGAAGCTCAAAGAATTGGTTGTTTGAATATAGCTGCTGATTTAGTAAACCAAGCATCCCAGATAGAACAGACAATTGCTAAGTTATACATGACTTGGAAGCGTATTAGTAATTTGTCGGATCGGTTGTATGTGGATACAGGTGCGAGTACACCGAAGTTGCGATCGCTTCTGGAATGTTTAGAACCATTTGGTGGTGAAGTAATGGAAGTGGATCTTGGTTCTGCTGCTGAACGTACTGTTCGCTTGCAAATCCAAGAAACTAATTGAAAACGTGCGGTTTTTCCCGTAAAATCCCCTCTATTTGCTACACTGAAAAAGGAAAATCAACGGACTTTCTTTAAGAAGGTATTCTCAAAGATTGCGTATATTTTCCTTGTATAGCAAGGGTTTATACCAATTTTCGGTGAAGCTGCATATTATTTTTACCCCTCCTAACCTCCCCTTGGAAAGGGGAGGGAAAAAAGGCGCTGGGGCTTTTCTATGCGTCTTCAGATAAAAATGGTACTAGAACTTGCTTCTGGGTTAACAATATTTCACTTTCAAGGCAAACGTTGAATTATACACGGAAATAGTGTTTTTTTTATTCCATGTGGACAGTTTTTGTGTATAATTTTTTGCTTTCAGAGTGAAATCACTTTTTGATACAAGGTTATACATTTGTGATGTCGAATCCCTTCGTTGTTGGACAGCCGATTGCACCCCAACATTTTGTTGGGCGCAAATCTGAAATTGAAGCAGCATTTGATCAAATCTTTAACCGCAGTCACTTAGCTATTTGGGGTGGTCCAGGAATGGGGAAATCCTCTTTTTTGGAGAAACTCGCCTCCCCCGAAGCATGGGAAGCACGTGGAGAAGATCCATCCAATGCGGTGATTATTTTATTTAGCTGTGAGACTATCAACCCCTTTACTGCTTCCGCTTTTTGGCGGGAGGTTCTAAGCATTATGAGGGATAAGTTGGAAAGTGAACCAGATTTACAAACTGATATTGAAACACTGTTAGAACAAGGACAAACAACAAAAGATAGTCTGCGCCAGATATTACGGAAACTAGGAAAAATAGGAAAATACCTGGTATTGCTAATAGACGACTACGATGCAGCGTTGCGAGAAAATGAGCAATACTCCAGAGCCAACATGGAAACATTCTTAAATGAGAGCCGTAATTTAGCGTACCACTGCCAAGAGAGACGATATCTCTCCATGATTGTGACTTCACTCAAGCGTCTCAATGAACTTGGTCCTCCTCTCAATCCAGCAGGTTCTCCCTGGTATAACCATTATCTGTTTCAATCTCTCAAGCCATTTACTGACGTTGAAGTTCAAAAATTACTTAGTATTCTATCAATAACACCAGAACTACAAAAGGCAATTCGAGAAATTGCAGGTGGGCACCCAGCGCTACTGCAAATGGCAAGTTCTCTTTTATATAGAGAGTTACGATCCACACAATGGCAAGAACCAGACTCACAAACATTTACCAGAAATTTTGAAAGTGATAGCAGACAAATATTGGAAACTATTTGGGACAGGTGTAGTGAAGTAGAACAAACATTATTAATGTTAATGGCACTATCTGGGTTGCAAGGGCGCTTACCTCAAGCACGTTTTGATTTAAAGGGTATTAATATTATCTATAATCAAAAAGAGCGAGAGTTGGTTAATTTAGAAGAACGGGGTATCATTATTCGTTCCCCAGAAAAAGCAGGGCAAAGAGTACCCTCCTTCGCCTCATTAATAATAGAGCGGTGGGTAATTCAAGAGCTTAAGAATAGTGATAATGCATCTCTGGAAAAAAGGCAAAAAGGGTTTCTAAATTTAATGAGCCATGAACAAGCTAAGAAAGTCACAGATGCAATTAAGTGGGCATGGCAACATAAGGATGAAGTACCATCAGCTTTAGAGTGGTTTGGGAGGGTTTCTGCAGCGTTACCTTCGGGAATGATCCAAAGCTTAGTTAGTTGGATGTAAGAGTAATAAATATGACTAATAGTTCTGAAAAACCAAGAAGAAATCCTTACATCATTGGTCGTCCTGTTGAAGACCGAAACTATTTTTTTGGGCGAGAAAGCTTGTTTAGATTTATTGAAGACAACTTACGAGGAAATGTAAAGGTTATCTTATTGCACGGTCAACGGCGTATTGGGAAATCATCACTACTCAAACAAATTTCCCATTTCTTTGATCAGCTTCCTGAAAATAATTTTATTTTCGTTAACTTCGATCTTCAGGATAAAGCTAGTCATCCTTTAAGCCAGGTTCTATATTTACTTGCTAGAGAAATTTATGAACACCTTGTTGACCACCTTAGTCTAATACCTTATGGCAGGCTAACACTACCTTCAGATGTAGGTTTAGAAATAGATTCAAATATATTTTCTCGTGACTTTTTATCTCAAGTTTATCAGGAATTAGGGAATAAAAAGTTGGTGTTGTTGCTTGATGAATTTGATGTTTTAAGTGATACTCCTTCTAATTACTCAGCCGGTCAGCATTTTTTTCCTTACTTACAGAGGCTAATTAACCAGCATTCTAAGTTATTTATCATTCCCGTTATAGGAAGGAATCTGGATGATCTACCAAACTTGCTTAGTTTATTTAGCGGTGCACCTAACTTGGAAATTGGTTTGCTAGAAGATATAAGTGCTCGACGGTTAATCACTAGACCATCTCAGGATATGTTGGAGTATGAGCATAATGCAATAGAAGCAATTCTAAAACTTTCAGCAGGGCATCCTTACTTTACTCAAATAATATGTAATGCCCTTTTTAGAGAAGCGAAATCTAGAAATAACTCCAAAATCACTCGTACAGATGTAGAGAGTATTACAGACCAAGCGATAGAGAATGCTGAGGGTGGTTTGGACTGGTTCTGGAAAGGGTTACCAACTCCAGAGCAAGTGGTCTTCTCAGCAGTAGCTGAGGCTCAAAGGATAGCTATTTTAGAAAACAAACCAGTACCAGAAGAACCCTTAAAGCTCCTCAAAAACTATGGAGTTAAGACAACAGATTATCTTGTTCACACAGCTCACCTTTTAGCTGATAAAGGTTTCTTAGATAAAACAGAACGTATGGTAAAAATTGAATTAGTCCGTAGGTGGTTAGTTCAACGTCATCCATTACGCCAAGAAATACTTCAACTGGAGAACCTTCAGCAAGAAGAAATAGCTGAGCTTCGGGAAGCAGCAAGTAGAGAGGATCAGCAAGGAAACCAGGAAAGAGCAAAGATTCTTTATGAGAGGATTTTAGACATTAATCCCAATCACTTTAGCTCAATAACTCATTTGGCTCAAATACACTTGCAAAATGAGAATTGCGAGGAATCAGTCGAACTTTATAGACGTGCTTACCAAGCTGATAGAATACGCAATCAAGAAGGGTATTTACGTGCATTGCAAGCTTTTGGAGAAAAGCTAATAACACAAAAAGCTTGGACAGTTGCCAAAGAGCAATTCAGTCAAGTCTTAGAGATAGAACCTGATAACCAAGCAGCACAAGGGAAGCTAGAAGAAATTGAGCGAACTCTTTTAGGAAAAGTTACCGCAGATTCTAGAAACCTGTTTAGGCAAAAACGAATTCTATTTGGTGGCGTAGCAGCAGGAATTATTGCCCTTGTTTCTTTTGGTACTTATCGGTTGGTAACCCCTTGTTATGCTGGTCACCAGAAGATATTTGGTGTTTACTGTGCGCTAGATCAAAGGAAAATCAGTCACGGCGAACGCACTTTTTTTCCAAAAAATCAAAATCAGGAACGTGACAAAGGTATAGAAGCTTTTCAACAGGGTAATTATCCAAAAGCCATTCAACATTTTAAGAAGGCGGTAGGGGATAAATATAAAGATCCAGAAGTTCAAATCTACTATAACAATGCGCTAGCAAAACAAAAAGGGATTTCCCCTTTTAAGCTAGCAGTGGTTATACCAGCAAACACGCAAGACATCGCTCAAGAAATGTTGCGGGGTGTTGCGCAGGCACAATCGGAGTACAATCAGAAACAGGGATCGAATGATCGACTACTAGAAATTGCGATCGCCAACGATAATGACGACCCAAGTACCGCTGAACAAGTAGCACAAGAATTAATCAACGTAAGCAACGACTCACCAATACTCGGAGTTATTGGACACTATAGTAGCGATTCTACAAAGGCAGCACTAAAGAAATACAGGCTTTCGAGCTTAGCGATAATTTCACCTACTAGTACTAGCACAGAATTGACAGGTGAAGTTTTTTTTCGGACAGTACCTTCTGACACTTCCACTGGAAAAATACTAGCTGAATATGCCAGAAACCTTCTTAGGTTAAACAAGGTGGTGATTTTATATAACCCTAACAGCCCTTATAGTAGGAGTATAACAGTAGCATTTACAACAGAGTTTCGACAATTAGGTGGTAATCCTCCTGTCATGACTGAGTTGACAGACCAGAGTGTAAATATAGAACATCAAGTAAAAAATACTGTCTCTCAAGAGGAAGCACAAGCAATAGTTTTCTTCCCGGATACACAACACATATCTGAGACGATCAGAGTTGCTCAAGCGATCACAAACTCAAATGTGCCAGGGCTAAAGCTGTTAGGTGGTAGTAGCTTGTACAGTCAAGAAAGCTTAATTAAAGGTGGAAAAGCTGTCGAAGGCTTGATTTTGGCAGTACCCTGGTTTAAGGATGCGCCACAATCAAAAATCTTTGCCGGTAAAGCAGCCAAGGAATGGGGAGGAGATATTAGCTGGCGTACAGCTACTAGTTATGATGCCGCAAAAGCTTTCATCGATGTGATATTTCCTGAAGCGTCCCGCTCAACAATTTTGCGTGATCTTCCAAACACAAACCTTTCACCAAATGAAACCTCTGGGGACGTATTACAATTTAGCAAACGAAATCGCCAAAATCAGCCCATTCTTGTTAGAGTTGAGGGAGGTAAGTTTATCTACTTAAAATAGTGCAGAAGCAATCCGACCGGGGGGCTGTTGTTATTAGTAAATGATTAGTATCTCCTTAATTTAGCATTGAACTATGACATATTCCACTCCTCGCCGAAATCCCCACGTCATTGGTCGTCCAATTGGCGAGGAAGAATTATTTTTCGGGCGCGAAAGTCTGTTCCACTTTATTGAGGATAATCTCAAACATGATGAAAAAGTCATCTTGTTACATGGTCAGCGACGAATAGGCAAGTCATCTGTACTCCGGAATATTCCTAACTTTGTTGCACCGGATCGGTTTTTATTTGTGCCTTTTGATCTTCAAGACAAGAGTCAACAACCCTTAAGCAGCATATTACATGCTCTTGCTGCTGAAATTCTCAGCCACCTTGACTTGGATGCAGATAACATCAAACTACCTAACGTCATAGATTTAGAAAAAGATCCATATATTTTCGCTCGCCAGTTCTTACCCCAGGTATATAAAATATTAGACAATAAAGAACTAGTATTATTACTGGATGAGTTTGACGCTTTCAGCGATGGAGGCTCAGATTCGGCAGTCGCAAATTTTTTTGCATTTTTAAAATATATTGCTACAATTGAAGATCGGCTATTCATTATTCTTTTTGCAGGGCGTAAACGAGAAGATCTGCCAACTCTACTCGGTATATTTAAAGGAGCACCTTTTCAAGAAATCGGATTGCTGGATGAACTGAGTGCTAAGAGGTTAATTATTAAACCTGCTGAAGGTATTCTGGAATATAAACCGGAAGCGATACAAGCTATTCTTGACCTATCCTCAGGGCATCCTTATTTTACACAAGTGATTTGCTTTGCTTTATTCGGGAGAGCACGGGAACTAGAAAACTGGGTAATCTCTCGTACAGATGTAGAAAGCGTTGTAGACAAAGCAATTGAGAACGCTGAGGCTGGATTGGTATGGTTCTGGGAAGGGTTGTCTATTCCAGAACGAGTCGTTTTTTCTGCTGTAGCTGATGCTCAACAGATTGCTAATTCTAAGACAGGAGAGAAAATTCCAGAAGATCCCTTAACTCTACTTAAAGACAATTATGGAGTGATTCCAACAAATTCCTTGATTCAAGCAGCTGATCAACTAGCTAAACAAGGTTTTCTGGATAAGACAGGACGTAGAGTGAAGGTTGAATTTATTCGTCGGTGGTTAGTTCTACGTCACCCATTACTGCGAGAAATATCCCAATTAGAAGAACTTGAGCAAGAGCAAGTCAATCCCCTTTGGGAAGAAGCAAATCGAGTGCAGCAAAACGGGAAAATAGAAAATATACAAACTCTTTATCACAAAATTCTAGAGATCAATCCAAATCACTTTAGTACAGTAGTATCCCTCGCTAATGAATATTTGAAGGCGAAAGACTTTGATAAAGCTGTAGAACTCTACAGGCGCGCCTATAAATTTGACCCAATACGGAACGATGAAGGAGTAATACGCGCCCTGCAAGCTTCAGCCCAAGAGTTGATCAATCAAGGAGATTTTATACAAGCCAAAGAATACTTAAACGAAGTATTGGAATTTGAACCTGACAACCGAACAGCACGATTGAAACTGCTAGAAGCTGAAGTTGAAGCGCAGCACACAGATAAACCTTCTAAAGGAGAACTTTTTGCTTTCAGAAATAGAAGTCTTGGGTATTACAAGAGTAAATCATTTCTTTTAGCTACAATAGCAGGTACAATAGGAATCACTACTACTTTAATTGCTGTTGGCATTAATCAGATCTCTAACTCCTGTTCAACAGAAGAACAGAAGGCGTTTAGATGTGCAGGCAATATAAGTAATAGTATTAGTTACGGCGATCGAACTCTTTTCCCCAAAATAGAAAATATTACTCGTGACCAAGGTATTGAAGCTTTTAAACAACGTAAATACTTAGAAGCTGCTGAAATTTTTAAAAAAGCTATAGCAGATGATCGTCGCGATCCAGAGTTACTAATCTACTACAACAATGCCCGTGCTCGAGAACAAGGTTCTCCCTTAACTTTAGCAGCAGTTGTTTCCGTGGAAAGTTCAGCATCTACAGCACGAGAAATATTGCGTGGTGTAGCCCAGGCACAAAATGAGTTTAACAATAAAGGTGGGTCGGATGGTCGATTGCTACAGATTGCGATCGCCAACGACGGTAACAAACAAGATAAAGCCAAACAAGTGGCGCAGGAGTTAGCCAATGACTCTTCTATATTAGGAGTGATTGGACATGATGCTACTCAAGTAGCATTAAGTGAATACGAAAAAGCTAATTTAGCTATCATATCTCCTACTGACTTTATCAACTCGTCAGATAGTAGTGTCTTGTTTACGACAGTACCTTCTGGTGCTAGTACTGCTAAAAAATTAGCTGAATACGCTTCTAGAAAACTTGAAGTAAACAAAGTTGCGATTTTCTACACTCCCGAGAGTACTTATAGCGACGCTTTAACAAAAGAATTTATCAAGAACTTTGAAAAACTCAAAGGTAGAATTGTTTTCAAAAGTGATTTAGCTGAGGCAGAATTTACAAATAACTTCCCAAAATCCGAATCGCAAGCACTTGTTTTCTTTCCAGATAAACAACAAACTTCTGTCGCACTCCAGAAAATTGCTAGACTCCCGAACTCTAACAAACGAGTCATCAAGTTTTTAGGTAGCGATACCCTGTATGACAAACAAACTTTAACTCAAGGTTCAAAGGCTGTTGAAGGCTTAATTCTCGCAGTACCTTGGTTTAGAGATACGCCAAAATCAAAAAGCTTTGCTAATAGAGCAGCAAAGGAATGGGGAGGAGATATTAGCTGGCGTACAGCTAGTAGTTACGATGCAGCACAGGCTTTTATTAAAGCCTTCTCCTCTTCCTTAAACCCTTCTAGAAAGACTATACTGCAAAAACTCCAAGATCTAAAGCTTCCGGCAAGTAATACGTCAGGTGAAATTTTGGAGTTTACTGAACAGAGGGAACGTCAGATTCAACCTGTCCTTGTTACGGTTAAAGAAGGTAAATTTGTACTACTTAAATAGTACGTGTAACGGTAATCGTAAACTTTTCATCCCTTTTCATGTAGGGTTTCCGATTTCATGTCTGATAGGACTTACGCATTATACAAATAGAACATCATGTGTATTGACGGATAGTGGTTGTTTGGGACTTGTAGGGCCTTATGGCAAAAGCCCTTACAATGAACGGGAATACCCTAATTTCTGGAAAAATCTTTCGTTAAGGCGTTATTAATTCCTGCCCCATATGTAATGATTTCTGTCAATGAGTAAGTTCTATCTGATACCAATTCACTTAAATGTTGATACATATTAAACATCTGTAAGGGCAAACGGCGTTTGCCCCTACTTCGTATTTGTATCATGATTTTCGTGAAATGGTCTGAGAATATGTTTTTTGGATCTTGTCTAATTAATCAGACTCGCGAGAAAATATTATTTAACAAAAAAATAAAAAGCTAAGTATGTGCGAGTTAAAAGCACCTAGAATTGCCGTGGTTGTGGCGAGTAGGATTTTTAGATGCTTAAGTTTTTAGCTTCTAGAAATATTCACTAACAACAAAAACTAGGAGAGAGGCTTGCTCTACTTAAAAAAGTATTTCTACCTATCGGATTTCTGTATGCTAACTTGTACCAAACAAAAAGATTGTTGAAGTTTTTTAGGTACAGGTTGATGTGGTGTTTTCTTTGTTAGAAAAGCCTGATTAAACCTAACTTAGTGAAAAGAAAAATAACGTCTATCCAAAGAGAGATTTTTTATTTTATTGATTGTGAAATTTATCACTCTCCTGACCGCTACCATCACCCCAAGCACAATAGCAGTATTAGGTTATAACAACAAAAGCTTTTAGTGCTTCTCTCACTTTACACCTGATTATTCTAGTGGATAATTCATCTCACCCTACTGTAGAAGTACCAGACCCTCTTAGGGCATCAGCATTGGTACTTAACAGCGAACCCTTACCCAAAATACCCAAGCAAGTCATTCGGACTAGCTTGAAAGCATCTACCATTGATGGCATTCTTTCCGCTATATTTACCAACATCACTAGCGGCGTATTGTTGATTAACTTTCTACTTTATTTAGGTGCGACTTCGATAGAAGTTGGCTTACTGTCTTCTATTCCTATGCTGGTTAATTTACTCCAGCCATTAGGAGCTTATCTAGCTGATCGCACAACGAGCCGCCGCTGGTATATCCTGACAATGTTCGGTCCTGCTAAATTAGTATGGCTCATTTTAGTTGCAGGTATTGGGTGGTTGAGCTGGTCTGGTAGAGAGCCACATTCTCTGATAGCCTGGACTCTAGCAATAATTTGTCTAAGCAGTATTTTTACAGCCTTAGGGACGTCCGCTTGGTTTAGTTGGATGGCAGCTTTGGTTCCACCTCGGTTGCGTGGGCGATATTTTGGTCTTCGTAATAGTGCTACCAGCTTGACTAATCTTTTAAGTGTTCCGATTCTTGGATTTATTGTTTCTTCTTTTCCTGGTGGCACACTCCATGGTTATAGTGTTTTGTTGTTTGTAGCAGTTGTCATTGGAATATTAAGTGTAGCATGTCAGTCCAAGATGGCTGATGTAAATCCCCAAATGACCCCCGTCCCCTGTGCTACAAACCAAAACGAGGAAAATGCCCCTAGCTCTACCGAAAAACCCAGAATTCTTAAAGATACAAACTTTTTAAAGCTTTTGGTATACTTCAGCATTTGGCCATTTGCCATGAATATGAGCGGGCCATTTTTTAATTTATACATGCTAAAGAATTTAGGTTTAGACATCAGCACAGTTACAGTCTACACAAGTTTATTATTTGGAGCCAATTTGGTGATGCTGATGGTATGGGGAAAATTAGCCGATAAAGTTGGAAATCGTCCGCTATTATTGTTGGTCAATCTTGTTGCGTCCGTCGTGCCTATACTTTGGTTAGGAACTGGAACAGATCCAGTTTCTATGTGGATATGGCTACCCATCATACACTTAATGTTGGGTGGTTCGGGCGCTGCACATGACTTGTGCAATAGTAATATTCAAATGGCGGTAGCACCAGTTTATCGGCCTTCTCAATATTTTGCGATCGCTGCTGCTACTATTGGCGTCAGTAGTGGTTTAGGTTCAGCAGTTGGGGGTTTTTTAGCTGAACTAGATGCGAGCAGACGTTTACATGGATTATTTACACTTTCCGCAGTTTTACGATTAGTGGCTCTATTACCTTTAATCTTCGTCCAAGAACCACGTAGTCAGCCTTTTACTCAAGTCATAGCCAATATTATAATACCTTTCAAACAATGGGCATGGGGCATGGGGCATAGGGCATAAGCTAGAATTAGCAAAAGCTAGTAAAAATTTACTTTGCCGCCAAGCATCGCGGTAATTATCTAAAGACCAGCCATTTTTAACCAAAAGTCCAGTAGTTGTCCCAGAAGGAGCAAACGATGTGAGGAAGACAACAATTAGAGGTAGGAGGATAATAACTGCCAATATCAGTAGTACTCCTGTTCTCAAAAGGTGCCTAGAATCGAAGGATGTGGCATGAACTTATCACATCTGCTCTAACTTCTGCTGATTTTCTTATTCTTTTGCTGATTAGCTTGCGCTAATTCCCTCAGCAAAAGTTAATCTATAACATAGTGACTTGTTAAGTTAAATTAAACCATAGTTACGATTACCCTAACGTTATAGGGTGATCCTAATGTTGTATCAAATGATTCACATTACTGGAGTGACCAACAATGCAGCAGCTACCTACAAAATCTGAAATCGATTACAAAAGTGAAACCTACAAAGATGCCTATAGCCGGATTAATGCAATTGTGATAGAAGGAGAACAACAAGCATACGAGAATTATATTCGGCTTGCCGAACTGTTGCCAGGACATCAGGAAGAACTCATTAAGCTGTCCAAAATGGAAAATCGCCACAAAAAAGGATTTGAATCTTGTGGGCGTAACCTAGAAGTTGCACCTGATATGCAATTTGCAAAGGAATTTTTTGCTCAATTGCACGATAATTTTCAAAAGGCAGCGTCTGAGGGAAAAGTTGTTACTTGCTTGTTGATCCAATCTTTAATTATCGAATGTTTCGCGATCGCTGCTTACCATATTTACATTCCAGTTGCGGATGAATATGCTCGTAAAATTACTGAGAACGTAGTAAAAGATGAATATTCCCACCTGAACTTTGGCGAAGTTTGGTTGAAAGAACATTTTACAGAATCGCAAGCAGAGCTAGAAGCAGCTAACCGCCAAAACTTACCCCTAGTTTGGAAAATGCTCAACCAAGTTGAAGAAGATGCGCGTACATTGGTCATGGAAAAAGACGCTCTGGTGGAAGATTTTATGATTCAATACGGTGAAGCTCTCAGTAACATAGGTTTTACAACCCGTGACATTATGCGTATGTCAGCATACGGACTCACTGCGGCATAGCAGAATCGGTGAGCAATCGGGTGTGGGGCATTAAAAAAATGATTTTCTATTTCCAATGCCCAATACCAATTTAATAGTTAGTTATCAAAACAAAGCAAGGACAAGCCTAAATAAATAGTTCATGTTTGGTCTAATTGGACATCTTACAAGTTTAGAACACGCCCAAGCCGTAGCCAGAGAATTAGGCTACCCAGAATATGCTGATCAAGGGTTAGATTTTTGGTGTAGTGCACCGCCTCAAATAGTCGATAACATTACTGTCACCAGTGTTACTGGGCAGAAAATCGAGGGGCGGTATGTAGAATCTTGCTTCTTGCCAGAAATGCTGGCAACCCGTCGCATCAAGGCAGCAACTCGCAAGATCCTCAATGCTATGGCTCATGCTCAGAAGCATGGAATCAATATTACAGCTCTAGGAGGGTTTTCCTCGATTATTTTTGAAAACTTTAACTTAGAGCAGTTTAGGCAAGTCCGCAATATAAAACTAGAGTTTGAACGCTTCACCACAGGTAACACTCATACTGCTTACATTATTTGTCGCCAGGTAGAGCAAGCGTCGAAGCAAGTAGGCATTGAACTATCAAAAGCGACTGTAGCTGTGTGTGGCGCTACCGGGGATATTGGTAGTGCTATCTGTCGTTGGCTGGATGCTAGAACAGATGTTAAAGAACTTTTGTTAATAGCTCGTAATCAAGAACGCCTCCACGATTTGCAAAGCCAACTAGGACGTGGAAAAATTATGGCTTTGGATGAAGCTCTGCCCGAAGCTGATATTGTAGTGTGGGTTGCCAGTATGCCCAAAGGAGTCGAAATTGATCCGAACGTCTTAAAGCCAGAGTGTCTGTTAATTGATGGGGGTTATCCGAAAAATCTAGCGACCAAAATACAGCGTCCTGGTTTGTCTGTACTCAATGGAGGCATTGTGGAACATTCCTTGGATATTGACTGGAAAATTATGAGCATTGTCAACATGGATGTTCCTGCACGTCAGTTATTTGCTTGTTTTGCAGAGTCAATGCTGTTGGAGTTTGAGAAGTTACATACTAACTTTTCTTGGGGGCGCAATCAGATTACTGTAGAAAAAATGGAGCAGATTGGTCAAGTATCGGTAAAACATGGATTTCGACCCTTGCTAGTTTAAAAATTAAAAATCAATTTTTAATTTTTAATTCCTTGAAGGCTCAATACTCAACACATCTAACTCGGTAAAATGGCTACTTCTGAGCGTAAACCGCTATTGTTGGACTTTGAAAAGCCCCTGGCAGAACTGACAAATCGAATTGAGCAAATTAGGCACCTAGCAGAAGAAAATGGCGTCGATGTTTCTAATGAAATTCGTAAATTAGAAGCACGCGCTATGCAACTGCGTGAGGAAATTTTTAGTAGTCTATCGCCTTCTCAAAGGCTGCAAGTTGCTCGTCATCCTCGCCGACCTAGTACTCTTGATTACATTCAAGCAATCAGTGAAGAATGGATGGAGTTACATGGCGATCGCTATGGCTTTGACGATAGGGCTTTAATTGGTGGCGTTGGTCGTTTGGGCGGGCAACCTGTAGTAATGTTGGGTCATCAAAAAGGGCGTGACACTAAAGACAACATTGCTCGTAACTTTGGAATGGCTTCACCTAATGGGTATCGCAAGGCTTTGCGGTTGATGAAACACGCAAACAAGTTTGGGATGCCAATTTTAACTTTTATTGATACACCAGGAGCTTTGGCTACGCTGGAGGCGGATAAAGGTGCAGGAGAAGCGATCGCCTATAATTTGCGGGAGATGTTTTCCTTAGATGTGCCTATTATTTGCACAGTGATTGGTGAAGGTGGTTCTGGCGGCGCACTAGGTATTGGTGTAGGAGATCGTTTGTTAATGTTTGAACACGCCGTCTATACCGTTGCTACGCCTGAAGCCTGCGCCGCCATCCTATGGAAAGACTCAGCTAAAGCTCCCCAAGCAGCTGTTGCTCTGAAAATTGTTTCACACGATCTCAAAACATTAGGAATTATCGACCAGATATTACCTGAGCCTGTTGGTGGTGCTCATGTTGACCCTTTGGGAGCAGCTACTACCCTCAAGCAATTTCTGTTGGATAACTTAGAGGAGCTTAAAAGCTTAAGTGCTCAAGAGCTTCGACTGATGCGCTACGAAAAATTTCGCAAGATTGGTGTTTTCACTGAAGTTACCCACTAACAAGTCTTGAGATGATTGATTAGCAAAGCATCAGTGCTATAATGCCTATGGCAAGGTAAAGATTCTTAACAATCTTGAAGAGCCGTAGGTGTTTGCATTTTTTCGTTATTGCTCATAAGAGTTAAACCCTTATGAGAAGGGTCTTTATGAGACTGCAACGAGTTCATCAAATATCAGGGGTTAGAAAGCGGGCAAACAGAAGAATTACTTTAATGTTAGAGAGGAAAATAAAAAACCTGTGAAACACACACAACGCCAATACACTATAGCAGTTGTTATAGCGAAAATCATCTGATGTTTAAGATTTTTTAATCTATCCAACCCAAGAAACTTAAATAATAAGGTGGCGATGCGATTAAAGAAGGAGTCAGAATTCAGAAGCCAGAATTTAGAAGCCATTCTGACTCCTGTATTCTTTCTAATTAAGGCAGAGCCTGAAAAACTGGAGTTAGCATGAGTGTTGAGCAAAAACGACGTGCCCTGATTACTGGGGCAAGCAGTGGGATTGGCAAAGCAACAGCTTTAGCTTTTGCAAAAGCAGGAATAAATGTTGCCCTAGTAAGCCGCGATCACGATAAGCTAACAGCAGTTTGTGAAGCCGTACAGTCTACTGGGGTAGAAACAAAAGCATATTCTGTGGATCTAGCTTGTGTCTCTCAAGTCAAAGAAAAAATACAAGCAATTTTGCTTGACTTTGGCGAAGTAGATATTCTGGTAAATAATGCTGGTATCGGGTATACCGGAAATTTATGTGAAACTCCTTTGTCTGACTGGCAACAGGTCATAGATTTAAACTTAACCAGCGTGTTTCAGTGCATTACGGCAGTTTTACCAACAATGCGCGATCGCGGTACAGGAACCATTATTAACGTCAGCTCCGTTGCTGCCAAAAAGGCATTTCCAAACTGGGGAGCGTACAACGTCAGCAAAGCAGGCTTGATTGCTCTTTCTCAAACCCTTTCCCAAGAAGAACGCGCTCATGGGATACGTGTTACTGCCATCTGCCCTGGTGCGGTGAATACTGAGCTATGGGATACACAAACTGTTAAAGCCAATTTTGACAGGTCAAAAATGTTAACCCCAGAGATTGTTGCTCAGTCAATTGTACATACAGCATTGTTACCACAACAGGCAGTAATTGAGGAATTAACGCTGATGCCTACAGCGGGTGCTCTTTAATTAATTTTGAGATTTTGGATTGTTAGTTGTAATCCTCTGGTTCGTGGTGGGTGTAACCCTTGAGTTAAGAAAGACGTGGGTAAACCCAACCACCAAAACTTGGTTCTGCTAACTCTCCTAGTAGTGTTCAACGCATGTGCTTACGCCAGATCAGGCGTCTCAGCTTATAAGCTGAGTAAACATAGCCAAGCGTTGCCCCGAAATCATTTATATACTTCACATTCCAAAGACGGCTCTGATCATGACTATTGCTCGTTCCAACGGTTCCAACGGTTCCAATTGTTCTCAACTTCCTTTAATTTCCGATTTAGCAGAAGCTATCAATACCAGACCAGATCGTAATACTCATAATGGTCGACAACCTGAACTACATCCACCAACAGAAGACCACATGGATCTGATGATGGATGCTGTGAAAAACATACTAGTAGGTGTTGGAGAAGATCCTGAAAGGGAAGGACTTCTTAAAACACCCTACCGTGTAGCTGAAGCAATGAAGTTTCTTACCAGTGGCTATAACCAATCTTTAGAAGAAATCGTTAACAATGCCATCTTTGATGAAGGTCATAATGAGATGGTACTAGTTCGAGATATCAATTTCTTTAGCTTGTGCGAACATCATATGTTGCCGTTTATGGGCAGAGCTCACGTTGCATATATCCCAAAGCAAAAAGTTGTGGGTTTAAGTAAGCTTGCTCGAATTGTTGAAATGTACTCGCGACGTTTACAAGTTCAAGAAAGATTAACTCGCCAAATAGCTGAAGCTGTTCAGATGATTTTAGAACCTCACGGAGTTGCCGTTGTCCTTGAAGCAGCTCATATGTGTATGGTAATGCGTGGTGTTCAAAAACCTGGATCTTGGACTGTTACTAGTGCAATGCTAGGAGTATTCCAAGACGAACAGAAAACTCGCGAAGAATTCTTTAATTTAATTCGCCACCAACCAGCATTCTTTTAAAACTAATGGGATACCGAGGGCTGGCTGAGTTTTCGGAAATCCCATTAGTTTTAAGCTCTAGAGCCTCAAACAATACTCCCAGAATCTAATCTGTTTTCAGGGGTTAATGTCTGTAGTGGGCGCTTTGCCTGTTGTCAGTAATTCTTGTAGGGCACGGATGGTAGAAGTAGAAACATTTATCTTCTCAAGTTAAATAGGGTTGGGATTCCAAAACTCTAGGTCGCTAAAGCTGCCAAAGTCTCGATAATTAATTGTCCATACAGGACATTTACGTTTATGCGCAGCCCAAATCACGGTTGCATCTTCTAAGCTTCCTTGCCAATTGGGAATTGTGGTTAGTAAAGAGCAGATTTCGAGCAAGTCTACTTCGTTAATGGGGGTGAGGTGTAAGCTTTCTACCATGATGCTAAGACTGTCTTGGGCTATCGTGGGGTTGGTTGTGTGTAGCAACCATTTATATACTTCAAACAAAATAGGAATGGGAATATAAACTCTGACTTTTGCTTGAGCAAGTTGTTTAAAGCCGCTTCTGCATTCTGCGTGTTGGGGATCTTTAGAGTATAACAGGGCGATTAAGGGACCAGCATCAATCACCAGTTGATAAAGGGGCCTTAGCATGGATTAATGATATCTGTCAAGTCTTCAGGGTTATTGCTGGCATTTGTGGGAGATTCGCTGACAATTCCGGCTAAGTTAAGAAGTTTAGATAAGTTTTTGCTAGTCAGTTTTTCTTCTAGTGCTTCTTGTATGAGACTATCAAGGGTTTGATTGGGATTATCTTTTAAGTATTGGTTTAGTTCTTGGGCTAAGATATCGGGTAGGTTGATTGTGCATTTCATAGATTTGGGGAATAGGGAACGGGTGATTTTTTTGTGAATTGCTGTTTTGAATTTAGAATTTATTCATCTTGTTCACAACTACACCTGAAACCAAGCTGTTAATGCCACAGCCAGGGCATCTGCTGCATCATCAGGCTTAGGAATTTGATCTAAACTTAACTCTCGTGCCACCGCTTGCTGGACTTCGTATTTGTCAGCATTACCATATCCCGTTAAAGCTTGTTTGATTTGGGCAGGTGTAAACTCTATAATTGGAACCTGACACTGCCCTAATACCAACATTAACACTCCCCGTGCTTGAGCAACTAAGATAGTACTTGACATACGATAGAAGAATAGTTTCTCTATTGCTACCAAATCAGGCTTTATTTCAGCAATCAGGATGTGCAAATCATCATATAAAGTACATAGCCTCTGTCCCATTTCAGTATTAGCTGGGGTGCTAATGACACCAAAATCTAGTAGGGTTACACTGTCATCTTGAACCTTGGTTTGATTTTGTTGGCAAATAATTGCCCCAAAGCCTAAAATAGCCAGACCCGGATCTAATCCTAAAATTTTCTTTTCCATTTACTTTACTTTAACCAAGTCTGGGTATCGTTTTACAACGAATGTTGGCAACTTGGGCTAAGCCCTTTCAGTCAAAATGTAATAATTACATGCTTGGTTTTTCAGTTAGCTAGTGTACATTTTGAGTTAAGCATTGTTGATACCACTGCTCTATATAAGGTATGTCAATCGGTTTTCTTAGACAAGCCCTAAGCACCCTGCAAAAGCAGTCACGCGGACGAACTTCCCACCGAGTCAATCAATGGTTTAAATGGCTATCGCCAGGTTTAGCAGTAAAACGCTGGCTACTCATTACTGTGGGGGGTGTACTTCTAGCCAGTCTGGGGTTAGCTATTTCGGTTAAGCTGACCCCTATTTTTTGGATGATTGAGTTCCTGAAGAACTTTTTGGGACTAATCACCGACATTGTACCTTACTATATTAGTGGCCCACTTGTTTTGTTGGGTGGCTTGCTGTTGATTCTCCTAGGACAAACCCGCACAGTAGGCTCAATTACTCAGGTGCTAAGGCAAGAAGGCGATGAAGAACTCATTGATGTTTTACTAGCACATCGCCGCTTGTACCGAGGACCGAAAATTGTAGTAGTAGGTGGCGGTACGGGACTTTCTACATTACTTAGGGGATTAAAAAGTTACAGCGCTAATATTACTGCGATTGTTACTGTAGCGGACGATGGAGGTTCTTCAGGAAGGTTACGTCGAGAAATTGGGGTTTTGCCGCCAGGAGACATTCGTAATTGTTTGGCTGCACTTGCAGATGAAGAAAAGCTATTAACAGAATTATTTCAGTACCGCTTCCGTGCTGGCGATGGTTTAACAGGTCACAGTTTTGGCAATTTATTTTTGACAGCGCTCAGTGATATTACTGGTGATCTAGAACGCGCGATCACCGCCAGTTCTAAAGTCTTAGCTATTAGAGGGCAAGTTTTGCCAGCTACTCTTAGTGATGTTCGCCTCTGGGCAGAATTAGCTGATGGTCGTCTTATTGAAGGTGAATCTAATATTACCGCCGCTGGAGGTAATATTGTTAAAATCGGTTGTGAACCGTCTAATCCGCCAGCACTACCAGCAGCTATTAAAGCCATCAAAGAAGCAGACTATATCATTATGGGCCCTGGTAGTCTTTACACTAGTGTGATTCCTAATTTACTAGTCACAGAAATCGCTGACGCGATCGCCGCATCCGTTGCGCCCCGGATCTATGTCTGCAACATCATGACTCAACCCGGCGAGACTCAAGGATACACTGTTGCTGACCACATTAGAGCCATTGATGCTACTTGTGGCAAACGCTTATTTAATGCCGTACTTGTACACAAAAAATCTCCGAGTCCCCGTGCACTAGTCCGTTATGCTGGGCAAAATTCTCATCCCGTCTTCCTTGATCGCGAAGCCGTTGCACAACTAGGACGCCGAATAGTCCCAGCCAATATCATGTACGAAGATGAAACAGGTTGTATACGTCATGATTCCCAAAAACTCGCACGTGTGTTACTACGCTGGTATAGTGCTACTCATCACGGCAGATAAAGCTGATTGTTAGTGGTTAATGCTTGGCTGTTCTAGCAATGCGTAAAATCTTATAAAGAGTTATGATAATTTTCCTCCCAGATGCAGAAGCAACTAGATCTCTTGGGATCGCTCTAGGTCAAATATTAACTCCTGGCACCGTCATTTTACTAGAGGGTGATTTAGGTGCTGGTAAAACTACCTTAGTACAAGGGATCGCTCAAGGTTTAGGGATCCCATTTCCAATTGTTAGTCCTACTTTCACCTTAATCAATGAATATACTGAAGGACGCCTTCCCCTTTACCACCTAGATCTATACCGTTTAGAACCGAAAGATATAGTCTCTTTGAACTTAGAAACCTATTGGGAAGGCGTTGAGGTTACGCCAGGAATTGTGGCAATTGAATGGGCGCAACGAATGCCATACAAGCCTGACACTTATCTCAACGTGCGTTTAAGGTATGAAAATGAAAACACTCGTCAAGCTGAATTTACACCATTCAATTGCACCATCCCCGAATTGAGGATGAGGAGAGATAGAGATGCGGCGAGATTGGGAGAGACGGGCAAACCCAATGAGTCAATTTAGGGAGTTCACTTTTGCAGGAGTTGGCACCTTGGTGTGAGCCATAGCAAACCGAGATCGTTAGAAGTAAGCCCCTAATTTTGGTTAAATCTGCCACTACCCCGTTCATCACACGATAAAACTAACATTGTCATCTTATTTACCAAAAATGTATTGCAGAATTGTTTGACAGCTTATTCTTCCAACACGCTTATGTGCTGGATTTTAGTCTCATGTAAGCGATTATATGAGTGTAATCGCGTAAGTGTCCATCGAGATTTGTATTAGATTCAAGAACGTCTCAGTAGAGTTGTTCTTTTATCAAGAGATATACAGCCAAGTGCAAAAATTTTTGAAAGCTGTATTCCAGCCAGATTGTGCTCCTCTAAGAACCGCTACAAACTGTTATGAACTGAAATTTACGCAGACAGCTAAACTACGACAGAGCAGAATTGTTGTGAATTTAGCAAGTGATCTATCAACTATCCAGCACTGGCAGATCGGTTGCTCAACCAACTACCCTGCATCTCTCAAAATAGCATTCTTTTCCCCAACACCTCTGCTTACCAATAACAAAGTCGAGAATTAATTTACAACTTCTTCTCTACTTGCAATTGACTCAAATATTAGAAGTCGGTTATCATGCTACATCTTTATCAATAAAGACTATATTCTTATGATGTTTGAAAAAACAGGACAACACGCTTTTAAGAAATAAAAAGTCATGAGCAAGAAAAAAGTTGATTTTAGATTTTGATAAACGAATTCTGTTGCTGAATTTTGCGACTAAGTACTAGAAAGCTTGATTTTCAAAGTTTCTAGCAATCACCATAAAATGAATTTTGAGCGCATAACTAAAGTTACGTGCCACTGCTCGCAGCATTTGTTGAGAAAATTTGGTGATTTATTCAAACAGGTTCTATCATAAGTATTAAATTTTTTTAACGCTTAATAAAGCGAAAATTTAGAACCTGTATAAGCTCTTTTGTAGCTGGATTGGATATAAAAATAACATGTTGATTTTACCGAATTTGTGTTGTAATCTTGTTTATTTAATGACAAATCTTCTGAGAAAAAAATACTCAATATAATTACATAGACTCTTAATTGATGCGGAAAATTATTCGCTTAAACACTGAATAGGCAACTCTTAATAGTATATAAAAGATGTAAATTTTCAATTTCTCGACAATCAATGCGCAGCCTTAAGATAACGTATACAAGATCAATCGGTTCTTAGATTTTGTATTTTTAAACTAACTATATATAGTGAAATTACAGATATTTTAATCCTAAAAAATATGCCAAATAAGAAATTTTATATTTTATTACTCATTTATAAGGATTAAACTTTAGAGGTTGGCCTCGAATACTGGTATATAATTTACCTTTATCATAGACAATTTGACCGTTGACAATCACGACTACAGGCCATCCAGTCAAATTCCATCCCTCAAAAGGACTCCAACCGCACTTGCTCAACAGTTCTTCACGTAAAACAGGGCGGTATGCGTTCAAATCAACCAAAACTAAATCAGCATCATAACCAGGCGAGATCGCTCCTTTATTAGGAATTCCATAGCCCTGAGCCACGCCTCGTGACATCCACTGAACAACTTGTGCAAGAGTACACTGCTTTTGCATTGCAGCAGTTAACATCAAAGGGAGGGAAGTTTCTACACCAGGCATTCCTGAAGGACTGTTCGGGTACTCTTGGGCTTTTTCTTCTAACGTGTGAGGTGCGTGATCTGTAGCAATAAAGTCAATCACACCGTCCCGTAAAGCTTGCCAGAGAACTTGGTTATCGTGCGGCGATCGCAAAGGTGGGTTCATTTGCGCTAATGTACCCAGCTTTTCGTACGCACTAGTATTTAAGAACAAATGCTGTGGCGTTACTTCTGCTGTTGCCCATGCTGGCTTATCGTGACGCAGCAAATCAGCTTCTTCTGCCGTTGACATATGCAGAATATGTAAACGACGGTGATATTTTTTAGAAAGTTTTAATGCTAACTGAGTTGCCAGCAAAGCGGCTTGATTATCCTGAATCTGAGAGTGAACTTTTGGATCATGAATTCCAGCAAATTCTTTTCGTCGTTGGTTAATTCTTGCTTGATCTTCAGCGTGAACAGCAATTAAGCGGCCTGTGTCAGTAGAAGTTTCATCAAAGCCTTGGGCAAAGATTTCTTCGAGTGCTGCTTCCTGATCCACAAGTAGCTGACCATGCATCGACCCCATAAACACTTTAATCCCTGGTGTTGGGTTCGCTGAGAGTAAATCTGGCAAATGTGCTGCTGTTCCGCCCACAAAGAAGCCATAATTGACAAGCGATTTTTGAGAGGCACGTTGAAGTTTATCATCAAGTGCTTCTTGGGTAATCGTTGGGGGTTTTGTATTAGGCATTTCTAGAAATGAAGTGACGCCTCCTTTAGCACAAGCACAACTTGCGGTGAACAAGTCTTCCTTATGTTCGAGCCCTGGTTCTCGGAAGTGTACTTGTGGATCAATCACCCCTGGCAACAAAGTTAACCCTTGTGCGTCAATTTCTCTGGTTGGAGTAGCATCAGAAATTTCTGGTTTTACTTCGGCTATGATGTTATCCCGTGTTAGCACATCCCCAATGATTAATTCCCCATTGGGTAGAATAATTTGAGCGTGGCGAATTAATAAACTTATGGATGATGACATGAGATATCAAACCTTAAACCTAGAACAAAGCGTGAGAGCAGACTATCCCTTTAGCATAAACTTTGTTGAGTATGTAGGGATAAATGTGTGTGTTACTTTATGCAAAAACTATATGGTTCTCTAACGATGAATAATCTGTTTTTAGGAAATAAAAGCTTAGCTTGCTAAATCCAGAGAACCCTGACAACACAGAAGTAAAATAAATGTATACCGACCTATAGGAGCCCTAATCTACAGGAAAACATAACTACCAGAACTCATTTGTCTAGTTAAGATGAACAAATACAGTATCCCTGTTCCGGCGAGTTAATTACCTGTATCTAAGGTCTTTACTTACATAATTTCATGCAAAACCAAGTGTCTGATAACAATTCTAGCCAAAAACCTGATAACTCTTGGATCACAGAATTAGGTAGAACCATTGTATTGAGCATTGTACTAGCTCTAGGAATTCGTACCTTTGTCGCTGAAGCCCGTTGGATTCCTTCCGGTTCGATGGAACCAACTTTACATGGCACCCCAAACCAGTGGGAAGCAGATAAGATTATTGTTGATAAGTTAAGTTATAGATTTTCTTCCCCACATCGGGGGGATATTGTCGTGTTTCTTCCTACAGAAGAACTACAAAAAGAGCAATATCAAGATGCCTTTATTAAGCGTGTGATTGGCTTACCGGGAGAAAAGGTGGAACTTAGAGAGGGCAAAGTTTATATTGACAACAAACCTCTTCGCGAAAAGTATCTTGCTTCTAATCAACGTACAGTAACTGATGTTTGTACCTCAGGGCAGCAACCACCTTTCCTGTCTCGTCCTCAAACTATACCAGCTAACTCCTACTTAGTTTTAGGGGATAACCGCAATAGTAGCTACGATAGCCGGTGCTGGGGTATTGTTCCTAACAATAATATTATCGGTCGTGCCATATTCAGATTTTGGCCGCTGAATCATATTGGAGAAATTGATAAAACACCCTTGTATCCAGGGTCATAAATAATTTGTTGCTTCATAAGCGGTAAAGATTTTCTGGTCAGCCGCTTTATATCACTTTGCTTTAAGTTGGAAGCGGCGACGCATAGATTAATGTCTAGTACAACGCGGCGTAAATAAGCCTACCATTCAGAATATGTGAAAAGCCTACGCTGTATGAATTTTGAATTTTGAATTTTGAATTCCGCCTTGCGCTACTAGTCTCGCTCTAGAAAATCCGTTCACCTAACTATTCTAGTTAATCAAAGTATAATTTATTATTCAAGTTCAAGTGAATTACCGTAAATAGATTTAGAGTATTTTCCCTGACTATATAGGTCCACGACAAGGCTTGCCCGCAAGAGAATCTACTTATTCATGTTGATTTTTATACTCATTATGCTCGACTGATTCTTAATTTTGAAAGCAGGACTTTTTGTGAATTACTGACTACTATTTTCAGTCGCATAGCATAATAGAAATGTGACTGATCTGTTAGACCCTTTACGATCCCTCAATGAAGGTCACTGGTTCAAGCTCATCTGCGGGGCCAGTTTCCAACACTTGCCTACGGTCAGAAGTTTAACTCTAGCCTATACACTGGCTGGTGCTGACTGTATAGATGTAGCTGCGGATCCATCTGTGATTGCAGCCGCACAAGAAGCGCTACAGGTTGCCACCGATTTAGCAAGGGATGCCAATCTCCGGGGCTTTGGCACGGCAGGAAAACCTCCACTGTTAATGGTTAGCCTTAATGATGGTGAAGATCCTCATTTTCGCAAAGCGGAATTTAATTCTACTCAATGCCCTACTGACTGTTCTAGACCATGCGAGAGGATCTGTCCTGCGCAGGCTATTGTTTTCAACCACCCAGCAGATAATTTTTCAGGAGTCATATCACAAAAATGTTATGGCTGTGGTCGTTGTTTACCAGTCTGCCCTTATGAGAGAATTTATACAAAATCATATGTATCAACGCCGGGAGCGATTGCACCATTGGTACTATCAAGAGGGGTGGATGCTGTAGAAATTCATACTAAGGTTGGGCGTTTGGCAGAATTTAACCGCCTGTGGCAAGCAATCTTGCCATGGGTAAAATCCCTTAAATTAGTAGCAATCAGTTGTCCTGATGATGAAGGATTAATAGATTACCTTCATTCCCTTTATGATGCGATCGCCCCACTGAATAATGCCTTAATTTGGCAAACAGATGGGCGTCCTATGAGTGGTGATATTGGTGATGGAACCACTTTAGCCGCCGTCAAATTAGGGCAAAAAGTTTTGGATGCCAGATTACCGGGATATGTACAGTTAGCAGGAGGTACTAATAGGTATACCGTTGCTAAGTTAAAGGCAATGGGACTCCTCAAAGGAGCAGGGGAAGCAGGTGAGGCACGGGGAGCTAATTCCTCAAGCACTCTATCTCCCTATACTTCCTCCTCTTCATTTATCTCTGGTGTAGCGTACGGTAGTTATGCCCGTGTACTACTGTCTCCAATTATCGATCAGTTAGAAGCAAGGGAGGTGAATAACACTAGTGACAAGGCGACTACCCGCCTAGAAGACAAACCCGAATTACTTTGGCAAGCTGTCAAGCTTGCTCATTCTCTCGTTTCCCAGCTAAAGACACAGCAGCAGTAGGTGCAAGAGCATGTTCTCTCCCTATCATCATGTTGTGGACACTTTCTCAAGACTCTTACAAGAGTACGGAAGTGCGGTCACTATCTCTCAAAACGTCACCAAAGAAAGCATGACGATTACAGACGATCTCCAAAAGTTATTAGATATTTTGCCCCAAGACCTGCGGCAGATACTAGAGCAGCATCCTCAACGAGATAGTTTAGTAGAAGTGGTCTTGGATCTGGGTCGTCGCCCAGAAGCTCGTTTTCCCCATCGCGCTGAGTATCTCAGTGAAACACCTGTTACTCAGGAGCAAATTGATGATTGTATCCAGCAAGTAGGAATTTTTGGCGGAGATAATCGCGCAGGAATTGAGCAAACCTTACATAGGATCAGCGCCATCCGTAACCGCACAGGCAAGATTATAGGCTTAACTTGCCGTGTAGGTCGAGCGATATTCGGAACAATCGGAATGATCCGCGACTTGGTGGAAACTGGAAAATCGATTCTCATGCTGGGACGCCCAGGTGTAGGTAAAACTACCGCCTTACGAGAAATCGCTCGTGTTTTGGCGGATGATCTGCAAAAACGAGTAGTGATTATTGATACCTCCAATGAAATTGCAGGAGATGGTGATGTTGCTCACCCTGCCATAGGTCGTGCGCGACGGATGCAAGTGGCTCATCCCGAACTTCAGCATCAAGTGATGATCGAGGCGGTAGAAAATCACATGCCAGAAGTCATTGTGATTGATGAAATTGGCACAGAACTGGAAGCAATGGCAGCCCGTACAATTGCTGAACGTGGTGTTCAGTTAGTAGGTACTGCTCACGGAAACCAAATTGAAAACCTCATCAAAAACCCCACCCTCTCCGATTTAGTTGGTGGTATCCAGGCTGTGACACTGGGGGATGACGAAGCTAGGCGTAGGGGTAGTCAAAAGACTGTTTTAGAACGCAAAGCTCCTCCTACTTTTGAAATTGCCGTAGAAATGTTAGAGCGACAGCGCTGGGTTGTTCACGAAAGCGTTGCCGATACAGTAGACACTCTTTTACGGGGACGTCAGCCAAGCCCACAAGTAAGAACCGTTGATGAAAACGGCAAGCTGGCAATTACACGCCAATTAACTGTAGTCAACGGTCGCGCTCAGGCTCCTAGTAGCGAGGAATCTTTAATGCCAGCACGGCAATCCAACGGCTGGCGTTCATCTGGGCAAATGGTACCACTCCCACCATTATCTTCAGACAGGGAAAGAGTTTCTGGCCAAAGTGAATTTGACCGCCTGCTCGATGAATCGTTAAATCTTTCTGAAGGTTTTGATTTTACTGCAATTAGACAGGCTGGACCAAACGGTGAAGATTTACCACTGCATATCTATCCATACGGCGTTAGCCGTGGTCAATTAGAGCAGGTTATCGAGGTGCTTAATTTACCAGTGGAATTAACAAAAGACCTCGATAGTGCTGACGCAATTTTAGCACTGCGATCGCACGTCAAAAACCATGCCAAACTTCGACAAATGGCGAAAGCCCGTCAAGTGCCAATTCACATGATTAAATCTAGCACCATTCCTCAAATTACCCGAGGCTTACGACGGTTGCTAAACATCGAAGATCCAGAGACTGCTGATGATCGCGAACTCCAATTATTTCTCCACAACGGTAGCGACGATGAAATTGATGCCTTAGAAGAAGCAAGACTTGCTGTAGAGCAAATTGTAATTCCCAAAGGACAACCAGTCGAATTATTACCCCGTTCTGCCTCTGTGCGCAAAATGCAACACGAGTTAGTAGAACACTACCGTCTCAAATCTCACAGTTTTGGAGAAGAACCAAATCGGCGTTTGCGGATCTATCCTGCGTAGGGCATGGGGCATGGGGCATGGGGCATGGGGTATTGGGGACTTGACTTTATTCAATTCTTCCCCTGCTCCCCCTGCTCCCCTGCTCCCTGCTCCCCCTGCTCCCCTGCTCCCCTGCTCCCTGCTCCCTGCTCCCTACTCCCTACTCCCTAGTTTTCCGTGAATTCAGAAAGTTTAGAAATTGCTAAAACCCGATATCAAGCTGGAAGAGTTGCCTTTGAAAGCGGGCTATATCGCGAAGCAATTGAACAACTCGAAAAGGCAACTGCTCTGATAGCTCGTAATTCTCGTCTTGGTGGTGAGGTGCAAATTTGGCTTGTTACAGCTTATGAAGCGGCTGGGCGTTCAGAAGATGCGATCGCTTTATGTGAGCAACTTAAACGCCATCCTCACCTAGAAACAAGCAAGGAAGCAAAGCGCTTGCACTACATTCTTAAAGCTCCCAGATTACAACGCCCAAAGGAATGGTTGACTGAAATTCCTGATTTAAAGGCAATACCTGATAATGAGAGCAAAATTCGTCTCGCTGCTGATGTTACCAAATCTTCTCGCCAAAAAGACTCTCCTGAGCCAGAAATAATTGATCTCAAATCTATCAATACCAGAGATAATCGCTTTATTTGGTTGGCTTTAATTGTGATTGGCTTAACTGTAGCTGGCTTGGTTTGGTATAGTTTTTAGCGGACTAGAGAGGATACCCGAGATATGGTTAATCAAAAATCAAACATTGTTTTAGCGGTAAAACACGCAAATATAAAAGTTGTTCGGCGTCGATTTGGGTTGCAAAATCCTATTATCTGGCTTGTTGTATTAGCGTCGTTAATATTGTCAGGTTGCGTAAACTATGATGTAGGTGTAAACTTTGACAACGCAAATCGCGGCGAATTGGTACAGCATATTAAATTAGGAGAACGGCTAACTAGTTTCAGTGGTGATTCTGTATATCAATGGTTAGATAGCGTAGAGAGCCGTGTTCGTAAATTAGAAGGCAAAACGCGCCGCGTGTCTAGAGAAGAGATTATTGTTACAATTCCCTTTAGTAACAGTCGAGAATTGGAAACGAAGTTCAATCGCTTCTTCCATCCAGAAAGTAATCAAAAATCTACACCTGTTGCTACCGAAAGTGATTCAGATTTACCAAAAATCGAATCAAACTTACACTTGTATCAGAATAATTTCTTACTATTAGTGCGGAATCGCTTAATTTACGATTTGGATTTGCGCTCCCTTGCATTAATCTCAAGTAAAGGCAATATTCTAATCAATCCAAGGTCAATTTTAGACTTCAAATTTAGCTTGAAGACTTCTTGGGGAGCAAAAAGCATTCAAAACACTGAAAATGCTATTCAACCACAAACTAATCAAAATCATCAGCTAGTTTGGCAAATTAAACCTGGTGAACTCAATCATATAGAAGTTGTTTTCTGGCTTCCAAGTCCTTTAGGTATTGGTACTTTGTTAATTATTTTGTTTGTGTCTGCAGGACTTTATCTACGATATAGTTTCATGCCAGATCCTAGAATTCAGTTTGCTCATAAGTTGTAATTTTTAGGGAAAAGGCTCAATACAAACCTTTTCCCAATCTACATCAACTAATTAATGATGAAGAATCAATTCATTAGTTAGAAGATAAGCCAGTGGCTTCACTCAAGTTGACATCACGTTTATTCCCCATAATTTTTAACCAACGGAAGTTTGCAACAAGTGCTTCGGTGAAAGTTTCATATACGTTATATTTAACGCCGAATTCTTCACAAACCTCCGATAGTATCGGAGCTATTTTCGAGTAATGAATATGACACACTTGTGGAAAAAGATGATGCACAACTTGATAGTTAAGACCACCTAAATACCAGTTTAAAAAAGCATTTTTTGGTGCAAAGTCTACTGTTGTTCTGATTTGAAAAATTGCCCATTCATCGTCAATTTGGTTTGACACAGGATTCGGTTGAATAAACTCTGCCGTATCCATAACGTGAGCGAGCATAAAAATTGTACAAATGAGTAATCCATACGACATGTAAATAATGCTAAATCCGATTAGGGACTGTAGCGGTGTATATCCCACAGAAATCGGTATTCCAAGAAATAGTCCAAGCCAGATGAATTTACTTCCTAGCAAGATTAGCATTCCTAGTGGTTTAGGTGTAGGGATAGCATGTTCATGGTATTTGCGCTTGACAAGTATGAGATGGATATCAGAAACAGACCAATAAAAAGGAATGACGGTATAAACAAGCCAAATGAATATATGTTGAAATCGATGATACCATCGATATTCTTTAAATGGAGACATGCGTACTAACCCGTCACCGTCAATTTCAACATCATGTCCTAATATATTGGTATACGTATGATGTAAGTAATTATGACGAAATCTCCACAGATAACTTGAAACGCCAATTATATCGTATGTTAAACCCAAAACGGAATTGACCCATTTCCTACTAGAATAACCACCATGATTGGCATCATGACCTACACTGAAGCCAATACCAGCAATTCCGAATCCAATAAGAATACAGCCAATTACTTTTGTCCACATTAGTGGTGAACCGAAGAGAGTAAAGAGCGAAGCGGAAATCACCCATCCAAAAATAATTAGAGTTTTGATATACATCGCTAGATTATCGCGTTTAGCAATATTCTGAGACTCGAAATAAGCATCTACTCGTTTATTTAACTCCTTCCTAAAACCAACGTTTTTGGCAAAAGTGACTTTCGTCTCGGTCTGGATCATGAAAAATTCTCACTTAAACAAGGTATAAATTGATCTGGAAAAGCGCATACCCGCATGTAGTGCCTGACGCTGCGTCAATATAGATACAGCTTAGAACAAGCGATTATCGCTTTGGCTCGCAATAGCGATCGCTTTACCCAACTTTATGAGCGTAGCCGACAAAAGCCATTTTGCATAGCTCCTACATTACGTACCTAGCTATAAATTTGTCTAGGTAACCAAGTTCATCCTCTTTACTCTACTCCCCCTGCCCCCCTGTTACCTCCTCCTCAAGGAGATAAGCGCTTAATTTTCCAACTACCATCATCGGCTAGCGTATAGAGCAATCGATCATGGAGGCGGCTAGGGCGTCCTTGCCAAAATTCTATTTCTGTAGGGATCACTCGGAAACCTCCCCAGTGTGATGGCCGCTTAATATCCTGATCTTGATATACTGTTTCGAGTTCTAGCAACTTCTTCTCGAGGATTTCTCGGCTTTCTATCACCTCGCTTTGATTAGAAACCCAAGTTCCTAGACGACTAGTGATGGGACGGCTATAAAAATACTCATCTGACTGATTTTCTGAAACCTTCTCCACAGATCCATAAATACGAACTTGGCGTTCTAATTCCGCCCACCAAAAAACGAGCGATGCTTGAGGATTTTCTGCCAGTTGTTGTCCTTTTTGACTGTTATAGTTGGTGTAAAAGACAAAACCTCGTTCATCGAAATCTTTGAGTAGCACCATTCTTGCACTTGGTTTACCCTTAGAGCTAGTGGTTGCTAAGGTCATGGCATTAGGTTCGACAAGCTGAGCTGCTAGTGCTTGGTCAAACCATCGCTGGAATTGTATATAAGGATTAGGGTCAACTTCAATTTCACTTAACCCATGCAAGGTGTAATCTCGACGAAGATCTGCTATAGTTTTGTCCATTATTGTCTAGTTACATTTATTACGTAATTTAATGTATACCCCTATAAGAGGGATTTATGATAATTATCAGAGCTAGACGATTATCTTTAATTCTTTCAAGGAGTTTCTAGGAAACATTTCCTCAAATGCGCCGTTCAGCCTCCCTTCAACGTTTATTAATCTACGGTCTGAGCGGTCCAATTATCGCTCTCAATATTTGGCTACTGTCTGTACTCTTTAGCTATTTTCAGCATCCAATTACTATATTAGGTATTGGGGCTATTCTATCTTTTTTACTAAGCTACCCGGTTAAGTTCTTTGAACGTGCGCCTATGACTCGTGGTCAGGCAGTGATTATTGTTCTGCTAATAACCTTAACCTTGGTAGTTATTCTAGGTGTCACTTTAGTACCTTTGGTCATTGATCAAACAATTCAACTTTTAAATAAAATTCCTGATTGGTTAACTGCCAGTCAAGCTAACCTAGAGCGTTTTGAACAGCTAGCGAAGCAACGACATTTGTTCATAGATCTCAAGATTGTCAGTGCTCAAATTAATGCTAACATCCAAAGTGTGGTGCAGCAAATAGCTTCTAGTGCTGTGGGGTTTGCAGGAACACTGTTATCGGGACTACTTAACCTTGTGCTAGTTGTTGTACTGGCATTTTACATGCTTATATATGGCGATCGCGTCTGGTCTGGCTTAGTTCACCAATTACCACCCGATATTCGAGTTCCCTTTACCACCTACTTGCGAATAAACTTCCAAAACTTCTTTCTGAGCCAACTCTTGTTAGGGTTGTTCATGACCGTAAGCCTTACTCCTATATTTTTTGTTCTCAAGGTGCCGTTCGCGCTATTGTTCGCCATACTTATTGGCTTATCTGAACTAATTCCCTTTATTGGAGCCACTTTAGGTATTGGTATAGTGACTATTTTGGTCTTACTACAGAGTTGGTGGTTGTCAATTCAAGTTGCATTTGCAGCAATTATCATGCAGCAAATAAAAGATAATCTCCTAGCTCCCAAACTGCTTGGTGATTTTATCGGGCTTAATCCTATTTGGGTCTTTGTCTCGATTTTGGTAGGATTTGAGATCGCAGGGTTGCTAGGAACAGTGGTTGCTGTTCCTATTGCTGGAACTATTAAAGGTACTTTCGATGCTATCAAAAACGGTATGCCAGAGAATCTAAGAGCAGATATCTGATTGAAAACCAGCCACTTTCTAAGCCAGGATTTACAAGTTTATTTTTCTGTAAAATTTACAACTTACTTGCATTATAAGCAATACTCTTATACCATATAATATGGATATGCGCAATAGTTGCATTTCAAAATGCTATCAATTCCGAATTGCAGGGAAGCATTAGCCGTAATCAATCCCTTATTAGTCTTAGGTGTCAGATGAGACAATTTAATTTTGTTATAATCTTCATATTGTGTCTAGGTTTCGGTTTATTTACAATTGAAAACACAAAATTAGTCACGATTTACCTAGTTCCAGGGTTACAGGTTGAAGCACCGATGGCAGTTCTGTTGCTTTTGACCTTCGGAATAGGTGCAGTTTTTGCTTGGTTATTTAGTATCTGGACAAGATTGCAACGACTGCTAGTGTATACTCAAAAGACTCGCCGACAAAATGCTCAAATTAAAGATTTAGAGTCCAAGGTTTCACACTATCAAGCAGAAATTCAATCATTACAGCTAGCACTACCCCCGTCAAACGATAATGCACAACCAGTAGCTCAGTAAAGGTGAACCAAAAGAGTGAGTTTGTAGAAATGTGGGGATATTCCCTACACTTCCTACACTCTAATCAGTATTTTACGCTCTTTTAGGTCTGCTGTTATCCGGCACGCTGTGTCTATCAGGCAGCGTGCCTAATAACTCTATGTTTTATGGCTTGAGATTGATTATCCCCCTAGGTTACGCTAATTATCCTATGTCCCTTGCCTGGGAAAACTCCTGTCGAGGGATACTCCCCCATAAAGACTAAAGACCCTGACCTTTTAAAGAGCCCGACAAACACAAGAGGTCGTCTAAGCAATATCAACCTTTTTGTTGATAACTGAAAGGTTAGTCCTGCTTTTTGTTAAATTTTGTAATTTCTAATTTTTTGTATTAAAATTTAGTTGGTATATTTCTGTTCAATCTGTTGCTTTTCAGGAGTTTTAAGGTATTTCCTTCTCCTAATTAAGCTCAGCCGCACAAGTGGCGCTAACCTAACCAAATTCTCTGGATTTTACCAGTGACTCGTGCGTTAAACCTCGCTGCCATGGTAAACCTTGAACAAACCACTCACGTTCAAACGACAAGAACCCTCCAAAGCGCTACCTCCAACACTTAAAATCAGTTCTATTGATGGATGCTTCCGAACTATTGGAAACAATTACACTGCTCATTCACCAAGCAGAACGAGGGGAAATAGACCCTTGGGATGTTCAGGTGATTTCCGTAATTGACCGCTACCTGGAATTCATGGAACCAGAAACAACCACGGGGGGGTACGAAGCTGACCTATCTCAATCGGGGCAAGCTTTTCTATCAGCATCAATGCTTGTTCTGTATAAAGCAAATACTTTAATGCAATTGGGCTCACCAGTAGAGGAACAACAACCTCTTGATGATGAGTCATTAGCGAATGACGATGGTGTACAACACCACGCCCGGTTGCCATTGGAGCAGCACTTGCGCCGTCGCCCAGCAGCAATGCCGCCACCTAAACGCCGTGTGACTCTCCAAGAGTTGATTGAGCAATTGCAGCTGATGGCTCAACAATTGAAACTCGTACAGAAAGAAAACAAACCTGCCCGACCTAAACGTCAGCCTAGTATTCAAAGTATACGGGCGGCTCTGGAATTAGCTCACCAGGAAAATTTGACACAAGTAGCTTGTGAACTAGAGCAAGTGTTACATTGCAAAGCAACAGAACTTTGTCTACAACAAAATTGGTTAAATATGGAACAACTATTAGAGTTGTGGACTCAAACTAAACAACCCAATGAAAATGGACATAAGGAGGAACAAAACCATCTTGTTAGTGTTTTTTGGGCTCTACTACTGCTTTCATCTCAATCCAAGGTAGAGCTTTTTCAAGAAGAGTTTTACCAAGAAATTAAAATTCGCTTACTTACAGACTCAGTAAATACTAAGATATCTATGGACACAACTGTAAAATAGGCAACGATAACATCTCAGGAAAGATGATTGGTAGATTTTAATTTCAGCAAATACTCTTAAAATTACTAAAATTATCACAATTATTCTTGACAAAAGTAAAGATTGGTGTGATGAAAATAAACAAATTCGTTCTTTAAATCCTTATTTCTTAAGCCTACAAAACCACTCAAAAGCTTGTTAATAACCATCTAAAAAATGACATTATTTTAAGCTTTATTGAGAAAAAAAGATTTTTCATCACAAAACTGCGTTTGCTCTGATCCCAAAATCCGAGTAAATTGAAAGGATGAACAATTGTGTGTCATCTTCTTAAACCTATGTTTGCATCAAATCAAAAAATTCCTTTGATCCGTGGTTGTAGGGATGCCTCAGAGCAAAAATAAACCGATGATGAAGTATTACTCACTGAAAACTATACTGGCTGGTGGTTGAGGAATAAACAAGTATGAAAGCGATGATTCTCGCAGCAGGTAAGGGTACTCGTGTACGTCCCATTACTTACACAATGCCTAAACCAATGATGCCCATCCTGCAAAAGCCGGTGATGGAATTTTTACTAGAGCTATTACGTCAGCATGGATTTGACCAGATTATGGTCAACGTTAGCCATCTGGCAGAAGAAATTGAAAGTTATTTTCGAGACGGTCAACGATTTGGCGTACAGATCGCTTATTCTTTTGAAGGTCGTATTGTTGAAGGTACCCTCGTTGGTGAGGCTATTGGTTCAGCAGGTGGAATGCGCCGAATTCAAGATTTTTTACCATTTTTTGACGATACCTTTGTCGTATTGTGTGGCGACGCCTTAATTGATTTGGATTTAACAGCAGCAGTAAAGTGGCATAAATCTAAGGGATCTATTGCTACTATCGTCACGAAATCTGTTCCAAAAGAAGAAGTTTCAAGTTATGGTGTAGTCGTTACAGACGAGAATAATCGCATTAAAGCTTTCCAAGAAAAACCTAAGGTTGAAGACGCTCTGAGTACTAATATCAATACAGGGATTTACATTTTTGAACCCGAGGTATTAGACTACATCCCTTCGGGAGTAGAGTATGATATTGGTAGTCAATTATTCCCCAAACTAGTAGAAATTGGTGCGCCTTTCTACGCCATTTCTATGGAGTTCGAGTGGGTAGATATTGGTAAAGTTCCAGACTACTGGCGTGCAATCCGTGGCGTCCTGTCAGGAGAAATCAAAAATGTACGTATTCCTGGTCAGCAAGTCGCGCCAGGGATTTATACTGGTCTAAATGTCGCAGTTAATTGGGACAAAGTTGATATCACAGGCCCAGTTTACATTGGCGGCATGACCAGAATAGAAGATGGAGCTAAAATAGTCGGACCAGCCATGATTGGGCCAAACTGTTGGATATGTAGTGGTGCGACAGTAGACAACAGCGTAATTTTTGAGTGGTCGCGACTTGGTCCAGGGGTGAGCTTGGTTGATAAGCTGGTGTTTGGGCGTTACTGTGTAGATAAGACAGGGGCAACAATAGATTTACAAGCTGCTGCTTTGAATTGGTTAATTACTGATGCGCGTCATGATCCGCCATCCCATAATCCAGTTGAACGACAAGCGATCGCTGAATTGTTGGGAACTAAGGCAAGTTAAAATGTGGGGAAATAAAAATTAAAAATTTATCATTTTTAATTTTTATTTCCCCTCCAATGTCTCTAAGAAGATAAATAAGTATATCTTCTTAGACTCTGTTCGTAGGTTTGCAACAGTCGTTGAGATTCAGCTAGGCTAATGCGGTTTTCTTGTAAAGCTTGTTCACAGCGCTGGCGGATATTTTCTACCATATCTTCTGAGTCATACTGTACATAGCTCACTACTTCGCTCATGGTATCCCCCTTGACAACGTGTTGAATTTGGTATCCTTTTGGTGTCAATTGAATATGAATTGCGTTGGTATCACCAAACAAGTTGTGTAGGTTGCCCATGATTTCTTGGTATGCTCCGTTGAGGAACATTCCCAAGTAGTATGGTTCGTTAGGGTTGAAAGTATGTAGTTCTAAAACTGACTTCACGTCCCGTAGGTCAATAAAGCGGTCTATTTTGCCGTCGCTATCACAAGTAAGATCTGCTAAGATGGCTCGCTGTGTTGGTTCTTCACTCAAACGGTGTATAGGCATTATAGGAAACAGTTGGTCAATTGCCCAACAATCAGGTGCCGATTGGAACACCGAAAGATTAGCATAATATATAGAAGCCATGATTTTTTCAAGGTCTTCTAACTCATCCGGTACATATTCTTGTTGCCTAGTTATATTGAGAATCTTTTGGCAGCAAGCCCAGTATAGTCTCTCAGCTTTAGCACGTTCTGTGAGACTTAAAATTCCTAAGTTGAAACGGCTGATCGCTTCTTCTTTGAATTGTGTTGCGTCGTGGTAAAACTCTTGGTAGTTTTCTTGGTTAATTGACTGGTAAGTTTCCCACAGATAAGTGATTATAGGGGATTCTCCCTCTTGTGGAGATTGTGGCGGTTCCGTTGGGATCTCGCTAGCACTCAGAACGTCGAAAATTAGCACTGACTGGTGAGACGCGATCGCCCGTCCGCTTTCGCTTATTAACGTTGGTACAGGAATATTACGTTCTGCACAAGTGTCTTTCAACTCTGCCACGATATCGTTGGCATAGTTTTGCATGTTGTAGTTTTTTGAGGCGTAGAAGTTTGTTTGTGAACCATCGTAATCCACGCCTAAACCGCCACCAACATCCAGATATTTCATATCTGCTCCTAGCGTCGCCAATTCCACGTAAATGCGGCTGGCTTCTTGGATGGCGTCTTTAATTACGTTAATTGCAGAAATTTGTGAACCAATATGGAAGTGTAGTAACTGCAACGAGTCGAGTAAGTTGGCAGCACGTAATTTATCAACCGCTTGGATAATTTCTGGAATCGTGAGCCCGAATTTAGCGCGATCGCCGCTCGATGTTCCCCAACGCCCCATACCTTGGGTGCTGAGTTTAGCTCTTACTCCAACAATTGGCTTAATGCCTAATTGACGGTTTACCTCAATCACCACATCGACTTCTTCTATTTGCTCTAAGACGATAATTGGTGTTTGTCCTAGGCGTTGAGCTAACATCGCCGTTTCAATGTATTCTCGGTCTTTGTAGCCATTGCAAATCAACAATGCTCCAGGAGTATCTAGTACCGCTAAAGCGATCATCAGTTCTGGCTTGGAACCGGCTTCTAAACCAAATTGAAGTGGTTTACCAAACCGCACAAGATCTTGTACTAAATGACGCTGTTGGTTGCATTTTACGGGAAATACTCCACGATACACCCCTGGATAGTTGTAGCGAGCGATCGCCTTGGCGAAACACGCATTCAACCTCTCAATCCGATCTTCTAAAATATCAGAAAACCTGATCAACAAAGGTAATCCTAAGTTACGCTGTTTGAGAGCGTTCACTAGTTCAAATAGATCCAACGAACCACCACGCTCCCCTTTGGGAGAAACAGTGATATGACCAGCAGCACTAATGGAAAAATAAGGCTGTCCCCATCCTTGTATACGATAGAGTTCTTCACTATCTTCTATTTTCCATGTTCGGGGTGTGTTTGATATAGTACTCGGTGGCAGTAGCTTTTTTGCTTTGCGATGACTCATCTCAGCTTTATCTACGTTGCCAGGAGGTTGTACCATCTCGTCTGATGTAGCAGTTAATTCAACACCCATTTATTTGTGACCTCTATGTTTCACCCACGAATTTACAATGTAGCGCATTACTTTTTCAATGCACATGGTCTGTTGTTAGAGAATCTGAGATAATCTCAGATTGTCAAAAGGAATAAGTAATAACTTTTGACTTCGAGTAAATTTACACTTGTTTTAGGAGATAGCTTTGGAACGCACATTCATAGCAATTAAGCCTGACGGCGTACAACGTGCACTGGTTGGTCAAATTATCAGTCGTTTTGAAACTAAGGGTTTTACCCTTGTTGGTTTAAAACTTATTAAGGTCAGTCGGGAGTTAGCCGAACAACATTATGATGTTCACCGCGAAAGACCTTTTTTTGCTGGACTTGTTGATTTTATCACTTCTGGTCCAGTAGCCGCAATGGTTTGGGAGGGTGATGGAGTTGTCGCATCTGCTAGAAAACTTATCGGAGCAACTAATCCGCTAACCGCAGAACCGGGGACGATTCGAGGAGATTTCGGCGTCAATATTGGTCGCAATCTGATCCACGGATCCGATGCAATTGAAACAGCGCAACGAGAAATTGCTCTGTGGTTTACCAATGAAGAATTAATTAGTTGGGAACCACGGATTAAGCCTTGGTTGCACGAATAATTTAGCAAGTTGCTGGTGGGGATTTTCGTAAATCACCACCAACAACTGCTAATCTCTACTTTTTTCTACAACTTCGGTTTTTTGTAGGTGTTGTTCTAAATCTTGCAGTTCAGTTTTTTGAGATTGCTTTAGTTGATGTGAGCCAGAAACTTCTGCTTTTTGTGCATCCTGATCATATTCTGGATTGCGTTTAGAAAATCCCCACACTAGGATCAAGGCGATTACACTCATGGTTATCCACTGTGGTGGAACTAAAGTATCATTTACTACCTTTAACAGTAACCGTAAACCCACTATTGCTACCGTAATATAACCCGCATCTTCTAAACGGGAAAATTCATCCAGCCATTGGATAAACAAACCAGCCATAAAGCGCAAAGTAATAACACCAAAGGTTGTTCCTGTGATCACTAACCAGGTTTCGTTAGAAACTGCGATCGCTGTAGTGACGCTATCTAGAGAAAAGGCTAAATCTGTTAAAGCAATTACAGGTATAACTTGTAGTAGAGACTCATAACGAGGGCCATGGTGGTGATGATCTTCACTTTCTGTTGAAGTAAAATGTTGGAATACCAGCCATAGTAGATACGCTGCACCTAATAGCTCAAACTGCCAATACTGTTGTATCCAGGTAGCAGTAAGGAGTAGCCCAATGCGTAAAACGTAAGCCACGACTAGTCCAATGTTAAGTGCTTGGCGCTCAAGTTTTTTGTCTCCTAGCCCTTGTGCGATCGCAGCGAGGGCGATCGCATTATCAGCAGAGAGTATTGCTTCTAAGAGGATCAGGACGAGCAAAACTATAGGCGCTTCAACACCAATATGAAAGTGAAGATAATCAGAAATTTGGTCTATCATTCCGTATTCTTAACCAGAGAAAGTTAAATAATGGTATTTATGAGAAACAGCTATACAAATCATAACCTTTAATAAATCTTAACCTGATATGAGGGATTCTGTAGCTGTGGGGTGCGTTCAATCATATCGACATCCCCCACAATAAACAATGACAGATTAACCAATAGCGATACCACAGGGTGAAAAATGTGGATTAAAGATAGCTATCCTACTTACATCCTCTCCAAAACTTGAATTCCTAGCAAAGAAAGTCCTAACTTCAGAGTTTTGGCTGTTAAGTTACACAATGCTAACCTTGAGGTTCGGATAGGTTCCTCAGACTTAAGCACAGGGCAATTTTCGTAGAATTTGTTAAATTTATCACTCAACTGATACAAATACTCACACAAACGATTAGGCAATAAATCTTGCTCTACCTCATGAATCACTTCATCTAGCTGCAGCAAAGATTTTGCCAAAGTTAATTCTGTTTCTTCCTGTAGGACAATTTTGATATTTGCTCCTAGCTTCTCGAAAGCTATGTTACCTTCGCGACTAATTCCTTGAGTCCTAACGTAGGCATAAAGCATATAGGGTGCAGTGTTGCCTTTAAGCGCTAACATCTTGTCGTAGCTAAAGATGTAGTTGCTGGTTCTGTTTTGGCTTAAGTCAGCGTATTTTATCGCGCTGATCCCAACTACTTGAGCAGCATGGTTAATGAACTCTTCTGTTTCTTGGCGATTATCTTCTTCTAATCGCTTTTCTAAATCTTTACGCGCGTAGGCGATCGCACCATCTAATAAATCCTGCAATCGCACAGCTTCACCGGAACGAGTTTTTAATTTTTGACCATCTTCACCCAATACCAAACCAAAGGGCGCGTGAATAAATTCTACGTCATCTGTAATCCAACCAGCCCTTCTTCCCACTTGGAAAACTTGGGCAAAATGATTGCTTTGTCCTGCATCAACAGGATAAATCACCCTTTGGGCTTTATCTACATGAACTCGGTAACGAATTGCTGCCAAATCGGTTGTAGCGTAGTTGTAGCCACCATCAGATTTTTGAACAATTACAGGTAGGGGTTGTCCTTCCCGATTTGTAAAGCCTTCTAGAAAGACGCACTTCGCCCCTTGATTTTCTACTAACAGCCCTAGTTTCTCTAACTCTTGTGTTACTTCTGGTAGCAAAGCGTTATAGAACGACTCGCCCCGCTCAATAATATCAGGAGAAATTCCCATCAAGTCGTAAATAACTTGATAAGCTCTGCTCGATAGCTGGCAGACTATTTTCCAAGCAAGTAGCGTTTTTTCATCTCCTGCCTGTAACTTTACCACTGCTTGTGTAGCTGCTTTTTTAAACTCTTCATCTGCATCGAAGCGTTTTTTAGCTTGACGGTAGAACGAAGACAAATCTCCTAAATCTAAATTTTCGGTGGTTGTCAAAGCTTCTGGATAAGCTTCTTCCAGAAAAGCAATCAGCATTCCGAAGGGAGTTCCCCAGTCTCCTACGTGACTAATTCGCAAGACATCGTGACCTGCAAATTCTAAAATTCTGGATAGACAATCTCCAATCACTGCTGGACGCAAATGCCCCACATGCATTTCTTTTGCTATGTTTGGGCTGGGATAATCGACAATAACCCCTTTAGGATTCTTACTTGGTGCAACTCCTAGCCTTGGATCGTCAAGGATTGCTTGCAGTTGTGCTTCTAGATATTCCGTTTTTAGCTTTAGATTAATAAACCCAGGACCAGCTATTTCTGGTGGTTTACAGAGATCCGATACATCTAGATTATCAACAATTTGTTGCGCGATCGCTCTTGGCTGCTGTCCTAACTTCTTGGTTAAAGATAAAGATACATTTGACTGATAATCACCAAATTTAGGGTTACTAGCGAGAACCAAAAGGGGGTCTACTCCAGCGTAGTCATTGCCAAAAGCTGCGACTAAAGCTTTTTCAAATTTAATTTTTAGCTGTTCTTGCGTAGCTTTCATTAGTTTTAGGTATAATCCAGTAATATTTTAAAACCGTATAGCATGTTGGCAGGGGATATTCCAACCAATGCAAAACTATAAGGATGGTCGCCCTTTGTCCCTATTTAATCCCAATTCGCTTAAATCTTGCTACGGAACAAGAATCTTGTAAGGGATGTACGCCATCTTCCCTACTTGAGATCTTGTACCATCCTCGATTAGCCCGATATACCGCCCAGAACTTAAGTTCCGGGCTAATAGCTTAAGTCCATTGAAATGGACTGAAATCCTTGCTCAGTCCTCTTGAGAGGACTTTAGCTATCAGCCAGCGATTTAAATCGCTGGCTAACTTTATTTCAGAGAATTGGTGTAACGCTGTTAACAGGCAACGCGCTTGCACCAGACTTAAACAAGTGTCAATTATATCTAGTAACCTAACATCGGTCCCTAAAGTATATTTCTCTAGGAGAAGGTCCAGCCTGTAATTTCAAACTAGCTTGCAAATCCTCTTTTATGGCGTCCTGCAGTGCTTCTACCTGTTCGTGATTAGTATTGCTCGGAATTTTTTCGATCTCAAAGTACTGTATATCGTCAGCTTCATCACTATACTTATAAGTTTGCTCTACAACACGACAGAGAAATCCAAATGCTACTTCATTCTGATCTGGACGTGAGTACACACCAAGTAAACGTTCGATTTCTACAACAAGACCAACTTCTTCTTCAACTTCTCTCACTGCAGCTGCCCAAGGAGTTTCACCTTGTTCTAGCGCTCCACTTGGTAGATTCCATAGGTCAATATCAGTCCGATGGCAAAGTAATACTCTTTTCGCAGAGTCGAAAATGACAGCAAAAACTCCAATAATAAACTGATGTTTGTTTGAAGTAGCCGTCTCATGCTCTAAATTTTTCCTCAGCTTAGCATCGCTCACGATTTAATTCTCATACTCAAATCCAACCATTTTGACTGAGTAATCGGCGCGCTGGTTGAAATGTAATCCACTCCTGTCTCCGCCACAGTACGGATTGTTTCCAAGTTAATGTTGCCAGAAGCTTCGATTTTGACGCGACTATTGTGTTGGCGGATTATTTGCACTGCATCTCGCATAAGTTCAAGAGGCATGTTATCCAACATAATAATGTCAGCTTGGTGATGTAGCGCCTCTTGCACCTGCTCTAAGGTTTCGGTTTCTACTTCTACTGTTAGGGTATAAGGAATTCGTGAACGAACTCGCGCGATCGCTTCTCCAATACCTCCAGACGCAGCAATATGATTATCTTTAATCATGACCGCATCATCTAGTCCCATGCGGTGGTTGATTGCGCCTCCTACTTGAGTAGCATACTTTTCCAATAGTCTTAGTCCTGGTGTAGTTTTACGCGTATCGACTAATTTAGCCGGTAAATCCCCTATTTGCTCTACATACTTTCTAGTTAAAGTGGCAATCCCGCTAAGACGCATTGCTATATTAAGTGCTACTCGTTCTCCCGTTAGCAGTGCGTCTAGAGAACCAGAAATTTCCGCTATTACCTCGTTTTGTGCTGCCCATGAACCTTCCGGGACAATAGGTACAAGGCTTACTTTTTCATTCAATAGTCGAAAAACCCTTGCTGCTATAGGTAATCCAGCAATGACCCCAGGTGCTTTAGCTATCCATTTGGCTTGACCTTCGGTTTTGTCTTGGGCTAGCAGGGCTTGGGTTGTGCGATCGCCTCGACCTATATCTTCTAGAAGCCAAGTACGTAACATCGGCTCCAACACCATATTTGGTGGCAAAACACCAAAATCGCTCACAAGTTGATAATTTCCTTTTCGCTTTCAAAAAAAAATTATAGGCCCTAACCTTTGATTAGTAAGGCTTTTAGGGACACGGTTAAAAAAAATCGAAAAATTTTTGAGAAAAAGGTTGACAGATGAGAATAGACTCGCTACTATAAAAAAGTGCCAAAGACGAGCCGCGAAAAAACGCGACGTCGGAGGGACGCCGAACCTAGACAATATTATAGTTTGAAA